>Ga0164290_1001319_pt1 | contig 40332 bp, 35 predicted proteins | sample Micstemetagenome_FD_108782 | JGI IMG/M metagenome (GOLD analysis project Ga0164290, IMG submission 108782) | Contaminated culture microbial community from soil near Moab, Utah, USA - Microcoleus steenstrupii SON62 (Illumina Assembly) | ecosystem: Environmental > Terrestrial > Soil > Soil crust...
TGTCTTTCCGTCAACTTCCTTGGTGAAGGTGTTGATGGCCAGTCGCCCGGTGAGGAGGACTTCGCGTCCTTTGGTGATGGTTTGCATCACGCGGTCACCAAGACCGTTCCAGCAATCTACGTCGATCCACAAGGTCTTCTCCTCCTCTTTTTTGCTGCTGTATTCAGTGACCCCAAGGCTGAATTTCACAACTTTGTTGCCGGTGTCGGCGAAGCTCACAGCGCGAGGATCTTGTCCGACTCTGCCGATGATGGTCAATTGATTGTTCATGATTGGCACCTCCAGTGCGTTTTAGGTGCCCCAGGGTCCGCACAAGTCGCAGACCGCACTAGCGCTTTTCGGTGGTGCAAGGACGCGCATGCGCCCGTAGGGGAATCCTTGCGCCTCCGAAAAGTTGTGCCAGTATCGGCGCCGTTAAAAAGCACGGGGGTGCCTTACAAGAACAAGACAAAAGACAAACAACGGCTCAAGGACAAGCCACAGCCGCTGGCTGAGAGACACCATAAGACAAGCTGAGGTTCAGCCTCGAACAAAAATCAGCAGCAAAGAAGAGAGAAGATAGGTCAGACGTAGGTTACTGGAACACTCGAAAAGCGTGATGCAGACCCAAAGACGCGAAGTCCCGACACGGACGCATTACCAAGAATCACTTCCAAGGAAGTAGGAAAGCAGAGAATACAAGCCAATCACTCACCAGCTTCATCTCCAGTGGCAAAGCCAATCACAGCAAGCAGATGGTGCAACCAGACAAAAAGCAATCGCAAGAGCGCATTTACAAAAGACAGAGGCAGGAGTATCAAAACTATTGTCTATTTCGCCATTTCTCGCTTGATCGTCCAGTGCAGAGCCAGCCCCGGAATAAGCAGGACAAAGATGGCAAAGAACTTGGCCACAGAAAGGAAGTAGATAACGATGTTGTGTACGGTCTCCGGAGCGATGTGATACCAGCGGCTCGTCAATCCTGTCCACGTGTCGGAAAGCGGCAACCAGATAAGCGCAGTCAGGAGCAGAAAGGCATAGCAAAGCGCTGCCGATCGAAGCAGGATGTTGCGCCACAAACGAAGTGAATCCAGTGTCATGACATATCTCCCAATAGCAATGCCAATCTTGATTCTAGCTATATTAGGACCGACTGGCAGAAGCGACAGCAGCCGCTTCTGCCCTGGTCAGCCTGCCCCTAGAACAACTGTGGATGAGACTCTCGAATGCTCGCCACGCCTCGATACGAGACAATCAAGTGATCGAGGATCTCGATTCCCAACAGCTTGCCGGCGGCGACCAACTGCCTGGTCGTGTCCTGGTCATCCGGGCTCGGGTCGGTCGATCCAGCCGGATGATTATGTGCGACGACAACGCAGTAAGCGTTGTTCAAGATAGCGGCCTTGAAGACCTCCCTTGGATGAACAAGGCTACTGGAGATGGTTCCGTGACTTACCACGTGGTAGCCCATGACCTGATTCCTTGCGTTAAGATGCAGGGCGACGAAATGTTCTTCTGACAGATGTTTCATTGGTTCCAGGTATTGCTCCAGGTCGCAAGGCGTCCGAATCGCTGGCAGGGGCTCACTTGAGGGCTCTCGCAAAATCGCCAGTTTGATCTGAGGAATCTTGTACTTCAGATGTTTTTTGAGTGTTCTTGTATTCATGATCCGCTCCTTATAAAAATGCCGGGATGGCGCAGAGGCTCATCCCGGCTGGGGTTTCAACAGAGGTCATCGTCTAGTTGGCGACTGCTTCCTCCTTCAGGAGCGTTGGGTGAATGAGAGAGATTGCCGGACGAGCGGGCGTGAAAGCCTGACTGTTCTCCAGGTGAATCCGGCATGCTTCGCGGATTAGCTCCGATCTTGTTTGCGACCGAAACTCAGCAAGCAGATCCAATTGGTCGAGCAGACGCTCAGGTATGGCTATCAAAACTTTCTTTTTCATGGTGTTCGTCTCCCTGTATTAGTGCGGCTTTTCGCCACTGACGGGGGCAAGGGGGAGGCTCGCCGTGTCAAGCGAAAAGTAACTCTGGAAAACCAAACATTCGGTGCTCGTGCTTGACGCGGGGTGGCGCCTCCCCCTTAGACTAAAAAGGCGAAAAGTGCAGCCAAGTGAGGCTGCAAGCCAGCACGCAGGCCGCCTAGCCAGGCAAACACAGACTGCAAGACTGGCACGGTTTAGGCTCAGATCGATTGGTTTGCAATGGATAGGCGGTCGTAGTTATCTGTGGGCAGTTGGTCAAGGGTTCTACCTTAAGCGGCTGCACATGCTTCCCGGCGCGGTGATAAGGGAAGTTGATGATCTCACCATGTTTGACCTGATCGCGAATTGCCGGCATCAATTCAGTAGATAGCTGGTCTTGCTCCTGCTGCATGAGAGCCAGCTTCCAGACACCAGGATAGGCGGAAAACGCAAGCAACCCCTGTTCAAAATTGTCGTTGTCTATACTCAAGAATCCCTGGCAATTGACTTGACCGGCAAGCTCTGACAGCACCGCCAGGAGGCTTGGCTCAAGGAAGCTGCGTGTATAGAACCAGAACTTGCATTGAGGCCGATCTTTGATCGCGATCAGCCATGCCTGCGCATAGCCGCATGAGAAGTAGTCCCCCACGTCATGAACACGAAGCGTGTAAGGTAAATTCGTTGGCTCACCTGAGATTTGCGCAGCAAACCAATCTACTGGCCGTGCCTGATCCACAAGCGCAAGGAGGTTCTGAGCCAGCAGCTCCGGTCCGCCCTTGGACAACAGAAACTCGCACGTCTTGAAGTTGCGCAGCCGCTTGTGACGCTGCGCCTCGGATTGATAGCGGACGCCATTTCCATAACAAAGCCGCTCACAGATATCAGTTGCATTGATACAGGATTCGCGGCGCGACAGGCTGAAAGCCCATCCCACCTTGCTATTTTGAGTCAGTTCCAGACTGTAGTCGTGTACACGAGCACTTACCATGCTTGCCCTCCTTTGCGTTAGTCCGGCAGCGACGCTGCCTCCCGGAGGGCGACCGGCTGGGCTCTGCCGTCAAGGCGGCAAGAGCGAATTAGCAAGACAAAGGAAAAACTGAACGGCTTGACGGCGGTGGGCGCTCAGCCGGTAAACTTGGAAAACAGCGGAGATAGCAGCAAAGTCAGTCCGATGAACCGCGCGATTAGTAAGCAACTCAAAGCGAAAATGAGCAACATTTGATGCTTCCTCGCAACGCACACCGCATTGTCAAGAAAGTAGAATTGTTAGCGGTGGAAAGTATTCGCGCTTAAAAATTCGCGCATACTGTTTCGTGCTCCTCGTCAGGGTTTTGCAGAGAAAGGAGCCTTCAGTGAGTGGTTGCAAGAACACCACATTTAGTGGCTCAATGATAACACACAAGAGCGCAAGTCAATCCGAGAATTAGGCCTTTTGCCCATGAAGGAAAAGAAGAACACAGGCATTCCCTTCGAGAAAAAGATAGCTGGCATCTATGAGCAGATACTGGCTCTTGATGGTCCCAAGCTGAAAAATCTTCGAGTGGAGCACAACGTAAAGCTTGACTCCATCGCAGCGCGAAAGAAGGACGGTACACCGCGAAAACGTCAGATAGATGTTTATTGGGAATTCGAAGCAGGCGGAACTGTCATTCGAGTTTGCATCCAGGCAAAAGATTGGAAGCGCAAGATCAGCCTGGGACAGGTGGATGCCTTTCGCAGCGTGCTGGATGACATAGCCGGTCAACCCAAAGGGATCATGATCACTTCGAATGGGTATCAAGCAGGCGCACTCGATTACGCTCGCGCAAGAGGCATAGATTTGCTGGTTCTTGAACCCACGGATGCTGGCAATAAAAGTATCAGAGTGAATTTTGCTGGATACAACATCAGGCCGACTAAGTTCCAGATCTTTGCTGATGACGCGTGGAACAGGGCTAACGGCTTTACTCCCGACTGCAAAATACAGGTGCAGGTAACGACGGACATGCCCTTCTATCTGGAGGATGGCAGTCTTTGGGGCACACTGGCGGACGCCATAAACGAAGCCATTCCTCGACCAAACAAAATAGGTACGTTCTCTGGAAACTGCAATTTCTACAGACCGACATTCATTGACACTGGCAATCCAGAACTACCTAGATACAAGCTAGAGCGAGTCTGGGCCGAGGGCGAACTTACTTATTTTATTCAACCAGTCGAAGTGCGACGAGTTGTGACTGAAGTGCTTCGCAGCGTTCTGAAGGATCAGAAGTATCTCGTTGACGACTTTGGCAAGCTGGTTTCAGAGACCGAACCATTCGAGGCGAGTGGGGACGTGCAGTTCCCGGACGGGCACACAATGAAACTTTCGATAGTGAACATCGGACATCTCAGCGAGGAAGCAAAGAAAGAATACCGAGAGTCCATGGAGCGTCTTGCGGATGACATCAACTCCGGGAAAATTCCATCAACGCTTATGGCGGACGAACAACAAAACGAGGACCATCAGTAAGAAAGGCTAGCTGGTCTCGAAGAGTGGCAGTATAAACCTTCAACGACTGCTGGCACTCATAACTTGGTGCAATTGCCAGGTAGGCAGCCAGAACAGCCAGAAGGACTTTGATCTCTGGAATGGAAAGCGTAGAAGGCTCGTTTTGAGTCAGCCGGGTAACTTCATCCTGCCAGGTCGATTCTGAAGCCTCCTGGGAGCCGAGAGCTGTCTTCTGTGTTTGCCGCTTGTCTCTTTGGGATCGCATGGATATCTCATAGGCGATACGGCGAGCTGCCAAGCGACCGGGCGGCATATCTTGTTCTAAAGAAGTGGTAGGGGGCTGGGTTTGAGGAGAACCCGCCCCCACCACATCGTTATATTCGTCCGTACTGATTGCAAAGAACCCTTCAGCCAAGTCCTCGTAATCTTTTCGCCAGATGTCCTGATGGTTGTACAGGGTCTCTTTGGAGCACTTGGCCGCCTTGCGTAATTCCTCGGTGGTGAACTTGCCTTCGCGCTCTTTCAGACCGTCCAGGGCCTTAGAGATACGCCTGCGCGCATCGGCTTTCCGGTTAGCGTTCTCCCTCACCCAGGATATGGGCACCACGGGTGAATACTTCACCGGCTCGTCCGTCTTTTTATGCGCCGGACGCCAGTTCGCTGCGCGCTCCACCTGAGCGAAGGCGTCGGCACGCCCGCGATTTATCTCGTGGCTCTGCCCGTTGTTTCTAGCTCTAAGAAACTCTTCGATGGCCCACTGACGCTCCTGCTCGTAGCCGTATCCAAGCGCCGGTAGGTCGCGGCTCGGGTCTCCATAGAACAGATAATGGCCGATACACTCAATGGCCTCGGCACGCTGCGATGGTCCGTTCAGCCCATTGAGGTGATAGAGCCTGCCTTTGTACCAGTTGTCCACTATGATTCCCGGCGGCAACCGATGGAAGACTGCCCGCACAAAGTCACTGAACTCGGCGGAATCAGCCGGTTTCTCAGCTCTCCTTATCGGCACCACGTTGCTTGCAGATTCACCGCGACCGTGAGCCACTGCCGCTGCCTTTCGTTTCTCCAGCTGCTCGTTATATGACTTGAGCTGCCGAAAAGCGGCATAGGAATTGGAGTCACCATCGAGGACATCGACAAACAGTTCCAGGGCCTGCGTCGGATCTAGCTCATGGCGTTCGTAATCTATATCGAGCGTTTTCTTATCGAGCCAGGCGAAGCCGGGCTGCATCGGCAGTCTCAGCCCCAATCCGAGGGAACCGTCGCCGCCAGGGTGAGGGAAAATCTCGAGCTGTCCTTTTCCGACCTGGAAGTCGTTCAGCGTCAGTAGCTTGATCAACTGCTTTCTAAGATCGGCACTGTTAATAGGCTCTTCGAAGAACAAATACAAATGCCAGCCACCACTATAGCTGGATCTATAAAGAGAAGAACGAGAAAGACCGGCATCTGATAACGCATGTAGCAACTTATCAAGTGACTGTTTATTGTGGTAACGGCTCTTCTGATCTATATCGAGAACGGCAAAGCGAGTTGATTTCCCAGCACGACAGCCGATGAAAAACTTGGGATGCGCACAAGCGATCGCCTTGAGAATTTCTGAATCGGGAAGCTTCCAGCGCTCGTCGGCGGAATACCAGGACCCGCCGGACAAAGGCTTGTAGATGTAACCGAAGCGGTGAAACAGTTCAAGGAATTGCGCGACAGAGGTCTCCCACCCTTTCGGGAAGTGATCTAGTCGAGCAAATCTAGCAGGCGCACTGGCTGTGCCTGAGCGCGCTTGAACGCGTCCGGTAATGATGGTCTCCCTTTCTTAATCTGGGACGTGTTGACCTAACCGGACCGTTCGTCTATCCTGAAGTCACATCGCGGAACTACCAAGAACGCGACGACAACTGAATAACGAGATCCGCAAAGGTCTCAACAAAAGACATCGCCCCAAGCGATGTTTTTTTGTTCTGTCGTTATTCCTTTCTAGGAGGCCGCGCCTCGTATATCTTTCCGATATGCACCACTTTTGGTGGCATCGTCACATGACACTATATTAGCTGTGTAAAAAGCGATCAACTCTTTGCTACCCGAATCGATCCAGCGGAAGCGGCTTCGCGCAGTCTCGAAAATTTCGATCCTCAAGCTTAGAAATGCTTGGACGGCTCGCAATGCGTCTGGGCACCATACTGCTTGAAGGACTGGCAGGAGATCGAAGAAAAGGCTCGAAGTTCTTCTAGCCTGGCTAGAAGTTTCCTTCCAGACCATAGAAGCTCTCTGGAAATGGCTGGAAACAGCACGCTAGAAGCACCTAGAAATTCCCGTTAGTGTCGAACTGGCGGCACTTTACGAGAACGGCCCCGCCACGACCGCAGCTGTCGGTTCGCGTCCAGTTCCAACCCACCCTGGAAGGACCCTCGAAATTTTCCAACCTATTCGAAACGCTTCCAATCCGCCCTGGAAAGAAATTCGAGGGTGAACTTCGAGCCCATTTCAAGAGACAAGAAGCGGTAGCTAAAGCGCAAGCAGACAGGGCGGCTTGGGATCGAAGCGATTTCCACCCCGGATAGAAGTAGGCTGGAAGGGGCTATGGAAAATCCAGCCCGAAAATTTCCAGACGGTCGAATCAGACTACTCTCGCGATTTCTGATCCTGGAAATGATTTCCAGGTACCGGCTAGAAGCGTTTCGAGCCTCACGCCAGATCCGAGCCTCAATGCGGCTTTCCTAAGCAAGAAGTGCTTTTTCTTTTGCTAGAAAAGGCCTATAATGCCCACGGGCTAAGGGTTTGCGATATCCAATAGATATGCATTAGATATAAGGGGCGTCGTGTCGCGAACAATATCAGTCAAGGAAGCAGCAGCAGCATTGGGCATTACACCCAGAGCAGTCACATATCGTCTTGAGAAGGGTTCACTCAAGGGAACACTCAACAAGAACGAGTTCGGCGTGCCGGAATGGCGCATATACCCGAACAAGGAGATTCTCTCCGGGCTGAATAGCCAGACGGACGCGAGTCCGATAAATTTCGAGCCCACCGATGTCATCGAAGCGGAGTCCGTTGACTCGCCGGAAGAAGCGGCGGCACCGCAAGAAAACGAACAGCGCTTTAGCAACGAGTTTCAAACCATCGTCGAGCAATGCGTCCGCCCCCTGGTCGAGGAAGTGAAGGCACAAGCGCTCGCGCTTGCCGAGAAGGACCGGATTATCGAGGAACAGAACAGACAACTGCGATTGCTGCCAGACTTCCAACGCAAGGCAGAAGAGGAGCGTCAGCGCGCCGAAGAAGAGCGGAAAGCGGCCGAGCTCCGGGCACTCGAAATCGAAGCGCTGAATAAGCAAGTCGCCGCCATTGAAGAGCAGAAGCGGGAGCTGGAAGACAAAGCCAATCAGGCAGGCGTTCTCGTTACCGATCTTGAGTCACTTAAGGCTACTGTAGAAAAGCTCCAAGCTCCGTGGTGGAAGAAGTGGTTTCTGCCTCAAGAATGAGCGCAGCCGTTCGGAGCAACGAAGCACACTTGACAATTCGATAGTTAAGCGGGGAATTGACATCATGGTTATCATGAAGATAACTTTATAAGTTCGATTGCCGTGTAATTTCTCTTGGAAAGCTTGTGAGTCGGTTTCTTGCTGTAGCACTCATTTTTCTGGCACTCTTTGTCGGAGCGCCTAGAAAGGTTTGTGCATGTAATGACGCAGGAAGTCAGGCGGTCAGTACGCATAGTTGCTGCAGTGCAAAGTCAAAAGCTGCTTGCCATACCAGTGATAGTCAATCAATTACGATGTCCCGCTCATGTTGCGGGATGGAGGCACACTACACGCCAAGCCTAGCAAGCAGCATACACCTCCTTCCCGAGTGCGAATACTCGGCAGCAGTTCAAATCTCGATTCGCGATGTCTCATATTTCTTGAGCATGTTCGAAAATGAGGTGCTGGGACATCCCAATAGAGCCCCACCCCGATTGGTTGGGATGGGCACTAGCAAGACATATCTTTTTAAACGTACTTTCCTAATTTAGCCTTCAGTTAACACAAGCACTGCTGGTTGTTTTTTGTGCGCTGGTTTCCAGCCGCAGATTGCATGAGGCAGTGCTTTGTTGCGTGTCGATCGGCTAGAACAGTGCGCCAGGCGTCAAGCAGCGCAGCAGGAAGGTTATATATATGAGGAAATTATTGTTTGCAACCGTGACTTTGGGCACGTTGGTTCTTTGTCTTCCTGCTTCAGCTGGAGAGAAGAAAACGACGACTTTCTATGGATACCTCGTGGATCGAAAGTGCTCGGCCTCTGTTCGCGAAGATCCGCACCCAGAAGAGTTCATCAAACACCACACAAAAGACTGCAGCCTTATGGCTAATTGCAAAAGACAAGGCTATGCACTTTTTGTGAAGAGCCGCTGGCTCAATTTGGATAAGCAGGGAAACAAGCACGCAATAAAGCTGCTTGAAAGAAGCAAAAGAAATAGCGGCTTCTATGTGCGAGCAACCGGCTCAATTGAAGGGGGCGATCTTCTGAAAGTGCAGACACTGTCAGAAACAGAAGAACCGTCGGCGGATCAAAACGATGCGGAGACTAAGTAATGGCAATCGATACAAACGAGCCAAAGCCGGAACCGTTCGAGAAAAATGGACTTTGGTCGTTGGTACGCAAGAACTTTTGGGGCGTGATCACCCTAATTGCGGTAACAGTGGTGTGCGTGATCATAGTTCAAATGTTTAAGAAGCCAGGACAGATGAGCGTTCTGGAGTCACAAGCGATGGATATGACAGTAATGGTGCCCCCTAAAGGAGCTGTACCTGTAGCGATTGCGACTGTTATGAAAGAGCCAATATCTGGATCGGTCACTTATACAGGCACTGTTCAAGCGTACAGCGACGAGGACGTCTACCCGCGCGTCACCGGACGAGTTGTGAAAATGGCAGTTTACCCAGGTGACATAGTCAAGGCAGGACAACTTCTTGTTCAACTTGATCCTTCAGACAACTCTGAGTATTCAGCGAAGCGCCAGGAAGCACAAAGCGCAGAAGATGCAGCCATGCACAACGCTGGCATAGCAAAGTCGGAATTCACGCAGAGGAAATTTGAGCTGGAAGCGGCTAAGGAGGCTGAAAAAGGTGCCGAAAAAGGTCTGGCAGAAGCCAACGCAAATTTAGCCTATTGGACACCGGAATTGGAACGGCAAAGCACTCTTTTGAAGTCGCAAGTAGTGTCGTTGGATGAATACCAGAAAGAGCTTGCTCAACTAAAGGTGGCAGAAGCTCAAGTAGAACAAAGTCAGGCGAAGGTACGAGAAGCAAGAAACACAAGGCTAGCTGCACAAGCCGCTCTAGACACAATGATCCACCACGTCGGTCATCAATATTCAGCGGCACAGCAAGCTAAGGCAGCTCTAAAAACTTCGGTCATCTATGAAAAGTACACACGGATATTGGCGCAGGAAGACGGTGTCGTAACTAAGCGTTTGATTAGCCCTGGGGTGGTTGTGAGCCCAGGCATGATGGTGCTCAAGGTTGCTCACGTGAAGCAGGTGAGAGTACAAGCAGAAGTTGCAAGTGATGACGCGGACCGTATTAGGTTAGGAAGCAAAGTCACGATCAAAAGCTCGCAATCTAGCAGTGAAGAAGTAGAGGCCAAAGTAACGTCAATCTTTCCTGCCGCAGACCCAGCAAGCAGAACCTTCACGGTAGAGGCTTTAATTGACAACATTCGCGATAGTCAGGGCTCCAGTAATGATCAAGTCGGTTCGGTAGGAACTTATAAATTCCTGCCTGGCCAATACGTTGTTATGAAAATATCGACTGGCGAGCACGAAGGTTTGACGGTACCTACCGCGGCAATCATCTGGAGAGAAGGTAAAGCACAAGTATGGAAAGCTGGTTCTACTGAAAGCTTCGCCAGTCAATCAAAGTACCAGTGCCCAATGCATCCGGATGTCATTTCCGACAAGCCGGGAACTTGCCCTAAATGCGGAATGACTCTTGAGACTGTCAAAGCCAAGACTCAATCAGCCCCCGCAAAGAAGCAATACACATGCACTATGCACCCGGAAGTAGTCACAGACGCGCCTGGGAAGTGTCCTAAGTGCAGCATGGATCTTGTGCCCCAAGAACTAGGTGGAAAGAATGAAAGTCATTTGGTCGCAGTAGAAATCGGTCTATCAAATCCTGACAAGACAGAAGTAGTGAAAGGCTTGAGCGAAGGCGATCAGGTAGTTTATGCCGGTTATGCCAATCTGCAGCCTGGCATGGCGGTTGTAGCCACTGAATGGGGCAAAGCAGGTCCGGTTAGGCTGCCGACAGCATCTGAAGTGCAAGGAAATCGACTTGATTCATCAAACAATTGGACTCATGAGGAAATGTCGGGAGCATTCATGATCAAGGTTTCTCTCGATCCAGCAAAAGGAGGCTCTAATACTACTGTCATCAAGGTAGGAAAGCACGGCGGTGGTGCCGTATCTGGTGCACAAATTTCAGCTAAAACATCTATGCCCGGCATGGGAGACATGGCTGGTCCAGATTTAAGCGGAGCGACGGGCATGAACGGTGAGGCAAGACTAAAAAGCGATCTATCAAGTGGACTCTGGCGTCTGAAACTAAAGATCTCTTCGCCTGGAGCAGCACCTATTGAGACATCCGTCGATGTTGAGGTGCCATAACCATGACGGCAAGTGAGGTCAAGAATCAAACAAATCCTAAAGGATCTGAGCACGGGCGAGGCTTCAACGTCACAGCCTGGTCGATAGAACACCCGTACACAATATTTGCTTTCTACCTTTCCATGGTAATTCTAGCGTTTGTAGCCATTGGTTTTTATATGCCAAAACGGCTCATGCCTTACGTCCAAAGCCCAATGATTGGCGTGGTGAGCATGCAGCCAGGGCTATCAGCTGAGGAAATGGAGACATACATAAGCAAGCCGATCGAAGAGCGAATGGTTGACATTCGAGGGGTGCGGTTCATTCGTTCAACCTCCCAAGAAGGCTTCTCGATGGTGTCTCTTGAGTTTCCGTATGGCACGGACATGAAGCGCGCTCTGGTTGAAACACAAGCGCTCATGAACGTTGTGCAGGCCGATTTGCCGGTGACAGGCGCCAACCTGAAACCAAGTTGGGTACTCTTCATAGACCCTCTCAACCTGCCTGTTCTCACTTTCAATTTAACTGCGCCAGGCTGGGACCCAGTTAGGTTGCGTGAATTGGCGGACAATCAAATAACAAATCGCCTGAAGAAAGTACCTGATGTTTGGTCCATCTATGCATTTGGGGGCTACAAGCGACAGCTACAGGTTCTTGTAGATAGAAACAAGTTAGCAGGATATGGTCTTTCGATCCTTGACGTTCGCGATGCTCTCGACAGGCAAAATGTTGCCAAACCAGCAGGACGAATGACATATGGCGATGGAGAGTCAATTGCGCGGATCGATACTCTTGCGCAGGGAGTCAGCCAAGTTGAGAGTTATCCGCTCAAGTCAGTGGGTGATCGCGTCATCTATGTGAAAGACGTAGCTCGCGTGGTCGACACCTACTGGGAGAAAAGAGCTGCCTATCACCATGTGTACGACGGGAAGGTAGAGCCTGGCATAGAAGTCAGCGTGATTCAAACGCCCGAAGCCAGCTCACCAGTTGTGATTCAAGGCATCAAAAAGGAAATAGCAGCGCTTGAGAAGGATTATCCGGGTATTCATTTTGAGATCAGTTACGACAACTCTCACTTTGTCGGTATCTTGATGCGAAACATGCTGGAGGAACTAGGGACTGCCATTGTTCTCACTGGCATTGCGGTCCTTCTATTCCTCGGGGAATGGAGAGCCACTCTCATCTCCATGATCACGATCCCCATCTCGCTTGCGATGGCAGTGCTTGCTCTTATTCCCATGGGAATGACCTTGGACAGCTCCACGCTGATTGGACTGCTCCTCTCAATCGGACGATTGGTCGATGATTCCATTATCGACATTCATGCCATTGAGCGGCATTTACGAATGGGCAAGAGCCCAAGAGAAGCCACTATAGATGGCATTACAGAGGTCAGATTGGCTGTTGCGGCCTCGACGCTTGTTCTGATCTTGGCTTTGGCGCCACTGCTCTTTTGTGGTGGCATTGTGCAGCAGATGTTCGTGGGACTCGTCTGGCCGATTATCTTTGGTCTTCTTGCATCGTTTCTGGTTTCTCTGACCCTTACTGCTGTTCTCGCGGAGAAATTTCTTAAACCAAAGCCATTGCCGGGCGAAGAAACTAACGAAGTTTGGTTGACCAAGTGGCTCCGAACAAAAATCCTAGAACCATTTGACCATATGCTGATTAGACTCGAAAACGGCTACGGTCGGCTGGTCGCCTGGATGCTGAAACATCGTTTCGTCAACATGGCGAGAATTCTTGCCACCATAGTCATTGGCTTTACTTTTTACAACTTCATCGGCAGCGAAATGATGCCTCTGGCTGATGTCGGACAAGCATACGGCGTCCTGGAAGTTAGTCCTGGAATCTCCTTCGATGAGACAGAAGCGATTACAACGCGAGTAGAAAAGCTCATGCTCAAACATCCGGAGATTGAGCATGTATCGACTGAAATAGGCACAGACCCGGGCGGAACTTACTACAACGGCTATAACATGCCAGGTGTTAATTTCGCCACCTTCATGATTACTCTGCGTGATAAAGACGAACGAAAGAAGACAATCTGGAACATTATCGACAGCGTGCAGACGGAAGCAATTTCAACCATTCCCGGGATTCGACGGCTGCAAATAAAGGAGATGGGCTCAGATGTAATGGCAAGCTCGCAAGCTCCCATTTCAATTCTTGTTACTGGTCCAGATATGTCGATTCTATCGAGGCTTGCGGAACAGACAGCACAGATAGGGAAAGACACTTACGGAATGCATCAGGTCGCAACAGATTGGAGCCTGAGCAAACCTGACTGGGAGATAAGGGTCGACCCGAGACGGGCTCAGGAACTTGGACTCACGCCTTCTCAGATAGCAGATCAGGCGTATTATTCAATAACTGGAGCGCTGACTAACGAATACTATCGCCTGCCTAACATAAGACAGAGAACGATTCTCGTTCGTTATAACGAACCGCAAAGACGCGGTCCGGCAGACTTGTTACTCATGACGATAACAACACCTGAAGGAAGACAGGTTCCTCTCAAAAGCGTTGCCAATCTTGAATACCGTGAAGCACCTACGGTAATAAGTCATGACCAGATGCGCCGAGCAGTTACCGTGATGGGCTATTACCGCAAAGGTGAGCCGCCTTCAATGGATGTTGCTATGGAAGTGATGATGAAGGCCATGGCGCAGCTGAATTGGCCTCCTGGTTACACAATTGAGATGCGCGGCGACATGACTCAAATGATGGATGCATTTGGTCGACTATTAATGGGTCTTCAACTCGCCTTGCTTTTCATATTCCTTGTGTTGGTAGCTCAATTCAGAGGCTTTCTACAGCCGCTTCAGATGATTTTTTCATTGCCGCTTGAACTCTCCGGAGTCTTCTTTGCGCTATGGCTGGCTCATCAAGCCTTTTCCAGTGTTTCCATCATGGCAGTAATCATTTTGACCGGTATGGACATAACTACCGCCATCCTGCTTATCGACCAGATCTTGAGACACAGGCATGCCGGTATGGCGAGAGACGAAGCCATCATCAAGGCTTGTCCAGAGAGGCTACGCCCAATTTTGATGACATCGGTAATTACGATTATTGTCATGTTGCCCGTATCTGTTTCGCCAAAGACTGGGATGGATGCCTATTCTCCACTAGGTACGGTTGTGGTTGGCGGTTTGATTGTAGGAACGATATTGAGCTTGCTCGATATTCCGATCATGCATGCGTACATTGACGACCTGGTAGTTTGGCTGCAGAAGCATTTTAGAAGAGGCAACAACAATGGTTAGGAAACTTTTGAAAATGCTCAAATCGGCCGGGCGGTTCGGGTCAGGCACGGCGGCCATGGTGGTTTGCTTGGTATTGATTGTTAGCTATGAACTATCTCAACCTCAAAAAGTGAGAATTGAAAGAAAAGTAGAAGCAAGCGGAGAAGGACTTTCGAAGAGACTTCCTGCTGTTTCTTCGCTTCTTCAATGGCAAAACAAACTGGGTCTCAGCAAGGAGCAGGTAAGGATACTAGGCGCTCTCGACGTTCAGGAAAAAGCCGCCTTGAAGCCAATTGAAGAGAGTCTCTCCGAGATGACATCCCAGATGAAAAGCAATGGTTCGTCAGCTGAATTACACATGAACACTACTCAAATACAAGTACTGGCAAAAAACATTGCTGAGCCAAGCAGGCGAAAACGACAGATCATCAGCCAGTTTTCAAAACAAGCCTGGCAAGTTCTCGGGGCAGAACAGCAGTCATTGGCTAGCAAGTTATCTTTGGGGAGTAGTGAGAAGTGAGCATCAGAGCGCGACAGTTAGTTATCTTCTTGAGTTTGTGTTGCCTGTCGCAAGATGTACAGGCTGAAGAACTAAAAGGACCGATCGCAGAGCAGGACAAGAACTCCTCTACATCAGTGGAGGAAGTTATAACCGGCAATCCTATTCAGCTTCGGGTAACAAAATCGGCTCCTTCAGGTGAGCTTGCGGAGAAAACCGGCGCCATCAGCCTGGAAGAGGCCGTTCAGACCGGAATCAAAAACAACTTCACGCTTCAACAATCAGAGCAATCATGGTTGGGCTCCAAGTTTCTCGCGCGTGCGGCCCTGGCGAAATTCGGACCTACAGCATCATTCAACACTTTTTACTCCGCATCGTCATTGAATCAAATGCTGTTTCTGCCTGGCGACACAACTGTCGCATCACCACCAATGCAACCAATCGTCAGAGGCAGTTCGCTCAGTTTGCTTTTTGCCGGCAGCCAACCTATCTTTACCGGCGGGCGCTTAATGGGCGGGTATCGAGCCGCTCGAGCCCTGGAGAAACAGTCACTATCCGCCTTCAATGAACAGCGGATTCAAACTGCGCTTTCAGTAAAGGAAGCATATTGGAACGCCGCCTGGAGCGAGGCGAGCTTGCGCGTGGCCTCGGACTACGTGAAGTTTCGTGAGTGGAGCAGCTCCAACATGAAAGCACGAGTGCAAGAAGGCAAGGCACCAAGAGCCGATTACCTTCGAGAAGAAGCAGAACTAGCAAAAGCTCGCATTCAACTGAACGAGAGATATAGAGATTTCAATAGCGCGCTGTTGAATTTAAGAGTCGCAATGGCCGTCAATGTCGGATCACGAATAACGCTCAAGGACTCGCTGCAGTACGTCGAAATAAGCGACGACTTGAGCAAGTTTCTAGAAGCTGCCGCAATTAATCGCCCGGAAATTATGAAAGCTTCAAACAGAGTGGCCGAAATGAAGGCTCGACGGCAACTAGCTTTAAGTAAATACTCGCCGCAGATATCAGCCTATGGAGTCGGCAGCAATATAACCGGAAGTTCGCCTGACGGGGATTCCAACGGTCGCTGGGGCGGATTTATCGGCGTCTTGGGTGGCGTAACTCTTTTTGACTCAGGAGCCAGGGCTAATGAGCTGCGGGCAGCCAATGCAGCTGTTCGAGAGGCAGTATTGGCAAAGAAAAACACAGACCTGAAAGTAGCTCAAGAGGTTTCACAAGCATGGATCGACTTGGACCTGGCAAGGCGGAATGTAGCCCTTGCTCAGGACGAGGTAACTTCGGCAGAGGAGGATCACAGGCTCTTCCATGCACGCTACGAAGTGGGAAAATCAATCGCGCTTGAACAGTTTGACGCCGCCGTCAAGATGTTTCAAGCCAGATTGACATTACAGGAAGCAATTTACAAATATCGCTTGGCTCAGGCCCGCCTGATTTATGCCAGCGGCGGAATCTAAACCTCACCCAAACAAGGAGAACGCAATGCAATTCAAAACTAGTCTTATAGGCGGTCTGATCGTGACTTTGACCCTGGCCGGATGCAGCACTGCAGGCACCAAACCAGAGACATCAAATAGCGAATCAGCACCAGTCGAGTCCAGTGCACAAACAAGCGAGGCACCAAAGGAAAACGTATCAACACCAGCAACAACCTCCAGTGGTGAGGTGTATGAAGGCACGATAACCGGGGTTATTAGCGACAGTATGTGCGGCAAAGATCATTCGAAGATGGGTGAATTGGGCAAAACCCCAGCTAAGTGTATCGAAAAGTGCGTGGCATCCGGAGCCAAGTTTGTGCTGGTCGACGAGAAAGGAGACTCCTATGCTCTTTCCGATCAAGAAAAAACCAAAGACTTAGCTGGTAAGCATGTGGCAATCACTGGGCACATTGACCCTTCAGAGAAGGCAATTCACGTTCACAAAATTGTCAGCCAATGAGAGTACAAGCAGTGCTGGCGAAAATCAACGAACCTCGGTTTGTGGAAAAGCTGGTAGTAACCCTGCTGCTTGCAGGACTTGCGCTTCTATTCATCGAGGTTCGTTTTGAACATCAAGCCGTGATGGCAAAGAAATGGCAAGCCTGGATACCATTAATTTACAGCGGTTTGATGGTATTAATCGGTCCATTTGTCCTAGTTTTCTGGAATCGGGGCGGGAAAAAGCTGCTTTCTGTATTGTTCTGTCTCGCCCCGATTATTGGAGGCTTCGGCTTTTGGTTTCACAGCAAAGGCGATCCCTGGATGGCTATTTGTAATGTCGTCAAAGTAATTTGCATGATGCCCGGCAAAATTCCGCTAGATGTGGATGGTCCACCGGTGTTAGCGCCCCTGGCTTTGGGAGGACTGGGGCTAATCGGTCTGGTCATTTGTGCCGCTGGCCTAAGCTATGAGTCCAAAAGCAAGTGAGATTTCCGTTCAGTCCTCAGGAGGATTCGTTTCATGCCGCGGTCCAGTAGAGTGGGTTAGAGAACGAGGTTGGATTATTGACCGAAGAGCATTCATCGTGCGGTGCAACGCCTGCGGGTCGCAGTAAGTCCTCATCGGTAGGGAGGGGATTTCAACATTATCTCGTTAGTTTTCTAGCAGCCTTCATTGCTTGCCTTTGCTGCTCAATTCCCTTATTGGCACTTGCCTTTGGGCTAGCAGGGGCCTCCAGATTCAAAGAATTCATGGGCAAATACCATGACCTATATCAATTAGCAGCCGTGAGCATCTTGCTTGGGGCTTGTGTTTTTATGTGGCTTCAGAAGAAGAAAGGCCGAATGTCTCTAAAAGGCTTTCTAATTCAAGTCACACTTGTATTCTCAATGTACGGGGTGATGGTTGTTGTTATGGAAAGAGTCTTGACGCCATGGTTCACAGAAAAGGGCATTAGCGTCAAGATGCATGGCAACCATTGAACGAAATTATTTGCGCGACGAGATGAAATCAATGAGCGAACAAACCAAACCGGACAAAACTTACAGCGACTGGAACATGCAAATGTGGTTGGGACAGCAATCCTATGAACGCGGACTGTACTCGGTCGCCCAGCAAAAATTTCAAAAGGCTCTGCGCGACCTTGAATCGCTCCACATAAGCGATGAGAGATTGGCGATGACTTTGAACAACCTGGCACTTTGTTATTGTGCCCAAGGAAAACATCATGACTCTGAGCCGCTTTATCAAAGGGCCCTTTCTATCGATCAGAGCTCAGGTAAATCAGGGAAACTCAGTCTAGCTGAAGATTTCAGCAATATTGCAACGCACTATAGGAAGCAAGGGCTGAGCAGCCAAGCTGAACCCCTCTATCAAAAGGCTCTTCAAATCTGGCAGGAAGAACTCGGCGACTCCTCGGCGGAAGTGGCTGGCTGCTTGAATAATTTAGGCGTTCTCTATTGTGAGCAGCACAAGTGTGACGAAGCAATCAATCTCTATAAAAAAGCTTTGAGTATTAAAGGCTCCATTTACGGCTCGAAAAGCAAAGAGTATGCCGCTTCTCTCGTAAATCTGGCGTCAGCTTACTGCTCTCTCAACCGGTGCGAAGAGGCTGATCCGCTCTTTGAGGAGGGTATTCGCACGCTTGAATACACAGTAGATCCGATACATGAGGAATTGTTGGTGGCACTGGAATCGTACATTGTCCATTTGGAGAAGGTAGGCAAAAGTGAGCAAGCAATGGCTATACGAAAGGATGTCGAACGGTTCAGGGCTCGCCGAAAGTAAATTCAGAACTCACGTCATTGAGTGCGACGCGCTTGGAGCGGCCATCATAATCAAGCAGGAGCGATCCCGGAGCTGATAAGCTGTCTTTTTGCATATTGGTGCTGCATTGCCACTTGCGAAGGCTTCAGAGCCGAGAAAAGTGTCGATGATTCTGTGCCAGGCATAGTGAGCGGGCAGCGGCGGAAGTTCAAATAAAAGAGGTTTCCAGTAAGCATTAATCGCAATGTATAGTGATTCGCTTCTTGCTGGATGAGACAGACTGAAGGCCAGGCTGTGTGAAAAATAAGACCAGTCAGGGCTGTTGAGAGCGGTGCCATGCCAGCTAATGCGCGGGCAACCACATTCATTTTTCATGGCGCACAGCAGGTGATCTTGTTTGAAAACATTGAGTGATTGCGTAAATGCAATCAGGTTTTTTGTGAAGTTCAGAATTTCCTGAGTGTCGTCGTTCGAAATCCAGTTGAGCCAACTTGTAGGGTTGTCCTGGCAGTATGCATTGTTATTGCCTTGTTGAGTGCGTCTTCTTTCGTCACCCATAAGAAGCATTGGTGTTCCTTGAGCGATGAACAATACTGTCAGGAAATTCTTGATCTGTCTTGTTCTGAGTCCTTGAACCTCTACTTCGGTGGTTGTTCCTTCGTTCCCGCAATTCCAGCTGAAGTTTGAGTTTGCACCATCCTGGTTTTTCTGACCGTTTGCCTCATTGTCTTTGCTGTTGTAGGAAACTAGGTCACTAAGCGTGAATCCATCGTGGCAAGTGACAAAGTGAATGCTTCTGTTAGGTTCGCGTTCAGGGCGAGAATAAATATCTGAGCTACCGGCAAGGCGCAAGGCGGCGGTGCGAGCGCTGCCGTTATCACCTTTGATGAATCGGCGAATATCATCGCGAAAGGGTCCGTTCCATTCGGCGAACCAGTCAAGCTTATTGACAAAAGATCCAATTTGATAGAGACCGGTGGCATCCCAAGCTTCGGCAATAAGCTTGGTGCCGGCAAGGACCGGATCAGACTCGATTGCGCTCAGGACATTGGAAAGTTCGATCGGTTGGGGTTTGCCAGTAGCATCGCGTGAAAGCACAGAGGCAAGGTCGAAACGAAAGCCATCAACATGCATTTCGGAGACCCAGTAGCGCAGACAGTCTAGGATGAGTCTCAGCGCAACGGAATTTCCGCCCCGGAAAGCATTCCCACACCCGGAAAAGTTAGCATACTGAGCCGGATCTGCGGGATCAAGAATGTAGTAGGCATTGTTGGCCAAGCCTTTGAAACTGAGAGTTGGTCCATGGTGGCTGCCCTCAGCAGTGTGATTAAAGACCACGTCCAAGATTACTTCTATACCGGCCTTATGCAGTGCCTTAACCATGTCGCGGAATTCATCGATTGCTGGCAGTGGCTCGCGGGAGGAGCTGTATTGCACATGTGGAGCGAAGAAAGCTATTGGACTGTATCCCCAGTAATTAGACAATCCCGCTGGCGCATCCTGGTCGTCAAATTGGTTGACTGGCAGTAGCTCAACAGCTGTCACGCCAAGACTTTTGAGGTACGGAACTTTCTCTTTAAGTCCTTCATATGTGCCGCGTTTTTCGACAGGCAATCCGGAGGTCGGGCTTTTTGTAAAACCGCCGACATGGAGTTCATAAATTACCGACTGAGAGTAAGGAGTACGCAAGGGCAGGTCGTCTTGCCAGTCATATCGTGATGTGTCAACAACAACGCTACGCAACGCTGTAGCACAGTTATCGCCCGACTGGCAGGCAGCCAGTCGGGAGTAGTTTCTTGTGTTGGCAATGGCACGGGCGTATGGATCGATCAGCACCTTTTGCGGATCAAACCACTGTCCGTGCCGTGGTTGATAAGGCCCGTGCGCTCTGTAGGCGTAGACCTGCCCGGAGGATACTCCGGGCACGAAAACATGCCAGTAATGAAAGGTCTTGTTCCAGCTGGGATCAAGCGTTATTACCTTCGTGGGCAGTCGTGATTCCGGTTCATCAAAGAGAAGCAACTCAAGCCTGTCACACGTAGAAAATATCGAGAAATTGACGCCGCCAGGGCAGACCGAAGCACCAAGGGGGAAACTTCGACCATGAGTAATTTCATTTGCGGAGCCAGGTAATCCTGAAATTGCATGGATCGGGCAGGGTTCCGATTCATGGCAGCAAGCGCGTGGGGTTGTTTGATTGGTCAAAAATCGTCTCCTGGACCTATGACGTCAGCCGCTGCTGTGGATATATCAATTTAATCAATCAATCTCGCAAGTACAATGCCGCGAGATCTTACGCATGATCGTGTGGTCCTCGCCGAACTTCATCAAGGCCTCGTAATGTTTTACTAGTTCGCTAAACGGTATGTAACTGAGTGAGACATCAGCTAGTGCTTTGCGGAACGATGGTCGTCTCAATTGGGCGAGCACTTCCTTTTCTCGGCTATCTGGTGCCACTAGATACAGTGCACACTGGCATTGCGGCATGGAGCGTGCCAAGTCTTCCATGCGCAGGATGCCGGAGTAGATCGATGTACTTTTCTCAACTTCAAAAGCACTAACTATTTTGGCTGTATCCGGTCTTAGCCACAACACGTCGATGAGGGGAATACCGTCTGCAGCGTCACTCGTCACATAGGCGGCCGGAAGATCAGGTATTGTCAATTGGGCTAAGGATTGTCCATCACATATCTTGTGCCGGTCGTTTCTAGCAACGAAGACATCGAACTTGAGGGCGCGTCCAATCTTGACGAGGAGATACTGAATGCGCGTGTGTTCTGATTCTTCGTTTTGTTCTTGAACGACTTCTTGATGCCTGGCTTTTGAAACTTTCTGAGCCTTTTCCTTTTCGTTGGCGAGAACGGTTGAGATGTTGCCATCAACCAACAAGCGACCTGAGCCGATTTCGAACAAGAGTCCGGCGATAGCTCCCAGGTCCTTGGATAGTTGGTTTCTGATTTCGCCGTGGGAATTCACTCTTATGCAAGCTTCTCGCATAGCAAAGTAACTTTGCCATGAGCCGAGTTTGATTTTGTCTGAGAAGAGCGCATTGAAGCCATTTACGATTGCTGTGTTAAAAGGCAATACCAGTGTTGGATGCAGAAAGTAAACTATGTTGGCTACAGCCGGGCCCAGCCCTTTAATTTCGGCGGCCGCAAGACGACTCATTTGATCCAGTATTTGATCTTCCCTGCTCGCGGAATAGCATGACTCCAGAAACTCACCAAATTTCCGCTTATTCTCCGGGGTCTCGTAAATATCAGGAATTCGCATCTTGGGCTTCCAATAAAAAGCATGGGCTGCTCCTTGGAAAACTTGCTTCTGCTCTGTGATTGCGGTCAGTACCACTTCTAGCGGAGATCCCTTAAAATCGTTTCCGAATGTGCCGGCGGCTATGGCCGTGAATGTATCCCGGACGCCCACACGAATTGCTCGAAAAGCTTTGAGTCTTTCTTCACTGCCAGCAAACCAGGTGTTATAAACAGACTCGGGATCGGACTTGTACTGTTCGATAAGGTTAACAAGAAGAGTGGCATCAAAATCTACTGTGTTTGTGGGCGTCATATCTGGACCATGAGACGGAATAACATATTTTATGCCTCCATCTGCAAATATCGAACTTTCCAAGGGTTTTGCATTTTTGCGACAGCTTCAAAGTCAGAACCATTGATACCTAGAAGTATCAACGGTTTTGCAGTCGAAAACCTGTGATACCGGGACGGAAACATGCTAGGATGGCGCCCAAATTTCTTGTGATACCGGGAAGGACCACTAGCACTTGAAAACCGCCATCTTGAAAGCCTCAAATGATCGTTTCCAGAAATACCTGGCATGGCTAGAAAGGCAGCCTTTGTCCGATCAGACTAGAAGAGCCTACCGGTCAAGAATAAATCATTTCCTGGGCTTCCTGGGCACCTCTGGCGAAGACGTTCGGGCGCTCGTACAAACGGAGCGCGAGAGGGCGCATGTTCTTCGCGAATACAAACGATATCTAAAGCAAGAATTGCAATCCAGTCCGGCAACAGTGAATGCTTACCTGACGGCCATCGATCACTTCTTTCAGTTCCTTGGTGCCAAGCCTGGGCACGGCAGGGTTGCTCGTGAAGATCTGCCGCAGGAAGCGCCACGCGCCTTGACCAAAGAAGAGCAAAAGCGGTTCTTGCGTTCAGTGGCTGCTTGCCGCAGGAGCAAGGATCGCGCAGTAGCTCTACTGCTGTTCTACACCGGCATCAGGATCAGTGAGTGCGCCGCTCTCAAAGAACACGATGTTTCGGTCGCCGGCAGGAAGAATCGAGTGATTGTTCGCAATGGAAAAGGAGATCGCTATCGCGAAATTCCGCTGAATGCAGAAGCCAAAGAGGCGCTCAGTGAGTGGATTAGCGAACGAAATGAAAAGTTTGACGGGCAGAAGACAGACAAGTCTCTGTTCTTAAATCCGCAAGGAAAGGGGCTTTCTACTTCCAGCTTGGACTTGATTGTAAGAAAGATCGGACAGAGTTGCGGGCTCACAGTTTCGGCTCACCTACTTAGGCATACTTGTTTGACTAATCTCGTCAGAAACGGAAACGATCTAGTGGTAGTCGCCGAGATCGGCGGTCACAAGCGCCTTGAAACGACCAGGCGCTACACATTGCCAACGCAGTCAGATAAAGAGCGTGCCGTTGACGGGCTGGTCTAGAATTACTGCAGGAGGGGGCAGCGCAATGATCAGGATTCTTATAGCTACACTGCTGGCAGTCGTTTTGCAGTTTTCGGTAAGTGCAGAAGACCAGCGTTCCGCGACCGTGCAGAAGCTCTATGAATTCACGCAAGATGTGCTCAGCGAGAAGCTCACACCAGTGAGAGGCGGCACAAAAGCCAAAGCGCTCGGTTGTTATCTCGGGAGCAAGGACGACATTCAATACCGCTCCGGCTACAAAGATGTGGAACCTCGGACTCAGTGCGAATGGGCTTATGACCTCAATCAGTTCATTGTGGCGAGCGGCGGTGGCTGGGATAACCTTCAAAAGTACACGAAGGAAATTCCGGTAAGTTCTGATGCGAACAGCATTTTGAATGACAGCCTGCGCAGCTACGCGGGCGGCAAAGATCCCAAAGATCCTTGGGACAGGGCTCACGTGCCTTACGACAAACAAGCAGCCTTTGCCGATAAGTGGTGGAAGAACAATAGCCGTGCGTACAGTTCTGCCGTCGTGCCACCCAAAGACTGGTGGCTGCATGATGCCGTTGTGGATGGCAATAATCTCTGGACGCGATACGAACAAATAAACGGCAAAGCCAGCTCTGACTACGTGATGTGGCGCGACGCCGAACTGGCGAAATTGCTCAAAAAACAGTAAAACCGGGCCGTTTTCCGCCAGTGGTGGTTTCGGGCTTTTAAGGCGCCGATTTTGGGTTGAAATATTACGTAAGATACGTAAGTTACAGTTATTACGTAATACGCAAATTACGAAATTATGTTAAAATGGACCCAAAATGATGGAGGAACGGCACATGGGACGGCGCGGATCGATATCGGAAGAGCAAGTTTTTGAGGCAGCAGACGCCCTTGTCGCTCAGGGCAAAGAAGTTACGCCGACGGCTCTACTCGGTTCGCTGGGCAGCGGCAGTTTCACCACCATCTACAAACACCTGTCCGCCTGGGAGGCGTCCAGGGCCACGGCCGTTACAGACCGTGCAGCCGTAATTCCCGATGCTGTCCTATCGGCTTTTGGAGCTGCCTGGAGAGCGGCCTCGGCTGAAGCCGGCAAAGAAGTCCTGTCCGTTAAAGAACAAGCTTCCGAAGAAGTGGCAGCGGCAAAAGCTCAGTTCCAGGAAGCTCTTGAAACCATCGAGCGCCTGGAAGCAGAGGGTGAGGCTGACGCAAGCCGTATCGAATCTCTCACTGCAAAAATCGCCGAACTGGAGAAGTCGCTTCATCAATCGGAAAATGAAAAAGCGGCGCTGAAAGCTACGACCGAACAGCTACGGCATCAGGTTAAGTCTCAAGAGTCAGAGCTGGAGCGCGTACACCAAGATTCAGATTCTGAGCGCAAGCGTCACCAGGAAGAGATGACTAAGGCAAACGCGGCGGCTTCAGCCGCTCAGGATAAGACAAACGCGCAGATAGAACAGTTGCGTCAACAAGTATCCGAGATGCAAACAAAACTAGAAAAAGCAGAACGCGAGCGAGCAGAGTCGCACCTGAAGGCGCAGGAAGCCTCGGGGCGCGCAGAGAAGGCCGACGAGCGAGCGGTCAAATCCGAGCAAGAAACTGCGCAAGCCCGCAAAGATAAAGAGGCTGCAATCAAGGAAGCGGCAGAGTTGCGCGGGAAGGCCGATGCCCTGGACGCACAGAATAAGGATCTACTTGCGCGCTTGTCCGACAAGACCGATAAGTCAAAGAATCGCTAGTAGAACTTTGGAAGCAGTCTCAAACAAGCAATCGTTTAAGTTCTAACAGTAGCGCCCGGCTCGTGCTGCCAGGCATGTTTCCTCATGAACACCTGAAACAAAGCAGGGACAACTATTAGGGTTAAGGCAGTGCTAGTGACCATGCCACCAACTATCACAATCGCAAGCGGCTGCTCCAGCTCGCTTCCTGCGCCTTTTCCAACTGCAAGTGGCAACATGCCGAGCGCGGCTGTCAAGGCAGTCATTAATACGGGGGCGACTCGATGCATGGCTCCCTTAAAAACCGCCTCTTCGAAGGGGAGTCCTTGGTTGAGCAGGTCATGAATGTGTGTGGCCAGCAATATTGTGTTTCTGTTGGAGATCCCAAACAAGCTTATGAACCCAATCAACGAACCGATACTCAAAACATTGCCAGTCAAAGATACCGCCAAGATGCCGCCAATGGCTGCCAGCGGAAGATTGCTGGCAACTACTGCTGTAAGCTTCCACGATCCAAGTGCCTGATTCAGTAACAGCAAAATGCCGCAGAAGGTAAGAACTGATGTCCACAACAATGTTTGGCTAGCTTCTTTCTGTGCGGCATATTGTCCGGCGTAGACAATGTAATAACCAGGAGGCAGCTTGATTGACTTGGAGATCTTGTCTTTCGCCTCATTGACGATGCTCACGACATCCCGTCCAGATGTGTTCGCTTGAATGACCATTCTGCGCGCTACATCTTCGCGCATGACGATGCTGGGACCGTCGACGAAAGTGATGTCTGCGACCTCGGATATCGGAATGCGCGCCCCGGTTGGAGCATCGATGAGTAAGCGCTTCACAAGATCCAGGTTATGCCGGTAAGGCTCGTCGAGCCAGACCCGGAGCGGAAATAATCGCTGTCTCTCAAGAACTTGTGAGGTCACTCGGCCATGGAAAGCAGTCTCAATGTCTTCAATGAGGTGACGTGAAGTGATGCCATATCTTGCCGCCTTTTGCCGATCAATGCTGACGCTTATGCGGGGGACAACAACTTGCGGTTCCATTCGAACGTCTACGGCTCCTTTCACCATCTCCAGCGTTCCACTCACCTGTGTGCCCAACAGACGCAGGGTTGCAAGATCTGGGCCGAATATCTTGATCGCGATACCGGCACGAGTTCCGCCGGACAATACCTCATCGATCCGATGAGAAATGAAAGACCCCACATCTGATACCACTCCAGGCAGCTCTTCCAGGTGCTCTCTTATATCAGCTAGAATCGGCTCTATAGCTTTATCACTGTCCTTGAGTCTTACATCGAACTCCGAAAAGTTTGACCCACCAGCCATATCGTCCAGCTCTGCTCTTCCGGCCCATTGCGCTACCGCTTGTACATCTCCATGTTTGAGCAATGTTTTCTCCAGTCCGGCTCCCATGCGCGTTGTGGCTTCAAGACTTTGACCAGCTCTTCCAATGCTTGTGATTATCAGGCTGTTTTCCCGGAAGTGTGGCAAAAAGGCCTGGCCCATGAACGGCAACAAACCCAGGCTCAAAGCAAACAACAGTGTTGACGCAACCAAAACGGTTTTTGGCGCAGCCATTACTTTTTCAAGAACGACTCCGTAAGCTCCTTGAATGCGCGTGACTGTCCAAGGTTCACTCCTTGGTATAGCGCGGTCCTTGGACAAGAAATACATGCACATTGCGGGGGTAACAGTCAGAGCCACGAATAGGCTTGCCATAATTGCTATCAAATACGACCATCCAAGTGGAGCAAATATTTGCTTCTCAACTCCACTCAGTAAAAAGACCGGCAAAAACACTAGTCCAACAATGAATGTGGCATATACAACGGACGAGCGAACCTCGATGCACGCTTCATAGATCACCATGTAAATTGGCTTAGGATCTGCGCTTGCCTTGTTCTCTCGCAGCCGCCTGTAAACGTTTTCAACATCGATGATCGCGTCGTCAACGACTTCGCCTACGGCTATGGCCAGCCCTCCTAGCGTCATCGTATTGATCGAACCACCTGTAAATTTGAGGGCAAGAATCGCGGACAAAATTGACAAAGGAATTGCAGTCAAGCTGATGATCGAACTACGCCAGTTCAAAAGAAACGCAAGCAGTACTATCACGACGAGAACGCCACCCAATAGAATCGCTGTCACCACGCTCGAAACCGACTTTTGAATGAAATCTGCTTGGCGGAATACGTAAACGAATTGAATATCTTTCGGCAGGCTTTGCCTGACATCATTGAGCGCCTGCTCCACTTTCTGCGTGAGCTGAACTGTATCGACACCTGGCTGCTTCGTGACGTAGAGATACACACCCGGTCTGTTGTTAATGACCGTGTCGCCCAGTTTGAATGCCGGCCGCACTTCGATGCGCGCCACATGCTTAAGTAAAACTGGTACGTTGTTGCGAACTGCGACGACAGACTCTGCTATCTCGGCTACGTCTTTTGGTCTCCCGAGCCCTTGGACCGAAAGTTGCTGATCCGGGGTAACCAAAAAACCACCGGCGGAAACCGCATTTGAATCGCTAACAGCCTTTTCTACTTCGTCCAAGGTGACTTGATATGATTGCAATTTGGCCGGGTCCACAAGCACCTGAAATTCTCTTTTCTCGCCACCGATGACTAGAACCCGTGCTACTCCCGGTACAGCCAGTATTCGATTTCGAATGTCCCAATCGGCAAGCGTTCTTAGTTCCATCGGGCTCGTCTTGTCGGAGACCAAACCAATTTTGAGAATGTCTCCAATGGCAGGCATAACAGGAAGGACAGTCGGCTGCGCGATGCCTTTCGGTAAATTGGCACTGGCAAGCTGAAGCCGTTCGTTTACGAGTTGTCGTGCTCGATAAACGTCCGTGCCATATGAGAAGATAATAGTGATTGTGGAAATGCCGACGAGCGAAGCAGAGCGAATCTGTGTAAGCCCTGGCATGCCATTAAGAGCCACTTCAAGAGGTAGCGTAACTAGAGTCTCGACTTCCTCTGCCACCATTCCTGGTGCTTCAGTCTGGACTACGACCTGCGGCGGCGCAAACTCAGGAAATACATCTACATTTGTTTTTGCAGTCAGGTAGATTCCCACCAGGGCCCAGACAACTGCGAGAACGATCACAATGAAACGTTTGTTGATAGACCATTCGATAAGCCCGTTCAACATGAGATCTTAAGTTCCCTTTTCACGCAACTCTGCTTCACGGGGCGCTGCTTCCTCAGAAACTTTATGTGTGCGCTTCCGCAGCCATAGTGCGGTTACTGCGCAGCCAAAAACAAAGGCAATCGCAACGATGATCGCGAACTGAGGAGTCACCATCGTATTTGCTTGATTACCACCCTCCTCATGCTCGTGTTCGTCATGACCTTCTTCCGTCGGATGTGAAAACAAGGAGGTATCGCCAATGGATTTGAGGCGCTGTGCATCTAGCTGAAACGCCCCTCTGATAACCACGGACTGACCGGCCGATAGGCCAGAACGAATCTCGATCTTGTCTCCGTAGCTGTTACCAATCTCGACGGATGTTGGCGCATAGACCCCATCTTTCTCAACATAGACCAGATAGTGACCCTTGTCTGAGAGAACTGCGTCCTTGGGCAGAGTTATTCCATACGTCGGTTCCGCCGTTTCAACAGCGAGTTCAGCAAACATACCAGGGCGAAGTTTATTTCCCTGATTCGTTACTTCGACCTTGACTGGCAACACTCGCGCGACCGGATCGACACTGCTTGAGATGAAACTGAGCTTGCCAGAAAAGATGTCTTCGGGAAAGGCTGACACTTTCACCACGATAGATTCTCCAAGTCGCACACGACTCATGTCCGACTCATAGATGTTTGCTGTTGCCCAGAGCTTATTCAAATCAGACACTTTCGCTAACGGCACGCTGGGATCGATGCTCTGTCCGGGCGTTACTGAAAGCTCCGTCACGAGCCCAGCCCGAGCGGTGCGCACTGGCACACTCGTCATGCTCGTTTTGCTCACCAACATGCGTTCAACATCGCCGTCTGAAAGTCCCAGTTGCTTCAGCCGTTGTTTGAGCGCTTGCAAATTCACACTAAGCTTCGTCTTGAGGGCGGCCAATGCAACCTCGCGCTTCTGCCGCGCCACCATCAGCTTATTCGCGGCTAGATCAAGTTCGGCCTTGGCATGCTGCATTGCCTTTTGAGAGGCGATCTTTTCTTCAAAAAGTCGAGATTCCCGCTTGAAGTTTGCCTCAGCCAGATCTCTCTGTGTCTGACTTTGCGAGATTTCACCATCAAATTCGGCTTGCCGAGTTTTGATCTCAGCCTCAATCTGAGTTTTCTCCGACACAATTTGAGCGCCAAGTTCCTGAAGGTCTGGGCTGCTTACAGACACAAGGGTTTGTCCGGCTGACACATGGTCGCCCAGTCGTACAAAGACTTGTGCTACTCGTCCGGCGATTGGAGCATGCTGAATATACTCTTGCGTTGGAATGGCTTCGAGCTTTCCGGTTGTTTGAATCCGTCTGGGTACAGCACGGACCTGAACCTTCTCTACCTGTAGTCCAATTGCTGCCTTGCCTTGCTCACTCAGCTTAATCGCGCCGCCTTCCGAGCCGGTATGCTCAGATTCCTCATGGTCGTGTGCGCTGGCCCCTGTTGCTAGTGAAAGCAGCAGAGCCATGACCAGGAAACATGCGTGAGCGATTCTTTGCCGAGACACATTCGAAATTTCTAGCAGTGACATACTACATCATATCACCCAATGCTGATATGATAATAGAAAGTTGAACGGAGATTGAATACCGATGCAATTTAACCCTGTAGCCGTAAAGGCAAAGCTTTTTCGCGGATTTTCTGATACGTCCAGGCTGGCGATTCTTGAATGTCTCCGTAATGCTCCGGTTACGGTGACAGAAATAGTTGAGTTGACTGGACTCGGACAGTCCAACGTCTCCAATCACCTTTCCTGCCTAAAGGACTGCGGGCTCGTCCAGTCCGTGCAAAAAGGACGTTATATCTATTACTCCTATACGGACGAGAGAATCGGGGATTTCCTTCAACTAGCAGATAGCGTCGTCGCCGACTTGGCGAAAGGCTTCTATGAATGCACCCGCTATGCAGAGGAGAAAAATGAAGAAGCCTGCCATTCCTGATGTTCGCCCTGACGAACTTATCCAACCAGAACGAATGTCATTGGTGCGAAAAGGACTCAAGCTCACACTTTTCACCGTTGCCTGGAATGTCATCGAAGGGTTAGTCGCTATAAGCGCCGGCATACTAGCAAACTCTGTAGCACTAATCAGTTTCGGCGTGGATTCCTTTGTGGAAACAACCAGCGCGGTCGCTGTGAGTTGGCGCTTGGCTGATGAGATCAAACATCAATCGGTCGAAAGGGCTGAAGCAGTCGAGAAAATCGCTGTCAGGATAACCGGTGTGATCTTGCTCTTGCTCGCTATCTACATCATTTTCGATGCAGGACGGCGCCTGCTGGGCTTTGGCGAAGACGCGGACAGGAGTTTTGTTGGTATGGCATTGACAGGGCTCTCTGTAATAGTGATGCCTATTGTGGCCAGGGCCAAGCTCAAAGTGGCAAACTCCATTAACAGTGGCTCCTTGCGAGCCGACGCCATAGAGACCATAGCTTGTACTTGGCTTTCGGTAACCACTCTGATTGGATTATCGCTAAATGCGCTTTTCGGTTGGGCTTGGGCAGACCCATTAGCAGCTTTGCTGATCGTTCCGCTCGTTGTTAAAGAAGGACTCGAAGCGCTAAAAGGCAAGCACTGTTGCGCTTGTACAGAAGGCTAGCCGATAGCGGGCAGATCCAATTGCGGTATTGCTAGTAGTACAACTGGTGCTGCGCCAAGGCTTGGCTGGCCGGGCGAGCGGCAAGATCACTGCCGAACGTAGCAGGGGAGCTACGGATTGGTGGTTGATGGTGATGAGGTAGTCTGCTCGCGAGTTTTGTACTTCTTCATCAGCTCGGAAAGACTTGATGTGGAGGAAGATGGCGTGGTGAGTGAGTCTAGTCCACCGTATTTCTTGTCAAAGAATGACTTCGTTGAGGGAGTTGTTGTTGATGGGTCCGCATACTTCTTCATCATCTCGGAGAGACTGGGTGTCGATGTGGACGGGGTTGACAGCCCATCCAGTCCATATTTCCGCTTGAAGATCGACGGCGTTGTCGATGGATTTAGCAAGGTACTGTTTGGGTCAGCGGGCGGAGCAAACGGTGATGAGTTGCTGGGAACCAGCGGCACACCTGTATTGCTTCCGGTTATCGGTGACACCAGTGACGGTGCAATCTGTGTCGGAGTTTCCCCGCTGAGTCGCGCCAACTTTTCCTGAGCGGCCTTCAATCCAGCCCGACCTTCTGCAAGGTTCTTTTGCCTGAAATCCCGCATTTCGCGAAGCTTGTTCTTCTCGTACTCGCTGATGCCCGGATCGGCTATCTGTATTTCAAGCTTGGTTAGCTCGCTATTGCAATGTTCGATAATCTTCTCGTACTTGTCGATTTCAAGCCTGGTGAAGTACACATCCTGGTCGTGCTGCTTTTGATCGTGCTCCTTTTGCTCTTTGTCGCGCTGGGCTTGCTCTCGTTCCCAGCTTTCTTGGTTGCCGCCTGGGGTCTGGTAATAGGGCGGAATGTAAGTGCCGGTCGAGGTTCCGGTGTTTGTACCGGTGTCGGTGTTTGTATCGGGCGGCTTAGATGAGGATTGCTGGTTCTGCCATTTCCAGCTCATGTCCTTCCACCAGTTCTTGGCTCCGATAGCCATTGTGCCGAAGATCTCCAGCGCCACAAAAGCGATGATCAGCCCGATTGAAATCTGCCATCTCAGCTTTTCATCACGTAATGCCGCTTGTTGCTGCATTGCCGCTTCCATAGTTTGCTGGGTAGTTTGCTGGGTGTACTGTTTTTGTTGCCGCCTGGCATTTGCCTCCGCTTGTTCTCTTGCTTTGCGTTCAGCGTCTTTCTTCTTTGCCGCTTGCTCTTCCTGGTATTTTTCATCGGCAGTTTTGCTTCGATGATAATTTGGTCCAGGACCGGCGCTGCTGCTCGACGAACTTCTGGCTCCGGCACCGGCAGTTGTGCCAGCGCCTGCCTGACAGTCGCAGCCGGTCGCTCTGTGTCCACCATTTGCGCCAAAGTGCTTGGTTAGAACATCTTTGGCGTTGTTGATCTTCTTCAGCTCTTCTTCCGCAAATTCCTTGTGCTCAGGGCTTGGCGCGCGATCAGGATGCCAGACCATGATCAATCTCTTGTAGCGGCGCATGATCGATTCCATCGAAGAGCCTGGATCTAAGCCGAGGACGGCATACGCTTTGTGCAACTCGTTCATTTGAACACCGCCGTCATGATGCTTGAGCCCAGTGAGAAAACGCCCAGCGCACCCAGCCCTACGAGCCACCAGGGCGGTGCAGGAATTTTGGTATCGGCAGGTTGCCCGCGCTCAGTGCCAGCGCCAAGCGTTGCCTCAACCCGTTGTACAAGCCCGCTTACGATATGGTCGCATGCGTACCACTGCGCTCCTTCGACGCGCGGATGAAAGTCGAATTGAACAATGGTCGTGTCGTTTCCGGTGTCTTTGAACTGCACTTCCATCTCCAGGAGCCGTTGTACACGCTCTTTGCGTGTATGAATGTTCTGAAGATTCGTGCCTTCAACCTTCGTTTCTTCGTCCGTGAAACGCAAGGAAGCCAGGATACGGCGCTGGTTTACGTCGGCTGTCGATACATGCCACTTGTCGCCAAAGTTGTAGCTGATCTCGGAGATGATGTCTCGAATCTGCGCAAACGCTTGCTTTATAGGCGTTTTGTATTCCTTCGGAACCGGATGCAGGAAGTTGTAGCGTGATACACCAGCATGGTGGAAGAACGGCCACGCCACCCAGATAGCGGCTATTAGCCCTGGCAGACACCCTGCAGTATTGTCAGGCTTGGTGATGGCCTCGCTGGTGTAAGCGCTCACCAGCAAGAAAATGAATATCCCCAGACCTATTCCTACAGCCGCCATACATCACCTGCGTCTGGCGCATCGTCATCCTTGGGTGGAAGCTTCCTTTTCAAATCGTCCTCCTTTGCGGGTTTTTCTACCTTTGGGGTGCCGCGTTCCCGCTCGTTTCTACCAGTATTTTGCGGTTTATTAGGGCGGTTTTTCTTGCCTGCCGGCGGCGGCTTGTCCGCCTGTTGATTCTGTTGTTGCCTGGCTGTCCGCCCTCTTGTGCGCACGAACTCGCTCACTTCATGCCGGTCTCGCTCGGGTGCAGGATACTCGAGCGCCTGCTGGTAAGCGACAGGTGATGTTAGTGGAAGCTTCAACGGCCACGTGTCCGGAGTAAAAACGATCACCTGGTCCTTGAGATTGATGAGTTCTTCCGGCGTCGCCAGTGCTCTTCCCTGCACGAACTCTTGTACTCTTCCACTGTCAGTCACTGTCGTTTCTTCAATGGTCATGCGCCCCAGCGCATCGCTCAACTCTTTTGCTTCACGGTAATTCTTTTGTTTGAAATAAACCTGAGTGGCTGGCATGTCCAGGATTATCTGCGCTTCCCTGCGGCTGTAGACCTGTTCTAGCTGAAAATAGTTTTGAAATCCGAGCACTAGACCTATCTTGTTTTTGCGGATGATAGACAGAGTGTCGGCGATGCCTGAGATTTTTCCGAAGTTCGTGAATTCGTCAAGCAGCATGGCGACTGGATATTTCATCTCTTCGCGTATTTCCAGAATGTGGTCGAGCAAGAAGTTGACCATCAAAGATCCAATCAACTTGCTGTCGCGCGAGCGGCTCGGAACCGCCAGATAGAAGGTGAAGAGCTGCTGTTTTAGAGCGTCCAGGTCGATGTCGGTTGTCTCCGTTAACGTCACCATTTGATCCGTCATCCACGGATTGAGTTTGGTGATAAGGCCGGAAAAGACACCGTACTTGAAATTCGTTTCCCCGGAAAGGCGCATCCAGCCTTCGAATTCCATTTGCGCCACATCAGATGGGCTGCGATACAGAACTTTCGCTAGTCGATCTGGTCCTTGCAGTAAGAGCCAGCGCAAGGCGCCGAAGTGTCCGAATTTTGGCTCGCTGGCGGCAGCATGCATCAATAGCGGAATGAGCAAGAGCTTTTCAGAGCGGTTCCACGTTTGATCCGATCTGGTCTCGGCGCTCTCGCCGTTCATGATGACCAGATCCGCTAACTTCTCAGCTAGAGCCGCTTTCAGCTCTTGCGGCGCATTTCTGATGCGATCGATCGGGTTGATTCGATGCGAAGTCATATCGGATGGATTGAAGCAATAAACCTGATGACCAGCCAGTTTCCTCCAGCCAGACGTAAGCTTGTACAGCTCTCCTGCTTCATATCCTGGCGTTGCCTCGGTGACGATCATATTGGTGCCGGTGCGTTCTATGAGTTGCGGGATGAAGAAGCCACGCGATTTTCCGACACCGGTACGTCCGCAAACAAGCGCATGAGCATAGGTGAGCATCTCGGGCACTTGCAGGTATTCACCGGTCTGCGCCTTGCCCACGATCAGCCTTTTCGGGTCGGGCTTCTTCAAGAAGTATCCGGCCGTTTTCAGCTCCTGCTCGCTGCCCCAGCGCGCGGCTCCATATGAGACATTCTCTTCTTTGTCTTGTTTGGCCTCGCGAGCTCGTTCGGCGTCATATTGAAGCTCCAGCAGAATCTTGTCGCATCGCTTCTGGCAGTCGCTCTGCGAGCCGCCACCTTTGTGTTCTGAGAGATCGATTGAGACAAGTACACCGTTTCCGTCCGTGGTTTTTCTCCAGCGCAATACCACTCGATACTCATGGCGCCACCAGTCGCGCCCGACTTGTTCTTCTACGCGCTCATTGGCAAGTATTTGATCGAGTTGCTTGCTTGCCCGCGAGACGTGATAGCCAAGTCGCTCCAGGACGTTGACAGCAAGGACCGGAAACTCCTTAGCGGTCGAATCGACGATGCCTGAATCTTGTACTTGCGTCGCCATCAGTATTGCCCCCACGGGTCAAAGCGGAATGGATCGTGCTTCTTTTCTCGCTCTTCATCCTTGCGCTTCTTCTCTTCGGCGCGTTTCTTGCGCGCTTCCTTGTTGTCCTCGATGGACTGGTCTAACTTCTCAATCACTTCTTTGTCGCGATCTTTGTCTTCCGGTTTGTCATGTTTGAGGTAGTCGTCATGCTTCTCGGCTTTAGCGTCTTCCAGGGCATCACCGGCTTCTTTGAGCCTATCTCGATTGTCCCTCAGATCGATCCAGCTCACTACCATGTTGGCCAGATTTGCACCTGTAAGGAACACACCGATGACCGGATTCCGCATAGCTTGTGCCTGCACAGGATCAACATAGCGGGTGCCGTATTCGATAGCATCAGCCCCTCTCTTTCCATCCATTTTGATTTGATGCTGTAGCTCTTTCTCCAGCACACCGGAGAAGCGCTCACGGTCTTTGTTCTCGATCCAGCCGCGCAAGCGCTGGTAGTCGTCCACCGGCAGCCGCTCTTTCTTGTTGTTGCGCAACTCCTGAGCCAGCCCGGCCAGGCGCTCATACGAGTCATTCTTGCTGTACTTATCGCCCTTCCAATCGAAGCTGTCTCTGTCCTTGGGCTTTTCTTTCTCGCCCTGGACGTTCAGCTCTTCCTTCTTCGGCTCGTCCTCCTTGCCAGGCTCGACGGGCTTTCCTTCGCGGAGTTCACGCTGTTGAATCCGCTCTTTGTCTTTCATCCAGCGCACAAGTTTCTTGTATTCCTTGATGTCTATGCGCTCGTCTGGATGATCCCAGAGGTACTGATTCAGGTCTTGCAGCTCGGAAAGCGTATTTTCTCGGCTCCACTCTTTGCCTGCTGCCTCAATCGTGTCCTGGAAGTATGGCTTCTCAGGCTCCTTGTCGGCAGTCTTGTCCTTGCCGGCCAGAGCCGCTCTCTCCTTTTCCTGCTGCTCTAACTTCCAGGTGTCATAAGGCTCCAGGACTTCTCGGATAATTTTCTTATGCATCCACGGCAATTCGAGCCCTTCGCGGATGCGCTCTGCTCGGGCAGCTTCGCGTTCTTTCTGCCTGGCCTCAATGCGTTCTCGTTCTTTGCGCTCGCGCTCCTGCCTGGATTTCTCCAGCTCGTAGGGATGATGGCGCTCAAGGTAGCGGTCGCCGTATTCCTTGATGCGGTTGTAGTCGTCCTTGTCAAAGCGCACGTCTTTGCCGTTCTTGTCTTTGCCCAGAACGACAACATGGATGTGATGATGGCCGGTGTTATTGTGCGCAGTTGCTACCCAATCAAGGTCCAGCCCTTTCTCCGAGCTGAGCCTGTGCATGATCTCGCGGGTGAAAGCCTTCTTGTCCTCCGGGTTTATCTCCGGCGCCAGCGTCAGCTTGTGCGCCACGACTTTGTTGTCCTCCTGCTCGCGGATGGCCTTGCGCACCTTCTTGCCGTCGAGATTGTCCTCCCGGTCGTTGAACAGTTCGCGCCCGCCTTCGCCGCGATCTTCGCCTGGGCGATGCTGGATGTACTTTATGTGCGCCAGCGCTCGCCCGACTGCAGCAACCTTCGGCGAACCTCCAGTCGCCCGGCTCTGCCGGTCGCGCCTGGAAAAGTACTGGTGTTTCACGACTATCACGAAGTCACTACCTTCTTGGTCCGTTCAGCTACGGCTTTTTCATCGGTGTCCAGGCGGTTCCTCTGCCGCTGCTTGGCCGTGTTCACGGCCGCGGTGAATTGCTCTTTGGCCTCAGGTGTGCCGCAAGCCCTCCAGGTCAACTCATATAGAGTTCCCACTTCGGCTCCCTGCCTGGCCAGCATGCCGCAGATGCGGTCTGTCGCGCTCAGGATGGCCTTTACGATCTGGTCGCTGGCATACCGGATCGCCTGCGCGGTCCTTGTCTCTCGCTCCCCTTCCTTCAGGTTCTCCAGGTTGTCCAGATACCAGAGGAGCCCTTGCCGGATGAAATCAGATCGGGTCTGACCGGCCAGCCTGGCGGCCTCATCGAGCCGGTTAACGTCAGCTCGGCTCAACCTTGTCTCGACCTTCGGGTTATAAACTCGCTTTTTCGACTCGCTTGGCATGTGCCGCTACCTCAAGCCCTACTATTAATATAATAGACGAGCTGTGCCGCTAACCACAGCATTTACCCTGAAGCTGTGCCGCCGTCCAACTCCAGCGCAGTAGCGCTTTTCACAAGCGCGTGCCTGCGCTTTGTATCTTGCCTTACCGCACGGTCGTGCCTCCCTCTCCGGTAAGGGCTCCGCTCCTTCTCAGTCGCTCCGAGACTTAAGGTTGCGCGTCAGTGCCTCTTCCGCGCCAGCGGCATTCGGCTATTCATCCCATCGTGGCGGCGTTCGTCCAGGCGGAATTTTGTCATCACGAATCTTCGGTGAGCCCCCGGGGAGCTTCATCGAACCACCAAGCAAACGGACCACGCCACCAAGCGCAGACATACAAAGCCGGACGGCAAACGACACTAGCCCGGAGGCAATACTGCTGACCGGACGCAGGACATTGGAAGCACGCCCGCCTGCCATGTGGTTGAGGGCGACGAGCAGAAAGACTATGAGACCTAGAGACCAGAGCAGTTCCATAAGAATATTGTGGCGCTGGAGCAGACCAGGCGGAAGAGGCTTAAACCTGAATTTCTGGTAGGCGCTCTACTTGGGGTCTGGCTCGTGGCGAAGATTAAGGAGTACGCTGCCCTTGCAATGCACTCCCGTTTTGATGTGACCGATGTCGATATCAACATCAACGCTCTGCCCGATCAGTATAGAAAGAACCGCCAGCCCCAGAAGCGCGACTCCCCCTTTGAGGAGTCCAGCCAGAAAGCTGTGCGCAGGCGGTGGCGGTTGCGTTTGGATTTTCGATGCCATCAGGATGGATTCCCGATAAGTGATAACAGCATACACTTTATGCTATAATCACGTTGCCGTCAAGCGATTTTGGCATTATGATATACGCTTATCAAGTATGCCCTTATCATATACGCGAGGGATATGCAATGGAATGGCATGAGTTTGGACAACGAGTCAGGAGGCGACGCGAAGAGCTGGGAATCTCCCAACAGGAGATAGCTTCGGCGCTTGGAATTGACCAGGCGAAGGTAAGCCTGATCGAGCGAGGCGCTCGAAAGGTGGATCTGGTAAAGGAGCTGCCCGCACTTGCCAGAACACTGAAATGCTCTATGTCGGCGCTGGTTCAAGAGGACGTAGTGGCTGCCGCACCGGATGATGATCCGATTCGGGCCTTTATTCAACAGCAATTCCCCGGTGTCAAATTCGAAGAGTTTGAAATGCGGCGTATTGCGCAATTCTTGGAGCCCGTGCTTACTTCGTATGTCGAAAACAGTCCCGATTTGAAGAAGAAGGTAGCTAATGGCTAGAAAAGGACATGATGGGCAGCATCGCCTGCAATTGGTCAAGAACGTAAGTATGCTGGCCCCGGAAGAAGCGCTTGTGGAAGGCGAAACCGGACAGATGCAGATGTTCAAGCTTGAGCCAGCTCTAGCGGAGTGCCCTCCGATAAGTGCCAAGCTGAGCGCTTTGCAGAACGAGAACAAAGAGCTGAACGAAAAAAATGGTCGGCTGAAAAACACAGTCGTCAGCCTGACTGAGAAGATCAAGGATCACGTCGTTGCCGAAAAAGCTCCCGATGTGGTGATTAGCCACAGTCAGGATCTCGATCACGGCGATGTAGCCTGGGTTCATGGCCCGTTGCCGGCAGAGCCCTACTATCCACACAGCACCGGACAGCTTGCCGAGCTGGTTCAGATGACGGCCAGCAGATTGGGCCGACTATTCAGCGTAGCCGGAATCAAAGGAAACCGGCTCTATCACTACCAGATGGCAATCGGCAAAAAATCTTGCTCGCAGAAGTACCGTGCCACAGCTCTACAGGCGCTCTATGAGGCGGCAGCAGCTGGACAAGTTCCTGAAATAACCGACGATGAGGTTGCTCGCTTGAAAGGATGGCTTCAGATTGTCAAAGCCTTCAAGTAAGCGCCAGCAGAAGACCCCTGAAACTATAAAACCCCCAGCTTGCGCCGGGGGGATACACTGCTATCTTACCCAATTTTATGCAATTTGCAAGTGTTTTAATGCTGTTTTCACATTATGAAGCAATTCCCCTGCGCCTTTCCCTATAACAAGAATTACGTCGATGCACTCGAAGTGACACTTTCGCCGGGCAGGCTTCACCTGTACCGTAAGTACGCGGGCAATGACGATGTCGAGGCACTGAAGCTTTATTGCTGGAACACTAGCTTGAGTCAGGTGTTCTATTGGCCGCTTCATGCTTTCGAAGTCTCGCTGCGCAATGCCATGGCGGACAAGATGTACGACGAGTACGGAGATGATTGGTACGAGCGCATAGATAGCTTCAAGCGCGGCAGAGGCAACAATGAAGAAGTCGAGCATGTTGATAAAGCCAAGCGCAAGCTTGACCAGGAAGGGCTTGCCTACGGACATGACAATATCGTCGCGGCCATCAGCATGGGTTTTTGGGAAGGTTTGCTCAAGGTGGAATACGAAGAGAAGCTTTGGAAACCACTGTTTTCCGCGATCTTCCCTATAGATCGAAGTGAAGCGTTTCGTAAGGTTAATCAAATGAAGCGCCTTCGGAACAATGTAGCGCACCATGAGCCGGTCTTTGTGTTCTTGCCGAAAGGAGACAAAAGGCTGCTCTACAAAGACTACAAATTAGTCCTCAAGCTCATCCGCTGGATCTGTGAAGACACGGCAGACTGGATCGAGTATCACGGCAGTGGTCAGTTCTTCACGATATGGAACGGCGCTCCAGCCTGTATTGGTGCACCAAGACTGACTGTCAAGAACGCTGGCGATGAGAACAATTCACGGCTCTGGCAATTTACTAGTTGAGTCGTCCTGGGCGTGCTGATCTGTGCACCACCTTTGGTGCCAGGCAAGGCCGACCGATTTTGAATTATGCAGGCCGGCTGCACAATTACCAATGCAGCTGGGTGGTGGGCGGGTAGCCACGCGCGAAGCGCGCCGTCCTGCCAAAGGAAGCCAGCCCCGAGCGCGCGCCCACCAGTCGCGCTGCCCGCCAGCTCCTGCAGCACTGCCTGAATACCGCGCAGCAGGGGCCCCGCCGTCAACTTGAACCAAAGTTTTGCCTTCGCACATGTGAGGTTGACGGCGGGTGCAAGCGGTAGGCTTTGCGCCAGGCAGGAAAGCAAGGGCAGTCGGACAAAGGGAAAGCCGCGCGGCAAGAGCGGCTTCGGGGCAAGTCCGGCTGTAGCCAAGACAAGCAATGACGACGAGAAAAGAAAAAAGACAGAGACAAGAGCTTTCACTCCTGCCTCTGTCTTACTGAAGTTAGGCGCTCTTGCGAGCAGCCTTCTTTGAGTCACTGGAGGCATCATCTGCCTTTTCAGCAGTGGTTGGCTTAGGGCCACAGAGGTGGAAGCTGGTGAGCTTCAAGATTGGCTTGTGTACTTCCACTGTCTTTCCGTCAACTTCCTTGGTGAAGGTGTTGATGGCCAGTCGCCCGGTGAGGAGGACTTCGCGTCCTTTGGTGATGGTTTGCATCACGCGGTCACCAAGACCGTTCCAGCAA
>Ga0164290_1001320_pt1 | contig 40301 bp, 40 predicted proteins | sample Micstemetagenome_FD_108782 | JGI IMG/M metagenome (GOLD analysis project Ga0164290, IMG submission 108782) | Contaminated culture microbial community from soil near Moab, Utah, USA - Microcoleus steenstrupii SON62 (Illumina Assembly) | ecosystem: Environmental > Terrestrial > Soil > Soil crust...
AACCCGGAGGTCATAGGTTCAAATCCTGTCCCCGCACCCAGCTAGATATCGTTTGGCCGCCCTTGAGGCGGCCTTTGTCATTTCTGGCTGGACCTCCGCGTCCTAGCCTTCTCGCCCGGTAGGCTAATCGGCATGAGGCGCCTCGCTACCCTCGCCGTTCTCGGCACCGTCGTCGCAACGTCGGCCGTCGGAGCCCAGCAATCTCGCATCGGCAACAAGCCGCCGAAGCTCGTCCTCCTCGTCAGCATCGACCAGTGCCGCGGCGACTTCGTCGAGCGCTTCGCTCCGTACTACCTGCCAGCCCGGTCCGGTGGAAAGCTCGGCGGCTTCCGCTTCCTCTCCGAGACGGGAGCGTGGTTCCGAGACGCGCACCACAACCACGTCCCAACCGCGACGGGCCCAGGCCACGCCACGCTGATGACCGGCTCGGAGCCGGCGGTGAACGGCATCATCGGCAACATGTGGTTCGACCGGGCGCGGAATCGCGGTCACTACGTGGTTGACGACCCGCAGGTGCAAACCGTCGGCGGTCAGAGCGGCCCCATGTCGCCGCGCCCGCTGCTCGTCACCACCGTCGGCGACGAACTCAAGATGGCGACGAACGGACGATCCAAGGTCGTGGGCATCGCTATGAAGGACCGTGCCTCGATCCTGATGGCCGGACACTCGGCCGACACCGTGATCTGGTACGAGGGGAACTCTGGCAACTGGGTCACCAGCAGCTGGTACGCCCGTGACAAGAAGCTGCCAACGTGGGTCGACGAGCTCAACCGCAGTCGCCTCGTCGATCGGGCTTACGGCACCGCGTGGGAGCCGCTTCTTCCGGCTGACGCCTACGCCGTCAGCCGCAAGGCGCCCGGCGAGCCGGTCACTGGAAGCGCGACCAAGGCGTTCTCGCACCCGCTGGGAGCCGGCGGCTCCCCAGACCGCGCGTACTGGAACAACCTAATCGGGAGCCACTATGGCAACGAGTTCGTGTTCGCGACCGTCGAGCGCGCCCTCGACGCGGAGCGACTGGGGCAGCGCGACGTTCCGGACGTCCTCGTGATGAACCTCTCGACGAACGACTATGTCGGCCACCGGTTCGGCCCGAACAGCCCCGAGGTGCAGGACATTTCGATCCGAACCGACCGACTCTTAAGCGGCCTGTTCAACACCCTCAATCGTAAGATCGGAATCGACAACGTTGCCATCGTCGTGACGGGCGACCACGGCGTCCTTCCGGTGCCGGAGGAGATGACCGGCGTCTACCGACTCCCTGCCGGCCGCGTCACGGCGAATCTGGCGAGGCCGGTGCAAGAGGCGCTGACGGCCAGCTTCGGTGAGGGTCAGTGGGTCCTCGGCATGGGGCTCTACGAACAGAACTTCTATCTCAACCGCGAGACCGCCGCGGCCAAGAAGGTCGCGATGAGCGACGTGGAGCGCGTCGCCGCCGACACGCTGATGAAGCAGCCCGGGATCTACACGGCGTTCACTCGAACGCAGATTCTGAACAACCAGCTTCCGCAGTGGGACTGGATCAAGCGAGCAGTGAACGGCTTCCACCCCGTCCTCGGTGGCGACGTGATGGCTTTCGAGGCGCCAGGCTTCTACTTCGGAGGTGGCACGGGAACCGGCCACGGCTCGGCGTGGGACTATGACTCCCACGTGCCGATTCTGATGCGAGGTCCGGGCATTAACCGAGGCAAGTTCTCGAACCGGGTCCACACGGCCGACATCGCGTCGACCTTGTGTCAGCTCCTGGGCATCGAGTACCCGACCGGCAATGTCGGACGGCCGCTCGTCGACGCGCTTAAGAAGTAAGCGCTATCCTTCGGATTGAGGTCTAGGGGACGCTGCTCCCCTAGACCTTCACCTTGCAGGGCTTCGCCACGTAAGCCGTGACCGTCGTTCCGACGTATGCCTTGATGTTTCGTCCGCCGATGGTGCGACTGAGACGTCCGCCAACATGATTGGCGACCCCCGCCATCTCCATGAGCGCGCTGACGGTGCCCACGGTTCCTCCGTCGAGAAGAGAAGTGACGGTGTTCATCGACGTCACCTGCTTCATCTTGTTGAGGAAGATCTGGGCGCGACCAATCTGGTTCTGCTGGGCAAGGGACCGCAGGTGCGGGAGGTTGAGCTTCTCGGCGAGCTTGGCCAGCTGATCTCGGTTCTCCTGCTTCTCGAAAAGGACCGCGTTTCCGCCCATGAAGACCTGATTCACCGCAGTGAGAATCGCCTGATTCCGCTGGTCCTCGAGCAACGCCAGGAGTTCCGGCGAGGGCTTCACACGCCCCGTGTTCTCGCGGGTGAGGCTGAAAGCCTCGTCCGGCTTCTCCACCTTGGCGCACAACGTCACCGGCTGGCCGTCGGCAGCCACGGTGCACGTGAACGTCATGCTGAGTCGCGCGGGCTGGTTCGTAAGCGCGCCGAGCGATCCTTCGCGGCGGGAGTTGGTAACCCGGGCACGGACCGGAGCTCCTTTCTTGATCAGCACTCGGCCTTGGGCGTCCTTGACGTCCTCCGCGACCATCAGCGGCACTTCGCTGCCTTCCTCCGCATCGCCGGAGACGAGTTCTCGAAGCAGAATCGCCTTCAACGCCGTGCCGCTGGCAAGCTCGGCTTCCGCCTTCGCGGGCTCGGCGGGCGGGGTCTGGCCGACTGCGCTTGCCGCGGCGACCGCTAAGGTTAAGAGTATTGCGGGCCGTCGCATCATACTCAACGGACACAGGTAAATATCACAGTGTTCGTTAAGAAGGGTCGTAGGTCCGGGCGAGCGGTTTTGGCGCGAGATCGCGAACGATGGTCAGGAACCCCAAGCGGAGGGGGGGCGGTCATATCCCACAAGGGCGACTCGCCCAACCCCTCTCATGAGACCGATCGAATTTCGCGCCGATATGGACTATCGCCAGGCGCTCCGATGCCTGGAGTTCCGCATTCCCAAGGTCGGCGAGCTCAAGTCTGAGGGGTATGCCCTCGCCCTAGGCCTGCGTTACGGACTCATTGGGGCGGCGGCCACGCACCACCTGCTCCTCTCCTCCAACACGGAAGAGGAGCGCTACGTCTTTGAGTCGGCCCTTGGCTGGCCACAGGTGGTGGCAGATCACGTGCGACACGAGATTGCGCATCGCCTTCCGTACGATGCGGAGGGAGATTATCCCGAGCTCATTGGTCGGCTCGCCCAGCGTCCCATCGAGACGACGGTGCCGCTGTATCGTCGCATGAGTCCGCTCGACGCCTGCCTCCGAACCGCTTGCGAGGAGTACACCCAGGAGAACCTGCCCGAGATCCGGGCCGGTTGGCCGTGGCTCAAGTGGCGTCGCGCGATGGAGGAGTTCCGCGGTCATTCCGAGGAATCGATTCGGTACGCGACCTGCTTCTTCGAGCGCCGTCTGCACGACCTCGAGGAGGTCCGGGAAATTGCGCTGTTGGGCGAATAATTCAACTCTCTAGCGGATCGCCCCGCCCTCCTCGGGCACGATTGTCGTGTCTCGCGGAGGTCCCGTCCTGTGATCCGAATCGTAGGAGTCCAGCGCAACGAATCACCCAGCCAGGAGTTCATCCTTCTCCAAAACCAGGGAGGGCTGCGCACCAACGTCCGCGGCCATGTGGTGCTCACCGAGACCGCGATCGCGAACTCAGATCTGAGTTTCGCCGCGCATATCTTCGCGGACGAGGCGTTGATTCCTCCGGGAATGTACGTGCTCCTCAGCACCGGCGAGGGCGAGCCCCGATGGGCGAAGACGAAGGACGGAGCGATGGTGTACTACGCGTACATGAACCGCACCCAGTCCGTGTGGCAGAACAGCCCCGGCACCCTCCACGTTCTGAGCGTGCAGAACACCTACAGCGATCGCCGCGCGGAAGCGCTCTTGCTGCGGTAGCGCGCGAAGGGTCGACGACGCCGCGACTCGCCTCTGCCGCATTGCAGAGTCGGGGAGCGGCTACTGCCCCTCGTTGACCGCGTTCATCCCAGCCTCTAGGCCGAACTGAACCACCCTCTCCACGCCGTCTGACGCCCTTTTCAGGGCCTCTGCGATGGCATCCCGCTCGTGCTGCCCAAAGCTGCCGAGCACGTGCCCTACGGTCTGCGTACGGTCGACGGAACCGATGCCGATCTTGAGCCGCGGGTAATCCTGGGTGCCGAGCAGGGCGATGAGGCTCTTGTGGCCATTGTGGCCACCGGCACTTCCCTTCGGCTTGAGACGCACTCGCCCCGTAGTGAGGTCGAGGTCATCCGCGACCACGAGAATCTTCTCCGGCTTAATCTGGTGCTCGCGCGCAAGAGGCGCCACGGCCCGCCCGCTCAAGTTCATGTACGTCAGCGGCTTGACGAGGACCACGGTGGTCTCGCCGATCACGCCGATGCCATAGCGTGCCTGGTGCTTACTGCGGTCCAACTTGATGCGGTGACGATCGGCAAGGGCATCGATCACGTCGAAGCCGACGTTGTGGCGCGTGCCTCGGTACTCCCCTCCGGGATTCCCGAGACCCACCACCATCCACTCAGGCGGAAGCGTCGGCTCAACGCGCTTGCGAAACATCTCTAAGAGCCTACCGGCCCGCCGATTCGGAGGTCTGCCCTTCGGCCGCCGGTGCGCCACCGGTGTCCGGAGTGTCGGCGACCGGCTTCAGGGTTCCCTGCTGGATCAACAGAAGGAGGATGACGCCGAGAGCGATCCGGTACACCACAAAGGCAGTGATGCCCCGCTTCTGCAGAAACTTCATCAGGAACGCGATGGACGCATAGCCCACGACGAACGAGACGACCGTCGCGACCATGGTCGGCATCAGCTGGTCGCCAAGGATGTTCTTCCGCTCGTCGATGAGCTCATAGATGCCGGCGGCCACGATGCTCGGAACGGCGAGAAGGAAGGAGAATCGCGCCGCAGTCTGCCGATCAAGCCCGGCAAATAGCGCCCCAGTGATCGTGCTCCCGCTTCGGCTCATGCCCGGGATCAAGGCGAGCGCTTGCCAAGCGCCGACCCAGATGCCGTCGCGCACCGTGATCGACTCGAACGTTCGCTCCCGCTTCCCTACCTTTTCCGCAACCAGCATCAGCACGCCCATGACGATCAGCGTCCCGGCGACCACGTAAAGCGATCGCACCGACTCGCTCTTGATCTGATCCTTGAAGAGGAAGCCGAGCACCACGATCGGCAGCGAGCCCCAGAACACGCCCCATCCGAGGCGTGCCTCGGGAGTGTTCTTGTCTCCGCCGGTGAGGCTGCGGAACCAAGCGCCGATCGCCCCCGCGAGGTCCTTGCGGAAGTAGATCAGGACGGCCAAGATCGTGCCGAGCTGAATGACGGCGGTGAACGCCGCACCGGGGTCTTTCCAGCCGAAGAGCGCGGGCACGATACGCAGGTGCGCGGTGCTCGAGATCGGAAGCCACTCCGTCAGACCCTGGATGATGCCGTAGACGATCGCCTCGATTAAGCCCACATCGGCACCTCGGGGGTCGAGATCCCCAGGTGTCGAAGGCAAACGAACCGGACGCGCTGAGAGGCTTTGCCGTCGCCGTAGGGGCTCACGGCCTGGGCCATGGCCTTGTACGCGCTCTCGTCGCCCAACAGTCTGCGCGCTTCGCTGAGGATCACGTCCTTCTCCGTTCCGACCAGCTTGGCCGTACCGGCGTCCACGCCCTCCGGCCGCTCGGTCGTGTCGCGGAGAACGAGCACCGGGATTCCGAACGCCGGTGCCTCTTCTTGAACGCCGCCCGAGTCGGAGAGGATGAGCGCGCTGCGCTGCATCAGCTTCACGAACTGCTGGTACTCCGGCGGCTCGATCAGCTTGATTCGGTCGTGGTTGCCAAGAATCGGAAGGAGCACGTCGCGCACCCTCGGATTCGGGTGGAGCGCAGCGACGAGGAGCGTGTCCGGGTACTCGTCAACCAGAGTCAGTGCGGCTTCGGCGATGTTTCGCTGTGGGTCGCCCCAGTTCTCGCGTCGGTGGGTGGTGAGCGTGATCACGCGCCCCTGGTGCTCGGGGAACCAGGTTTGGTCACCGATTGCGGCGGTGTGGAGCACGGCGTCGATCCCAGTGTTGCCGGTCACGTAGAGCGTGGACGGGTCCTTGTGTTCGTGAAGCAGGTTGTCCCGGCTCCAGGTCGTCGGCGGGAAGTGGAGGTCGGCGGTAAGGCCGCTCACACGTCGGTTGTACTCCTCAGGGAATGGGTTGTGCACCGTGTCGGTGCGGAGGCCCGCTTCGATGTGGCCGTACGGCACGCGGCGGTAGAACGCTGCCATGCCAGCGACCATGGTCGTGGTCGTGTCGCCTTGGCCGAGCACCATCGCGGGCTGATGCTCCTCGATGAGCCGGTCCAATCCTTCGAGGGCGCGCGAGGTGACCTGGGCCAGCGTCTGGCCGTGCTGCATGATCGCGAGATCGACGTCGGGCTTGAGATCGAACGTCTCCAGCGACTTGTAGAGAATCTCCATGTGCTGTCCGGTGGAGATGAGCATCGGCTCGCACACCTCTCGGAAGCGGTTGAACTCGAGCATCACGGGGGCCATCTTGATGGCCTCCGGACGCGTACCGATCACGCAGAAAATCTTGGGTTTGCTCATGGGGTCAGGCGCCTCTGACCACGAACAATGCAACTGCACAAAGCATCGCGGCCGCCGCGTAAAGTACCCAAACCGTCTGCCGCTGCGTCAGCCCCTTGCCTAAAAGTGTGTGATGCAGGTGACGTTTATCAGCCTTGGTGATCGGCTGACGGCTGATCACGCGCCGCGTGATGACCACGAAGGCGTCCATGATGGGAACCCCGAACACCAGCACCGGGATGAGCAGCGAGACCGCCGCGGCGGTCTTGAGTGCGCCAACGATGCTGAGGCACGCCAGCATGAATCCGAGCACGTAAGCTCCGCCCGTGCCCATAAAGATCTTGGCCGGGTTGTAGTTGTGCTTGAGGAATCCGATTGCGGCGCCGGCGATGGCGGCGGCCACGATGGCGACGCGCGGCTGACCCGAGTACGCGGCGATGAGCACGAGCGTGCCGGCCGAGATCGAGGCAATTCCGGCGGCGAGGCCGTCGACCCCGTCGATCGTGTCCATCGTCTTCGTTACGACGAAGATGTAGAACGCGGTGAGGGGAATGGCGGCCAGACCCAGCGGAATGTACGAAGGCACGGGCGCGAAGGGAACGCCGAGGGTCGCGATCTGCACCCTCTCGACGCGGCCGGTCACGACCTCACTTGCGAAGAACTGAACGGCAACGCCCGCGAGCAAGAGGACGCCCAGCTGGATCTTCGCCTTGTACTGGTACAGGTCGTCGAGCGCGCCTGCCACTACTAGGAGGCCGCTGACGAGCAGCATGCCGACGAGGTAGCTCGGGAAAGCGGTGCTGGTTGGGAAGGCGAACGGAAGAACCAACAGGAGCGAGAGGACGATGCCCGCGTAGATCGCCACGCCGCCCCAGCGCGGGGTTGGCTCCTTATGGACGCGGCGGTCGTCCCCTTTGGGGTCGTCGATCGCACCCTTCTTGATGGCAACCCGCCGAACGTACGGCGTGAGGAACCAGCTGACCGCGAGCGCGATGAGCGCGGCGAGCGCCGGATAGCGAAGACCCTTGGGCAGCGCGTCTTGGATGGCGGCCAGCAATGAAAGGTCGATCATGCGCCGAGCTCCACCTTCTCAAGTCCTCCCTGTCGGTACCTCAACACATCCATGTGGGCGTCCCGGAATAATTCCTTCGAAAACTCATCGGGGTAGTCCCCCTCGTAGATCACCCGCACGATTCCCGCGTTGATCAGCATCTTCGCGCACATGTTGCAGGGTTGGCAGGTTACGTAGATGGTACTGCCTTCGCAGGCGATGCCCATCTGCGCCGCCTGGAGCATCGCGTTCTGCTCGGCATGGAGGGCACGAATGCAATGCCCCGCACGCATGCATCCGGTCGGCCAGTCGTGCTCCGGCCCGCCCGGCGGGCAGTGCGCCAGCCCACGCGGCGAGCCGTTGTAGCCCGTCGCCAAGATGCGCTTGTCGCGAACGATCACCGCGCCCACCGACCTTCGGGGGCACGTGGCTCGCGTCGCCACCAGGTGGGCGATCTGCATGAAGTAAGCGTCCCAACTCGGCCGCTCGGACATCGGGTGCATTATGGCAGTCCCATCGACGTTGTCACGCAAGTTGTCGACCGGTTCGCAAGGTGGCACTACCTCGAGGAGCCTTCCGGCGACGCGGTCGGCTCGCTGGGTGCGAGCCCCGCAAGCGCCACGGCCTCCTCCAACGGGAGTCGAAGCCCCTCGGCACGAGCCCGCTCGAACGCCTCTGCCCCAAGACCGGCGGCAAGCGCTGACCGCGCTCGATCGATGCTTTCCGCGCGCTCAGGCGTCATTGGGAAGTCCAGCCGAGCGCGGATCGATTCCGCAGCTCCGTAGAGCCGTGCCGCACGCTCGCCGTCTCCGTGAAGGGCGGAGATCCTCGCGATCTCCTCGAGCGGCTGGGCCACTTGCGAGAGGTAGCCGAGTTCCATGGCAAGTGAAACGCTCTCGCGCAGCAGAGCCGTTCCCCGTTCCTCGTCTCCGGAGTTCGCCAGCACCTCACCTAGGAGGTGCGTGGCGCCGATGAGTACGGTGCGTTGCCCCTGGGTCCGCGCGAGCCTCACGGCGTCCTCAAGCCGGTCGATCGCTCTGGCCGACTCTCCCACCTGGTAGAGAGCGAGGCCAGCCTGACTGGATAGTGAGGCGATCTGGCGCTCGTCGCCGGCGTCGCGGGCGAGACCAAGGGCTTCCTCGAGCAGTTCCGCCGCCTCTGCCGTCCGACCCTGCTGCAGCGCCGCTCCGCCCAGCGCGCTGGCGGCTCGGAAGATGCCGTCAGCGTCTCCCAGGGCTCTCCAGCACTTCAGCGACTCCGCCAGCCGCGTCTCGGCGGCCGAGTACTCGCCTCGAGCGAGCGCAAGCGTTCCGGCGCTGTAGAGGACTTTGGCTCGCAAGTCTGGCGCGACTCGATCCAGCCGGCCCATGAGGTTTTCGTAGCGATCGCTTCCCTCGCTCAGCCGGCCCCGCACCGACCAGAAGGTTCGCAGCGCCGCCGCCAATCTCAGGGCTCGGCCAGAGGCCGCGCCGTACCGGAGAGCGGCCCTCAAGTTGTCGTTCTCCGCATCGAGCCGAGCGAGCCATGACAGGCCGACGTCGGTGTGGAGGTGCGGCTCCGCCTCTTCGGCCAGCGCCGAGAAGTGGGCGAGGTGGCGGTTGTGGAATTGGTCGCCCTCTCCCGCCTCCCGAAGGCAGTCGGCGGCGAACTGTCGCACGGATTCCAGCAGGCGATATCGCGAATCGCTTCCTCGCTCCTCGAACACCACGAGCGATTTGTCGACGAGTCGCATCAGCACATCGACAACTTGCCAGTCCTCAAGTGGCGGCTGAGCGCAGACGGCGACGGCGGAATCGAGCGTCCATCCGCCCGCGAAAACGGAGAGTCGACGAAGGAGCGCCTGCTCCTCGTCCATCAGGAGGTCGTAGCTCCATGCGATGAGGGCTCGAAGAGTCTGCTGGCGCGGGAGCGCCGTTCGGCTCCCACCGGTCAGCAACCGGAATCGATCGTCTAATCGCTGCGCGATCTGCTCGACGGGCAGCGCGCGGACGCGGGCGGCGGCTAGTTCGATCGCGAGCGGAATACCGTCCAGCTGCCGGCAAACCTGAGCGACAACCGGACCGTTCTCCGGCGTGAGCGCAAACCCAAGTTTCGCCGCCGTCGCCCGCACTTCGAAGAGCCTGACCGCCTCGCTCCGGCGCAGCATGTCGACGTCGCGATCCGTTTCGTTCGGCAGGGACAGGACGGGCACTCGGTAGACGGTCTCGCCGGCGATTCCGAGCGCCTCGCGACTGGTTGCCATCACCCGGACTCCTGGGCAGTGCCGCAGGAGGGAATCGGCCAGGCGGGCACACTCGGTCACCAGGTGCTCGCAGTTGTCGAGGATTAGGAGAAGCGATCGCTCCCGTAGGGCGTTGATCAACGCCACTTCGGGATCTGCTGCCGCCGACTCGCGGACCCCAAGCGTGGACGAGACCGTTGCGATCACGAGCTCGCCGGTCGGGATCGCGGCAAGCTCGACCAACCAGATTCCATCCGGATCGGTTCGCTCGGCCGCCACCTGGACCGCCAGCCGGCTCTTTCCACTGCCGCCGGGGCCCGTCAGTGTGAGCAACCGGGCGTGCAGCAACAGTTCGGACACCTCGGTCAGCTCTCGCTCCCGACCCACGAAGGAGGTGACTTGATGCGGGAGGTTGTTCGCCGGCGCGGTCTCGACGGATCGAAGCCGGGGAAACTCGTTAGGAAGATCCGGCGCAACGAGTTGGAACACGTGCTCTGGCTGAGCCAAGCCACGGAGGCGGTGTTCGCCTAACGAAGCGAGTTCAACGCCGGGCGGAAGCGCGGCTAAGGAATCCTGAGCCGCGCTCGAAACCAGGATCTGGCCCCCGTGGCCAATCCCCAGCAGACGGGCGACTCGACTGAGGCTCAATCCGAAGTAGTCGCCGTCACGCCGCTCGGCCGAGCCGGTGAAGACGGCCATGCGCACTTGGATCGGAAGTTCGCCGGGAAAGACCTCGCGTAGGAGCCGCCGCTGGCCAGCGATCGCGGCGCTCGCGGCTTCGCTGGGGGAGCGGAAGACGGCGCAGAAGGCGTCTCCCATCGTCTTGAACACCTCGCCTCCCGATTCGCAGATCGTCTCACGCAGAATCCGGTCGTGGATGGCGAGCGCGCTCGCCATCTCAGCCGGGTACTCCTCCCACAGCCGAGTGCTCCCCTCAATATCCGTGAAGAGAAACGTGTAGCTAGCGGGCGTGGGCGACATAGAGGTGGACATTGAGGGAGGAAGGGAGTGCTCCCTGTATGACGCCACCCACGCCAGTTCGGATCGTTCCTTAAAGTTGAGCAGAAAAGCCTAAGGCAGCTGGACCCGCGGATTATCGCGAACGGTCACGCTGTCGACCTCAAAGAAGTCAGCCGGCTTATGCGAGCCCGCGAGCAGCGAGCCTGGGAACTGCTCCAGCGCGGTGTTGTAATCCCGTACGTTCGCATTGTAGAACCTTCGGGCCGCGGCGATCCGGTCCTCGGTGTTCGCGAGCTCCCGCTGCAGCTCGAGGAAGTTTCCGCTCGACCGAAGATCGGGGTACGCCTCGGCACGAGCGAGTAGGCCGTTAACGGACCGCGCCAGGTTCGTTTCAGCGTCTGCTTGACCGCCGGCGGCCATCGCTCGACCGCGCGCTTCCACCACCCGCTCGAGCACCTCGCGCTCGTGGGAGGCGTATCCCTTCACCGTCTCCACAAGATTTGGAATCAGGTCGTATCGGCGCTTCAGGGCGACGTCCACCTGCGCCCACGACTCTCGAACGACGTTGCGCAGGTGCGTGAATCGGTTGACGGTCCCGATAACCCACATGAGAATCACGAGCGCAACGACACCAACGACGATCAGGGCGGTTTCCATAGCTTGTTCGGAGCCGGATCAGTCTAGCGGATGGCTCCAAGTCGCCGCGAACGCACGATCCTGCCGCACGTACTCGGGGACGAGCCCGATGAAGTCTTTGACTTCTTCCATGGCCCGGGCAGCTTCCTCCGGCTCGAAGTGCCCGCCCGTGGTCACCATGATGTACATCGCTCCCATCTGCCAGAAGCGCACGGGGTGCCGCATGAGGAAGTCGATTGCCTGAGGATGAAGGATGTCGTGGGCGAGCCTCGGTTCTCCGCTCTGAACGCAGTAGCGACGGTTGAATTCCTCCAATTCGAACTTCAAGTCCTGCATGCCCAGCTTCGCGCCGATGCGATGCATGAAATTCTCCGGCTGAAGGCTCAGCTTCGGAAGCATCATCGGCACCCGTGCCGCCACGACGCCGTGAGGGTGACTCGTCGTCTGGGTTGTCTTGCCGTTGCTGGTTGTGACCTTGTAGATGTAGTCGAACAGGTACCAGTCGATTCCGTCGCGGTTGCCGACGAGAAGGTTCATCACCTCAGGCGAGTGACCCTGACCGAAAGGCGAGAAGCCTTGGAATCGCTCAATGAACCGTAGCTCGGGCGTCGGCTCCGAATCGACGAGCGACTCCCAGAAGCCTCGCTGACGCGTGTCGACGAGCCCGCCGGGAAGGTAGTCGAATCCGAGTCGTTGCGCCAACGCGGCCAGGGCGAGCCGCCTGGCCTCGGCCCGCTTGTTCGCGATGATGCCGAAGACGATGATCAGCACCGCGAACAGCCCGAAGATCGCGAAGGGAAAGAGGCCAGAGAGTTCGGTCATCTGCGCAAGGTGAGGACGGATTGGCTACGAGGTTCGTTGCGACGTGCGTGGTCACGGTACCTGTCACACTTAGCGGATGAGCCGTTGGAAGACCGAGCTGCCGCTGTTGGCCGCCATCTTCCTCGACCTCTTTGGGTTCGGCATGCTCGTCACCGACGTGCAACTGCGGGCGGAACGGATGATTCCGCCGGGGTGGCCCGAAGGCGCCGTCATCGGCGCACTCCTGGGCAGCACGTTCCTCATCCAGTTGATCGTCTCGCCCATCTGGGGGCGGTTCAGCGATCACCGGGGCCGCAAGCCGGTCATCGTCGTCTGCACGGTGCTCTCCGCCCTCGCGATGCTCGTCTACGGGTTGGCGACTTCGCTCGCGATGCTCTTTCTCAGCCGCATCCTCTCGGGGCTCGGTGCGGCGAATGTGGCGGTGGCGCAAGCCTTCCTCTCGGACACGAACGAGGGGAGCGCGAGAACCGGCGCCCTTGGTCGGGCGAGCGCCGCGATCTCAGCTGGACTGGTGCTCGGCGCGGTTGCCGGAGGCGAGTTGTCGGTGCGAGGCGGAAATCTGCTGATCGGGCTCACCGCCGGCATCGCTTCCCTCTTCGGTGCCGGCTGGCTCGCCCTTGCTCTACCGAACCCCCCACCCGCGGAGGAGAGACAGCCCGGAAAGCGGCCCGAGGTGGCCGTCAGCCTGTTGCGCGACCTGCCGCGGCTTCGCCCTCTCGTCCTCATCGCGGTCGTCGCGTGGCTCTCGCTGGCGACCCTCGAGGGAACGTTTCTCCGGCTGATCAACCGCCTGTTCGGCTACACCCAGCAACAGTTCGGGTGGCTCTTTGCCTTCGAGTCGCTCTTGGGGATCGTGGTGGCCGGAAAGGGACTCGAGATGATCGCAAAGCGAGTGAGAGAGACGCCCCTCCTCCGCGCTGCCTACATCGCCCAGGGTGTGGGACTCGCGCTCAACCCGCTCGCGGCTACTGTGGCGGCGGCGGTCCCGCCGCTCGCGACTCTGTTTTTCGCGAGCGCTCTCTACGCGACCGGGTCGAGCCTCGCAAACCCGACCGTGAGCGCCCTCGCGAGCAAGCTCACCCCAGACCGTCGTCAGGGTGAGCTCTTTGGGCTGCTGCAGGGCACCCGATCGATCGGTTTTGTGCTCGGCCCGATGATCGGCGGGGTGCTGTTCGACTTCGATCCACCGCTTCCCTACTTCATCGCTGGAGGCGTCTGCGTGGTCGCGGCGTTCCTGGTCCCCCGCTTTGAGGATCTAGACCGAGCGGAGCCCGGGACGGAGCAGACCGAGTCGACATCCAGCTAGCGGTCAGCCCAGATCCCTTCCTTCAGGCGTCGAGCTTCGTCCTCGGCAGCGGTGAGAAGGGGGCCGTATTTGCCTTGCCGCCCCTCTTCCGTCACCTTAGCGAAGCCGAATCTGACCATCTCGAAGTTGAGGAGCTTGCCCCACGCCCAGGCATAACGGACGTCGGCACCCCGATAGGTCTTGTTGCGGTTCGCCGGCTCTTGCTCGAGGAATACGTCCGCGCGTCGGCCGACCAAGTTCTCCAGCTTCAGCATCGCGCCGCTGTAACCCTTCTCACCAGGTCGCGGGGTTGCGATCCCGTACAGGAGGACGCGCCGCTCTAGGTTGGTACCGAAGCCGAATCGCCCCCGGCGGATGCCGATCCCGACCCCGTTGGAGCCGAACTGGTCGAGCGTCAACCCGCTCGGGCCATCGAGGCTGATGAGTCGAAGGGGAAAGCCGAGGCGCGGAGGCCGAGGAGGCTGGACGGGAGGAATGATCTGCGCCGTGGCAAGAACCGCGGTCGCCAGGATGAGACTCATGAATCTCTAAACGTGCGAGTCGGATGGGTCGTCTCGCTGATCCGCTTCGGATCTCAGCCCTTCCCGCGTGGTACGAAGCCTCGGTACTCAAGGCGCGCCGGCCGCCTGGCCAGCGCGCCCATAAGCGCTACTCGCGGTCGAGATCCCGGTCGCGGGAGGCGATGTTGACGGTGAGGTTGGTTGCGTTCCAATCGACCGTGGCGCCGAGACTCTCGCTCAGGAAGCGCAGCGGCACGAGCGCGCGACCATTGATGACCTGCGCCGGTTGATCGAGTCGCATCGCGCGGCCGTTAACCTGGGCTCGGGGCCGGTCCAGCCGAAGGACGATGTCGCGCCGGCCGCGAGTCGCGGTGACCGTGTTGCTCTCCCGATCCCAGCGCACGTCTGCGCCCAGCTGTTCGAAAACGCCTCGAAGCGGAACGAGGACGCGATCGTTCTCCAGGATGGCACCTTGGCCCGGGAAATCGACGCGGGTTCCATTTACGCGGACGCGGACCTCGCCACGGTCAACGCGGTCCCGGTTACGACCCCAGTTTTGGTTTCGGTTTCGACGCTCGTACCGGTCGTCCTGGTCGTACTGCGCAAATCCACTCGCGACGACGCCAAAGGCCGCCACTCCTGCGAAGATGGTTTGAAACTTCATGGTTGCTCTCCTGCTGCTTCCGGCAACGCCGGGGCATTGTGTCGGTGACGGGTCACCGCACGTCGGCGTTTCTGGGCCTTGCCCAGCCGGGGCCGAAAGTACCATTCACCGACGCAAAGACCCAGCCCTTTGGACCTCTGTCGCTGGGAACCAACTATTTGCCGGGGCCGAGCCGTCAAACACCCGGACCCATGCCATCGCTTCCACACCGACTCGCGTGTCTCGCCATCCGTGCACTTGCCCTCGTCGGCGGGCTCGCGCTCGTGGGGGTGCCCATCCTTTGGTGCGGGATCGCCGGTTTTCTCGCGTTCGACCTCGGCCTAATTCTGGGCCTCGGGGCGACCCCGCACAGCGAACGGCGGACGAACCGGTCCCACACGAGACGCTCCAGCGTTCCGCTCTACTTGAACTGAGGCGTGCCGTCGGCACGCCTCAGAATGGCTTCATGACCACCTTCACGCACTCGTCCTGCTTGTGCTTGAAGGTCTCGTACATCGCGGGTGCTTGGTCCAGCGATGCGGTGTGCGTCACCAGGAACGAGGGATCGATGTCCCCAGCCTCGATTCGCTCCATCAACCTCGGCATGTACTTCTGCATGTGCGTCTGGCCCATGCGGAACACCAAGCCCTTGTTGAAGGCGGACCCGAAATTGATGCTGTCGATGATCCCGCCGTACACACCGGGGATCGAAATCACACCTCCCTTTCGGCATGCCTGCATCGCTTGCCGAAGCACGTTCGGCCGGTCGCTCTGCACGCGGGCGAGTTGCTTCGTCCAGTCGAGGGTGGCCCCGAAACCGTGCCCAAACGCTTCGGTCCCGACGGCGTCGATGCAAGCGTCGGGACCTCGCCCGCCGCAGCGCTCGATGAGCTCTTCCACAGGGTAGGCGTTCTCGAAGTTGATCGTCTCTACGTTCCCAGCACGCTCCGCCATCTGCAGTCGTGCCGGTTCTCGATCGATGGCGATCACCTTCTCCGCTCCGAGCATCAAGGCCGATCGAATGGCGAACTGCCCCACTGGACCGCAACCCCAGATGGCGACGACGTCGCCCGGCTGGATCTCGCAGTTCTCCGCCGCCATGTAGCCGGTTGGAAAGACATCCGAGAGGAACAACACCTTCTCGTCCGCAATCCCGGCCGGCACCTTCAGCGGCCCGACGTCGGCGTACGGCACCCGAGCGTACTGAGACTGACCGCCGTCGTAGCCGCCGTACAGATGCGAGTAGCCGAAGATGGCGGCCGGCGCGTCGCCGAACGCCTTCTTCGTGATCGCCGCATTCGGATTCGAGTTGTCGCAGAGGCCGAACTGGGTTCTCTCGCAGTAGAAGCACTTGCCGCACGAGATGGTGGCGGGCACCACCACACGGTCGCCCTTCTTCAGCCGCTTGACCTCCCGTCCGACCTCCACGACGTCACCCATGAATTCGTGGCCGAGGATGTCTCCGGCCTTCATCGTGGGCACGTATCCGTTGTAGAGGTGCAGGTCCGAGCCGCAGATTGCTGTCGACGTGATGCGGACGATGCAGTCGGTCTGGTTAAGGATCTGAGGATCCGGCACCGTCTCCACCCGAACGTCGTGCTTCCCGTTCCAGCAAACCGCCTTCACAGAACTTCAGCCTCCCGAGCGTTGGGGATCGCCTCCTCATCCGACATGCCGGGACCAAGAAGGCGCGCGCCAAGCCAGCCTTTGGCGCGGCGCATCCGCTCGCTCGGCTGTCCTTCGGTAGTCGGCACCTCGCCGGTCTCCATGATGCTCTTGAACCGGGTCAGGTCCTCGGAGATCTGCATCTCGGGCTCTTCGCCGAACGCCTTGGCCACCACCGCGCCTATCACGCCGGCCGGCGGATGGTAGGTCAGTCGTACACGCACCTCGGTGCCGCGACCGCCCGGGGCGTCGACGAATTGCACCTCGCCTTCGTTCGGCACGTCCGCTCCGCCGAGGGAGCGCCAAGCGATGAGCGAATTTTCCACTTCCTGCGTGATCTCGGCGTCCCAAGCCACCTCGCGTCCCGCCGGGGCCTTCGCCTTCCAGTGGGAAAGCCGCTCGGTTTCGACCTTCACCTCGTTTAAGTGGCGCATGAAGTTCGGCAGGTTCTCGAAGTTGCGCCAGTACGCGTACACCTCCTCGCGGGGCCGCATCACGGTGAGGGTCTTGCTCACGTGGATCGCTCGCCGCCAACTCGGCTCGGTGCTGTCGTCCGCTTGCGCACCAATCGCCTTGGCCACGCCGAGGTGGCCGCGTATTCCGCGCGCGATGAGAAGGCCGCCGGTCACTAGGCCGATCGCCTTGGAGAGAGTGCCGCCGCGCAAGCCAATACCGAGCAGAAGCCCGCCTCCGAGGAGGCAGGCGATCCGCTCGGATTGGCAGCACGACTCGGTCACGTTGGTGGCCTCGTCGCTCATGGTGTTAGTACCTCCGCTCCTGATCTGCCGGGTCCCCGTAGGGATCCTCGCTCGCGGGTCGGACGTCCTGCCCCGCGAGATAGCCGTAGTTGCCGCCACCCTGGTTGGCGGGGTCGCCGTACGGATCCTGGCTCGCCGGCAGCACGTTGCCGTAACCGCCGCCCGGCTGGTTCGCCGGATCGCCGTACGGATCCTGGCTGGCGGGCAGGACCTGGCCTTGGCCCTGCTGCTCCTGGTGTGACCCGAACATTCCCTCGATACGGCCGATCAGGCCCGAGGGGTCGTAGCCGTCTCGGTGAGGGGTCATCGGATCGTTAAAGATCGCCCCCTTCACTTGGTTCAAAAGCATCTGTAGCATCGATTTGCCTCCTTAGTAGCCGCCGCCGTAGGCACCAGCCCCCGCTCCGACGCCGCCACCACCGTAACCGCCACGCGCCCCGCCGTAGCCGCCCATTCCGCCGCCTGCGCCGCCCATCTGGTCGGTGCCGAGGCCCATGAGGTCACGCCCCGTCGACTGGCCGTTGTAGCCCTGGAATTCGCGGTACTGATACGCCTCTGCCGCCGGAACCTGGATGCCTCCCTGCGGCGGGCTCACCCAGTGGGCGCGGCCGCTCTGGTCGCGGTAATAAACGCGTCCGTTGCGCGAGAGGTAGTACTGGGGCTCGCCGTTCAGCTGGCCCGCCTGCTTCTTCTGCTGATTCTTTCGGTACATGTAGTACAGGGCCGCCGCACCAGCGAGCAGAGCGACCTTCTTGCCGGTCGACATGCCGCGGTTCTGCTGAGGCTGTCCGTAACCCATGTTTCCGCCGCCGACGCCGCCCATGCGCTGGGCACGGCTGTTGTCGATCGGAGGCAGGTTGGCTTGGTTGCCGCCGCCGCTGCCGCATCCTGCGAGAACGGGGAGGACGATGACGCTCGCGGCGATGTACGCCAGGCCGCGCGAGGCGAGCCGATTCTTACCGGTTCGGTTCATGATGGACTCCTTTCCGTAAACTGATCCGGACGCTCCGGCCCGGTGCGCCGCTATGGCGCAGGTACTGGGGGAGACTCAAGGGGTACTAGGGTTGTTCCGGTACTAGACGCACGCTAGGACGTGCGCCGCACAGAACAAAGGGCCTCCGACTCGGGGTGAGTCGGAGGCCCTAGGCCATCGAGAATGGTGCCGGTTTACTTGCCGGCCGAACCCGGAACCCCAGTGGGAGGCAACACCTGCGGAGTGGTGTAGTTGCCGGTCCCACCGGCAGGAGACCCTGCGGGGGCGGAGCCGCCCATCTTCCCGCGCATCTCCGGAGAGAGCTTCTCCAGGATGTACGCAGGCGGCGGCGCCGTCGAATTCTTGGGCTTCGGCAACTCGCCGGGGCCCGAGAGCGCCCGATAACCTACGACGGCGAGAACCACGGCCACGAGGGCCAACGATCCCGCGATGAGCGGCTTAGGAATCTCCTTCTTCATCTCTGTGAACCCTTAACCCTGCGGAAGCGGGCAGTCGTTGGACGCCGGACCTCCGACGTCGCCGTCAATGCAGACGCCCGGAAGATTCGGCTCGACCGGCTGGTTCCAAGCGCGCTTACGAGCGTAGCCCGGGAAGATGTAGCCACGCGGTCGCGAGCGAACGCTACCATCGGCCATCGCGTACGCAGCCTTTCCGGCGGCGCTGAAGTCGATGCCTCGATAGTACCGCCGAGCTTCGTCGGCCGCCGGCACCGTGACGTCGGCGTTGGAAAGGGTGTTGCTTCCACCCGCGCTCCAGACCCACTGCTCCCAGTAGGTCGACCAAGCCCAGTAAGTGCCAATCGTCTGGTCCTCGTTTCGCTGCTCCGTTAGGAGAATCGTGCCAGCCGGAGCCGGTACGGCGCTAAAATTCAGCGGCTGGTGGTTCCAGCGGTTGCCGTCCCAGTTCGTGATGCCACCCCAAGAGCGAACGACGTTGAGCGCCGCGCGGAACGATCGCCGAACTTCACCGAAGTTGGAAGGAGTCTTGGGAGCTCGATCCAGAGACGAGCTGAAGAGCTCCACGTTCTTCGTGTAGGGGATGATCAGCTTGTCCCACGTCGGACAGCCGTACAGCTCGACGGCGCAAGCACCGATGTCCCAGGAAGCGCCGTTACCGTTCATCGTTCCGGCGTACGGGAGCGTGTCGTCCACGTCGCCCATGTACAGGTTGACGCCGAGCGACTGCTGCTTCATGTTCGACAGGGTCGTGGCGAACTTTGCGGCCGTCTTCGCCTGGGCGAAGACCGGGAACAGAATCGCAGCGAGGATCGCGATGATCGCGATCACGACGAGAAGCTCGATGAGGGTGAATCCTCTTCGGTTGCGCATGATGGTTTGTCCTCCTGTGGACAGATGCATTTCGCTCGGACAGTGAGCGCGGATAGATGGCGAGGATGACGGGGCCAAGAGTCGACCCGCGTGTAAGGCCGTGGTAATCCGACGGTTCGGTGTAGGTTTACATCGAGTTCTCATCAGTTACCACTCACGTTTTGGTACGAGATCGCCTCCACCGGAGGCGGCGCTGTCGTCTTTCGAACGACCAGCTCAGTAGGAAAATGTTGGCTGGGTTCGGGGCTGAGGCCATCGACCAGCCTCACCACGGCCCGAAGCGCGGCGCCCGCCATCTCGCCGATGGGTTGCCGAACCGTCGTCAGCGGCGGCGCGAAGACGGCGCTCATCTCCGAGTCGTCGAATCCGATCACACTCACGTCCTCGGGAACGCAGAGGCCCAACTCTTGGATTCGTCGGCACAGGCCGTAGGCCATTTCGTCGTTGGCGGAGAAAACTGCGGTCGGTCTAGGGTCGAGCGCCATCAGACGGTCTGCCGCCTCGGCGCCGCTCTCGATCGTGAAGGCGCCCGATTGGACGTAGCCAGGCTCCACGACCAGCCCCAACCGCTCCATCTCCACGCGGTAGGCGGCTTCGCGAACGCGGGAGTCAGCGGCGGTCGGACCGCCCGTCACATGGGCGATCCTACGATGGCCGAGGGAGTAGAGATGCGTCATCGCCTGACGAACGCCAGCCTCGTTGTCTGCGGAAACCCTCAAGCCGACCGGAAGGTCTCCGCTCGCGATCATCGCCACAGGAAAGTCGCGGCGAGTCAGAAACTCGATCGACGTCGCGCCGATGTGAGGTGCGATGAACACCACGCCATCGATACGACCATCCAGGAGATCTCTGCCTGTGTCGCTCGGGGCGATGCGGTCGTGCCCGGTGAACAGCATCAGGTCCTGCCCGAGAGACTCAGCCGTATTCACCAAGCCGTTCCAGGCCAAGCGCACGAAGGGGCTGAGGAAGACGTTCGCGTCGATGGCGGGAGGCACCACACCGATCGTCATGGCTCGGCGCGTCACCAGCGATCGCGCCACCCGATTCGGCCGGTAGTCGAGTTCCTCGGCCAGCCGAAGCACTCGCTCCTTCACCTCGTCCGGAACGGAACGGGGTCCACCATTGAGCGCGTAGCTCACGGTGCTGGTGGATATGTTCAGCTTTCTCGCAATGTCTTTGATTGTCGCCGCCATTGGTGCAATCCAGCAAGAAACGTTTCGCGAAACGTTTCTCAAGCCATTCTACGCGTCCAGTGGCCAAAAAATCACCGGCATATTGCGAAATGGTATCGAAGAAACGCAGAGGGTTGGGCGGAGAGTGCAGACGCGGCTAAACCGTGTATCTACGATCTAAGACTCGGGCCTCTGAGATCGAGAGCACGGCCCAGGAGGCGAGACTCGATGAGCTTGCCGATTACGCCGTGCAGCGTTGATGGACCGCCGGCGTCAAGGGAACGCTCCTCTCGTTCGGCTTGCGCCGAATGAGAGGAGCGACGTTCGACTACTGGTTCAGGATCGCGCCCTCAGCGCTCTTCCACTGACCATTTGCGGGCGGGTACTTGGCTTTCTTCGAACCAATCTACGGCGTGTTGACGAGTGCGCTGGGATTGGCCGGAACCCAGCCGCGGAACGCGTTGCCGCTGAGAGCGCGAACCTCGATCACCGAGGGGTTCTCGGTGTCCACGAGAAGCACGTTCTTGCCGTCCCGCTCCCCCTGAAGGACCACGATGCTCGCCGAAGGATCGTAGGGATGCGACAGCGTCAGTTGCAGCGTGCCGTCATTCGCCACGGTCCCATCGACGTTCCCTTAGAAGATGTCGCGGTCTTCTATGAAAAAGAACCGGCCTTCGAAATCGCCGGTGGAATCCGGGATCTGAAAGCAGGGCTCGTCCCCTTCCGGCGAGGTCGTTCGGTACGCGGGATACCAAGCGGCCGCCGGCAGAGTGCCCAGCGTCGGCTTAGAAGACGAGCCGCTGCCTCCGCACCCGGCGGCGAGGGGTCCGCCAGCAACCAAGATCAATGACTTGCGTGTGCCGCGACCTCACTGGCCGCAGCACAAGCAAATTTCCGCGGTTTAGCGGAGCGTAACCTTCAGATCCCCACTTGGAGCCGCACCGCCCCAGCGCGATCGTGCCGAGCAACGACGTGGTAGATCCCCGGCTCCCTTAGCACCCATTCGAAGACTGCAACGTCGTCCGTGGCGTCCATCTCGCCGAAAATGTGCGAGCCCGCATCCACGTTGCTCCACCCACGGAGTTGGCCAGACACCTGCCTCACTTCCCCGCTCCCGAGCCACACCGGCCACGTGCTTCCTGCACCCCTTGATTCGTCGCCTTCCTTGCGAATCTCCGCCACGACTCCCCGGCACAGCTTTCGGTCGACGGCCATTCGCGTCACATTGGTCGGCAGCCAGCCCACGTTCTGCACGGCGACTCTCAGCCGATGCGCGCCGTCCCCAATGGGCTCGATCCGGTGGTCGAGCAGGACAAGGCGAGGCGAGCATGCCGCCTGCCAGAGCACCCAGTCGGCCAGAGGGCCGACCTCGCTCTCTAGGAACTCGACGGGAGGATTTCGCCAGGCAAGCATGTAGTCCCACCCTCCGAGCTCCACGCGCCCAAGCTGTGGGTGATCGAACTCGAACCAGTCGATGTAGCCCTTGCCGCCGAGCTTCTCGTCACTCCATTTCAGCAACTGAGCGTCGTGGTCGTGCGGGTGGTCGCGGAACCAGTCGATGTACTTGTAGTCGGTGATGCCGGCCTGGCGCTGCGGCGACCAGATCTCCGTGGTCCAGGCGAAGACGCCTCGGTGCTCGTACATCCAGTCGTCGAAGACGCCGGTGATGACTTCCTTCGGGTGGTAGCGGAACTCGTGGTAGTTCGAGATCGCCGGGTAGCCGGTCATCTCCTGCCCTTTCTGCCCGATCTTCTGGAAGTTCCACAGGTCCTCGCTGGGGATGTCGTCGTCAGGCATTCGGCTCGGCGGACGCAGGTGGACTCCGGAGAAGGTGTGAAAGGTCACCGCCCCGCAGATGTTGGGGCGCTGCGCAATCGCCTGGACGGCCGCGTGGATCTCTGGCTCACTCGTGGGGAACGGTCCTGCCCCGTGCTGCTCGTTCTCAAGGCGCCACGCCGAGGGGAAGTTTCGATTGAGGTCCAATCCTTCCTTCTTCTTGTGGGCGCGCATGGTCATCCCATCGTAGTGGTGGAGCAATCCCTCGGACATCAAGCGATAGTAGGTGCCTCCGGTTTCACCGGGTTCGCGGCGCTTCATCAGGCGGGGGTTGAGATCGCTGATCTTCCAAGGGCCGTTCGGGTCCTTGACGCGCATTTGAAGGATCCGACCGTCGCCATCGAGGTCCTGTGCCTCAAGACCCTGGGTGTCGTCCTCATCGTACGGATAGGGGCGCGTCGAAGACCGAATCACCCGCGGCGGCGTCTCGAGCGCCCACTCGGCTCCGTCCGGCCCGAGGCGAGGCACCAGATAGAAGGCGTGGGTTGAGAGGAGCGGGTGACCACTGCCCTCGGTCAGCTTCCGGATGATCATCAGCACGGCGCTGCTGGCGCTCACCTCGCTGGCGTGGATGTTGCCGTCACACCAAAAGGCGGGCTTGTCGGCGGCGGCACCGGTCCGCCGGTCGGTCAGCGTCACCAGCCAGATGTCCCGGCCCTCGTGACTCTTGCCGATGCTGGACACTTCGACGAAATCGGGGTGCTCGGCCTGAAGGGCACGGAGCAGTTCGGTCAGCTCGCCGTAGCGGTAATACCGGTCGAACGCGATCGCAGGCATGAGTCGATCATACCGATCGTTGCTCGGCTCCGGAAGGGCGGCAAGGCGGTTAACTTTTCGTGCGGATTCGCCGCATCATCGGCATTTTTGGGTGATGCCGGAACGCTTCCTGCCCATACTTCCGTAGCGTTGAGAGAAATCACTCTGAGACGCGAACTTTCCGATCTCCAAATCGGTTCGATAGTGTACAGAACAATTTAAAACCAACAAGGCGCTGACGGGGATGCTTGTCCCACGACAGGCCGAGACCTACCCTTGGTAGGAAGTGGCATCGGCCGCTGGGCTTAAGCAACCCGGTGGCCGTTTTCTTTTTGCAGGGGTACCCTCCTCCTATGGGATTCGTGAACCTGACCGTCCTCCTGTTCGCCCTGCTGAACATCGTCCTGGGAATCGTCGGCGGGTTGGGACTCACCGGAGGCCGGCCAAGTCGCGAGTCGCTCATCGCGGGCATCGCTGCAGGCGCTCTGCTGCTCGGCACGCTGGCACTCGCGAAGACGCACCCTCGCTGGGGCCGAATCGGTTCCGCGGTGATTTGCCTGCTGCTCTTAGGTCGCTTTGCCGGGCCGTTCTTCTCCCGCGGAACTTGGTACCCCGCAGGTCTCATGGTGATCGCGGCCGGCTTCACCCTCGCGGTCCTCATCGGCGGCCACATCGCCGCCACCCGCGCCCGAAAGGCTGGCGTCTGAGCCGCGACGCTCCGTCGCCCCAAGCACTAACGCCCCCAAGATGAGCAGGGTACCGACGGCCACGTCCGCCGTCGGTGCCTCGCCGATCGTCAGCCAGGCGACAAGCGCCGCCAGAGGCGGCTGCAGGAGCAGGGAGACGATCATCAAGCTGAGTGGAAACCGCTCTACGAGCGTGTACCACACACTAAAACAGAGCATTCCCGGAAGCAGAATTAGGTACCCCACCGCGCCGAGAGCGACGGGCGTGGGAGACGCCACTTCGAACGGCAAAACGGCGGGGAGCAACACCGGTCCGAGCGCAAAGGCAGCGACCGCACCGAGCACCTGGAATGCGAGAACCGTGAGACCGGAGGCGCGCCGCACCAAGCTCGCGGCGAACACCGAAGCCACGGACTCGGAGAGCACGCCGGCGAGGTAGAGCAAGTTGCCCTCGGTGTTGCCCCGCGCGAGTTCCGGCAACCGAGGTCCGACGGACACGAGATATGCCCCCGCAATCCCAAGTGCAATGGCACCCCAACGTCGCGCCCCGATCCTCTCCCTCAGCAGGATAAAGGCGAGAAGTGCGGTCCACAGGGGTGCCGACGTTCCAAGCACGTTCCCCTCGACCGTCGACGTCTTGCCCAGCGCCAAGTAGTACATCAAGTGCGCCGGGGCGAACAGCGCGAGTCCGACCGCGAATGCGCGCGCTCCGTCGCCGACGCTCGGCCACTTTGCCCTAGTGAGTCGCCTGAACTTCGGGATGGAAAGCGAGCCGAAGAGCAGGCACGCAAGGATCGACCACCGAATGAGGGCGACCGCGAGCGGCGAGAAGCCCTGCGTCGTCGCGAGGCGCACCATCACGTTCACTGGTGCCCAAAGCGCGTTGAGTCCAAGGAGGACGAGGAAGAGTCGCTGATTCGCGATTAGTCGAGCCGGAGAATGGGCATGATGCGCACCTCCGCCTCCACTTCCCCGCGCTCAGTCTGAACTCTCACCAACTCTCCATTGAACGCGGCCTCGCGGCGGACCATTGCCGCACCGATGTGCCCGTAGTCGGGCGAGAGCGCAGCGCTCGTAACCACACCGGCGTCCGGCCGACTTGGGTGGGAGACCTGGCCTCCGATCTCGAGCGGCCCGTCGGCGGAGAGCCCGACCCACGTCTTGTTCGTGTGCCCGCGGCTGTGGATGCGCATGAGCACCTCTTGTCCAACGTAGCAGCCCTTCTTGTAGCTGATGTGCTTCGCTTCGAATGCGGGCCCCATCTCCGGCGGCAGCGTTCGCTCGTTCAGGTCGGCTCCGAAGAACGGAATCCCGGCCTCGAGCCGCGCGATGTTGTAGGCCTCATGGTTGATCGGTTCGAAGGCAGCGGAGATCGTCTTGACCGCCTTCTCCTCGTTCGCGGGCACCCAGATGTCCCACCCCCCAAGACCGGTGCGGTCCGAACGCAGGCAATAGACCTTCGCGTCTCCCAGGCGCGACTCTCCCGCGTCTAGGCTAGGCAGGTGCATCATCTCACCCAGTCGCTGGGTGGCGAGCGGACCTTGGACGCTGAGGAGCCGGTACTCGCTGGAGGCGTCGCGCGCGGCGACGTCCTCGAGAATGACCATCTGGTCGACCCGTTGCAGCACGGCGGCAAGGGTCTCCTTAGCCGTCGTGATCAGAAAACGGTCACTGGCCGCCCACGCCTCGACGACCGCCTGCACGTGACCGGTCGCGGCGCAAAGGCAAAACGCGGAATAGTTTCCGGACTCAAGGCGGCGAAGATCGTTGGTCGACTGACCCTGGAGCCAGCCCTTCCGGTCGTCGCCTGTCATCTCGACGAGCGCGAGACTCGGTAGATCGAGCAACCCGCACTCGTCTCGGAGGCGGTCATAATCGGCCAGCGTCTGCTCGCTGAGCCCGTTCAGCACATCGGACATCCGAAAGTTCCTTCCTCGGGGAAGCGCTCTGCGCTTCACGCACCATTATGAATGACGCCTGTTACTACGAGCGTGGAGCACGAACGTGACGCCGATCCTGATTGGACTCTTGGGCCTGGGGCTCCTGCAAGCCGCAAATGCCGAGGTGCGTCGCTTCGAGAGGCTGGCTGCCGCCGACCTCTACGGCAAGTTGGCCGGCGAGCAAAGGAAGGTCGAGGTCAAGACGAAGGTAGGGCCAGAGGCACTTTTCGGCGAGGTGCACCAGGTCACCATCCGAGCTAGCCAGTTCACCACCCAAGGGCTACCGCTCTTCACCGAGCCCAATCGTTCACGCCGCGGAAGAGTGCGAAACCTGCGCATCGAGTTGGCCGACTTCGAACTGAGCGGCCTGCCGATTCAGGACCTCAAAGCAGACATTCCGGATTGCCGATTCGATCTGCCTCTGGCGACGCGGCGGCGCCAAATTCGGCTGAGCCAGAGTGGCGTTGGCCTGGGTGAGGTCACGATTGCCGAGCGAGGGCTGGAGACCTTCATCCTGCGCAAGTTCAGCGAGATCAAGCGCGTTAAGGTCCGCATCGATCGTGACAAGGTTTTCGTCGACGGCTACGGCGAGTTCCTGATCTTCGCAACCGATTTCTCCGTGATCGCGCGCCTGGAACCTCAGGACGGCGACAAGCTCGTTCTCGCCCACGCACGCATTCTGCTGGACGGGAAAGTAGCGGACGACGCAACGCGGAAGGTTCTGCTCGACACTCTGAACCCAGTCGTCGATCTCAACCGAGACTTGAGCCTGTATGGGGCGATTCGAGTCGAGAAGCTGATCCTGCGCGACGGCCTTCTCAAAGGCGTTGGCACCACCCGCATTCCCGAGCTTCCCGCGAACCTCCGCTAGCTTCCCTTCGGCTTCGCGGCCACGAATTGCTCCCGGGTTGAAGGGTGCCGAGTGAACCACTCCTGAGAGTCGAACGGCTTCTCACCCTTGTCGATGCCGCGCCGGTGGTAGTGACCATCGGGAGCGAGGGTCCAAGCCCGCACGTTGTCCTTCATGCAAGGCTCCAGAATGCGATCGTGGATGTGAGCCACTAGCGGCGGAGACTCGACAGGGGTGAGCACCTCAATCCGGCGGTCGAGATTCCTGCGCATGCAGTCGGCGCTGCCGATTAGGACATCAGGCACGCCTCCATTGCCGAAGTAGTACACGCGGCTGTGCTCGAGGAAGCGGCCGACGACGCTCACGACGCGAATCCGGTCGCTCATCCCGGGCACTCCGGGGCGGAGACAGCATACGCCGCGAACCAGAAGGTCGATCTCGACGCCGACGGCCGAAGCGGCGTACAGCGCCTCAATGACCTCGGGGTCGACGAGGGCATTCAGCTTCAAGATGATGCGGCCCTTGTCCTTCAGCCGCGCCTCTCGATTGATCCGCTCAAGGATGCCCTCTCGGAGATTGAGAGGCGCGACGAGGAGCTTGCGGTACTTGGTCTGCTTGCTGAAACCCGTCAGATAGTTGAACAGCTCGCTGATGTCCTGCGTGATGTCCTCGTCGTCCGTGAAGAGGCCGAGGTCGGTGTACAGGCGCGCCGTACTCGGGTTGTAGTTGCCCGTTCCGATGTGGGCGTACTGCTTCATGTGTCCGCGCTCGCGGCGGACGACGAGGGCGAGTTTGCAGTGCGTCTTCAGCTCAGGAAAGCCGTAGGTGACGTGAACGCCCGCGCGTTCCAGCGCACGGGCCCAGACGAGGTTATTGCTCTCGTCGAACCTGGCCTTGAGCTCGACCATCGCTGCCGCCTGCTTACCCGCCTCGGCCGCGCCGAGCAAGCTCTCGACGATCGGCGACTCGCTGCCCACGCGGTAGAGCGTCTGCTTGATACCGACCACGTGCGGGTCCTTCTCCGCCGCTCCAACGAACTCCTCGACGCTGCGGAAGCTGTCGTATGGGTGGTGTACCAGCACGTCGGTCTGGCTGATCGTGTCGAACAAGGAGGGGGCGTTCGCCAGGTGCTCCGCCAGGTAGGGCAGGTGCGGCGGAAATCGCAGCGCGGGCCGGTCGATTCGCGCGAGCTCCCAAAACACCTCGTATCCCAGGATGCCGTCGATGCTGAACACGTCCTCCTCATCGAGTTGGAGGAGCGACATCAACCGCTTCCGGACGTGGCCCGGCATGGTGGGCTGATGCTGGATCAGGACAGGGTCGCCGAAGCGACGAAGCCTCAAGGTCTCCTCGATGCTGGCGATCAGGTCCGCGGCTTCAAGCTCCCTAATCTCCACGTCGGCGTCGCGTAGGACGCGGAAGAGGTGCGCTCCCACGATCTCCACGCCTGGGAACAGGGTCTGGAGGTTGTGGGCGATGATCTCTTCCAGCAAGACGTAGTCGTGCTTTCGCTTGCTGAGCCGGACAGCGCGCGGCGTTCCGGTGGGGATCTTCACCCGGGCGAGCCGGTTGTCGTTCACGCCGTCGCTGAGCTCCACCGCGAGGTTGAGCGACCGATTCGAGATGAACGGCACGCTCGGCGCCGGATGCAGGATCAACGGTGTACAAAGCGGAAAGACTTCCCGCTCGAAGTACGCCCGCAGCTCGGCTTGCTGCTTCTCGGACAGCTCAGCGTACGTTCGAAATGCGATTCCCGCCTTCTCCAGCTGAGGGCGAACTTGGTCGTTGAAAACCGAGGCGCCGCGGCGGCGAAGCGGGCCGGCCGTCTCGCTAATCGCCTGAAGTTGTTCCGTAGGCGTCATCCCGTCGGGGGAGATGCTCAGGACGCCGCTTTCGAACTGTTCGATGAGGCCGCTCACGCGGACCATGTAGAACTCGTCGAGGTTCGACTCGAAGATCGCGAGGAACTTAAGGCGCTCGAGGAGCGGGTTAGCCGGATTGGCCGCCTCCTCCAGCACCCTTCGGTTGAACTGCAGCCAACTCAGCTCCCGGTTGAGGTACCGGGCGTGCGTCAGGTCGAGAGTCGTCTTGAGCCGAGACACTAGCTTATCTTCCCTCCGGCGAGTTCCAGGATCGCTCCTTCGCGGATTCCGAATTCGCTCACCACAAGTTCCTCGAGACCAAACTTCCTCATGAGCGCACGGTAGACCAGCGCGCCCGGGAGCAAGGTTCCCGCTCGCTTCTGCTTCACGCCGAATCGGGCCACGATGCGATCCAGCGGAAGCCGGGTCGTGGCCCAGATCAGGTACTCCACCTCCACCATCGAGATGACCTTCTCGCTGTCGGGGTGAAGCGCCCGCCACAAGCCGCGGCCGACGCCTCCGCTGGCCACCGCGCGCCGCGCCTTCCCTTCGATGGTGCCCCGGTCGAGCACCTCCCGAATGTAGTTTTCCGCCGCCTCGAAGGCGTGCTCCGGGCAGGGAGAGCGAAGGCCCGACTCAGCGATGATTCGGCCAGTTCCTAGCGGAAGCGACTCCTCTTCCACGAACTTGTTCCGCTGAAGCCGCCCGATCTGCGCGCTTCCTCCGCCGACCTCGAACATGAAATCGACCGCGTAGTGGCGAGTGTCCAGCAGGATGCCCCTCAGGCTGAGCTCCGCCTCGCGTGCGGGAGGGATCAAGTCGACCTTGACTCCAGTCTCCGCTTGGATCTTCTTGAGGACCGCGTCGTGGTTTCGTGCCGCCCGCATCCCTTCCGTTGCGAAGACGTACAGCCGCTCCGCCTTCTTTTCCGTCGCCACCCGCTTGAACTCTCGTACGGCAGTCACGAGTTGCTGGACGATGTCCTTCGGGATCTCTCGCTGGCGCGCGACGACCTCACCGAGCGGAATCCACTCATTGAAGTTGTCGATCCGCATCACCAGCTCTCCATCCGTTGCGGCAACCAGCAGGTGAGCCGTGTTGCTGCCAATGTCGGCGGTAGCGAAGATGCGGGTCATGCGGAGGATTATGATGATCCTGGCCCCGCCTCGGTTCGACTTCGGCGAGCAGGAGGGTGCGCGGAGCGGGTAATTCTAACTATGGGACTCAACTACCGAAAGCTCGACAAGGCAATCCAGCTCGCCGCCAAGTGGCACTCGGGCGAGGAGCGCGATGGAGAGAACCCCCTTCCCTACATCACCCACCCGATCGAGGTGCTGGTCAACTTACGCTACGTCGGCGGCGTCACCGACGAGGATCTGCTCTGCGCGGCGGCGCTCCACGACGTCCTCGAGGAGACCGATACGACCGCGGACGAGATCGAGCGAGCCGTCGGGCCGCGTGCGCGAGCGCTGGTCGAAGAGCTCACCCGTTACGAGCCGAGTGAGAAGGAGCGGGAGGGCTTAAGCCGTGAGGAGATATGGCAGCTCCGTGCCAATCTGCTTCTGGAGGAGATCTCCCGCATGTCGGCAGACGCCCAGCAGGTGAAGCTTGCCGACCGCCTCTCGAACGTCCGGGAGGGCAAGAGGACGAAGCTCGGCGAGAAGCTTAACCGTTACCTCGTTCATACTTATCAGGTCCTACAGACGGTGCCCCGTGAGGTGAATCCGGCACTTTGGGACGCCATTCGGGACGAACTTCCCGAACGCTCCGAGCCCGAATGAATCAATCGCTGCTGCACGAAGATGAGTTTGAGGTAGATCTCCAGCAGAGCCCTGGAGATCTCACCGTCGCGGCCCCTGTCGCGACCAAGGCCAAGGCGACGAACTCAGCAGAGCATCTCCGCAAGCTCCCTTGGGTTGCGCGCCTGACGTTTCTTCACTTCCTGTACCTGGCGCTTCTCGTGCTCGTGCGCGAGCGGGAAGGTCAGAACTGGCTTTCTCTGTTGTATGCCTACACGCCGCCCATCGTCCTAATGGTGCCCAGCGTGCTCGCCGTCATCTTCAGCTCTTTCCGGTACCGAAACAACTACGCGTTCATAAACCTGGGTCTATGGATGCTCGGCACGATGGCCGTTCTCGGCCTCCGGTTCGGCGAGACTACCGACCGCTTCAATGAGCGAGATCGGCGGGAGACGCCGATCAAGGTGATGACCTTCAACGTTCAGACCGCCAAGCGAGGGGCGGACGGGGTGGTGGAGGCGATACGAGCGGCGAACCCGCACGTCTTCATGCTCCAAGAGGCGGAGGAGGCTGGCACTCCGTTCCACGCCAAACTGAGGGCGCTCCCCGGCTATCGCGTTCTGATCGACGGTGGCATGGCGTTTGGGACCCGATTGCCGGTCCTTAAGCACACTACCTCCGCGCTGCCGAACAACCCCACCCATCGACCGATTCAACACGTGGATGTGGACTTGGGTGGACGGCAGATCCACTTTCTGAACGTGCACCTGCTGCCGTCTCGGGTCGATTCGACGCTCCTTTCGGCTCCGGCATCACTTCCGAGCTATATCGTCGATCTCGCCCAACGGCAGTCAGCCCAGATCGACGCCCTGATGCGCGTTGCGACGAAGCTACCGTTCAACGCGATCATCGGGGGTGACTTCAATTCACCTCCAGCGACGCCGCCTTACCGGTCCATGACCCTGGGATACCGCGACTCCCACACGGTCGCAGGCAACGGATACGGATACACGATGCCGTCGAATTTTCCGATCAGCCGAGTCGACTACGTGTGGGTACCCACCAACTTTGGGATCGTGAACTCCGAGGTTCTGGATACCAAGGCTTCGGACCACCGACCGCTCGTGGCCGAGGTCGTGCCGTTGTGGAAAGCGCCCCGAAGCGCCGATGCTCTGCCCAAGTAGAACGGCAGCGCGAGCGCTGTTTGCAACGCGAGGAGGACGGCGGTAACGATGCCAAGGACCGCCCACGCGGGCAGCGGACTCCTTCGACGCGGAGACGTGGCGACGAGATAGCTCCCCGCGGCCGCAAACCCGTGCGTCAGCATCGAAGCGCCGAGAATGGCGAAGACAAAGAGCAATCCGGCGGGCGAGCCTTCGTCGCCTGTCGAGGAATCTCGATTAACGACGAGAATCTCGAACGCGAGCCAAGCGAACATCGAGCCACCGCAGAATGCGGCAAACACGCCGATCGCCCGACCCAATCGTCTACCCCTCGCTAGGCGGCAGCCCGACGATCCGACGCAGCTCGTCGACGTCCTTCTTGCCGAGGAGCTTGGCCTCACCGACCCGCATTCCCTTCACTCGCAGCGGACCGTAGCGCACGCGCTTGAGCGTTCGGACGGGATGGCCGACCGCTTCGCACATCATGCGAACCTGCCGCTTCCGCCCCTCGTGAATCGTGATCCGAAGGCCAGTCGTGTTCGTCTTCGGCTCCGCATGAATGACTTCGATCCGTGCCGGCGCGGTCTTTCGACCTTCGACGAACACGCCTTTTCGAAGCTGGTCCAGAGCCTCGTCCGTGGGGATTCCCGTGACGATCGCCTGATACTCCTTCTCAACCCCGTAACGAGGGTGGGCCAGGCGGTTCGCCAGCTCTCCGTCGTTGGTGCACAGGAGGAGTCCCTCCGTGTCCATGTCCAGCCGGCCCACCGGCTTGAGAGGTACGCCGTAGTCGGGCAGGTACCGCACGATGGTGGGCCGACCCTGCGGATCGCTCATCGTGGTCACCACGCCAGTCGGCTTGTTCAGGATGACCGTGTACTGCTTCGCCGTTTGGAGGGGAGTGCCGTCCACGCGCACGACATCGTCCGGCCGAACCTTGTAGCCAAGCTCGGCGACGGGCGTTCCGTTCACCTCGACGCGACCCTCGAGGATCAACTGCTCGGCGGCACGGCGGGAGCAAAGGCCCGAATGCGCGATGCGGACGTGCAGTCGCTCGAGGCCCTCCTCCTCGCCACCGGTTCGCTTGGGCGCCGGGCCGATGCCCATGCGCTGCGTCATGTCCTTGGCGTGCTGAATCGCCCGCTCCTTGTTCTGGCGGAGCGAAGCGATGCGATCTCGATTCAGATCGCGTTGAAGTCCAGGCTTGAGAACCTTCTTGCGGGGGTTACCGGGTCGCCGGCCTGCGGCCATAGATTCTCCTTCGACGCGTTGCGCGCCGTCTCATGATGATCGCTCCGGTGACGATCGTTCCGCCGAACAGCAGCGTTCCCGTAGGATTGCTCGCTGCAGTTTGGACGACAGTCGCGGCAGGAACGTCTTCCAGCGCGACGAGATCGACCGACTGCTCGAAGCCTTCGGCGTCACGCACCACCACGTGGCCCACCTTTTGACCACGAGCGATGGGGGCGACGAGGTTTGGATCGATCTGGGGCTCCACGGCCATGTGTCCGGGGGCACGAGCAATCGTCGTCTTCCGAAGGATCGTGTCGACCGGCGCCACCGGGACGACGTCGATGATGGGAATCGCGCCGCCCGCCACCGACGCTTTTGCAACCGGTTGACTGGGGTCGAGCAGCGGCTGCCGCTCGTAGTTCTTGAAGGCCCAGTCGAGCATCTGCTGGTGGTCCTTCTGCCACTGCGGGCTCTTCAGCAGGGCCGTGATGACTCGGTAGCCGTTCCGAGTCGCGCTGCCAACGTAGCAGAAGCCGGCTGGGTTGGTGTAGCCGGTCTTGATGCCGTCGGCGCTCGGGTCCTTCAGAAGCCACTTGTTTCGCGTCTTCATCACGGTGTCCTTCTGATTGATGGACCGTGCGATGACACGCTTGGGCGTGTCCACGACTTCCTCGAAGATCGGATTCTTCATCGCCTCGCGGCCGATGAGCGCGAGGTCGTAGGCGCTCGTCAGGTGAAGCTTGTCGTTCAGACCGTTTGGATTGTTGAAGTGCGTGTTGAGACAGCCGATCTGCTTCGCCCGCTCGTTCATCATTTGGGCGAACGCCGGCACGGATCCAGCGATGTGCGTGGCGACGGCGTAGCAGCCGTCATTGGCGCTCCGCAGCATCATCGCGTACAGCATGTCGCGCGCCGTGACCTTCTCCCCCGGCTTGAGATGCATGCTCGATTCGCGCACCTTCGTGACGTCCTTGGGCGCGACGATGACCTCGTCCAGGGGCGAGTGCTCGATCAGCAGGAGCGACGTCATGATCTTCGTCGTGCTGGCAGGGTAGCGGGGCGTGTGCTCGTCCCGAGCCCAGAGCACCTTTCCCGTCTTCGCGTCCATGATGATCGCGCTCTTGGCCTTGATGTCCATCGCGGCCGCGAATGCGGGTAGCAGGATCATGGCGGACGCGAGAGTTCTGCTGATTCCGTTCATTTCAGTCCCTCGGGGCACCCGAAGCATATCGGTCACTTCGCCGCAATGGCAACCCAGTTCTCGTCTTCTTGCTCGGACGACGGCTAGGAATCTTCCGAACGTGCGTCCAGGGCGAGCGGTTCCCCTTCCGCGATCTCGATTTCCCCACCCATCGATGCCAATCCGCCCGCATCGAGAGGAGGCAGCTGGCTCAAGCTGTCGAGGTTGAACTGGTGCAAGAACTGCTGCGAGGTTCCGTAGAGGAGCGGCCGCCCAGGAGTCTGCTTTCGTCCGACTTCCTGGATCAGACGACGCTCGAGCAGCGCGCGTACGCTGTAATCGCTCTGAACCCCGCGAATCACGTCGATCTCCGCCATCGTAAGGGGCTGCTTGTAGGCGATGATCGCCAACACCTCCATCAGACTCCGGCTGAGTCGCTGCCGCTGAGGCTTCAGAAAGGCCGCGATGGCGGCGGCGTGCTCGGGCTTCGTCGCGAGCTGATAGCCGCCGGCGAGGCGAACGAGTTGAAGGGGGCCGCCTTTCTTCAGACGCTTCTCAAGTACCTCGATCGCCTGCTCGACCTGCCCTTCGGTGTAGTTCAGCGCCTCTCCGAGCGCCCTGGCCGTCGCCGGGGCGTCGGCTACGAACAGAAGCGCGAAGACCTCGTCGACCGCGTTCAAGCCCGGGCGAACTCCACGTCGTCTCCGCTGAGGCGCGCCTGAATCTGCCCGAGTCGAATCAGCTCTAGCAGCGACAGGAACCAGTAGACCGCGTCCTCACGCGTAAACGGCTCGGTCACGAGCGCCTCCATCGTCTTCCACTCGTGGCTCACCGCCAGGAGCACCAAGCCCATTTGCTCCTGCAGCGACTTGCGGGGCTTGCTCAGCGGCGTCATCGGCTCCGGCTCGGCCTTTCTGAGCAGTCGTTCAAAGGCTCGGGCAAGGTCGCTCACACCGACGTTGCTCAGCGTGTACGGAAGCTCATACGGATCGGGACCGGCATCGGGCGATCGGAAGAAGAGCTGCTCGCGCTCCTCTTGCCAGAGCGACAACGCCGCGATCGCTGCCTGGTACTCGTGCCGCGTCGGCTCGGGAACGTCGTACGCTTCCTCGTACTCCGGCTCGGGATCCGGCACCGGCAGCAGCATCCACGCCTTGCGTTCGAGGAGGTAAGCGAGTGCGGAGAGGGCGGCCGCCGCCTCGTCCAGATCTCTCACCTCGATCTGCATCAGGTAGGCGAAGTAAGCCTCGCAGATCGGAAAGAGAGGAACCTGAAGCAGGTCGACCTTGTGGTCACGGACGCACGCGAAGAGGGTCGCCAACGACCCGTCGAAGGTCGGCGTCTGGACGTGGATCGGTGGAGGTGAGATCACCCCGAGCGCGGAAACGCGATCCTTTCGTTCGGGTAGCTCGTGGCGCGGCGCCATGGACAAGGATGAGGACGAACGAGGCGGCGCGTTCGTCGCGGCGCATTTAAAGGGGATTGGAGGTGCCGGGCGGATTCGAACCGCCGAATAACGGTTTTGCAGACCGTCCCCTTAGGCCACTTGGGCACGGCACCTTTCGGACAAAAGGCAGTATAGCCGACGTCGAGCCACGTTCACCACCCCTGGGTCGGCGCGCAACGGCGGCAGGCAATTTTGCCAGATAACCCAAATACATGACGGCAGCATATTGTGCCCGATACCACACGAAGTCTCCTTGCGGAACCTTCGTCCGCCCTTCACATTAAGGGTGGGTTAAGGGCCCATTGACAATGGCCGATCTTCTGCTTCCAATGAACCTCTCCCGTCAGGAGGAGCGCGTGGTCGCGCTCTCCATGACCGGGCTTGGGGACAAGGAGATCGCCCGCGAGATGGGAATCTCGTTCGACACCGTTCGAACCTACTGGCAGCGCATCCGGCAGAAGGTGGGCGGCACGACGCGAGCCGAGATCATCGCAACCATGGTCCACCGCGGGCTCGGCGCCGAGATCGAGGCTCAACAGACCGAGAACGCTCACCTTCTCAAAGAAGTCGCCCGGCGCCGGGAAGCCGAAGCTCGCCTTCAGGCGATCTGCGACGGCTCACCGATAGGCATCTTTGTCACGACGCCGAATGGAGACTGCGTCTACACGAACACGACGTACCAACGGATTTCGGGGCTGACCTTGGAGGGCGCGCGTGGCAAGGGTTGGACGCGTGCGATCCATCCGGAAGATTGCGAGCGGGTGTTCGCGGAGTGGTACGAAGCCGCCGAACGGCAGACCCCCTTTGCAAGCCACCACCGGTTCCTGCGACCTGATGGACGAATCGTCTGGAGCCGCGTCCGAGCGAGCCAGATGCGGCAAGAAGGCGAGCTCACCGGATACGTGGGGACCGTCGAGGACATTACCGACCTCCGAGAACTCACGGATCAGATCGCGGCCACGGAGGAACGCTGGCGCCTTTGCGTGGAGGCAAGCGAGGACGGAATTTGGGACTGGGACGTCCGGTCGAGCCGCGTCTATTACTCCCCAGGTTGGAAGGCGATGCTGGGGTATGCCGACGACGAACTCGAAAGCCACTTCCTCGAGTGGGAGACTCGCATCCACGCGGACGACCTGGCCGGAGCGATGGCGGCCCTCCGACAACACCTCGACGGCAAGGCCGAGCGGTACGAGCACCCGCATCGTCTGCGTCATCGCGACGGCAGCTACCGCTGGATTCTGGCTCGCGGCCGAGTGCACCGAGACTCTGAGGGGCGCCCGCTTCGAGTCACCGGCACCCACGTGGACATCACGGCCCAGAAGGAGCTGGAGTCGGCCGTCGTTTGGGAGCGAGACTTCAGCGGCAAGATCCTCGGCACCATTGCGGCCGTCATCGTGGTGCTGGATCGGGATGCGCGCATCGTCCGCTTCAACGAAGCCGCGGAGCGCGTTTCCGGCTACCGATCCCATGAGGTTCTTGGGCGCTGCTTTCACGAAGTCTTCGTCCCCGCGGACGAGCTCGATGGCGTCATCCAAGTCTTTCAGCGCCTGACTGCGGGCGACTTCCCCAACCAGCATGTGAATCTCTGGCGCACAAAGTCCGGCGAGACGCGCCTCATCGAGTGGTCGAACACCTGCATCGCGGACTTCGAAGGGCGGGTCCAATTCGTGATCGGGACCGGCATCGACATCACCGAGCGTGAGGCGAGTCACGCCTTGGCGGTTCGAAACGATGAGCGTCTGCGCGCCGCCGTGGAGAGCAGCTTCGACGCCCACCTGCTGCTGAGCCCAGTCCGAGACGAAGAAGGCAAAGCAGTGGATTTCGTCTTCGAGATCGTTAATGGCAACGCGGAGCACCTCTTCGGACTAACCGCCCGGGAGATCGTCGGGCGAACCATAGGTGGCCTGTACGGGAAGCACGCCGACCCATGGATCACAGCGTACATGGGCGTGCTTGAGAGCGGGCAGCCGTATCGATGCGTTGCCGAGCCGCAGAGCCCGACGATCGCCGCGAAGTGGGTCGAAGTCCAGGCGATCCGCGCCGATGGAGCGGTTGCGGTGACCTGCCGCGACGTAACTCACGTGAAGGAGACGCGCGAGCGGCTCGACCGCCAGGTGCGTGAGCTGCATGCAGCCCAGATCCAGCTCGAGGCACGGCAGAGAGAGCTCGAGGAGGCGAACGCTAGACTGCAGGTCCTGGCCTCGACCGACGGAATGACCGGGCTGAAGAATCATCGGGCATTGGTCGAGACCCTCGAGCAGGAGGTCGCTGGCGCGACGCGCCACGGTCGTCCCCTCTCGCTGCTCATCCTCGACGTGGATCACTTCAAGGCGTTCAACGACGCCTTTGGGCATCTCGCGGGTGACTTGGTCCTCCAAGAGCTCGCCGAGACGATCCGCCGCATCATCCGCGGCTCGGACGTGGCGGCCCGCCACGGTGGCGAGGAGTTCGCCGTCGTTATGCCGGAGACGGGACCAGAGGTCGCCCGAGACCTCGCGGAGCGGATTCGGGCCGCCGTGGCGGACCGTGCCTGGGAACACCGGATGATCACCCTGAGCGTGGGCTGCGCCACCTACCGGGCAGGCATGGACGTGCGACAGTTCATCGGAGCGGCCGACGACGCGCTCTACTATGCCAAGCGTCTTGGGCGAAACCGTGTCGTCCACCCCGACGCTCCCCGATCCCGATAACGAACCGACGGTCGTTCCACTCCGTCCGTAGTAGCAATCATGCAGGTCTCACTCCGCACCTTGGCGGTGATCGGGGGCGTCGTCGCCCTCGGCGTCGGCGTCGCCTATGCTGTTGGTCACCGACGAGGGCAGAGCCGGGAGCAGCGCATCAACCTCGCGCGCTATCGCTGGAAGAGCCGGGTGCTGATCGTGTTCGGACCGCACGCGGAAGACGAACGGTTCCTCACTCAGATGGAGGAACTCGCGGACCGGGCGAAGGACCTCAAGTCGCGCGACGTGGTCGTCCTTCCCGTACTGGCTCGAGGCAAGGCGGGCGTCGCCACCCGAAGAGACGGCGCCATCCTGCGTGAGCTGTTCGCGGCCGAGCCGCGCCACTTCCGGGTGGTGCTCATCGGAAAAGACGGTTCCGTGAAGCTCAGAGAGGAGTTCCCCCTCGACGCCAACCGGCTGTTCGACGTCATCGACGCGATGCCAATGCGACAGCAGGAGATGAAGGCAAGGCGCGGGCGATTTAGCCCGGGTCAGTCTTCGATCGTGCCGCGGTAGACGGACTCGAAGCGAGCGGCCATGGTGCCGAGGGTGAACTTCTCCTCGACCACCGCTCGCGCTTCGCGGCCCATGGCTTCCCTCTCCGCCTCGTTCGAGAGAAGATAGCTGACCGCCTCACCGATCGCCTCGGGCCGCAGGTCGACCAGCAAGCCGGTCTGCTTGTGCCGCACGACCTCGGGCAGGGCGCCGACCTTCGTCGCCACGAGTGCCTTACTGCGCGCCATCGCCTCGATCGCGGCAACGCCGAACGTCTCCATCTTCGAGGGGAGCGTGCTCAGCGTAAAGGCATCCATCAGGCGCGGGACGTCGTGGCGCACCCCGGTCATCGTGACCCGGTCGGCCAGTCCCGCGGAGGAGATCTCTGCTCGCACTTCCTCGCCGTAGGCAGCCTCGATCAACCCGACGAGCACCACGTGAACATCTGGGTGCTCCAGCCGAACGTCTCGCATCGCCCGGATTAGCTCGAGCTGCCCTTTGTCCGGAGTCACCTTGCCGACGAGGCCGACGATGCGGCGGTCCCGGGGGATTCCGAGTTCGTCCTTCACCGAGTTGGGCTCCGATCGCTGGATGTCTACGAAGTCCGTGCCGTTGTAGACCGTTTCGATGAACCGGTCGCTGATCCCACGACCATGGAGCATGCCGGCGACGAAGTTCGACACCGCGACAAGCTTGTTTCGGCGCTTCGCCAGCCGGCGGTAGATCTGATCGTTGTTCGCGATGTGGACGCTGGTCACGATCGGCACCTTTGTGAGCCGCCCAAGCGCGTGGCCCACGTAGGCGGCGCGGGTGAGGTGGGTGTGAACGACGTCGATCTGGTTCTGCCGCACCTGGCGCACCAGGTACCCCATGGCCCGGAACCAACTGCCTCCCTTCATTGGGATCGTGGCGACGTCGAGACCTTCGCTCCGCAGGATGTCGGGGAGCCACCCAGGACCAGGCGTGAGGATCTGCACGTGATGCCCGCGGCGCTGAAGCTGCTGGGAGAGCGAGAAGACGTGCCTCTCGGCCCCGGACGTGGCGCTGCTAGAGCAGATTTGTAGAATCCGGAGCGGTCGCGGCTGGCTCAAATCATCCCTCGGGAGGAGACCTCATGCGCAAGCGTACCTGACCGGGTCGGGCCTGACCAGCCATACTACGGTCATGTCCGCGACCGCTCCTCCTCCAGCGCCATCGGAGGCGCGAGGAGTGAAAGAGCGCCTGGCCGGAAGCAAGATCTACCGGGTCTTCGCGTACCCAGATTTTCGACTCCTCTGGATCGGCGCCTTCCTGAGCTTCACCGGCGGCTGGGTCCAAAACGTCGCCCAGGGCTACTACGTCTACAGCACCTGGAACGACGAGTCGAAACTCGCGTTAGTGAACTTCGCCTGGAGCATGCCGGTGGCGATCCTCGGCTTCGTGGCCGGCTCGTTTGCCGACATGTTCGACAAACGGCGCGTGCTCGTGCTCTCGCACGTGGCCTACAGCGTACTGATCCTCTTTCTGGCCAGCGCGACCTTCTTCCAGTTCGTCCAGTACTGGCACTTCGTCGCGGTGTCGCTCATGATGGGTCTCATCGCCTGCGTCGAGATGCCGACGCGTCAGTCCGTGGTCAGCCGAGTGGTTCCGCAGGAGGACCTCGCCGCCGCGGTGCCGATCAACGCGATGACCTTCAACGTCGCGCGCATCTTCGGCCCGGCGATCGGCGGCATCCTGCTGGTGAAGGCCGGCGTGCCGATCTGCTATCTCATCAACGGCGTCTCCTTCCTCGCCGTCGTTTGGGCCGCGCTGAAGATCAAGACGAACCT
>Ga0164290_1001321_pt1 | contig 40254 bp, 40 predicted proteins | sample Micstemetagenome_FD_108782 | JGI IMG/M metagenome (GOLD analysis project Ga0164290, IMG submission 108782) | Contaminated culture microbial community from soil near Moab, Utah, USA - Microcoleus steenstrupii SON62 (Illumina Assembly) | ecosystem: Environmental > Terrestrial > Soil > Soil crust...
CGGGAATGTGCGCGACCAGCGGCCCGCCCTTGCGCGCGATGGCCGGCAGCACCGGTATCGGCGCCACCATGTCGCGGGCGGCGACGATCACCAGCCGCCGCACGGCGGCCTCGGCCGGCCGCAACAGGCGGAACACGGTGCGATGGACCCAGCGCGGCAGGGTCGGACGGGGCAGATACCCCTCACCGGGAGCGGCCGGCGCCGCGCCTTGCCCGGCCGAGCCATGCTCTGCCGCAAGCGACAGGTCGAGCCCGGCCATGGCGGCGAGCGTGGCGACGATCTCCCGCAAGAGCCTGACATTCCGTTCGATCACCCCGTCCCAATCGATCACCGCCGCCTCCTTTCGCGGGAGACAGTGTCGCCGCGATGCGCGGGGTGGTGGATGGAAAATTGAACGGCGGATGGCGAATGCCGAGCGGGGCAACGGGTTGGTGGGAGAGCGGGCGGAAATCGATGCACAGGGTGCGCGCATCTCCTCCCTTGCGGGGGGAGCGGGAGCGCGGTCGCCGCGCTTGCGGAACGGTGCGCCCGAGCGCGTAGGGCGTGGATGTCGGCAATGTGGTGGGTTTCTGCCCGACCGCTTTCAGCCGGGTGCGCGGAAAAGCTGTCACCCACAAGGCTTGCGCTGAAACAGAATTGGGTAACTCTGTTTCAGCGGCCCGAGCATCCCGACGGACAGTTCAGTGGACGCTTTCGGTCATCACTAGACTTGGTCTCCTTGTGCGGCCGAAGCTTTTGAATTAACTCCTTTCTGAGCAAATGAAAAGCGAGCATCGATTTGCGACTGCCTTATGGATCGCCAAATCAGAACCTGCTTAGAGAACTGCGCCAGGTGGGAGTGGATGCGGAGGGCGTGATCCGAGCGCTCGGGGAAGTGAACGTTCTGCCGGACGAATTCCCAAGAGCAGTACTGGAAGATATTTGTTGTGCACTTTCAGGCCTCAAGAATGGCACCGCAGAAAATTGCCGTCCGACTCTCGAATATGCTCGGAACAAAATTCCCGAGATTAGGCGCGAAAATTTTCATCTTACAGAAGATGAATTTGAGGTGATTGAACACGATTTAGATGAACCGCGCTTGTATCGCGGAATGATGCTTGACCGGCAGTTGAATATGCTGCTTGCCTCAATCACCACGGCACTCGACGAATATCGGGTTCAGGCACAAGAGCGTTTTGATGACGAAGTGCGTGGTGAAGAGGTCGTTTCGCTTCGCCATCCAGAAGAGACCGCCGCGCCTGTCGCCAATGCTACAGGTGTGATTGCGACATCGGAGCGCGCTCAGGCTTCTCTTCGAGATAAACAATTGGACCAAACAACGAAAGGCGATGTGCTTTCTCGGCGCTTACAAGATAATAGAAATCTCGCTTACGCTGTACTATCGCAGATTCGGGCGGGAAAGATCGTCAGGAGATGGTTCGAAGGAATTTCTGCTGCAGTTAGTAGGATGCCGGATTTGATCGATAGGGCCGGAAAAGCACTGAAGGTCGGAACTGACATTGCAGATACGTTGGCAGATTGGTGGTCAAACACAGAGCATAAGCTTGTCAAGGCTGCCATCGATCAGGTGCGCGACTTCGGTCACGCGCTCGAAGAAATAGGCGAAAACCTCAAACGGAGGCGAGGGCCTGCAGCATCTGCGCCAACACCAGAAAAAGCTCCCCGCGACGCCTCGGTCTTGCGCGCAGAGGCAGAGGTCGAACGCATGTTGATAGCTGGGATCGCGGTCCCCGTTGAACTTGCACGGCTCGTCGAGGAAATCGATGTTCGTGGCAGCGGGAGTACTACCAATAAGATTGCACGCTGGCAGGACGTGGCGAATTTTACGTCCTTGAGAGTTTTTCAAGTGTTGCGGACGGATTTTGAGCTCTCGCGACATGGTCGATACTTGGCGGACAAGAAGAATCTTTCGTCTCTCGCTCTCCCCCCGCTGAATTCGAGCGACTTGAGCCCTTTGGCGGACCTGACGGCGCTGACATCGCTTTCGCTACGGGCCAACAGCGCAACGGACCTGACCCCACTCGGGGGACTTGCTGCGCTGACCTCGCTTTCGCTAGAGGCCAAAAGCGCTAGGGACCTTACCCCCCTGGCAGACCTGACGGCGCTGACCTCGCTTTCGCTACAGGCCAACAGCGCAACGGACCTGACCGCGCTGGCGGACCTGACGGTGCTGACCTCGCTCACGGTATACGCCAGTAGGGCCACGGACTTGGCCCCGCTGGCGAACCTGACGGCGCTGACCTCGCTTTCGCTACAGGCCAACAGCGCAACGGACCTGACCCCGCTCGGGGGACTGACGGGGCTGACCTCGCTTACGCTATACGCCAACAGCGTTACGGACCTGACCCCGCTCGGGGGACTGACGGGGCTGACCTCGCTCACGCTATATGCCAAGAGCGTCAGGGACCTTACCCCGCTGGCGGACCTGACAGCGCTGACCACACTTTCGATAACGGCAATGCAGGTCACCAATTGGGATGCAGTCATCGGGAGTGCTCGCCTTCAGAAACTGCAGATGACTCGTGCTTCGACGAGGGGATGCGAACGCATTGGCCGCATATCTTCGCTGGAGAACCTCTACGTTGACTCCCGGGGCGTCTTTGATCTTGAGTGGCTTGCGCCGCTAAAGTCCCTGAAGAACGTCACTTTGAGACGCGTGAAAACTGTTAATCAAGCGGCGCTCAAAGGCGTCGACGTTAAGATCTTCCCCTAGGCGGCTCTGAGATTGGCAGGCGTCACCCGATTGATGATCTTCAGAAGGTTCACACCGACGCTTTGGCCTTTGGATTAGGTTTGTCGCCTTCGAGTGTTCAATTTCGAAGTTGATTGGTTGTGTTTTCTTTCATCGGTGGACGTCCGCTTTCCAGCAACGAAAGTGACAATGTGAACTTCCGCAATGGGGTCGTAAGCAGACACGCTGCCGTTCAGGCGACGGTCCGCCGCCGCTGCCGGGCGTGGCCTGGTGGAGGGGCGATTCCGCGAAAGCGAGGGGGCAGTCTACACCAGCTCCACCTCGACCACTCCGCTCACCGCGCGCATGGCGGCGGCGATGCGGGGGTCGATGCGGTAGCGGCCGGGGAGTTCGATCTCGATCTCGCCCTGGCCCTCGCCCTTCAGCACCACGAAGGAGACCTGGCTTTCGCCGCGGTGCTGGAGCTGGCTGGACAGGGTGGTGAGGGGCGCGGGGTCGCGCAGGAAGATGCGCAGCGCCTTCTGGTGCTTGGCGGCCTCGTTGTCGAGCGACTGAACCGAGTTGACGCGGAGATTGACACCCTCCGGCCGGTCTTCCGCCGCGACGGTGATGACCACTGACTTTCCTTCTTCCAAAAGGTCGCGGTACTGCGTCAGCGTCTCGGAGAACAGCACCGCCTCGTATTGCCCGCTCATGTCGGAGAGCTGGACGACACACATCTTGTTGCCGGTCTTGGTCTTGCGCTCCTTGGCCGAGGTAATGGTGCCGGCCAGTCGCCCCGCCGACGCGCCGCGCTTCACCGCCGCCTGGAAATCGGACCAGCCCTGCACGCGCATGCGCTCCAGCACGGTGCGGTATTCGTCGAGCGGGTGCGCCGAGAGGTAGAAGCCGACGGCGGCGAATTCGCGCTGCAGCCGCTCCGCCGTCAGCCACGGCTCGGCCGCCGGCAGGTGCAGCTTCTGCTGCCGGGCCGCCGAGCTCGACCCGAACATGTCGGACATGCCGAGCGCTGCGTCCTCCGAGGCGCGGGAGGCGAGCCCCATCATGCGCTCGATGCCCGCCATCATCGCCGCGCGGTCGTGGCCGAAGCAGTCGAAGGCGCCGGCCTGGATCAGGCTCTCGAAGACGCGCTTGCCGACGATCTTCGGGTCGACCCGCTCGCAAAAATCCTCCAGGTCGGAAAACTGCTTCTCCTTGCGCTTCTCGACGATGTGGCGCACGGCCGCGTCGCCGACGCCCTTGATGGCGGCGAGCGAATAGAAGATGCGGTTGCCCTCGACCTCGAAGTCGCGGTCCGATGTCCTGACCGACGGCGGCACCACCTCGATGCCGAGCCGCATCGCATCCTGGCGGAAGTCCGACAGCTTGTCGGTGTTGCCCATGTCGAGCGTCATCGACGCGGCGAGGAACTCGACCGGATAGTGCGCCTTGAGGAAGGCGGTCTGGTAGGAGACGATCGCGTAGGCGGCGGCGTGCGACTTGTTGAAGCCGTAGTCGGCGAACTTGGCGAGCAGGTCGAAGATGAAGTCGGCCTGCGGCTTGGCGACGCCGCGCTCCACCGCGCCGGTGACGAAGCGCTCGCGCTGCTTGTCCATCTCGGCGCGGATCTTCTTGCCCATGGCGCGGCGCAGAAGGTCGGCTTCGCCGAGCGAATAGCCGGCGAGCTCCTGCGCGATCTGCATCACCTGTTCCTGGTAGACGATGACCCCTTGAGTCTCCTTCACCAGATGGTCGATCTTGGGATGGATCGAGGCGATCTCCTCCTCGCCGTGCTTGCGGGCGTTGTAGGTGGGGATGTTCTCCATCGGGCCGGGACGGTAGAGCGCCACCAGCGCGATGATGTCCTCGATGCAGTCGGGCTTCATGCCGATCAGCGCCTTGCGCATGCCGGCCGATTCCACCTGGAAGATGCCGACCGTCTCGCCGCGCGACAGCATCTCGTAGGTCGGCTTGTCGTCGAGCGGCAGGGTCGCGAGGTCGACCTCGATGCCGCGCCGGCGGATGAGTTTCACCGCCGTTTCGAGCACGGTGAGCGTCTTCAGGCCGAGGAAGTCGAACTTGACGAGGCCGGCGTCCTCGACCTTCTTCATGTTGAACTGCGTCACCGGCATGTCGGAGCGCGGGTCGCGATACATCGGCACCAGCTCGGAGAGCGGCCGGTCGCCGATGACGATGCCGGCGGCGTGCGTCGAGGCGTGGCGGTAGAGGCCTTCGAGTTTCTGGGCGATGTCGAGCAGGGTCTGGACGACCGGCTCCTTCTCGACCTCCTCGGCGAAGCGCGGCTCGGCCTCGATCGCCTCGGCGAGCTTGACCGGATTGGCCGGGTTCTGCGGCACCATCTTGCAGAGCCGGTCGACCTGGCCGTAGGGCATCTGCAGGACGCGGCCGACGTCGCGCAGCACGGCGCGGGCCTGCAGCGTTCCGAAGGTGATGATCTGCCCGACCTGGTCGCGGCCGTATTTCTGCTGGACGTAGCGGATCACCTCCTCGCGGCGGTCCTGGCAGAAGTCGATGTCGAAGTCGGGCATCGAGACGCGGTCGGGATTGAGGAAGCGCTCGAACAGCAGCGAGAAGCGCAGCGGGTCGACATCGGTGATGGTGAGCGCATAGGCGACCAGCGAGCCCGCGCCCGAACCGCGGCCGGGGCCGACGGGGATGTCGTGCGCCTTGGCCCATTTGATGAAGTCCGACACGATGAGGAAGTAGCCCGGAAACTTCATCTTCTGGATGACGCCGATCTCGTATTCGAGGCGTTCGGCATATTGCTCCCGTGTGTAGCCCGCGGTCAGGCCGCGCGTCGCGATGCGCATGGCAAGGCCCTCGCGGGCCTGGCGGGCGAGCTCCTCCGCCTCGGCGCGCTCGGCGGCCTCGGCGTCGTCCACGTCCGCTCCCGCGAAGCGCGGCAGGATCGGCTTGCGGTTCTTTGGATAGTAGGAGCAGCGCATGGCGATCTCGATCGTGTTGTCGAGCGCCTCGGGCAGGTCGAAGAAGAGTTCGGACATCTCCTTCTGGCTGCGCAGGTGATGGTCGGGCGTCAGCCGGCGGCGGTCGTCGACGGCGACCACCGACCCTTCGGCGATCGCCATCAGTGCATCGTGGGCATCGAAATCTTCCCGCGCGAGGAAGAAGGCCTCGTTGGTCGCCACCAGCGGCAGGCGCCTGTCGTAGGCAAGCGCGATCGTCGCCGCCTCGACGGCGCGGTCGTGGCCTTGCGGCCGCTGCAGCTCGACATAGAGCCGATCGCCGAAGATGCGCGACAGCATGTCCAGCCGTTCGGCCGCGACGGCCTGGTGGTCGTGCTTCAGCGCGGCGCCGATCGGCCCGCCTTCGCCGCCGGTGAGGCAGATCACGCCATCGGCGAGTTCCTCCAGCCAGGCGGTGTTCGCCTGCACGCCGAGTTCGGCCGGGTTGTCGAGATAGGCGCGGCTGACCAGCCGCACGAGATTGGCGTAGCCCGTCTCGGTGGCGGCGATGAGGACCAGCGGAAAGACGCTGCGCGGCTTGCGATGCCCGGTATTCGCCTCCGGGGCCGGGTCGGCGAAGGCGACGTCGAGCTGGCAGCCGATGATCGGCTGGACGCCGTCCTTCGAGGCGTACTGTGCGAATTCGAGTGCGCCGAACAGGTTGTTGGTGTCGGTGACGGCGATGGCCGGCTGCTCGTCCTTGATCGCGTGGGACACGATCTTCTTCAGCGGCAGGGCGCCTTCGAGCAACGAATAGGACGAGTGGACGCGCAGGTGGACGAAGGGGCGCGCGGCAACCGGCGGGCGGGCCGCGGGCTGGCCGCCGGGGCCGGACAGGGCCGCGAGTTCCCGCTTCAGGGGATCCCTGATCCGTCGTTCTTCCGTCATCGTGTCCTATCCGCCGTCGCCGCTTCGACTCGGGGGCTATTGTCCGCATGCAGCCGTCCGCGTCCAGCATAGATCGGGCTTGCGCACATGTCCGGCAACACCCGGCGTCAACGAAGCCGGGAACCGCGGGGCTTCCGCGCAGTTGTTGGACCAGCGAAATGAACTGGATGGCAGGATCATGACCGGATTGACGAAGCTGATGCTGATTGCCGCTGTCGTTGCACCCATGGGCGGATTTGCAGCCCACGCCAACGATGGCGATTTCCTCACCAGCCTGGAAGGCAGCTGGGCCGGCAAGGGCACGGTGAAGGTGCGCACAAACGCCTCGCCGGTGAACGTCAACTGCACGTTCAAGACCGACGCGACGGATACGTCGCTGTCTCTCGACGGGAAGTGTCGCGGCCTCGTGATCGTGTCCCGCGCAATCTCGGCCGATCTCACCGCCAACGGCACCAGCTACAAGGGCACCTATACCGGTGCGGGCACCGGTGTTGCCGGCCTGAACGGCCAGAGGTCGGGCGACGCGATCAATCTCGGTATTCGCTGGGCGAAGGAGGTCAATGGCGACCGCAGCGCGCGCATGACCGTCGAGAAGGTCGGCAGCAACGGGTTGCGGCTGACCACGGTCGATGAGGACCCGGAGACCGGTGAGCGCGTCGTGACCAGCCAGATCGACCTTGCGCGCCTGTAACGGCACTCATTCCTCCACCGCCTCCGGCGGGTGGGCGTTGCGGCCCTTGCCGAAGGTGTAGCCGGTCTCGACCGCGGCGCAGCCGAATTTGCCGCGCAGGATGTCGATCGCGCCTTCCGCCTTGGCGCGCTTGTCGGCCTGACGGTCGACCAGGTCGGGCGGATCGGCGCGGGCGTCGTCGGTGAGGTCGGACACGCCGATGCCGATAAGACGATAGAGCGTGCCGTCGGTCTCGCGCGACAGGAGTTCGCGGCCGGTGGCGAAGATGCGGTCGGCGAGCCGGGTCGGGTCGGCGAGCTGGCGGTTGCGGGTGCGGAGCTTGAAATCCTTTGTCTTGAGCTTCAGCACCACGGTGCGGCCTGCGATGCCGGATTTCTTCAGCCGCGACGACACTTTTTCGGACAAAGCGCGCAGGATCGGCACGAGGTCGGCAGCGGAGGACAGGTCCTCGTTGAAGGTGGTCTCGGCCGAGACGCTCTTGGCTTCGCGGTCGACATCGACGGCGCGGTCGTCCTCGCCGCGGGCGAGATGGTAGAGCCGGTCGCCCATCGTGCCGTAGCGGCGCATCAGCTCGGCGCGCTCCATGCGCTGGAGCTGGCCGATGCTGCGCACCCCGTCGCGCTCCAGCACAGCGGCGAAGGCCTTGCCGACGCCCCAGATCATCGTCACCGGCTTGTCGGCGAGGAAGGACAGCGCCTCCGCCTCGCCGATGACGGAGAAGCCGCGCGGCTTGTTGAGGTCGGACGCCACCTTGGCGAGGAACTTGCAGTAGGACAGGCCGACGGAGACGGTGATGCCGATCTCCTTTTCGACCTGGCGGGCGAAGCGCGCCAGCACCAAAGCGGGCGGCATGCCGTGCAGCCGCTCGGTGCCCGCGAGGTCGAGGAAGGCCTCGTCGATCGAGATCGGCTGCACCAAAGGCGTCAGCGCCTGCATCATCTGGCGCACCTCGCGGCCGACGCGAGCATACTTCTCCATGTCGGGCTTGATCACCACCGCGTGCGGGCAGGCTTCGAGCGCCTTGAACATCGGCATCGCCGAGCGCACGCCGTTGATGCGGGCGATGTAGCAGGCGGTGGAGACGACGCCGCGCCGGCCGCCGCCGATGATGACGGGCTTGTCGGCCAGCTCCGGATTGTCGCGTTTCTCGACCGCCGCGTAGAAGGCGTCGCAGTCGATATGGGCGAGGCTGAGCGTGTAGAGCTCCGGATGCGCGGCCAGACGCGGGCTGCCGCAGCGCTCGCAGCGCCGCGCGGCCTTCGACTGCCGGGTCAGGCAATCGCGGCAGAAACCATGCGCAGGGTCATTGACAGACAGCATCGCGCCTGAGAACATAGAGTGAACAGACGCGATGATAGAAGAGCCCGGACGAGCCTGCAAGGGGAGCCGGAGGCGTGGCCATGACTGCTGACCATATCCTGCCGCTCACGCCGGAGCGCTGGCCCGATTTCGAGGATCTCTTCGGCAAGCAGGGCGCCTGCTATGGCTGCTGGTGCACCTATTTCCGCCTGCCGCCGGCCGCGCGGCGACAGAACGACGGGCAGCGCAACAAGGACCATATTCACGACAGGATCATGGCCGGTCCGCCGCCCGGCCTGCTCGCCTATGCGGAGGGCCGCGCGGTGGGCTGGATGCAGATCGGCCCGCGCGCCGACGTGCCCGAATGGAACAATGCGCGACGCGTCTCGGCGCCGCTCGAGCCGTCCGACGCGGCCGATCCGGCCGTCTGGGCGATCTCCTGCTTCTTCCTGCGCGCGTCGGCGCGGGGCAGGGGACTGAGCCACCGCCTGGTCGAGGCCGGCCTGCGCCATGCCGCCGCGCAGGGCGCGCGGGTCGTGGAGGCCTGTCCGATCGACCACTCGAAGGATTCGCGGTCGGTCGGGCTGTTCGTCGGCTCGACGCGGGTGTTCGAGAAGGCGGGCTTCGCCTGCGTGGCGACCCGCAAGGCGGGCCGGCCGCTGATGCGCTTCACGCTGTGACAGATCAGAGCCCGAGCGCCGAGGCGATCTTGGGCGCGGCCTCGCGCCAGTCGTCGACGACATGCACGCCGGCCGGCGGCGGCGGGATCAGGGCGCGGAGCGAATTGTCCGCCATCAGGTGAAACAGATGCGCGTCGGGCACCCGCTCCATCGCCGAGGCGAGGTTGCGCGGCTGGTCGTCGACGAAGGCCACCGGCCGCATCGACGGTCCGCGCAGCCGCTCGATGGCCGGTCCCTTCGCCATCTCGGTGGTGAGCAGCGGATAGCTGAAACCGAGCGCATCGAGATGCGCGATTCGCGACGCGCGATGGCGATGCGGCATGGCGGTGAGCAGGATGATCTCGGCGCGGTCGCCGATGAATTCGAGCGCCTCGGCCGCCCCCTCCGTCAGCGTCTGCCAGTCAGACTGGGCGACGAAGAAGGCGTCGATGAGTTCGGCGACCTGCGCCGTGTCGGCCGCGACGCCGGAGGCGAGTTCGACGATGTTGCCGTTGAGGCGGAAGTTGTCGAGGTTCAGCCGGTAGCCGCGGCCTTCCAGATAGCGCGGAAACGGCCGGATGAAGTCGAGCAGCACGTCGTCGACGTCGAGCACGAGCAGCGGCCTGTCGTCATGCGACAGTTCCTCGATCTGGCGCAGTGTCTCTGGATCGTCGCTCAACTGGACCTCTCATGCATGTCGTCGCCGAAGGGCAGCGCCCGGCAGGCGCGGGCGACCTCGGCCGCGTCGATGCCGGCGGCCTCGGCGAACTGCAGCAGCGTCGGCTCGTGCGCGAGCAGGAACTGCAGCACGCCGGCCAGGAAGCCGGGCTGGGTGGCCGCGGCGCGGATGTCCTTCGCCTCGATGCCGGTGATCGCGAGGAAGCGCGGCAAGAGCACGGCGTCGGCCGCGATGAAGCCGAGCGCGCGGATCGCGAGTGCCTCGGCGGCCTCGCGGTCGTGTCCCGTCTTCGACATCTGCACTGGTTCGCCCTTCCGCATCGTGGCAGACGAATATGGCGAGCCGGCCGCGACTGCAAGCGCCGCCGGCCGATTACCGTTTCGTCAATCAAATCACCATATAGTGCGCTCCGGAAAGTCGCGTCGCTGGCGGGGCGCGCAGACCGGGGTGCAGGATCACGGCCACGGTCGAGAGGGACGATAGCGCGATGCCCAAGAAGGTGATGATCGTCGAGGACAACGAGCTCAACATGAAGCTCTTCCGCGACCTGATCGAGGCGACAGGCTACGAGACCGTTCGCACGCGCAACGGGCTTGAGGCGCTGGACCTCGCCCGCGCGCACCGTCCGGACCTGATCCTGATGGACATCCAGTTGCCCGAGGTCTCCGGCCTCGAGGTGACGAAATGGCTCAAGCAGGACGACGAGCTGCATTCCATCCCGGTCATCGCGGTGACGGCCTTCGCCATGAAGGGCGACGAGGAGCGCATCCGCCAGGGCGGTTGCGAGGCCTACATCTCCAAGCCGATCTCGGTCCCGAAATTCATCGAGACCATCAAGTCCTATCTCGGGGACGCCTGATGGTGGTCCGTTCTCCTGGAGCTTCCGGCCGATGACCGCACGTATCCTCGTCGTCGACGACGTGCCGGCCAATGTGAAGCTGCTCGAGGCGCGGCTGCTCGCCGAGTATTTCGAGGTCCTGTCCGCCTATAGCGGCGCGGAGGCGATCGAAATCTGCGAGAACGGCAAGGTCGACGTCGTGCTGCTCGACGTGATGATGCCCGAGATTGACGGGTTCGAGGTCTGCCGCCGCCTGAAGTCGGACCGCAGCACCTCGCACATCCCGATTGTCATGGTGACCGCTCTCGACCATCCGTCGGACCGCATCCTCGGGCTCGAAGTCGGCGCCGACGATTTCCTCACCAAGCCGGTCAACGACCTGCAGCTTCTGACGCGGGTGCGCAGTCTCGTGCGCCTGAAAATGCTGAGCGACGAACTGAGGCTGCGCGCCTCCACGACCCGCAACATCGGCATCGAGGAACTGCTGGGCCGGAAGGACCCGATGGGAGACGCGCGGGCGCGCATCCTCTTGATCGACCAGCGCGCCTCCTCGCAGCAGCGGATGATCGACATGCTGCGGCCGTTCGCCGATGTCGACGTGGTTCCCGATCCCCAGAAGGCGCTCTTCCAGGCAGCCGAAGGGCGCTACGAGGCCGTGCTGATCACCACGGGTCTCGCCGGGTTCGATCCGCTGCGCCTGTGCTCGCAGCTTCGCTCGATCGACCGCACCCGCTTCCTGCCGATCGTACTCGTCGCCGAGCCCGGCGAGGACAATCTGGTGATGCGCGGCCTCGATCTGGGCGTGAACGACTATGTGACGCGCCCGGTCGACGAGCTCGAACTGACGGCGCGGCTTCGCACCCAGATCCGGCGCAAGCGCTACAACGAGGAGCTGCGCTCCAGCGTCGCCCAGACGATCGAGATGGCGGTGACGGACGCTCTCACCGGCCTGCACAACCGGCGCTATCTCGACAGCCACCTGGCGACGCTGTTCGAGCGCGCCGGCTCGCGCGGCAGGCCGCTGTCGCTGCTGATCAGCGACATCGACCGGTTCAAGCCGATCAACGACACGCATGGCCACGCGGCCGGCGACGAGGTGCTGCGCGACTTCGCCCGCCGGCTGCGCAAGAACGTCAGGGGCATCGACCTCGCCTGCCGCTTCGGCGGCGAGGAGTTCGTCGTCGTCATGCCGGATACGGATCAGGAGGTGGCGGAGAACGTGGCCGAGCGTATCCGCCACGAGATCGAAAGCCAGCCCTTCACGATCGGCGGCGGAACGCAGGCGGTGCAGGTGACCGTCAGCATCGGCGTCGCGTCGATGATTCCGGGCAAGGACAGCGTCAAGACGCTGATCGGCCGCGCGGATGCGGCCCTCTACGAGGCCAAGAACACCGGCCGCAACCGCGTGGTCGCCAAGGCGGCCTGATCGCGAGGGCATGTTCCGGCTGTCCCGGGCAAGGCGTTCGCGAGCGGCATTTACCCTGTTTCGGGTGATTCGCTCTCAAACCTTAAGAAAGTATTGATTTTCAAGCGGTCTTGCGCGATTGTAGCCGCGGGTGGGACGGCACAACGACGAGGGACATTTCGGCGTCCGTCCAGATACACCCCATGATGCTCAGGTCCGCCGCATCTCCTGGGTTACGTGGGGTTGGCCGGTCGACGCTGGCACATAGTGGCCTCCTCGTACCGCTGTCAGACAGTCGGCCGGCCCCCTTTTATCTTTTCCGTTAGATTCAAATGCGCCCGCAAGGCGTTGTCCGCGCAAAAGAAAACGCCGCCCGGAGGCGGCGTCGCGTCTAGAAGCAGGCGTTGCCGGCTTACTTGATCTTGGTTTCCTTGAACTCGACGTGCTTCTTCGCCACCGGATCGTACTTCCGGAACGAGAGCTTGTCGGTCTTGGTGCGGCTGTTCTTGCTCGTCACGTAGAAGAAGCCGGTGTCGGCGGTCGAGAGGAGCTTGATCTTGATGTTGGCGGCTTTTGCCATGGGTCTTGTCCGTAGATCTCGTGTGGTTCACTTCGCGCGCAAGCGCCAAGCGTCGAGCCCGGCCGCGGAAAACTGAGCGGGACACATACGGATCGGCGACGGAAAGTCAAGAGCGGGCAGGGCCGCGCATGATCCGAACGGCGATCAGCAGCAGGTAGGCGGCGAAGAAGGCGGCGATCGTCCAGCCGAATCCGGGCGGGCCGAAGGCATCGAGGCCGAGGCCGATCATCTGCGGGCCGGCGAGCATGCCGATGCCGTAGCAGAAGACGAAGGCGGCGTTGGCGGAGGCGAGGTCACGCCCGTGCAGCTGCGACCCGAGATGGGCGAGACCGACCGTGTAGAGGGCCGCGACCGCGCCGCCCCATATCAGGAGAAGAGCCGCCATCAGCGTCCAGTTCTGCGCGACGAAGGGCATCAGCACCATGCCCGCCAGCCCCGCCACCGCGCAGGCGACGAGGACGCGGCGGCGGTCGCCGATCCGGTCGCTCAACATGCCGAGCGGGACCTGGAACAGGACGTTGCCCAGACCGATCATCGACAGAAGCAGCGCCGCGTCGGCCTCCGGATAGCCGATCTTCGACGCGTAGAGCGGGAAGAGGGCGAAGCCGCCGGTCTCGACCGCGCCGAAGACGAACACCGCCGCCGTGGCGGTCGGCACCAGCCAGATGTAGCGCAGGAAGCGGTTGCCGTCGCCGCTGCCGCCGCGCGGGATCCGCGGGCTCTGCCGCCATGCGATCAGAACCGGCAGCATGCCAGCCATCACGAGGCCGAAGGCGACCGCGAAGGGGCGCACCCCCTGGCTGCCGATCTGGGCGAAGATCCACGGGCCGAGCGCGAAGCCGAGCGACAGCATGGTCGCATAGATGCCGAGGACCATGCCGCGCCGGCGCGGCGGGGCCGAGACGTTGATCCAGTATTCCGACAGGATGAACACGATCGTCAGGGCGATGTGCAGCACCGCGCGCAGCGGAAACCACATCCAGAACTCGGTCGCGTAGTGGAAGCCCATGAAGGACAGCGCGCCGACGAACATGCTGACCGCGAGCGTCGGCACGACGCCGAAGCGGGCGCCGAGCGGCGTCGCGATCGGCGCCGCCGCGATGGAGGCCAGGCCGGCCGCGGCCGTGTTGAGCCCGATCATCGTCGCGGAGTGGCCGCGCTGCTCGAGAACGACGCTGAGCAGGGGCACGCCAAGCCCGATCGCGATGCCGACGACGCTGATCGAGCCGATCGCGGCCGCGAGCGACAGCAGCCGAAGCGGCGGGTGTTCCTCCCCATCGGGATTGGACGGCGCATGCATTGTGTTGGTCGGACCGTTGGCGGATCAGATCAGGTCGCGCAGGAACCGCTGGTGCCGCATGTAGTAGAAGGGAACCGGATGGTCCGCGTCGAGGGACGGATCTTCGGCGAGCCTGTTCGCCAGATCGCCCAGGACCGTCCGCGTGATCATCGGTATTTCCTCCGACACGGCATTGCCTATGGGCAGCCAGACGAGCTCTTCGAGCTCCTCCGTCGGGCCGCCGCCGGGCAGCTCCACCGCGACGTCGTCGCGCCACGCGGCGATGAAGCGCGTGTCGAAGCGGCGGACGCGGCCGGGCGGGGTGATGGCGCGGGCGATCATGCGCAGGTTGGAGAGCGTCGGCTGGACGCCGTTCTCGGCGAAGCCGTGCCAGCCCTCGCGCTTCGTCTGGTAGTCGCCGCTGCGGCCGATCAGCAGGCCGGCCTCCTCATAGGTCTCGCGCAGCGCCGAAAGGGCGATCGCACGCGCCCGCGCCGACGAGATCGAGCGCTTGCCCTTGACGACCAGCTTGGCCTCGACGGCGGGATGCAGCGTGTCGGCGACTGCGACGCGGCTGTCGGAGGGATCGGTGCGTCCGCCGGGGAAGACCAGGCGGCCGGGCATGAAGGCGTGCTTGCGCGAACGGCGGCCCATCAGGACGCGGAACTCGCCGCCGCTGCGGTCGATGAGCATCAGCGTGGCCGCGTCGCGCGGCCGCATCGGCTTGCCGCCCAGCGCGAAATCCTTGGCCTCGGCGTTGTCGACCTGCGCCCGCGTCATGCCTTCCATGGTGCCTCCTCCCGACATAGTCCCGCTCATGCTTCCGGGTGCGTCTCGATCTCGTCTTCGGCGCCGCCGAAGCCGTGCATATAGAGCGCCCATTGCAGTCCCACGACGGCGCCCTTGACCGGCTGCAGCAGCGCGATCGAGCCCAGCACTGTGACCGGCGCCCAGATCGCGAGATGGGTCCAGGTCGAAAGCTCCACCGCCGCCTCGACGCCCATGAAGGCGCCGACGACGATGTGGCCGACAATGAAGATCACCAGATAGGCGGGCAGGTCGTCGGCGCGGTGGTGGCCGATATGCTCGCCGCACACCGCACAGTCGTCGACGGTCTTGGCGTAGCTCTGGAACAGCCTGCCTTCGCCGCAATGCGGGCAGCGGCCCATGAAGCCGCGCATCATCGCCTGCTTCAGGTCGCGGGCGGGCCGGCCGCTATGTGCCTCGCCGCCGAATTGGACCGTTTCCATCATCTTCTCCTCGACCGGCCGCCCAGCCGGTTGCCGCCCGCGCGCGCCGTGCGGCGTCCGCGTGCCTTGTGGAACGACTGCCGCATGCCCTGCAATGCGACCGGATCGCTCAGCATCTCGAAGCGCATCGAGCCCGCCAGCGGCGCCACCTCGACCAGCTTGACCTCGACGGCGTCGCCGAGGCGGTAGCCGCGACCGCTGCGGTCGCCGAACAGGGTGTGGGCGGTTTCGTCATAGATATAGTAATCGTCACGCAGCGACGACACCGGCACGAAGCCATCCGCGCCGTAGGTGGGCAATTGGACAAAAAGTCCGGACTTGGTCACACCCGTTATGCGTCCTTCGAAGGTCTCGCCCTTGCGGCCCGACAGGTGCGCGGCGATCAGCCGGTCGACCGTGTCGCGCTCCGCCGCCATCGCGCGCCGTTCCGAGGCCGAGATGAGCGCCGAGATCTCCTCCAGCCGCGCTTCCTCGTCGCGCGTCAGGCCGCCGGGGCCGAGGCCCAGCGAACCGATCAGCGCCCGGTGCACGATGAGGTCCGCATAGCGGCGGATCGGCGAGGTAAAGTGGGCATAGCGGTGCAGGTTGAGGCCGAAATGGCCGATATTGTCGGGCGAGTAGACCGCCTGGCTCTGCGAGCGCAGCACCACCTCGTTGACGAGGCTCTCGTGCTCGGTGTCGCGCACCTGGGCCAGGATGCCATTGAACTGCGAGGGGCGAAGCTCGGCGCCGCGCGCCAGGCTGATCGACAGGGTGCGCAGGAACTCGCGCAGCGATTCCTGCTTGGCCAGAGAGGGCGCGTCGTGGATGCGGTAGATCAGCGCCTGGCGCTTGTTCTCCAGGCTCTCCGCGGCCGCGACGTTGGCCTGGATCATGAACTCCTCGATCAGCTTGTGCGCGTCGAGGCGTTCGGGGACCGTCACGCGGTCGACCGTGCCGTCCGGCTTGAGCAGGATTTTTCGCTCCGGCAGGTCGAGTTCGAGCGGGCGGCGCGCCTCGCGGCCGCGCTTGAGCACCGCATAGGCGTCCCACAGGGGCTTGAGCACCGTGTCGAGCAACGGGCCGGTCTTGTCGTCGGGCCTGCCGTCGATCGCCGCCTGCGCCTGCGGATAGGCGAGCTTGGCGGCGGACTTCATCATCACGCGATGGAAGGAGTGGCGGATCTTGCGGCCGTCGGACGAGAAGGTCATGCGCACGGCGAGCGCCGGGCGGTCCTCGCCCTCGCGCAGCGAGCAGAGGTCGTTGGAGATGCGCTCGGGCAGCATCGGCACGACGCGGTCGGGGAAATAGACCGAGTTGCCGCGCTTCAGCGCCTCGCGGTCGAGCGGTGAGCCGGCGCGGATATAGGCCGCGACGTCGGCGATGGCGACGGTGGCGATGACGCCGCCGGTGTTCGCCGGGTCCGGGTCGGGCTCGGCATAGACGGCGTCGTCATGATCCTTGGCATCGGCCGGATCGATGGTGACCAGCGGCAGGCGGCGCCAGTCCTCGCGGTGCTCCATGCCGGCCGGCTTCATCGCGTCGGCCTCGGCCAGCACCTGCGGCGGGAAGACGTGCGGGATGTCGTGCGCGTGGATGGCGATCATCGAGACCGCCTTTTCGCTGTCGAGCGAGCCGAGCACGGCGACGACCTTGCCGCGCGGCAGGCCGTAGCGGCCGGAAGAGACCTGCTCGGCTTCGACGAGGTCGCCGGGCTTGGCGTCGCCGAGCGCGTCGGCGTCGATCATGAGTTCGGGCTGGCGGCGCTCGACCGGTTCGAGGCGGAAGGAGCCGTCGGCGAGCTTGCGCAGGACACCGAGCGCGAGGTCCTTGCGGTGGTCGATCAGCCGGATGACCCGGCCCGTATAGGCGGGACCCGGCCGCTCCTTCGCGGGAAACACCTTGGCCAGAACGCGGTCGCCGACGCCGGCCGTCGGCGTCTTCGCGCCGCGCGGGCTGCGGATCGAGACGAGGACGGGATCGGCGTCTTCCGGCTGCTCGACCGGGCGGGCGAGCAGACCTCCCTCGCGGTCGCGGCCGAAGATTTCAAGCGCCACGACCGGGGGCAGGGCGCCGGGTTTGGAATAGGATTTACGATCGACCTCGAGCAGGCCTTCGCTCGCCAGCTCGGCCAGCGTCTGCTTCAGCCAGACGCGGCCTTCACCCTTCAGCCCGAAGGCTTTGGCGATATCGCGCTTCGATGCCAGGTCGGGATGGGACTGGATGTAGTCGAGAAGCGCCTCGCGGGTCGGGAAGCCGTCTTCGCCGACCTCCGCCGAGGCCGAATCCTGCCCGCCGCGGCGCTTGCCGGCCTGTCGCGGTCCGGGCGGGCGGCGGGCCAATTATTTCGCCGCCTTCTTCTTGGCCGGCTTCGCCGCGGCCTTCTTCGGGGCCGCAGACTTTGTCGTCGCCTTGGCCGGGGATTTGCGGGCCGTCGATTTCGACTTGCCGCCGCCGGCCGCCTCGCGCGCGGCGATCAGCGCCAGAGCCTCCTCCATCGTGATGGAGGCCGGGTCCTTGCCCTTCGGGATGGTGGCGTTGACCTTGCCGAAATTGACATAGGCGCCGTATTTGCCGTCGCGCACGGTGACGTTGCCGCCGCCGTCTGGATGTTCGCCGAGATCCTTCAGCGCCGCCGGCGTGCCGCCGCGACGGCCCGGACCCTTCGCCGCCTTCTCGGCAAGCACCGCGACCGCGCGGTTGATGCCGACCGAGAACACGTCCTCGATCGATTCGAGATTGGCGTAGACGCCGTCATGCAGGAGGAACGGCCCATAGCGGCCGAGGCCGGCGGAGATCATCTTGCCTGTCTCGGGATGCTGGCCGACATCGCGCGGCAGCGAGAGCAGCGCCAGCGCCTTCTCGTGGTCCATCGTTTCGACCGTCCAGCCCTTCGGCAGGCTGGAACGCTTGGCCTCCTTGCCTTCGCCGCGCTGGACGTAGGGGCCGAAGCGGCCGTTCTTCAGGACGATTTCCTCATCCGTGTAGGGATCGCGGCCCAGAACCTTGTCGCCGCTCTCGCCCGAGGCCGGCTCGCCATTGCCGTTCACCGCCTCGCCGAGCTGACGGGTGTAGCCGCATTCGGGATAGTTCGAGCAGCCGACGAAGGCACCGTATTTGCCGAGCTTCAGCGACAGGTTGCCGGTGCCGCAGCGCGGGCAGATGCGCGGATCGGAGCCATCCTCCCGGGCCGGGAAGACCAGCGGCGCGAGCTGCTCGTTGAGCGCGTCGAGCACGTCGGTGACGCGCAGCTCCTTGATGCCGTCGACGGCGGCCGAGAAGTCGGCCCAGAAATCGCGCAGCACGTCCTTCCAGGCAAGCTTGCCGTCGGAAATCTCGTCGAGCTTCTCCTCCAGACCGGCGGTGAAGTCGTATTCGACATATTTCTCGAAGAAGCTTTCGAGGAAGGCGGTGACGATGCGGCCCTTCGAGTGCGGCGTCAGCCGGCGCTTGTCGATGACGACGTATTCGCGGTCTTCCAGCGTCTTCAGCGTCGCGGCATAGGTCGAGGGACGGCCGATGCCGAGCTCTTCGAGCTTCTTGATGAGGGACGCTTCCGAATAACGCGGCGGCGGCTCGGTCGTGTGCTGGTCGGCGGTGATCTTCTCGCGGGCGAGACCTTCGCCGGCGCGGATCTCGGGCAGGCGCTTGCTTTCCTCGTCCTCGGCGTCCTCGTCCTTCGGGTCGACATAGGCGGCGAGGAAGCCGTCGAAGCGGGTGACGGAGCCGACGGCCCGCAACTGCGCGGTCTGCGCGCCGTTCTTCGCCTCGATCTCGACCGTCGTGCGCTCGATCTCGGCCGGCTGCATCTGCGAGGCGATCGCGCGCTTCCAGATCATCTCGTAGAGACGGAACTGGTCTGAATCGAGATGGGCGCGGACGGAGGCCGGAGTGCGGAAGAAGTCGGTCGGGCGGATGGCCTCGTGCGCTTCCTGCGCGTTCTTCGCCTTGGCGGAATAGAAGCGCGGCTTTTCCGGCAGGTAGTTGTCGCCGAACTCCTTGCCGATCGCGGCGCGGGCGGCAGAAATCGCCTCCGGCGCCATCTGCACGCCGTCGGTTCGCATATAGGTGATGAGGCCGACCGTCTCGCCGCCCACGTCGAGGCCTTCATAAAGCCTCTGGGCGATCTGCATCGTGCGCGAGGCCGAGAAGCCGTAGCGCGACGATGCCGCCTGCTGCAGCGTGGAGGTGGTGAAGGGCGGGCCGGGATTGCGCTTGGCCGGCTTCGCCTCGACGGAGACGGCATTGAAGGTCGCGCCTTCGAGCATCGTCTTGATGCCGTTGGCCTGTTCCGCGGTCTTGATGTCGAGTTTCTGAAGGCGTTTGCCCTCGTAGCCGGTCAGGCGGGCCTCGAACGTATCCTTGCGCGGCGTGGCGAGAAGCGCGGCGATGTTCCAGTATTCCTCGCGGACAAAGCGCTCGATCTCCAGCTCGCGGTCGCAGACGAGCCTGAGCGCGACCGACTGGACGCGGCCGGCCGAGCGGGCGCCCGGCAGCTTGCGCCAGAGCACGGGCGACAATGTAAAGCCGACGAGATAGTCCAGCGCCCGGCGGGCCAGATAGGCCTCGACCAGCGGCGCGTCGATGTCGCGCGGCTTGGCCATGGCGTCGAGCACCGATTGCTTGGTGATCGCGTTGAAGACGACGCGGCTGATGTGCTTGTCCTTGAGCACGCGCTTGTTGCGCAGCACCTCCAGCACGTGCCAGGAAATCGCCTCCCCCTCGCGATCCGGGTCGGTGGCGAGGATCAGTCCGTCGGCGCCCTTGAGAGCGGTGGCGATGTCGGAAAGCCGCTTGGACGAGGCCGAATCGACCGACCAGGACATGGCGAAGTCTTCCTCGGGACGGACCGAGCCATCCTTGGGAGGCAGGTCGCGGACGTGCCCGAACGAGGCCAGAACCTTGTAGTTCTTGCCCAGATACTTGTTGATTGTCTTCGCCTTTGCAGGCGATTCGACGACGACGACGTCCATCCGATGTCCGGCACTTTCCGATCGCGGGGAAGAGGAATTCCGCGCCGCGATCCTTGACGATTGCGTCCGTCAAATGGCCGTGCTTTCGGTCGCGGTCAAGTGGCGGGCTGATTTTGGCGATATGTCCGATGCCCCGGGATGGGTCCTCGGATGCGTCGACACGTGCAATTTTAAGTGTTATATGGAGGAACTATTTTATCCTAGGTTGCATCGGTGAACGCGAATGACAGCCAATCCCCCAGACCTGCCGCCAGACACACGGACGAGGCCGACTCCGTCCGCGCATGACATCGCGACCTCGGAAGCGCTGCGCGACACGCTCGACTACATGCGCTCGATGCTGACGGAGCTTTCCGGCATCGCGCGGCGCCAGCGGCTCGACATGCTCGCCTACCTGATCGAGATGGCCTCGGTGGAGGCGTCGGACGCGCTGGCGCGCGACAGCACGCGGCGAAAGGGCGGTCGCAGACGGGCCGGCGCGTCAGACCAGTGAGACCTGTCCGCCGGGATGGCGTTCGAGCCGGCCGGCGAGATCGAGTTCGAGCAGGATCATGAACACCTGCGCCGGATGAAGGCCGGTGTGGCGGATGATCTCGTCCACGCCGGTCGGCACCGGCCCGAGCGCTTCGATCACGCGCTCCCTGTCCAGATCGCCGGGCGGTGGCGTCGCCGTGAAGTCGGGCGGCTCCTCGAAGGTCTCCGCCTCGCCGGGCGGGCGGCCGATGAGCGGCGAGATCGCCTCGATGACGTCGCGGGCCTCGGTGACCAGCGTCGCGCCCTCCTTGAGCAGGCCGTTGGTGCCGGCGGCGCGCGGGTCGAGCGGCGAGCCGGGCACGGCGAAGACGAGCCGGCCGAGCTCGCCCGCCATGCGGGCGCTGATCAGCGAGCCGGACCTGAACGCGGCCTCGACCACGACCAGCCCGAGCGACAGCCCGGCGATGATGCGGTTGCGGCGGGGAAAGTCGCGCGCCCTCGGTTCCCAGCCGAACGGCATTTCGGACACCGCCGCGCCATTGGCAGCCAGCGCTTGCATCAGATCCGCGTTCTCGGGGGGATAGGGCCGGTCGAGGCCGCCGGCGAGCACGGCGATGCCGCCCGTCGCCAGGCTGCCCTCATGCGCCGCGGTGTCGATGCCGCGGGCGAGCCCCGAGACGATGGCGAACCCCTCGCGGCCGAGATCGGCGGCGAGCATGCGCGCCATGCGGATGCCGGCGAGCGAGGCGTTGCGGGCGCCGACGATCGCGACCGGCGGCAGCACGAACACGTTGGCGTTGCCCCTGACGGCGATCAGGGGAGGCGGGTTCTCGACCCGCCGCAGCATCGGCGGGTAGTCGGCCTCGCCGATGGCGACGAAGCGCGCGCCGGCCTTTGCCGCCAGCGCCATTTCCGCTTCCGCCTCGGCGGCCGAGGGAACGCGCAGCAGCCGGCTGCCTCCGCCGAGGCGCGTGAGTTCCGGCAGCATCTCGATCGCCGTCTCCGCCGAGCCGAAGCGGTTGATCAGGTCGCGGAAGGTGGCGGGACCGATATTGTCGGTGCGGATGAGGCGGAGCCAGGCGAGACGCTGGCGGTCGCTGAGGGAAGGGCCGGCGCGGCCTGTCGTCACCCGCTCGCCCCGATGCGCGTCTCGTTGCCGTCCAGCAGGCGGCGGATGTTGGCGTGGTGCTTGAAGAAGACGATCACGCTCATGACCGTGAACAGCCACGCCACGCTGGCCGGACCGAACCAGAAGAAAAGAGAGAGCGGAACGGCGACGGCCGCGAGAAGCGCTGCGAGCGACGAGTAGCGCGTGAGATAGGCGATGGCGATCCAGACGACGGCGAAGACGAGCGCCGCCTTCCAGGCGAGCGCGATCAGCACGCCGAGATAGGTCGCCACGCCCTTGCCGCCCCGAAAGCCGAGCCAGACCGGGAAGAGATGGCCCAGAAACGCGGCGAAGCCGGCGACGATGCCGAAGGCCGGACCCCATGCGGCGGCGACGAGCACCGCGACCGTGCCCTTGAGCGCGTCGAGAAGAAGGGTGAGGGCCGCGAGCTTCTTGTTGCCGGTGCGCAGCACGTTGGTCGCGCCGATATTGCCGGAGCCGATGCGCCGCACGTCGCCGAGCCCGGCGATGCGGGTGATGATCAGGCCGAAGGGGATGGAGCCGAGGAGATAGCCCAAGATGATGGCCGCCGCATAAAGCGGCAGGTTCCCGGCCCAGTCGATCTGGTCAGACATCAGGCTCCCTCCATCGCCCGGTGCACTGTGCGTCCCGCCACCATCGTTTGCAAGACCTTGCCTTGCAGCCGCGCGCCTTCGAAGCAGGAGTTCTTGGAGCGCGACAGGATGTCGGCCTCGCGCACGATCCACGGCGCGTCGAGATCGGCCACGATCAGGTCGGCCGGCATACCGGGCGCAAGGCCGCCGCCCGACAGCCCGAACACTTTCGCAGGGTTGCGTGACAGTATTTCTGCGATGCGCAGCAGCGGAAGGTCGCCGTTATGATAGAGGCGCAGCGTGACGGCGAGCAGCGTCTCCAGCCCGATTGCGCCGGCGGCCGCGTCCGCGAAGGGCAGGCGCTTGGTGTCGACGTCCTGCGGGTCGTGCGAGGAGGAGACGAGGTCGATCGTCCCGTCGCGCAGCGCCTCGATCATCGCCAGGCGATCGTCCTCCGCGCGAAGCGGCGGGGCGAGCCGGAAGAAGGTACGATATTCGCCGACGTCGTTCTCGTTGAGCGACAGGTTGTGGATCGCCACGCCCGCCGTGACGTTCGCGCCGTCGTTTTTGGCCCGCGCGATCGCGGCGGCAGACATGGCGGTCGAGATCTTGGCGGCGTGGTAGGCGCCGCCGGTGAGCCGCGCGAGCAGGAGGTCGCGCTCCAGCGGGATCGCCTCGGCCTCGCGCGGGATGCCCGACAGGCCGAGCCAGCTTGCGTAGAGGCCCTCGTTCATGACCCCGCCGCCGAGGTGGCGGTCCTGCGTCTCGTGCGCGATCGTCACGCCGAAGTCGCGCGCATAGCTGAGCGCCCGGCGCATGATGAGCGCGTTGGAGATGGTGTGGCGGCCTTCGGTGAAGCCGACGGCGCCGGCCTCGCGAAGCAGGCCGAACTCGGTCATCTCGGCGCCGTGGAAGCCCTTGGTGATCGAGGCGGCGGGATAGACGCGCACCCTGGCCGTGTCGCGCGCGGTGCGCTGGACGAACTCGACCAGCGCGACGTTGTCGATGACCGGATCGGTGTCCGGCATCATCACCATCGAGGTGACGCCGCCTGCGGCCGCCGCGATGCTCGCCGAGGCGATGGTCTCGCGGTGTTCGCCACCGGGCTCGCCGATGAACACGCGGCTGTCGACGAGGCCGGGCAGGATCGCAGCGCCCTTGCAGTCGATGACGGCAGCACCGCCCGGCGCGCCCTGGTTCCTCACGGAGGCGCCGGCGGCGACGATCCTGCCCTCTGCCACGAGCACGGACCCCTGCTCATCGAGGCCTCGTGCAGGGTCGACTACCCTCGCATTGATGAAGAGCGTCGGGCTCATGCGTGGCGCCCCTCGTTGCGGCGCGGGTCGAGGAGGGCTTCCATCACCGCCATGCGCACGGCGACGCCCATCTCGACCTGTTCCTGGATCACGCTCTGCGGCCCGTCGGCGATCTCGGAGGCGATCTCGACGCCGCGGTTCATCGGGCCGGGATGCATGACCAGTGCGTCGTCCTTCGCCGCCTTCAGCTTCTCGGCGTCGAGGCCGAAGTAGCGGAAATATTCGCGCACCGACGGCACGAAGGCGCCTTCCATGCGCTCGCGCTGCAGGCGCAGCATCATCACCACGTCCACGTCCTTCAGGCCTTCCGCCATGGTGCGGAACACCTCGACGCCCATGTTGGCGATGCCCGAGGGCAAGAGCGTCGACGGCGCGACGGCGCGGACGCGGGCGCCCAGCGCGTTCAGCAGCAGGATGTTGGAGCGGGCGACGCGCGAATGCAGGATGTCGCCGCAGATCGCCACGGTCAGCTTGTGCAGCGGGCCCTTCGCGCGGCGGATGGTGAGCGCATCGAGCAGCGCCTGGGTCGGGTGCTCGTGCGCGCCGTCGCCGGCGTTGACGACGGAACAGGCGACCTTCTGCGCCAGAAGGGCGGCCGCGCCTGCTGAGGAGTGGCGGATGATGAGGATGTCGGGCCGCATCGCGTTCAGCGTCATCGCGGTGTCGATGAGCGTCTCGCCTTTCTTCACTGAGGAACTGGCGACCGACATGTTCATCACGTCGGCACCGAGCCGCTTGCCGGCGAGTTCGAACGACGACTGCGTGCGGGTCGAGGCTTCGTAGAAGAGGTTGATCTGGGTGCGGCCGCGCAGGCGGCTGGATTTCTTCTCCGGCTGCCGCGACAGCGCCACCGCCGCGTCGGCCCGGTCGAGGAGAAGTTCGATGTCGGGAGGAGAAAGCCCCTGGATGCCGAGAAGGTGTCGGTGCGGGTAGAGCGGGAGGGCTTGAGCGTCTGTCATCTCAAGGCTGGTGCTATAGAAGGGGGGAAGGGCAGCCGCAAGCGGCGCGTCGTTTTCCCACGGCATTTTCGACGTGCAGCCCTTGCGGACTCGGCTATATGTCGGACAGGTGGGCCGCCGCGGTCGTGGACGCACGCCCCGGATGGCCATGTGGAGTACGATGTGAACCACGACGTGACCAACCAGACGCCGCCGCTGACCGGATCGAACGCCTGGCGCGGCGATCCGCTGCTGATGCAGCTGGCGCAGGACTTTTCCGAGCCGGTGCGCAAGGATCTCGACGCGCTCGGCCGCTTCGTGCTGTCGCCCGAGGCGCAGGACCTGGCGCGGCTGGCCAACACCGAACTGCCGAAGCTGAGGACGCACGACCGGCAGGGCAGGCGGCTCGACATCGTCGAGTTCCACCCCGCCTACCACGCGCTGATGCGCCGCTCGATCACCAACGGCCTGCATTCCTCGATCTGGGAGAACGGCGAGGCGGAGACCGGCAAGCGCCACCAGATCCGCGCCGCCCGCTTCTTCCTGACCTCGGAGCTCGAATGCGGGCATCTGTGCCCGATCACCATGACGAGCGCCTCGCTCGCCGCGCTGATGGCGAGCCCGAAGGCGTTCCGCGAATGGGCGCCGCGCATCACCTCGCGCAAATACGATCAGTCGAACAAGGCGCCGGTCGACAAGGCCGGCCTGACGCTCGGCATGGGCATGACCGAGAAGCAGGGCGGCACCGACGTGCGCGCCAACACGACCAGGGCGGAGAAGGCCGGCAACGGCTTCTACCGCATCACCGGCCACAAATGGTTCATGTCCGCGCCGATGTCGGACGCGTTCCTGGTGCTGGCCCAGGCAGCCGAGGGACTGTCCTGCTTCCTCGTGCCGCGCCTTCTCGGCGACGGCGCCGGCAACGGGCTCGCCTTCCAGCGGCTCAAGGACAAGCTCGGCAACCGGTCGAACGCCTCCTCCGAGGTCGAGTTCAACAATTCGCTCGGGGAGATGATCGGCGAGCCGGGCGCGGGCGTGAAGACCATCATGGACATGGTGACGCTGACGCGGCTCGACTGCGCGCTCGCCTCGTCCGGCATCATGCGCGCCGGCCTGCAGGAGGCGGTGCACCATGCCCGCCACAGGAAGGTGTTCGGCGAGACGCTGATCGAGCAGCCGCTGATGCAGCGCGTGCTGGCCGACATGGCGCTCGACGTCGCCGCGGCCACTGCGCTGTCCTTCCGCCTGGCGCGCGCCTTCGACGAGGCCGCGGTCGACCGATCCGAGGCGTCCTTCGCCCGCGCCATGACGCCGGTGGTCAAATACTGGGTGTGCAAGACGGCGCCGCCGCTGCTCTACGAGGCGATGGAGTGCCTGGGCGGCAACGGCTATGTCGAGGAATCGCCGCTCGCCCGCTACTATCGCGAGGCCCCGGTCAACGCGATCTGGGAAGGCTCGGGCAATGTGATGGCGCTCGACGTGCTGCGCGTGCTGCAGCGCGGGCCGGCGCTGTTCGAGGAGGTCATCGCCGGCATCGACAAGGACCTCGGCGCGAGCGGGCGGGGCACGTCCGACGTGCTGCGGGCGGCGATGCAGATCGCGGCCTCGGACGACGGTTCGGCGCGCATCCTCACCGAGCAGCTGGCGCTGTCGGCGGCGGCGGCCGAGCTCAAGCGGCTGGGGGCGGGGCGCATCGCCGACGCCTTCATCGAGACGCGGCTGGCCGGGCAGTGGCGCAACACCTACGGCATGCTCGACGGCCGCCACGACCCCCGCGCGATCCTGGAGACGCTCTATCCGGAGATCGGCTGATCTTTCGTGACCCGGGCCGTTAACCTTAACAAATGGTTTCCATTGCGAAGGGTCGTGAGGAGGGTAGTTTACCGGCCGTTAACCGAGAATCCCATGCGGCCGCTCCTTACCTATCTCGTGCCGGTCTACTGGATGGCCGCCTTCGCGCTGATGGCAGCGCAGGCCGTCTCGCACCCGGTCGGGCTCGACCTGTTTCCCGGCGGCGGCGTCGCGCCGACCGTGCTGGAGGCGGGGAAGGCGATCAATCACAGCGTTTCCACCGCCTTCTCGATCGCCTTCGGGCTCGTCGCCACGCTCTTCCTCTGGACGTTGCTCACCGCCGTTCTGGCCTCGGAGGACTACCCCGGCGGATATGACGAAGTGGCGAGCATCGCCTTCGGCGGCGCCGTGCTGATGGTCACCGTTGCGCTGGTCGTCACGGCGCTGCGCGGCGAGGGGGGCGTGCAAGGGGCGGGCGCCTTCCAGCTCGCCGCGCTGATGGCCTCCTATGTCGCCGTGATCGCGGAGCGCCGCGCCTTCGCCGCGCCGAAGGCCTCGGAGACGGATACGCTGCGGGCCACGGCGCGCCGCATGGCGCTGGGGGCGGCGCATTCGAGCATGCTGACCCGGCTGGTCGGGCGCAACGCACCACAGGGCGGAGCGGATTGAGATGAAATATGTCTTCTTCGCCTGGGCGGCACCGCTTGGCCTGTTCTGGGGCTGGTTCTTCCTCTCGGCCAACGACATCAATTTCGGCTCGATCTATCTCAGCCGGGCGCTGCATGAGCTCGTTTTCGAACTCTACGGCGAGATGCTCGGCGTCGCGCCCGAGACGATCCCGTGGCTGATCGCCAAGGCCTGCCTCTTCGACACCCTGCTGATCCTCGCGATCTGGGCGTTCCGCCGTCGCCGCCAGATCGCCGCGCAGTGGGCCGCGCTGCGCGAGCGCCTCATGCCGGCCGGCGCAGCGCCCGAAGGCGATCCAGCACGCCTTGAAGGATGAAGGCGGCCGCGGCCGAATCGATCTTCGTCTCGCGCCGCTTGCGGGAAAAATCCATCTCGATCAGGGTGCGTTCGGCGGCAACCGTCGACAGCCGCTCGTCCCAGAACAGGAACGGTATCTCCGTCAGCTTCGACAGGTTGCGCGCAAACGCGCGGCTTGCCTGCGCGCGCGGTCCCTCGCTGCCGTCCATATTGACGGGCAGGCCGATCGCCAGGGCGTAAACCTCGTCGCGGGCCAGCGCCGACAACAGGGCGGCGGAGTCGAGCGAGAATTTCTTTCTCATGATCACCGGCCGCGGATGGGCGAAGGACAGGTTGCGGTCGGACACGGCGAGGCCGATCGTCGTCGTGCCCGGATCGATGCCGGCGACCGTCTTGCCGGCGGGCAAGGTGCGTGCGAGCTCTTCTACGTCGATGATCGCCACGAGGCTTTCCGGTCCTTTCGCGGTTTGACGGGACACGCGGGCGTTCTATCTTCGGTTCGACTCATTGGCGAGGACCATCTGCGATGAAACTGACCTGGCACGGGCATTCCGCCTTCACCATCGAAACCGCCGGCAAGAAGATCGTCATCGATCCGTTCATCACCGGCAATCCCGGCGCGAAGCAGTCTTGGCAGGACGTTGCGCAGGGCGCGACGCATGTGCTTCTGACCCACGGCCACAACGACCATGTCGGCGACGCGGTCGAGATCTGCAAACAGTCCGGCGCCATGCTGGTGGCGAACTTCGAGGTCTGCATGTTCCTGGTCGGCAAGGGCGTCGACGGCTCGAAGATCAATCCGGGCAATCACGGCGGCACGCTCGACTGCGGCGGCTTCACGACGACCTTCGTCCAGGCGCTGCATTCCTCGTCCTTCGGCGGCGAGGGCGGCACCAACACCTACCTCGGCAACCCGGCCGGCCTTGTGCTGCACTTCCCGGACGCGCCGACGCTCTATCATTTCGGCGATACCGACATCTTCGGCGACATGGCGCTGATCAACGAACTGCACGAGCCGTCGATCGGTATCGTGCCGATCGGCGACCGCTTCACCATGGGCGGGGCGGTCGCGGCCCTTGCCTGCCGGCGCTTCTTCAAGCTCGATGTGGCGATCCCGTGCCATTACGCCTCCTTCCCGATCATCGACCAGAACGCCGACAAGTTCGTCGCCGCCATGGAGGGATCGTCGACGAAGGTGATCGTGCCGGAGGTCGGCAAGGCGTTTTCGGTCTGACGCGGTTCGAGATGGATGAATGACGGCCGGGCGGCCGGGATCAAGGGGGATGGCAATGAGAAAATATGTGTTGCGCGCGGCGGGCGTGCTGATGCTGGTGGCGACGCTTCCGGCCGCCGCGGCCGACGCTTTCGTGTCCGGCGTCTACCTGCGGTCGCAGGAGCTTTGCGACCAGGCGAAGAAGGACGGAATCGAGTCTGTGCTTGAGGAGGGCAACGTGCTGCTCACCGAACGCGGATTCGAGAGCTACGAATACAATTGCGAGTTCCTGACCGTGACGCCGGCGACGCGGGCGCCGGGATGGGTGGTCACGGCGCTGTGCCAGGAGCCCGGCTACGCATTTCCCGACGTGCTCTCCGTGATCAAGATGAACGATACCCAGCTCGACTTTGCCTCTGTGCGGACGACGACGGAGGAAGATCCCGGCAACAGCGGCAGCTATTTTCTCTGCGAAGGCGTGGAGATGCCCTGAGGCTGGCGGCGGCGGTAACGCCGGACGAGCTTGCTACGCCGTTGGCTGCCACGGATCGACGACGACAACACCGGTTCCGTGGAAATCACGCACGTTGCGAGTCACCACGGACAGGCCGTTGACGAGTGCGGTGGCGGCGATCAGCGCGTCGACTTCGTTCCGCGGGTTCGGGACATGCAGATGCGCGCACCGTGTGGCGACCGCATCGTCGACGGCAAGGATGCGTCCGGTGAATTCGGGACGGACGTGGTTGTCGAGCCAGGCTCGCAACCGGGCGCCCTGAGCATGATCGCGCCGCTGGACGCCAAGCACGCCGCGCTCCAGCTCGAGAATGGTGATCGCGGAGATGAAGAAGCGATCCGCATCTTCTGCTTCCACCCACGACACCACGTTGGCGTCGGCCTTGCCGTCGCCGATCTTGCGCAGCTCCAAAACCACGTTGGTGTCGAGCAGGTAGCTCACGACAGGTCGATCTGCCGCGGTTCGATCCCGATCCTCGTCGTATCGAGATCGATCTCCGACAGACCGGGCATGGCGAGGCTTTCCGCGAGACTGCGGCGCCTGCCGGTCAGCCGCTGAAAATCGTCATATGTCATCAGGACATGCGAAGGCTTGCCGCGATCGGTGATGACCACGGGGCCTTTCTGCGCCGCTTTCTTGGCGCTGCTCACGTCATGGTTCAATTCGCGGCTGGACAGGGTGCTGATGGTCATGGCTGCCTCCATGTAGGTAAGTGCCTACATATCGTGAAGGCGCATAGAAAGCAATTCACCTCAAAGCCGACGGTCGCGCCTTGCCGTCAAGTGTTGCGCCGCCGAAGGGCGGGCGGTATAGCCCGGTTTCCGCCTGCCCGCCCTTCCGGAGCACATCCATGTCCGTCGATATCGCCACCGTCAAAAGCGTCGCCCGTCTTGCCCGCATCGCGGTGAACGAGGAGGATGCCGAGCGCATGACCGGCGAACTCAACGCGATCCTGGGCTTCGTCGAGCAGTTGGGCAAGGTCGATGTCTCCGGCGTCGAGCCGATGACGTCGGTGACGCCGATGGTGATGAAGAAGCGGCAGGACGTGGTCAACGACGGCGGCATCGCCGACAAGATCGTTTCGAACGCGCCCGCGACGGCCGAGAACTTCTTCCTCGTGCCGAAGGTCGTCGAGTAAGCGACCGCCCGCCACCGCCCCGCACAAGCCCGTAGCAACGGACCACAGATGACCGACCTGACCAGACTGACGATCGCGGAAGCGCGGACCCGCCTCAAGGCGAAGGAGTTTTCCGCCCGCGAGATCACCGACGCCTACCTGTCCGCCATCGACGCGGCAAACGAGCGTTTCAATGCCTATGTCGCGGTGACCCACGACCAGGCGCGCGAGATGGCGGCGGCGTCTGACGCGAAGCTGGCGAAGGGCGAGGGCGGCGCGCTGGAAGGCATCCCGCTCGGCATCAAGGACCTGTTCGCGACCAAGGGCGTGCACACCCAGGCCGCCAGCCACATCCTCGACGGCTTCAAGCCGGAATACGAATCGACCGTGACGGCCAACCTTTGGGCCGACGGCGCGGTGATGCTCGGCAAGCTCAACATGGACGAGTTCGCCATGGGCTCGTCCAACGAGACGTCGTACTACGGCCCGGTCGTGAACCCCTGGCGGCGAGGCGCCAACGGCGTCGGCCAGGCCGACAACAAGCTGCTGGTGCCCGGAGGCTCGTCGGGCGGCTCGGCGGCGGCGGTCGCTGCCTGGCTCTGCGCGGGCGCCACCGCCACCGACACCGGCGGCTCGATCCGCCAGCCGGCCGCCTTCACCGGAACGGTCGGCATCAAGCCGACCTACGGCCGCGTGTCGCGCTGGGGCACGGTGGCCTTCGCTTCGTCGCTCGACCAGGCCGGGCCGATCGCCCGCGACGTGCGCGACGCCGCGATCCTCCTGAAGTCGATGGCCTCGGTGGATGCCAAGGACACGACCTCGGTTGATCGGCCGGTGCCGGATTACGAGGCCGCACTTGGCCAGTCGATGAAGGGCATGAAGATCGGCATTCCGCGCGAATACCGCGTCGACGGCATGCCCGACGAGATCGAGAAGCTGTGGAAGCAGGGCATCGAATATCTGCGGGCCGCGGGTGCCGAGATCGTCGACATCTCGCTGCCGCACACGAAATACGCCCTGCCGGCCTATTACATCGTGGCACCGGCGGAAGCCTCGTCCAACCTCGCGCGCTATGACGGCGTCCGCTACGGCCTGCGCGTGCCGGGCAAGGACATCATCGACATGTACGAGAAGACCCGCGCCGAAGGGTTCGGCCGCGAGGTCAAGCGCCGCATCATGATCGGCACCTACGTGCTCTCGGCCGGCTATTACGACGCCTATTACGTGCAGGCGCAGAAGGTGCGCACGCTGATCAAGCGCGACTTCGAGAACGCCTATCGCGACGGCATCGACGCGATCCTGACGCCGGCGACGCCGTCGGCCGCCTTCGGTATCGCCGACGAGGACATGGCGTCCGATCCGGTGAAGATGTACCTGAACGACATCTTCACCGTGACGGTGAACATGGCCGGGCTGCCGGGCATTGCAGTGCCTGCCGGCGTCGATGCGAACGGCCTGCCGCTCGGCCTGCAGCTCATCGGCCGCCCGTTCGACGAGGAGACCCTGTTCCGCGCTGCGCACGTCATCGAGCAGGCGGCGGGCCGCTTCGAACCGCAGAAGTGGTGGTGAATCGGGGAGGGCGCTGAACCGTGTTCTTCGTCCTCTCGAAACTGTTCTGGTTCCTGATCCAGCCGGTCAATCTGGCGATCATCCTGCTGCTCGCCGGACTTCTGCTGGCGATGCTGCGCTGGCGCCGCACCGCTTATGGCCTGTTCGGCGCCGCGGCGCTCGGCCTCGTCCTGTGCGTCTGGACGTCGTTCGGGGCGCTTCTCGTCACTCCGCTGGAGGACCGGTTTCCGCGGCCGCCGCTGCCTGAGAAGGTCGCGGGCATCGTCGTGCTCGGCGGCGGGTTCGAGGGCGGCATCAATCTGGTGCGCGGCGGATACGAGCTGAATTCGGGCGGCGATCGGTATGTCGAAGCGGCCGCGCTCGCCCGGCGTTATCCGGAGGCGAGGATCGTCATTTCCGGCGGCACGGGTGCGCTGCTGCTGGAGGGCGAGGACGATGCCTCGACCGCCGTGCGGCTGTTCGAGGCGCTGGGCATTGCGCGCGACAGGCTTGTCCTGGAGGGGAAATCCCGCAACACTTACGAGAATGCGGTGTTCACGAAAGAACTGGTGACGCCAGCGCCGGGCGAGACCTGGCTGCTGGTGACGTCGGCCTTCCACATGCCGCGCTCAATGGCGCTGTTCCGCAAGGCGGATTTTCCGGTGACGGCGTGGCCGGTCGACTACCGGACGTCCGGCCGCGAGGGCATCGGCTTCTTGGTCGACAATCCGGTCGATTCGCTCCAGACCGCCACGCTCGGCATCCGCGAATGGATCGGACTGATCGCCTACTGGCTAACGGGGCGGATCGACCAGCCCTTTCCCTCGCCCTGAGCCTCAGTCGAGGAACAGCCAGAGCAGGATGATGATCGGGATCGGAATCCCGAGAAGCCAGAGCGCGATGCCGCGGAGCATGTGAACCTCCTTGCCGGTTGGAAACGATGACGCTCCAACAACGGCGCGACGGCGCGTCCGGTTCCGTTCAGTCCGTCACGGCGGCGCGGGCGGCCGAGAAGAACTGCCGGCGCAGGAGCACGATGAAGACGAAGATCGTGGTGGCAACGAACACGGCCGGCCCGATGAACCAGCCGAGATAGCCGAGCGAGAAGAAGATGCCGCGCAGGCCGGAATTGAAATGCCCGCCGGCCAGCACGTTCATCCTTGCTGCCCGCGCGATCGCCTTGGCCGTGTCGTGCCCGTCGCGGTTCTCGTCCTTCAGGACCGGAACGGCGCCGACGAGGATCGAACAGTAGTTGAACAGCCGGTAGGCCCAACCGAACTTGAAGAACGAGTAGGAGAGGATCACCAGCAGGCCGAGCACCTTGATCTCGAATTCCTGGCGCGACGTGTCAGCGCCGAACGGCAGATCTCCAAGCACGACGAGGACCTGGTCGGACGCGCCGAGCAGCGCCACGCAGCCGCCGATGGCGAAGATCGAGGTGGAGGCGAAGAAGGCGGTGCCCTGCTGCAGGCCGGCCATGATGCCGGTGTCGATCATGCGCAGCTCGCGCCGCGCCATGGTGCGCATCCACTCCTCGCGCTGCCGGTTCATCGCCTGGGTGAGGGTGGTGCGCCGCGAGAGCCGGCCGGAGGCGGCGAAGGCGAACAGGACCCATGCCGCGACGAAAAAGACGAGCGCGGCGGCGTCGGCGAACTTCAGGTGAAACGATTCGAGCGCCATGGCCGATCAGAACACGTCCGGACGCCGAGGGAAACCGCAAGAATCTGTCGCGCAGCACCGGGCAAGCCGCAATTTCGACATCGGCGTTCACACGATGTTAACCAGCGTCTTTCGGACAACCCCATGATAATGAAAGAGAAATGGAAAAGCCGCGATATGCCGTTGCGGAAGCCGGCCGCGATTTAGCCTCATTTTGCAATTGCGAAATGAGCGTCGGCGAAGTAAAAGCCACCCGGAAAGCGGCGGGGTCGCCCGCGCCTGGTGGGCGCGGCGGACGATCCGCCAGCGGTAAGGACATCATGGACGATAGCGTTCAAAAATCCTGCTGGGGCGTTGCCGCCAAAGCAGTCGTGGGTTTCGCATTCATCATTCTCCTGGCCTGGCTGATCGGTGGCGTCGAGAGCGCAGCCGTCGTCGCAGCGGGATGAACCGTCCGGCGACGCCGATGTCGCCGCCGGGCTTGCCGAAGTCGGCTTGCGGTTAGATTTCCCCGCGTGAAGGACGCAGAAGTGCTATCTCCGTCATCGGGATTGCGCTGATGTTCCTTTCGGTTTTCGACCTGTTCAAGATCGGCATCGGGCCGTCGAGTTCCCATACGATGGGGCCGATGACGGCGGCGTCGCGCTTTCTCGACGAAATCCTGCACGGCGACTGGCCGCGTCCGCACGATGTCGACATCGTCCGGCTCGCCGCGAGCCTGCACGGATCGCTCGCCTATACCGGCATCGGCCACGGCACCGACCGCGCGGTCGTGCTCGGTCTTACCGGCCTCACGCCGGTGACCGTCGATCCCGACAGGGTGGACGAGATCATCGCCGGGGTCGCGGCGGCGAAGACGGTCAGCCCACCCGGCCACCCGGCCTACCGCTTCGACCCGGCCGTCGACCTGGTGATGGACCGCAAGACGCCGCTTTCCGGCCACGCCAACGGCATGACCTTTTCCGCGCTCGACGCGGACGGCCGGGTGCTGCTGAGGCGCATCTACTATTCGATCGGCGGCGGCTTCGTCGTGTCCGACGAGGAACTGCAGCGGCTGAAGTCGAGGGGGCCGGAAGCAGCCGCCAACGACGTGCCCTATCCCTTCTCGCACGCCGCCGAGATGCTGGATATGGCGGCGAAGAGCGGGCTTTCCATCGCCGAGATGAAGCGCGCCAATGAGGAGACGCGCCTGTCGCGGGAGGAGCTGGATCAAGGCATCGACAACGTCTGGGCGGCGATGCGCGGGGCGATCGAGCGCGGCCTGACCCAGGAGGGCATCATGCCCGGCGGGCTGAAGGTGAAGCGCCGCGCCCGCCAGCTGCACGACAAGCTGCAGGAGGAATGGCGGCAGAACCGCCCGAACCCGCTGCTCGCCAATGACTGGCTGTCGGTCTATGCCATGGCCGTCAACGAGGAGAACGCGGCGGGCGGGCGCATCGTCACCGCGCCGACCAATGGCGCTGCCGGCGTGATCCCGGCGGTGATGCGCTACTGGCTGCATTTCCACCCCGAGGCCGACCAGGCCGGTATCCGCGACTTCCTGCTCACCGCAGCCGCTGTGGGCGGCATCATCAAGCACAACGCCTCGATCTCCGGCGCGGAGGTCGGCTGCCAGGGGGAGGTGGGATCGGCCTCGGCCATGGCCGCGGCCGGCCTCGCCGCCGTCATGGGCGGCACGCCGATGCAGGTCGAGAACGCGGCCGAGATCGCGCTGGAGCACCATCTCGGCATGACCTGCGACCCGGTCGGCGGCCTGGTGCAGGTGCCGTGCATCGAGCGCAACGCGCTGGGCGCGGTGAAGGCCGTCACCGCCGCCTCGCTGGCGCTGAAGGGCGACGGCACGCATTTCGTGCCGCTGGACGCCGCCATCGAGACGATGCGCCAGACCGGCCTCGACATGAACGAGAAATACAAGGAGACCAGTCTCGGCGGGCTGGCAGTGAATGTGGTGGAGTGTTGACCGGGCTTCCGAACGGTACTAAATTATGATACCAATTCTGGATGAAGCGGCGTCACCGCGCGACACTTGAAGCGATCTTCGTCAGGCCGACGAGCGGAACGATCCGCTGGTCGGACATCGAGGCGCTTTTCATATCGCTGGGTGCCGAGGTTTCGGAGCGCGAAGGATCCAGGATCGGCGTCTTCCTGTTCGGCGAGGTGAGGGTGTTTCATCGACCGCACCCGTCGCCGGAGACGGACAAGGGCGCGGTAACGTCCATCCGGAAATGGCTTGAGGCCAACGAGATAGTGCCATGAAGAACGTGATCGATATCGAGGGCCACAAGGCGGTCGTGGCGTTCGACCCGGACATCCGCCTGTTCCGGGGGGAGTTCCTTGGGCTCGCCGGAGGCGCGGATTTCTATGCCGACACGGTGGATACCCTCTATGACGAAGGCCGCACGTCCTTGCGCGTTTTTCTGGACATGTGCCGCGAGAAGGGCATCGAGCCGCGCCGCTCCTATTCGGGCCGCTTCAACGTCCGTCTCGCCCCCGAGACGCATGCCGCGGCCGCGATCGCCGCCGCCGCCAACGACCTCAGCCTGAACGAGTGGGTTGCAGAAGCGATCGAGACGGCGGCCAAGCAGGGATGACCTGCGTCCCTGTGGACAAGTCGGCTCTCCGTTGACCGGCCGGGGGCAAGAGCCTACCTCAACATCATGCCGCTCAACATGATCAAGCTCTGCGTCGGCGCCGAGAGCGTCGAGGATCTCGAGGAATGGATCGCCGAGCGCCTCGACGAGGCCCGCGCGCTCGGACGTCCGGTCGAGCAGATGCACACCACGCGCATGGTGCCGAGCCGCGCGCCGGAGCTGGTCGACGGCGGCTCGCTCTATTGGGTGATCAAGGGCTCCGTGCAGTGCCGGCAGCGGCTTCTGGAGGTGCGGCCGTTCACCGATGCCGACGGCATCTCGCGCTGCCATCTCGTGCTCGACCCGAAGGTGGTGCGCACCGAATGGCAGCCGCGCCGCGCGTTCCAGGGCTGGCGCTATCTCGTCGCGGCCGACGCACCGGCGGACCTCTCCGACAATGCGTCCGGCTGGCAGGCCCTTCCGCCGGATCTGCGCTCGGAGCTGGCAAGTCTCGGGCTGCTGTGAGCCTCGGCGCTTAACCTTAAGCCGAGAAAGGCCGATTCGAGGCCGTTTACCGGATTGAAACCATAAGCGTCCGGACGCAAGGTAAAGCCGGGCGTGGGGTTGTGTCATGTTGTTGTCGAGTTTGGCGGGTTCGTCCGTCGGGAGCGCGAGGCGTCCGGCGCACGTGATCGTCGTCGGCAACGAGAAGGGCGGCTCCGGCAAATCCACGACCGCGATGCATATCGCGGTGGCGCTGCTCAAATCCGGCTACACGGTCGCCACCGTCGACCTCGACGGACGCCAGCTTTCCCTCACGCGCTATGTCGAGAACCGCGCCCGCTGGTCGCGGAATTCAGGCGTGGCGCTGCAGGTTCCGGCGCATTTCCACGTGCCGCCGGCGCGGCGCGAGAGCGTGACCGAGGCGGAGGGCGAGGAGTTCCGCAAGCTGACCGACGGTCTGGCAGAGGTCGAGAGCCGGCACGATTTCGTCGTCATCGACACGCCAGGCTCCGACACCTTCCTCAGCCGGCTGGCGCACCGCATCGCCGACACGCTCGTCACGCCGATGAACGACAGCTTCATCGATTTCGACGTGCTGGGGCGGATCGATCCGGTCAGCTACGAGATCCTCGACGTGTCGCAATATGCCGCGTCGGTGCGCGACGCCCGCCGCGAGCGGCGCCAGGCCGACAATGCGATCCTCGACTGGGTGGTGGTGCGCAACCGCATGGCCAGCATCACCTCGCGCAACGAGCAGCGCGTGGCCTCGTGCCTGCGCAACCTGTCGATGAAGCTCGGCTTCCGCATCGCCGACGGCATCTCGGAGCGCGTGATCTTCCGCGAATTCTTCCCCGTCGGCCTTACCGCTCTCGACGAGCTGGACGAAAGGACACTCGGCGGCCGGCCGACGCTCTCGCATCTGGCGGCGCGCCAGGAGATCCGCCAGCTCGTCGCCGCGCTGCGCCTGCCGACGGACGAGATGGGGCGCAGGCGCGTCGAGGCGCGGCAGCGCTATGCGCAGACAATCGGCCAGCCGATCGCGCTGCCGGACATATTCGTCAGCTGAAGGCGACTTGAAACGGCGCCGCCGCCCCCGCATCTTCTGTGGATGTGTGAGGTGACGATGAAGCCCGCTACGGCCAATGGACATGCGCCCGGAACGGCGAGGCGGTGGGCTGTGTCATGATCTGGCTCTCCGCCGCAGCGGTCGCCCTGCTCGCCGTGCTCTGCGCGCGCGTCTTCTTGACCTGGGATCCGGCGCGGCTCGCGACCGTGCTCAGGATCGGCGGCCCGTCGTTGCTGGCCATCGCCGGCATGGTGCTGACGGCGCTCGGGCGGCCGGTGTTCGGTTTTCCGCTCGTCGGACTTGCGACAGTGTGGGCGCTGCTGGTCTTCGCCCGACCGCGCCGGACAGCGTTCCGGAGGCGGCGGTCGACGGTTCGCACGGCGGCGCTGGAGATGGTGCTCGATCATGCCACCGGCGCGCTGGAAGGGCTGGTGCTGGCCGGCACATTCGAGGGCAGGGGGCTCGACGAGCTCGACCTGCCGTCATTGCTGAAGCTCCGCGGAGAACTGTCGTCCGACGCGGAAAGCCTGCGCCTACTTGAGGCGTATCTTCAGAGCCGATTCCCCGCCGGGCGCATAGACGCAGATCCGCACGTCGGTGCGCGGCAGGCTGGCGCGCCAGTTGCGCGCACCATGACTGAGAAGGAAGCCTACCAGATCCTTGGTCTTGAACCGGGAGCCAGCGCGGCGGACATCCGCCAGGCGCATCGCCGCCTTGTGAAGCGACTGGGCGCCGATCTCGGCGACGCGGCGTTCCTTGCGGCGCGGATCGACGAAGCCCGGGATTTCCTGCTCTCGCTGCACGGCTAGTTCTCCTTCGACTCGGACTGACCGGAGATGCTTGGGACGGCCTACTGCTGGACGGCGTAGCAGGAGATCGACCGCTTCTTGAGCGCGGCGCAGGTCTTGGTGGCCGTCGCCTGGTTGCTGAAGCCGCCGAAGCGGGCGCGGATATAGGTGGTGCCGCCCTTTTCGAACCGCTCCGTGAACGGCTCGGCCGAGGCCAGCAGCTGCGCCGCCTTGTCGCTGGTCTTGTCGAGCAGGGCGCGAGCCTCGGCCTCCGAACCGACGGAGCCGACCTGGATCACCCAGCCGGACTTCGGCGCGGCGGACGGCGTCACCGAGGCCGTCTTCACCTGGTCCACCTCGACCTTCGGGGTAGGAGCCTCGGCCTTGGCCACCGCGTCGGCGATCGGATCGGCCGGGCGCGCCAGCGGCCGCGCATAGGCGGTCTCGATGACCTGTTCCGGACGCGCTTCGGGCGCCGGGACGTTCTTGGCGTGCAGCGGGCTTGCGACAGAGGCCACGATCGGCGCCTGCGGCTCGATGGTGCGGGCGGCGATCAGCGGGTTGGAGCCGCGGCTCGACGCCTTGGGCATGTAGGCGGCGATCAGGCGCTCCATCTCGGCGTCGCGGCTGCGTCCGCTCGCGCCGCCCATCACGACGGCGACGATCTTGCGGTCGCCGACCTTGACCGAGGAGACGAGGTTGAAGCCGGACGCGCGCGTGTAGCCCGTCTTGATGCCGTCGACGCCCTGCACGCGGCCGAGCAGCTTGTTGTGGTTGGGCATGCGCGACTTGCCGAAGGCGAAGGAGCGGGTCGAGAAATAGGAATAGTATTTCGGATAGTGCTCGCGCAGCGACATGCCGAGGATCGCCATGTCGCGTGCCGTCGTCTTCTGGCCGGGGTCGGGCAGGCCCGACGCGTTGCGGAAGGTGGTCGAGCTCATGCCGAGCTTGCGCGCCTTCGCGGTCATCATCTTCGCGAAATTGGATTCGGACCCGCCGAGGAGCTCTCCGAGCGCGGTCGCGGCATCGTTCGCCGATTTGGTGACGAGGCCGAGGATCGCCTGCTCGACGGTGATCGAGCCGCCCGGCCGGACGCCGAGCTTCGTCGGCGGGCGCGAGGACGCATATTTGGAGAACACCACCCGGGTGTCCTTGGAAATGCGGCCCGCCGACATCGCTTCGAAGGTCAGGTAGAGCGTCATCATCTTCGTCAGCGACGCCGGATAGCGCGGCGAATCGGCGCTGGACGAATAGAGCGTCTTTCCCGTGCTCGCATCGATCACGATGGCCGCCTTCTTCGACTGCGCCTGGGCGGCGGCGGTCGAACCGGCGATCGCGACTGTCGTCGCGACGAGGAGGCCGAGGATGGGACGGAGGGACTTGCGGACGGACGAGAACAGGCCGGCGGACGCGAAACTCACTGCTACACCCTTTGTTTTTTCGTTGGGGCCCTGCGCGGCAAAGGTCACCGCGCTGCATGTCGCGCGAAGCTACGGCGACAGCGTTACCATTCCGTTTATGGTAACCGGATTGTTGAGCCCCTCCGGCATCTTTGAATCGAATGGTATCGATCGTCGGCGCTGTCCGTTCCGTCATGGCCCGGATCGGCAGCAGGGCAGGGATGCGGGGCTGCTACCGCCCATCCGGGCAGGGCGCCCGGCGTCGAAAGGGCTTGTGTTTTGGCATCATTGCCGCTAATCGCGCGGCTCCGAAACTTCGAAACAGTCGCCGAGGAAGAACACGATGGCCAAAAGCAAGTTTGAGCGGAATAAGCCGCATGTGAATGTCGGGACGATTGGTCACGTCGACCATGGCAAGACGTCTCTGACGGCTGCGATCACGAAGTATTTCGGCGAGTTCAAGGCGTATGACCAG
>Ga0164290_1001322_pt1 | contig 40243 bp, 38 predicted proteins | sample Micstemetagenome_FD_108782 | JGI IMG/M metagenome (GOLD analysis project Ga0164290, IMG submission 108782) | Contaminated culture microbial community from soil near Moab, Utah, USA - Microcoleus steenstrupii SON62 (Illumina Assembly) | ecosystem: Environmental > Terrestrial > Soil > Soil crust...
CTTGTAAATTTATAGCAAAATTGACGCAATGACTTCACAAATTATTTATAAAGGTGAGTTGCGAACCATCGCTACCCATCTTCAGAGCGGAACCAGTATTGAAACCGATGCCCCTACCGATAATCAGGGTAAAGGTGAACGTTTTTCTCCTACCGATCTGGTGGCCACAGCCCTGAGTGCCTGCATGGTTACTACCATGGCCATCAAGGCACGCACGATGAACATTGACCTGGACGGCACCCGTGTAGATACCACCAAGATCATGTTAAGTGATCCCAGAAGAATCGGCAAGATCGTTGCACATGTATATTTTCCGCCTACACTGCAACTCGACGACAAAACCAAAGAACTACTCGAACGCACAGCACGCACCTGCCCCGTTGAAAGAAGCCTTCATCCCGATATGGAACTGGATATGGCTTTTATCTGGCAGTAAACTTGGAGCTTCAAGCTACAGGCTGCAAGCTCCTGGCAGCATGTCTTCAAATCAGACATCTGCCATCCGATATCTGTCATCTGCTAGGACTCATTAGCTTAGCAGTTTGTTGCCTATGGCACAATCGAGACATCGTTTATTAACACAATATTGCGTATTGAGTTCTATCAGCGCCTGTGAGTCGAGTGCAGACCGGTTATGTATGCCTGCAGACTGCCAGTAACGTGTGATCCTGTTCTGTTCGGCCTCGATTGAATAGAGCCATCGTAGCGACTTATCTTTATATACCTGCAGCTGCATGTCAAGGCCATAGGTAAATACTACCGGTACTACAGCATTGATGAGCAGGTGGATGGTCATTTGTTTACCAATCCATTTCAATGATGCTGTGGCGGGCTCATCAAAACGATAGTGTTCATTCCAATACTGACTTGCTTTTACGTGAAAAAGTTGCATTAGGTTGTCTGTTGTTTCCATGTTCCGAACCTGATCGAACAGATTTTCGCGATGATGAATTAACATGGCCAACTGCGAGAGCCTTATGGTGGGAAATGAGGCAGGACGCATGCGGAGAAAAGCCGGTAACCCTGCGGGTGCAGGTAATTTATACTTCCGTTGAAAATGCAGGTATGTTTTAAAGAGCTGTTGTGGATAGCTGTCCGTCCTTTTTTTATTTAAGAGTTGCGCCTGTCCTAATAATATAGCTTCCAGTTCTTCTGCAGTATTACGGTGTCTTTGCAGGATGCTGTAAGGAACTGTTCTGGCCACCTGTTCAAAAAAAGTGGCATTGGTTTTCGATCCAAAACCTGTGGCGAGTTGCCGCCAGAAAATTTCCTCCCAGTGATTTCCCGTTTCTTTTAATTGCCTGAGAATGGTTTCTGATTTCCTTTCCAGTCTCTCCACCATCAGCCTTTCCTTCCAAGAACACCAGGTGAGTTCACTCGCACCAGGTAAAAAATGATGACAAGGCACCTGTTTTACAGTTTCCATCATCTGGCTGTATCGATCAAGTAATAAGCCTGATATCCTCCCCGATAAAACAAGTGTAGGTATGGGTTGATGAAACCTGTCTTTTACAATACTGTCTTCCTGCCATACCACATGCAGAATGATATTATGATAGTTTGGATCATCATCATGTGCATGTTTATACCAGTCTGATGCCAGTACATGCAATTCAATATTACCCACCCAGGTGGTAGTTCCAATTCTGATTTTAGCTGCAGCAAAATCAGGCCCCTGATGGTGGTTCCATGTGCCTGGATACAAAACTTTTAAGGATTCCCCGGAAGAAAGCGTTAGCTCTCTGGCATTATAATACTGAAACTGCCAGATATACTGCAATAATCGTTCGTTCATATGATGGTAAGTTTTTCGAAAACTACCCAGAACGCCATTGCGGTTTATACCTGATTTTATGAGGATAATGCCTGCAGTGCCTGTACTACCCTACTTACCGGCAAACCCATTACATTGTAAAAATCGCCTTTGAAGGATTGGATGCCTACTACACCTATCCATTCCTGTATGGCATAGGCACCAGCTTTATCGTAAGGCTGGTATTTATCTACATAAAAAACAATCTGCTCTTCAGTAAGTGTATGAAATTTCACTTCTGTAATATCTGCAAAACTGATATTGCCTTCGCCCGACAAGATCACAACACCTGTAATTACCTGGTGTGTTTGTCCCGACAATTTTTTCAGAATCTCAATGGCATGTTCGCGATCGTTGGGTTTACCGATAATTTCTGTATCCAACACGACCACCGTATCTGCAGCAAGAATGGTTTTATCGGCATATGTTCCATGGTATGCGTGTTGCACATAGTCACTTACTGTCTTTGCTTTTTCATAAGCAATATGAACGGGCACTTCTTCTACAGACAGATCAGGAGGATATGATTCATCGGTTGGTTTTATAATCACTTCAAATGGCACTTCAGCCCATTCAAGTAACATTTTACGACGTGGCGATTGCGATGCGAGGATGATGTGTTGCATAGGCAAAAATACGAGCTATGAGCTATGAGCTATGAGCTATGAGCTATGAGCTATGAGCTATGAGCTATGAGCTATGAGCGAAAACCGAACAGCTGTTGTGTTTATTGTTCTTCTTAACTATTTTTTTTGTTTCTTTTCAAGTCTCTAATTACGCTGATAATTTGCTTACAAATCAGGTATTCACTCACTATTGACTATTCACTATAGACAATTCACTCCTCACTCATACATCCTGAAAAAGAGCATCGATAAAATACCGGTTAGCATGACCATTTTGATGACAGAACTCAGGCGATGAAAATCTGCAGGACTGGATGCTTTAAAAAGTTGGGTAAAAATCCATACAAGAGGTGCAATAATAGCGAGCACGCAATACAATGCACTATGCCACCAGCCCAACGGTAGTACATACAGCTGAAGGATGGTGAGTGCAGCTATTAATACAACTAACCACACTGCCACAAATATCTTGGCTGCCTGAACGCCCCATACAATCGGCAGGGTTTTACAACCGTATTTTCTGTCGCCCTCCATATCTTCTATATCTTTTACCACTTCCCTGATCAATGAAATGACAAATGCAAAAGAAGCATATAATATAGCCAGCCTGAAGAAACGAATTTCATTATGTCCGGCCGATAAGAGTTGTTTAATTTGTAAGGGTTGTTTGGCAAAGAACAAGATCAGTATTACCCAGGCCGTGAGGAGGGATATAACAATATTACCTACCAGTAACTGTTTCTTAAAATTGGTAGAATAAAACCAGAGTAATAAGACGCTTCCGATATTGGCTAACACTAAGTGCCAATAAAGAGATACGGGCAATGCCAGCACCGTAAAAAATAAGCCCATCATACTGAGCAGCATATGCCAGAAGATGACCCAGCGTCTATTGATAACAGCGTTTACGACCACTTTATCGGGTTTGTTAACCTGGTCTATGTTCAGATCAAAATAATCGTTGATAATGTTACCCGCAGCAGCTATAAAAACAGAAGCAATAACAATATACCAGAACTGGTTCGCATTAACACCTTCTGTAGCACCATAAATACGTACATAAATACAGTACTCAAACAGTAACTGTGTAAGTATGATGAATAACAGATTGGGCCAGCGCACCAACTGTAAAAAGGCAGTGATTAATTTCAAAAAAAAGATTTATGCTACAAGATAAACAATGAGTTGCTTTGCAGATAATCAATTAAATGTTACCTGGACCTGATGGTCGTGTCTTCATTCCAGTCGCCACGGAGTTTCATTACTTTTTCAATCACATCTCTTACACATCCTCCGCCACCATTGTGATGAGATATATACACCGACTTATCTTTTATCTCCTGAACGGCATCCAATGGGCAACAAGGTAAGCCAGCCAGTTGCATCACATCCAGATCTGGGATATCATCACCCATATATAACACATGGTCCCTGTTTATACCATACTTTGCTAAGTATTCAGTTAACACCTGTTTTTTATGATGGGTTTTCATCCATACTTCTGTAACACCGAGTTTTTCAAGCCTGTCTTTTACCTCCGGGGAATCACCGCCTGAAATCACCAGTACCCTGTAGCCTTTTTTGATGGCCAGTTGCAAAGCATAGCCATCTTTAATATTCATACGACGGGCCATTACACCACCAGGCATTACCAATAAACTGCCATCGGTCATTACACCGTCTACATCAAATACAAAAGTGCTAATATGGCGAAAAGCATCTAACATCTGCTGGGTAGTTATTTTTGGTTATCCCTCCACTCATATACCCAGGCACTCTGGATCATTTCCAGGTGACCTTCATTGCTCTCTTCCCGCTTACCTTCAAAATTGGGTATCTGTAGTATCCATTCCAATAAGTCGGTGAAACGGATACGATAAATCTTACTCTCTGAAAAATCATCGCCAAAGCGTTCATAGAGTTTCATCGCAATATCTTCATGATCTGCCCAATGTATCGGTGGTTCGAAATGATTCATATGTTGATTTGAAAATTTGAAAATTTGAAAATTTGGAAATTTGGGATTGATTTGTTGTTACCAAACTGCTTAAAAATGTTTCTTGCAAAGCAAGGTTCAACATTTCCAAATTTTCAAATCTCCAAATTTCCAAATTATTTATTCTCCCAAAAACTGTGTCTGATCAGGTAATGTAACTTCAATCTCACCATCTCCATCCTGTAATACACACTGACAACCTAATCTTGAATTAAGCCTGGGATTTATGGCACGGTCAATAAAATCTTCTTCTTTATCGCTTAGTTCTTCCAGGTGATCCATCCCTTTTTCTACATACAGGTGACAGGTGCTGCAGGCACAAACTGCCCCACAGTTATGGTGTAATTCAATTCCATTGTCTAAACATACTTCAAGCAAACTCTGGTCGGGTTCAATTGCGGTTAAAGTAACCGGCTCCAATCCTTTCTGTTCAAACTTTACTTTAATCGTGTACATATCGGTTCCGTTTGGAGTGCAAAAGTATTTCAAAACCGTCTCTTTACCGTCATCAATTCAGGGTTTTAGCATCGGAATGAGGAATTTTGTGGAAAATGGGTTAGCGGGCAAACTTTTTTCGGATACTCAGGGTCACTTCATCATATAGCCTCAAAATGGACTGTTCGGTTGCCAGTAAAGCCCTGTGTTTTTCTATTGTTCCGATATCACCCCTAAAAGCCGGGCCGGCCTGAACATCCCCAGGATAAGCAGACTGAATTTGCAGGGCCGACGACTCAATAAGAGGATAAAACAAGGAAAAATCGATGCCTTCCTGTGTACAATAATCTGCCGCAAGGTGGTACATATGATTGGTGAAATTCGAACTAATGGCCGCCACAAGGTGCATTTTCTGTCTTGTTTCATCATCAGCAATCGTTACTTTGTCCGATAACTGATAAGCTAATTGTTTTAATGCTTGCCGGGTGGGTTCATTGTTACCATCCACCACAATTGTGCAATCGCCCAGTTTATCCATAGAAGTTCTCATCATTTTCATAGGCCAGAGCACTCCATATTGAGATGCGCCGGGCGATAAGACTTCAATACCGACTGTTCCGGCAGTATGTATTAATATACCACGGTTAAAGTTTAGTAAAGGTACCAGCTGATGAATGGCATGATCACTAACCGCCAATATATAAATGTCGGCATCCTTTGGTATTTGTTCCAGGGTTTGGGCTATAGAAGCCCCTAATTCGCTGGAGAGTGCTTGCACTTTCTGCAGGTCTCTGTTCCATATAGCTACAATGCGATGTCCGGCCTGCTTCAATGTACGACCCAGCACATGTGCCACATTACCTGCCCCTATCAGTACAACGTCCATATCTTTATATTATGAAGATGAAATTAGCACAAAGAGTTGTGATTGGTTATTACAAGACCAAACTTCGCACCATCGCCATGGTATCACCACGCAAAGCTGCAGAACAGGCTTTTCGTGTTTTCTGCACCCCATATAGCCGTGGTGTAAAGCAAAAAGAACCCGTCATCTTTCATAAAGCCATCAAACAGGAAATACGGTTTGAAGGATATCACATAAAAGGATTTCACTGGAAACCCGATGAACCCAATGGTCAGAAAATACTCATTGTTCATGGATTCAGCAGTTATAGTTACAAATTCGAAAAATATATACAACCCTTATTAAAAGAGGGTTTTGAAGTACTGGCTTTTGATGCACCGGCACATGGACTGAGTGAGGGTAAAATGATCAATGCACTCATTTATCAGCGTTTTTTACAAACCATTGAACAGCAATTTGCTCCCATCCATGGGTTTGTGGCTCATTCGCTGGGCGGCCTGGCCACCGCTTTACTGCTAGAACAAATGGATCTGTCTGTAAATCGCAAACTCGTATTGATTGCCCCCGCCACTGAAACAAGATCAGCCATTAAAGGCTTTTATACTCTTTTCCGGATCAAGGAACCTGTTCAGGTTGAATTTGAACAGTTAATCATGGAAATGACCGGTAAAACAGCCGATCATTTCTCCATTAAAAGAGTGGTACAATCTACACGCTTGCCCACACTATGGATTCATGACCAGGGCGACCGCATTTGTCCCTACGCCGATACCCTCCCGGTTCAGTCCTTACAATTACCACATATTCGCTTTATGGTAACCGAAGGACTCGGACATAATAAAATATATCGTGATAAAGAGGTAATGTCAGCAGTTATTGATTTCCTCAGAAATAACCATAGTATATAAAGTAGTAAACTTATTCTAACATTTTCATTTTCAACAAGTTATATTGTTTTCATTCGTTATGAACTGCTATCACATGAACCTGGGTAAATACGTAGTAATTATTCCTTAATCGGTCAACATTTTTTGTGTTTTCATGGTTTCGCCTAATATTGCAGGGTAGCATACCATTTTTTTACCGCATATATATATGTATGAATGCGATGAAAAAATGACTTGAAAAGCAATCAAAAAAGCTCCTCAAAACAGCAAGCAAACGGTAGATGGCAAAAAATTTATTGATAGTTGAGTCACCGGCAAAAGCCAAAACAATTGAAAAAATCCTTGGAAGCGATTTCGAGGTGAAAAGTTGTTATGGGCATATACGAGATCTGGAAAAAGACGATATGGGTATTGATGTAAACAATCATTATCAGCCCCGTTATATTGTACCAGAGGATAAGGAAAGGGTGGTGAAAGAACTGCGCCAACTCGCCAAAAAAGCCGACGAAGTATGGCTGGCATCGGATGAGGACCGCGAAGGGGAAAGCATTAGCTGGCACCTGGCTGAAGTATTGGGTCTGGACCCTAAAACCACCAAAAGAATTGTTTTTCATGAGATTACGGCTCCTGCCATTAAAAAAGCAGTAGCACAGCCCCGACTCATCAATATGAACCTGGTAAATGCCCAACAGGCACGCCGGGTTTTAGACAGGCTGGTGGGTTTTGAACTCAGCCCCGTTCTCTGGCGTAAAATTGGTATGCAGCGAAGTCTTAGTGCAGGAAGGGTTCAAAGTGTGGCTGTAAGACTGATTGTAGAACGTGAGCGGGAAATCAACCATTTCATAGCAGAAAGCAGCTATAAGATAGAAGCCATTTTTGCCGCAAAAGACATTACTAACAGGGAGGTATCTTTTAAAGCCGATGGCCCCTCCAAACTCAATACTCAGGAAAAAGCGGCTGATTTTTTAGCCAGTTGTAAAAATGCTGTTTACAAAGTACAGGATGTAACGGTAAAGCCTGCTAAACGTTCTCCCGCAGCGCCTTTTACCACTTCTACCCTTCAGCAGGAAGCATCCCGCAAACTGGGTTATGGTGTAAGTAAAACCATGTTACTGGCACAGAAATTATATGAAAGCGGTAAGATTACGTACATGCGTACCGACAGTATCAACCTGAGTGATACTGCCATGGCCGATATCCGTAAAGAAATAGACAACAGCTACGGAAATAATTATTACCAGCCCCGCAAATACAAAAACAAAAACGAAAGTGCACAGGAGGCACACGAAGCTATACGTCCAACCTACATGAATAACCGGACCGTGGCCGATGAAGATACCAGAAAGCTCTATGAACTGATCTGGAGAAGAACCATTGCCTCTCAGATGAGTGATGCAGAATTCGAAAAAACAGTGGCTAAAATTGATATTTCCACTAACCACGAAACACTCAGTGCAACTGGTGAAGTGATGAAATTTGACGGTTTTCTGAAAGTATACTTAGAGGGCAAAGACGAAGAAGATGAAGAAGCCAATGAGGGTATGCTACCCCCATTAACTGCCGGACAGGTACTGGATTTCAGGGAGATGACTGCCACTGAAAAATTCAGCCGCCCTGCTCCAAGGTACACAGAAGCTTCACTGGTAAAAAAATTGGAAGAATTAGGTATTGGCCGACCCTCTACCTATGCCCCTACCATTTCAACCATTATCAAAAGAAATTATGTTGAGAAGCGCGATAAGGAAGGAACCAAAAGACAGGTAAATATTTTACGGCTCAATACAAAACAGGAAATCGCAAAAGAAATACTGACAGAAAATACAGGTGCAGAAAAGTCCAAGTTATTTCCTACAGACCTTGGAATGGTGGTTACCGATTTCCTGAAGCAGCATTTCAGCAAAGTGATGGATTTTGGTTTTACTGCACGCATTGAAGAAGAATTCGATGAAATAGCCGAAGGTAAAACCCGCTGGAGCAGTATGATTGATGAATTCTACAAGCCATTTCATGAAAACATTGAACATACATTAGAAAATGCAGAAAGAGCCAAAGGTGAAAGAGAACTGGGTATAGATGAAGCCACCGGCAAAAAAGTAATTGCCCGCATGGGACGTTACGGTCCGATGGTACAGATTGGACAGGTGGAAGATGAAGAGAAGCCAAGGTTTGCCAAACTGAAGGCAGACCAGAGTATTGAAACCATTACCATGGAAGAAGCCATGGAACTTTTTGCTTTACCCCGTGTATTGGGTACTTATGAAGACCAGGAATTATCAGTGAATGTGGGTCGTTTCGGTCCGTATATCAAATTAGGAGATCAGTTTATCTCTATTCCGAAAGGCGAAGACCTGCATACCATTGAACTGGATCGTGCCATTGAACTCTTACAGGAAAAACAGCAGGCAGATGCACCTATTGCCTTTTACAATGAGTTACCTGTAACCAAGGGTAAAGGGCGTTTTGGTCCTTTTATCAAGTGGAACGACATGTTTATTAATATTCCAAGGGCATATAATTTCGACAGTCTTTCACAACAGGATATCAATGAACTGATTGAAAAGAAAATGGAAAAAGAGGCCAATCGTTTTGTCAAACAATGGCCTGCAGAAAAAATCAATATAGAAAACGGCAGATGGGGTCCTTTTATACGATTTAATAAAAAGATGCTCAAAATGGGGCGCAAAGCCGATGGTGGAAAATATACAGCTGAGGAACTGGCCGATATTGATGTAGAAGAGGTGAAAAAAATGATTGTTGAACAGGTGCCGAATGCTTTCTCCAAAAAAACAAAAGCCCCGGCAAAGAAAGCAGCCACCAGTAAAACAACTGTGAAAAAAGCTGCTCCCAAAAAAGCCGCAACCAAAAAGAAATAGTTATCCCACAAAGTAAGAGGGCCGTCTTTCAAAAGACGGCCCTCTTACTTTATCATTCAACATTCAATATTTCTTATTTGAAATTTTTTCCTACTCCGGTCTGCCCATCTGGCGAAGGAAGCGAACGTGTGCTACCACTGCCTTACGCATGGTTGGGTATTCAATGTATTGCAACTGGTATTCTCTGCAAACATTTCTTACGATCTCGCTGATAGCTGGGTAATGTACATGTGATATTTTAGGGAAAAGATGGTGTTCAATCTGGAAATTCAATCCACCTACTAACCAGCTTACTAATTTATTCCGGGTTGCAAAGTTGGCGGTTGTTTTTATCTGATGTGCTGCAAATTCATCCGGCAGTTTATGGGTTTCGATATCGGCGATGGGAAATTCAGTATGCTCCACTGTATGTGCCAGCTGGAAAACAATACTGAGTACAAATCCGGCAAAAAAACTCATGATCACAAATCCGATCATCCAATATAACCAACCCACCGTTAAAATGGGCAATACAATAAATACCGCTGCGTGATAAATCTTTACACCCCAGAATTCAAGGTGATCGTTCAGACTCATTTTCTTCAGTGGAACATTCCCGATTTTCCTTGAAAAGTATTTTTTATAGTCTGCAAAAAATATCCAGAATACATAGAGCAGCATATACAATACCCAGAAATAAAGGTGCTGAAACTTATGTACTTTATAATGCTTTTGTGTAGGCGCCATACGCATTAAAATGCCCACTTCAATATCATCATCCACACCGTCTACATTGGTGAAACTATGGTGAATCATATTATGTTTCATGTTCCACATAAAATGATTGGCCCCCAGCATACTGATAGAAGATGCTGCTACACGATTCAGCCATTTGTTATGACTGAAACTGCCATGACTTCCGTCATGCATCACATTAAATCCGATGGCGGCAACCAATCCGCCCAATACAATACATTCGAGAATAGCCAGGTACCATACCGGTGTAAAAAAAAGAAGGTGCAGGTATACGGTAATAAACGCAATTACCATGATGATGGCCTTGGTAAAAAGCTTCGGATTACCTGTGGGTGCAATTCCTCTCTCATCAAAATACTGCTGAACTCTTTTCTTTAATTCTGTGTGCAATGATTGTTTAACTGCGGGAAATTTGGGGATAGTAACCTGTGACATGTATAGATTTGAAATGATAGGGTACAAAATAACACTAATTATGCGTCATTTGCGTGTTAAAACTTGTTTTTTACAGAACTGTGGCATAGAACGACAAATTCCCAACTATAGTATTCAACATTATCCTGATATTTCCACAGCACTGAATAACTTCTTATTGATAAATACATCAATTTTATTTTAGTTTGATATAAATAAGGGTGCAGTTTAGCACCCGCAACGCCCTAAGCTTCAACACATGCAGGAAACAAAGGAAATACACGCATTGTTTACCCTGATCGACGACCCTGATGAGGAGGTTTACTCCACTATTTCAGAGCGCATCGTAGGATATGGAAAAGGAATTATCCCCAATCTCGAACACCTCTGGGAAAATACACCCAGCGAGGATATACAGGGAAGAATAGAAATGATTATTCACCGCCTCCATTTTTGCGACCTGAATAATGATTTTACAGAATGGAGAGACAGTGCCTACCACGACCTTTTATTCGGTGCTTTACTGGTATCCAAATTTCAATACCCCGATTTACAGACAACGCCTGTTATCCAGGAAATTGAAAAGATCAGACGCAATGTATGGCTGGAGTTGAACAGTTTTCTTACCCCACTCGAACAAGCCAATGTATTGTCGAGCATCCTGTACAATTATTATAACCTCAAGGGCAGTGAAGTGAACTATGAAAAGCCTGATGAGTTCTTTCTGCATAAAGTGCTCGAATCCAAAAAAGGAAATGCCATTTCCAATGCGCTGATTTATCAGGTACTCTGCGATCAGCTCGAGATTAATGCACGTATCATTAATATTCCGAAACAATGCATCCTTGCATTCTATCATTCCGATTATGATGCAGCATTATACCCCGGCCATCCACAGGATAAAATTCATTTTTTTGTAGATGGTACAAGCGGACAGGCTTTCTCTCATGCAGACATAGAGAATTATTTTAAACGTATTTCTGTACCGCCCGTGGCTTCTTATTTCAAACCACTGTCACATAAAAGACTGATACAGCTTTTACTGGAAGAACTGGCTAAATGTTTCGACAGTCCAACCAACGCTTATAAACATACAGAACTCATACAACTGGCCGGCTTACTGGATGATTAGTTGGAGTTTATGTACCCCAACTAATCTGTTCCACTACCCTCTTCTCACACTAATTGCGCATCGAGGGTAATACTCATGTTATAAGCTTTACTTACCGGACAATTGGCTTTGGCATCAGCCGCACAGGCTTCGAATTGTTCTGCGCTGATTCCTGGCACTTTTGCCTTGAGTACCAGGTGAGAGCTGGTAATGGTTCCGTCTTCGAGGGTAATGGTACATTGTGTTTCAAGTGTATCTGGTGTAAACCCGGCAGCACCCAGCACAAAACTGAGCTTCATGGTAAAACAACCGGCATGTGCGGCAGCCATCAGTTCTTCCGGGTTGGTACCTACTCCTTCTGCGAACCTGGAGTTAAAAGAATATTGGGTCTGGTTAAGGGTAGTGCTTTGTGTGGTCAGATGTCCGGCGCCCTCTTTTCCGGAGCCGTTCCATACTGCAGTTGCATTGCGTTTCATAGTCATTAAGTTTTTAAATTTGAAGAAATGATTGGAATATGATCAGTTGGGATGATTTTGAAAAAATAGAAATCCGTAGCGGAACCATTCTGGAAGTTACAGATTTTCCGAAAGCGAAAAAACCTGCCTACCAGTTAAGAATCGATTTTGGCCCATTAGGTATTAAACAATCCTCTGCACAAATTACCGAACACTATGAAAAAGAGGAGCTGCTGGGGAAACAGGTAGTGGCTGTTGTGAATTTTCCACCCAAACAAATCGCCAATTTTTTCAGTGAATGCCTGGTATTGGGCGTATATGACAGTGCAGGGAAAGTAATTTTATTACGGCCGGAACGACCCGTGGATAACGGTCAAAGAATTGGTTAACCCCATAAAACTACCAATTACCGTTTTGGGTTAGTATATTCGGAGAGAAAATCTACTGATCGGTCATCGATCATCCTCATGAGTGAACGATATTATACTTATTATGAAAGTCCGGTGGGACTGCTCAAAATTGGTGGTACGGAACAGTTCATCAGCGAACTGACTTTTGTTGACAACCCCGATCAGCTTACTTATGGTGAGCCGGGTATCAGTGAAATCATACACCAGTGTACAGAGCAGTTGATAGAATTTTTTCATGGAAGCAGGAAGCAGTTCGATATTCCCATTCACCAGGAAGGAACAGAATTTCAGAAAAGAGTGTGGAGTGAATTACAGGAAATACCTTTTGGGAAAACCATCAGTTACCTAGATATGGCCAAGAAACTGGGTGATCCCAAAGTTATCAGGGCCGCTGCCAGTGCCAATGGAAGAAATAATATCGCCATTATTGTACCCTGTCACCGGGTAATCGGGAGCGATAAATCGCTGGTAGGTTATTCGGGAGGTATGTGGCGAAAAAAATGGCTGCTTCAGCATGAATTTAAAATTACACATGGTGTTCAAACCCTCTTCTAAGCTTCTGTCTGCTTTAGTTTTATCACTGCTCTTCATGCAGGTACCAGGTATATTACCCGCCCAATCAAAATCGATCATTACAAGCTGGCAGGTTGTTGCCAGGGCCGCCGGTAATTCATCGGGCTATGATATTTATATTGAACAGTACCGCGATAAAACGAATTTTATTTTTAAACGATTAGACAGTCTGCGTCAGCGCGACATGGAGAAAGACCTGGCCTATATAGAACAGAGAGCCGCTATAAAAGCCGCCACTACAGTGGATGAAGTTACTTACCAGATCGAAAAACTGGCGACCGTGATGGAACTGTTTGAAGTATCCAAAAAAGATTCACTCAGCTACAGGTCTGTCCTCCCCAATCAAACACTGAAGTCTTTACTCGACAGCCTTGCGAACCTGCCTACCGAAACATTACAAAATAATACTGCAGGAATAAAAACTGAAAAGCGGGTAGCTGATGGTTACTCTTTTCATTTTATACGTTTCAATGGCAAAAAGAAGACAGCCGATTTTTTTACGGCAGCTCCCACTCCCGATAGCCACCCATTGCTGTTCCGTTTGATTACAGAAACTCTGGGATTTTACCGAAAAGAGAAAACCAATGCCATACTAACACCGGATTTTATAAAAGCTTATTGATCTTTATTGCATATCCGCCCCCGTAAAACTCAATGGTAACAGGCTACTCGCTTTGGGTATTACATAAATCTTACCCGATAATCCACCCAAGATAAGACGCACGGGTTGCTGCACCCTGATTTCATATTCCAGTAAACTCTGCCGACAGATACCACAGGGCGATATGGGATGATTGCTCGTACCCATGGTATTATCGTAACTGATAGCAATGGTTTCAATAGGAACCTGCGGGTAAAGCATGGCTGCATTAGACAATAGTACACGCTCGGCACAAATGCCTACCGGAAAACTTGCATTTTCCTGGTTGGTGCCTTTAATGATTTCACCATTGGCCAGCACAGCAACTGCACCTACATGAAAATGAGAATAAGGAGCATAGGCCAGTTTGGTAGTTTCCTTTGCCTGCTTCAATAATGCGGCATCCTGTTCATTCAACTGATCCGCTGAGTCATACACTTCAAATTGAAATTGATACTGCTGATGATTCATACACAAACATATTTAGACAAAAAAGTCCTCACAGCTTTCGCGATGAGGACCCCTTACGGCAATGTAATATACTATTTTTTTAAAAGAAAGCAAGCAGGCTTTAAGCTACAAGCTTCAAGCTGCAGGCTACAAGCAAAGCAAAATACTGCACCCTATAGCTTGCAGCCTGAAGCTTGTAGCTTGAAGCTTTCCTGCTCTACTTAATACTTCGCATAATCCTTTTCCATCTCGGGCCTTTATCCCAGCTAAACCAGATGAGTGAGGCCTTACCAACAATATGCGTTTCGGGTACAAAACCCCAGAAGCGACTGTCCTGGCTGCGGTGTCGGTTATCACCCATCATCCAGTAATAATTGTATTTAACGATATAGCTATTGGTGGCCTTTCCGTTGATGATAAACCTGCCATCTTTTTCTTCCAGTGTATTGTGTTCATAAGTGGCAATCAAACGACGATAGATAGAAATATTCTGCACGTTGAGCTTCAGTGTATCTCCTTTTGCCGGAACACGTACCGGACCGAAATTGTCGATGCTCCATGGATAATTGGCCTCGTCATTCGGGAAAGTCATACCGGCATAGTTCTCTACATAAGGTGTGGAAGAAACATAGTTGGGTAATTTTTTCAATTTAGCAAGCTCCTCAGGTGTGAGGTTAAATTTATAACTACTATCGCTCAGCATATCGAGCTGGCCTTTGGTGTCTTCTATATCTATTCCCAGTTCTTCTTTCAGAAAATCGGGATCAAAAGGTTGTTTATTGGTAACAACGATGTATTCTGTTTGTGAACCGCCCGGAACCATTGCCGGGTTCCCGTTTACATATAATTGACCATTGCGTATCTGTAATACATCACCCCCTACTCCTACACATCTTTTGATATAATTATCCGTTTTATCCATCGGGTGAACTATGATTGGATATTCGGGGCTGGCAAATAATTCCTGGCGGTTACCTTTAAATGTGTAACGTAACACATCATAATAAGTAACCTTACTACCATAATCAGGTAAGTTAATAATGGTATCGCCAGCTGGGAAATTAAAGACTACTACATCATTTCTTTTTACCTCTGTAAATGCAGGCAATCTTTTATAAGGTAGTTGTATCCATTTCAGGTAAGAAGGAGTGGTTTGCGAAAAAGGAAGCGTATTGTGCACAAAGGGGAACGATAAAGGTGTCTGTGGAATTCTAGCACCGTAACTCATTTTATTTACAAAGAGAAAATCGTTCACCAACAAGGTTTTCTCCATACTCTCCGTAGGAATGACATAGGCTTCAAAAACAAAAGTCCGGATGATAGTAGCTGCCACTATGGCAAATACACCTGCATCTACCCACTCCCTTGAACCGGGTTTTTTATATTGATTAAATGCCTCTTTTCCATACCATTTTTCATTTGCGGAAAACCCGAGATAAGGAAAATAAATGAAAGGAACCAATACAGCGGCTGTATGATGAATAAGGTTGAACCGTTTGAAATGCATCACAAAAATAATCGTGATCCAGATGCTGATAAACTGTCCGGCAATGGGTATCAACTGAAGCCAGAACCAATACCTTCTAATTTGGCATTTTTCTACAATAATCCATGTATTGTAAAATGGCACCAATGCTTTCCAGGGCTCAATACCCGCTTTTTTAAACATACCCCACATACCCACATGCCAGCCGATAATACCTACGATGAACAGAATTAAACCCATGTTTTATTTTTTAGGTGGAAACAAAAATATCCTTTTCATACACATGATACGGGAATCGTTTGAAAACTTTTCCTAAATCAATGATTTACAAGATATAATAATGGTATTACCCAACCGCCAACCTTACCGGAAACCATCCGGTTCCGGTTGTTCTTTCACTCAAAAAGACCATTACTACCCCCCTGCTCCCACTTAGTCTTACTGCACCTCAAATTCTTACATAAAACATTGTTTAATTTATATCGTGTAAATTTATACCGCTAATCATCCCCGGCTTGCCAAAACTTAAGCATGAATCATTTTACGATTAAAGACATTGAAAACCTGAGTGGTATTAAGGCGCATACACTTCGGATTTGGGAGCAGCGATACCAGCTTTTTGTTCCGAAAAGAAAGGAGAGCAAACACCGGTATTATGACAATGAAGACCTCAAACAAATTCTGCGCATATCCCAGCTCTATCACAACGGCGTTAAAATATCAAAAATCGCACTTTTATCAGAAGATTCTATTCGTACAATGGCATTGGGTAAAGCTGTAGAACAATCAACCGTTTCCTATGTACATCAATTGGTAGAAGCTTCAATTGATTTTGATGAAGAAGCATTTGAACGTACCCTCGACAAAGCATTCAAACAATTCGGTTTTGAATCTACCATTATTGAGATTGTCTATGTTTTTCTGGAACGGGTGGGATTACTATGGCTCACCGATCATATGATTCCTGCACAGGAGCATTTTGCCAGTAATATTGTGAAGAGAAAAATTATTGCGCAGATTGAAATGCTGAAAGTCAAGCCTGCTCCATCATCCGGCACCTATGTACTCTTTACACTAGAAGGTGAACACCATGAAATTCCACTGCTGCTTACACATTACCTGATGAAAGCCAGTGGCAAGCGCTGTATCTATATGGGAATTGATGTTCCTGTAAGCGACCTCCATGCATACGTAATGCATAAAAAGCCTACACACTTGTATTTTCATGCCATCACACATCTCAGTGAGCAATCGGTAGATGATTGGGTGGCAGCTATTTCTTCACAATTCAAGGATCAGCAAATTATCATGTCCGGTCCACTCACTAAAGAAATAAGCAGACAACATGCTAATTTACGTGTACTTTATTCACTTAATGAAATGCTGGATTTTGCAAAGCAGTTTTAATGTTTGATTTTTTGATCTTTGATTTTTTGATTTTTTTTGCCTCAAAAATCAAAGATCAAAAAATCAAACTTATACATATGATGTAACATCAGCAGCTGTAATTTCCTTACCGGATAAAATTACCAGCCGCTCTACCACATTGCGTAGTTCTCGGATATTACCTGTCCAGTTATGTTGTTGTAAAGCGTCAATGGCTTTTTTATCGATGTCTTTTTTTGCCTGTCCATATTCAGCTGCAATATCATCGAGGAACTTATCTACCAGCAAGGGTATATCTGTTTTTCTTTCATTAAGAGAAGGAACATGTATCAGAATAACACCGATTCTGTGGTAAAGATCAAGTCGGAAGTTTTTTTCTTCCACTTCTTTCAGGAGATCCTTATTGGTAGCGGCTACCACACGTACATCAACGGCTATTTCTTTGTCGCCACCAACACGTGTAATTTTTCCTTCCTGCAGTGCACGTAATACTTTTGCCTGGGCACTGAGGCTCATATCACCAATTTCATCCAGGAAAAGGGTACCACCATTGGCCTGTTCAAATTTACCGATACGCTGTTTAATGGCCGATGTAAATGAGCCTTTTTCGTGTCCGAATAATTCACTTTCAATCAGCTCGCTGGGTATGGCTGCACAGTTTACCTCCACAATAGGGCCCTGGGCCCGGTTACTTTTTTCATGCAGCCAACGCGCCACCAGTTCCTTACCGCTTCCGTTTTCACCTGTTACCAGTACGCGGGCATCGGTAGGCGCTACTTTATCAATGGTTTCCTTGATGCGCTGAATGGCCTCACTCTCGCCAATAATTTCCTGAACTTTCGAAACTTTCCTTTTCAACACTTTGGTTTCCTGAACCAGATTGGTTCTGTCCATCGCATTGCGAATCGTAATCAACAACCGGTTCAGATCGGGTGGCTTAGAAATATAATCATAAGCTCCTTTTTTTACCGCATCCACAGCCGTTTCAATATTCCCGTGACCACTGATCATGATTACGGGTGTATCGGCATTCATTTCTGTTACTTTCTGCAGGAACTCTATCCCATCGAGCTTGGGCATTTTAATATCACACAACACAACATCGTAGGTACCAGAACTGAATTTTTTCAATCCTTCTTCCCCATCGGCAGCTTCCTCTACTTTAAATCCTTCATTACCCAGGATATCTTTTAACACATTCCGGATGGCACGTTCATCATCAATAATCAGAATTGTAGGCATGGTATACAATTTTTGCTAAGATATAGCATGTGAAGTCAGCGTAACCCAAAATTCATGCCGAACATATAATTACGAAGGGCTGCAGCATTGTAATACCTACGGCCCAGGGCATTAATATCATGCCCAAGACTGTAAGTCTGGTTCAACGCATTATCTACTGCCACAAAAAAATCCATTTTTCTCACCCTGTATCCAAATCTTCCCTGCAATAACTGATAGGCTTTTGCATAGGCATCATTGGCATCATTCAATGGAATAGATGATACCGCATTGAAAAATCCTGTACAATAAATACCAGTTTTCCATTGCAGGTCAAAACCCATCATCCAGCTTCCCCGGGGAATACCGGTAAGTCTATTGTCTGTATAATCGTTACTACCCTGCCGGTAAGCCGTAAAGCGATAGGGCTGATAGGTATAACCCGACCAGATGGAAAAAACTTTTATCCGTCCCTTTGCATTTTTTACAGGGTATGTTTTTATCAATGCTTCAATGCCCTGTTGTAAGGTTCCGCCTGCATTCACAAAATATTCAGCTCCACTGCTACTGTTTCGGCGAACAATGGCATTGTTTAATTTGAAACGGTAAAAGGCCAGGTCAAAAACGATTCTTTCACGGGCAATACTTCCTTTGATACCTGCTTCGAGGTTCCAGCCAGACTCTGCATTGAGGTCACCATAAAAATTACCATCCGAAGGTCTGAACTCAGCCAGCGTGGGCGCAGAAAATCCTTTTGCCAGCACGGCATATACAGTTACCTGTGGTTTTACTGCGTATGATATAGCCAGCCTTGGCGTTAATACACTGGTAATTTGTTTGCGGGCATATATGGATCCTGCATCGGTGAGTCTTCTGTAACGATAAGATTGCTGGTTGGTACTTATTCCCGCGCTTATTAATAATTTTTCCCGGTAGCTGTATTGAAGTTGGGAAAAAAGGAACCATTGCACTGCATATACTTTATCGCTGAACTGAACTGTATCCTTGACACCTGCCCTGTTCCCAAAATTATCAATCAAAGAATGCTGGTACTGCCATTCTCCACCTGTATTGAATTGCCATTCGTGTTCTCCTGATTGATGTTTATGCTGCCATTGACTACCCATACCAAAATTATCTTCTGCCCGCTCCTCGTAGTTGGTGATAAAAGGATTTTTAAATCGGGTAATGCCTGCCATGGCAAATGAACGTATGCTGTTGTTGTTACCCAGGTTTACCTGGTGATGTATGCCATTATAAAAAGTTCGGTTGAAGATGGCCGTTTTTTGTTGTACCGCACCGGGCAATGCTCCCGCAGCTTGCCTTGCTTGTTTGGGATGCTGGTTAAACTGTGTTTCATTGATACCGCCAGGTGTCTGGTAGTACAGGTCGGTATAAAAACTAAGGAATCGCCAGTTATGATTACCTCTTCTGATGGCTGTTTGCCATTTAAAACCATCGCGCCGCATAGCAGACTGCTCCCTGTAGCCATCAGATTGCAGGTGAACCTGTTGCAGGCTGCTACTGTAATTCGCTTTACTGTAAGTCCAACCGGCATGCTGCTGGAAAAGTCCGTATGAGCCTCCTGTTATGCCTCCCCATAAACGATTCACTGTAGTATCTGAAAAATATATACCCGACTGAAGTAATACCGCACCTCCTGTTCCTGCTCCATAAGCGGCTGCTACCGGACCTTTTGCTATTTCTGCACTGTTAATTTGTGTAAGATCAATTAAGTTCAGGTAAGTGTTTCCTCCCCCATCTGTCAATGGCATATCATCGAGGTACACTTTAATATTTCTTACCCCAAATGGCGATCTCAATAAACTACCCCTGATAGATAAACGATAGCTGCCCGGTGATCTTTCTTCCATTCGTATACCAGGCTGGCTATTCATCATGGGCAATAAAGATGTTGTAGGACTGTTTCGTATGGCCGATGGTCCTATTACAGCAATGGCTGCAGGAATAGTCAACCATTTTGTTCTGCCATAAAATGCGGTTACAGCTACATCCTGTAACTTAGTTGTATCAGGTACCGGTAACTGCACCTGCGAACAGAATGCTTGAATGAATCCGAATAAAAAAAACACTGTCAATATACCTTCGCGCTTCATCTTTTTATGTTTAACACAATAATATCATCGGCCAGTTTATCATCTGTTGTTGAAATATTCAGCGACCAGTAACCGTCTTTTAACCGATCGAAAGCTACTGGTGTTTTGTTCCTGAATAAATAAGCCGATTCAATATTGTAAGGCAACTGAAAGAATATTCTGTCTACTGTTTTTTTAAGGATATGAACATATACCTGATTCTGATTTTCGGTGATTACACCCCAGTCTTGTGGTTTAACAGCACCCGCTTTTGTGCCATAAATAGCTGTTCCGTTTTTTTGTAACCAGTCACCCACTTCTTTTAATCTTGTTACAAACTCGGGTTGTATTTCTCCATCGGGCATCGGGCCAACATTGAGCAGGAGATTGGTGCCATGACCAGCGGCTTTTACGAGCAACTGAATTATTTCATGAGTCGATTTATAGGTTCTGTCTGTAATATTAAATCCCCAGGAATTATTGATGGTTTCACAGGTCTCCAGCGGTAATTTTGATACAGCCTGGCCGCTAAGACCTCCTTTATTTTCACCAGGCAGGTCCTTTTCAAACATCTGAAAGTCTTCGCCGGGTAAGGGCGACAGATGGTGGTTATTGCCAATTAAAGCATGGGGCTGCAGGCGATGAATCAGTTCATATATTTCTTCGTATTTCCAGTTGATTTTCGACTGCTGTGTTTTATCATGATCATTATCCAGTTGGTCCCAATGCCCGTCAAACCATACGCCAGCTATATCTCCATAACCCGTTAATAATTCCGTCAGCTGCGACTTCATGAAAGCCAGGTAATTTTCATAATTGCTTTTTTCCGTGCGCCCCGTTCCTTTTCCGGTCCTTCCTGTTTCATAAGGATAATCATTTCTATACCAGTCTACCAATGAATAATACACAAAGAGTTTTATATCCTGTTCTTTGCAGGCGATGGATAATTCTTTCAATACATCTTTCCCGTAAATGGTATTGGTAATTTTCCAGTCAGACTGTTTGGTATCCCAGTTGCTGAAACTGTCGTGGTGACGTGTAATAAAAGTGATATATCGCATTCCTGCATCTTTTGCCATTTGTACCCATTTGCGTGCATCGAATTTTACCGGGTTAAAAAAATGCATCAGGCGTTTATATTCTTCCACCCTGATATTCCTGTTATTCATAACCCATTCGCCCGCTCCTAATACGCTGGAAGCGCCCCAATGGATAAATAAACCGAAACGGGCACTGTCGAACCATTGACGGGCCTGTAAGTTTGCCTGCGAAGGCTGGTATTGTGCATGGGCCCCTAAAGACCACAGTAGTATAAAAGAGAGGAGGATAGATTTTCTCATGATAAACCGTTTGAATGAAGTTAAACAGAAAACAAAAACCCGGAGTAGATTCTCCGGGTTCTGTATTATTTATTTAGCCTGTTGGTTTATTTTTTCATGTACATCACTTCCTTCACCAGTTTAACAGTACGGCTCACATCAGGAATAGCTAGTGCTGTAAGGTTTGGTGCATAGTGCATGGGTGCATCGGCACTGGTAATCCGGCGGATAGGCGCATCCAGGTAATCGAATCCTTCTTTCTGAATACGGTATGAAATTTCGGATGAAACAGATGCAAATGGCCATTGTTCTTCCACAATCACCAGTCTGTTTGTTTTCTTTACACTTTCGAGTATGGTCATCCAATCTAATGGGCGGATGGTACGCAAATCAATTACTTCAGCACTCACGCCTTCTTTTTCCAGTTCAGCAGCAGCGCCTAATGCTACTTTCATCATCTTATTAAATGAAACAATGGTTACATCGCGGCCTGCTCTTTTTACATCGGCTTTACCGAGTGGTATGTAGTATTCTTCATCTGGCACTTCACTTTTATCGCCATACATTACTTCACTTTCCATGAACATCACCGGATCTTCTTCATAGCGAATGGCCTGTTTCAGCAAACCTTTGGCATCATATCCATTGGAGGGGGAAACAACCTTCAGGCCGGGAATATTGGCATAATAGCTTTCAAAAGCAGTGGAGTGCTGCGCACCTAACTGACCAGCACTGCCATTCGGGCCACGGAAAACGATGGGACAACCAATTTGCCCGCCACTCATCGCCAGCATTTTAGAGGCGGTATTCAGTATCTGGTCCATGGCCAGAACGCCAAAGTTCCAGGTCATAAATTCAACAATGGGTCGAAGGCCATTCTGGGCGGCACCTACCGCTACGGCTGCAAAACCCAGTTCTGCAATAGGGGTATCGATGACCCTTTTGGCTCCGAACTCGGCCAGCATTCCCTGACTTACTTTATAGGCACCATTGTATTCGGCCACTTCCTCACCCATCAGAAACACCCGCTCATCTCTTCTCATTTCCTCACTCATGGCTTCTCTGAGAGCCTCTCTGAAAGCTATTGAACGCATCATATCTGTTTGTTAAATGAGCAGCAAAAATATAGGATTCCAAGGAATAAGAAAAATGAAACCCATACCTCCGGAAACGAGAAGGAGAAAGCTTTCGCTTTCTCCTTCTCGTTCTATATGAACCATTGTAAGGGTTTAGAATATATTGTAGCCGAAGCTTACATAATACAGGCCACCAATGCTTGGGTTACCCCAACCAGTACGGTAGTAATTGTTAAAGATATTGGTACCGCCAACTTTAATCATTGATTTAGTGGCTGGCAGTTTATAGCTAACCATTGCATCTACGGTTCTCATATAAGGAACCACTCCTGTACCGAAAGTACCTTCATACAGGAATGAATTGGCCCATCTGTACTGAATACTGAATCCATAGCGTTTATCTTTACCAAAACCACTATTGTTAAGTGCCATGTTAACACGATATTTTGGTGTGTTAAAGTATGATACAAAACCTGGGGGTAAATCTCCAATTTGATCGTGATATAAGTTACCAGTGAAGGAGAAGTTTTTAGGTAATAAATATTCTACAGAAGCTCCCCAACCGGAAGTATTTACTTCACCTGGAGCGTTCACAGAAATACTGTAGGCAATTCTGGTGTTGGGGTTAAGAAGATCGGCTGGATTGAATGTTGCATTTCTTGACTGTAATGCTACAACACCACTCAGGAAATCTTTATAACGTCCCCAATAAGCGTATACATCGATCAGTAATTTTTGTGCAATCAAGCCCTTATAACCTACTTCAAAAGAGCGCATAGATTCTGGTTTGAATTCTCCGAATGTCTGCTGCTGTAAAAGATTTGGATTAGGAGCACCACCTACAACACTTGCTCCAAATGCCTGAACGCTTGCCAACGTAAATGCTGGATTGGTGCTGAATTTATAAAAATTACGCAACTGGGGTAAACCACCTAACAACCTGGTACCTCCACCTACTGTCAGGTTAATCCATTGGTTCTGAGTAGTCGGGAAACGATAAGCTGTCTGGTATGAAAAGCGAAGGTTATGATCCTTGGCAAGTTTAATTACTGCAGATGCTCTTGGGGTAAACCGACCTTTAAAGTTGGTATTTTTATCATAACGACCAGATACTGTTAATTTAAGTATATCATTGAAAAGGCGCTGAGAAACCTGTGTATATGCACCAAATTCATTGATTTTAATCACACCTGCGGTATCTGCAAATAGAGTTCCTTCAGAATTCAACACATATTGTTTTGTACTCACCCCGATAAGCCAGTCTGTATTGGTTTTTGAAAGACCCAGGTCTTCACTCAGATTATATTGTGCATCAAATACTTTCAAACGAGAGCGATCTAGAAATAAACCACCACCCTGAGAAATTGGCTTGCGGGCAATTGACTGGAACAGCGCTGAATTACCAATAAATCCTGTAGGACGTCCCTGATCAGCAAAGGCACGTGATAAATTATGAGAAGTAGTATAATCGCCACCATTATCAATAAATGCTACATAAGCGGCTATATACTGAGGATACCATGCTGAACTTGGTTTCCATGCTTCATTGAATAACCTGGAAGCGATAGTTGCATTGAAAGAGTTACCTGCATTTTCATGTGTTGAATAATACCTGGCATACCAGTTCTTGTGTTTTAATTCATATTTAAACTGGGCTATTTTAAGGTCTTTCAATGAATAACGGTCACTTCCGGTATACACAGAATTACCTGTACCGAAATAAGCATTAAAAGATGCCTCAATTTTATCGGTCAGTTTATAATGAATTCCTCCTGTGAGTTTCATATTAACAGTAGTAGGATCAACTACATCCGACTCATAGTAACCGGTTCTGCTGACTGCCTGATTACCTAAATAATTCCTGGCAGGTGAAGCACCATAAATCAATGGAGATACGCCGGCCGTTACCAGTGCACCTGCACCAGCACTATTTAAAAATGAGTTAAACTGTGCAAGTCTAGCACCCGGATTTGCAGCCAGGAAGCCATTAAAAGCGGCTAACTGACCGGATGTAAGACCTGCTGCTGCAAATACCTGAGAAGCAATACCGCTCATTGTTTGAGATGTTTCATCACCATAATAGTTTACTCCATCATAGTTGGGGTCGGTATTTCTTGATCCTGGTATAAAGGATCCATTAGGTGTATTCAAGGTACGTGAGTAGTTTTCACCCTGACCTGCCAGCCAATCCTGTGCCTGAACAAACTGAGCATTGATTTTAAACGCCAGTTTCTCAGATATCTTTTTAGCCCATCGCAGGTTCCAGTCGTAATAAGGAGCAGCCCCACGGAATTTGCTGTCAATATGATTTATACCTTGCTTAATCTGAAAACTAAAACCCTGGTATTTGAAAGGATTCTTACTATTGATGAGAACAGTACCATTCATTCCACCTGGTCCATATAATGCAGATGATGCACCTGGTAAGAGTTCCATATTTTCAACATCCAACTCACTCAAACCCACTATAGAACCTACGGAGAAGTTCAATCCAGGAGCCTGGTTATCCATACCATCCACTAACTGGTTCAGTCTGGTATTACCACTGCTGTTAAAACCACGTGTACCCACACTTCTGAAAGTTAAGCTGGCTGTTACCACATCCACACCTTTCAGGTTGGTTAACATATCGTAGTAACTTAACTGCGGTGTGTTACGGATAGCTGCTGTACTGATTCTTTCAATAGATACAGGCGATTCGAGGATTCTTTCAGGAACCCTTGATGCCGACACCACTACTTCATCTCCCAAAGTAAAAGATGGCGTAAGATCAACGGTAATCACTTCATTTGTGCCTTTCACCGACACTTCTTTATTTGCATACCCCACAGATGAGATAACTAAAGTAAATGGAGGTTTCTGAACCGTGGTAAAACGGAAATTACCTTTGTCATCGGTGAATGTTCCAACTGAACCACCTTTAATTGTAACAGAAACTGCTGAAACCGCTTCTTTGGAACTTGCATTCTTGACACTACCTGAAACGGTAGTTGTCTGCTGGGCCACCACGGGGATGGTTATGGCTGTAGCCAATGCCGCATACAGACATTTACTGTAGAATCTTCTCATTTTTGGCAAGATTTAGTGTTTAGTACAGGCAAAATAGCAATTGTTAGTTTTATGCAGAAATTTAATTTGTCCACAAAACTGGCTTTCTGTTAAGAAAAACGAACTGCGTTACGCTTTATTATTCAAGGCACTAGCTAATTTTGCAGTATGACCAGCCTCCAGTTCCCCCAACAAACCAATATTTACCACGGAAAAGTAAGAGATGTATACACCATCGGCCAAAACTGGCTGGTAATGATTGCAAGTAACCGCATATCTGCTTTTGATGTAATATTACCCAGACCTATCCCATATAAAGGTCAGGTTTTGAACCAGATAGCCGCCTATATGCTCGAAGCAACACGAGATATCTGTCCGAACTGGCTGAAAACCGTGCCGGCTCCGAATGTATCCATCGGACAAAAATGCGAGCCTTTTAAAATCGAAATGGTAGTACGTGGCAATGTGGTTGGACATGCATGGCGCACTTATTCATCCGGTCAGCGGGTTTTATGTGGTGTTACCATGCCCAAGGGATTAAAGGAAAATGATTTTTTTCCCCAGCCAATTATTACCCCTTCTACCAAAGCTGCGGAAGGACATGATGAAGATATCTCCAAAGAAGAAATTATTCGTCAGGGACTTGTGAGTGCTGATGACTGGACAATACTTGAATCTTATGCTTTGCAGTTGTTTGCCCGTGGAAAAGAAATTGCCGCCAGACAGGGACTGATACTTGCAGATACAAAATATGAGTTTGGAAAAATAGGAGATACCATTTATCTGATGGATGAAGTTCATACACCCGACTCCTCCCGCTATTTTTACGCAGACGGATTTGAAGCCAGACAAGCAAAAGGAGAAAAACAAAAACAACTCAGCAAGGAGTTTGTAAGGGAATGGCTTATTGCCAATAATTTCATGGGAAAAGAAGGGCAAACTGTTCCGGAAATGACAGATGAATGGATTGATACGATCAGTAAAAGATACATTGAACTTTACGAGAAAGTAACCGGTAAAATATTTAATCCTGAGCAACCAACCGATGAAGAAATTATTGCTACAGTAACGGCTTCCCTAAAAACATTAGGCGCCATTGACTAACAGATGAATATCGAATAATGAATGTTGAATTTCCAATGAAGAAATAAACTTTCATGAAGTTGGATATTCGACATTCATTATTCGATATTCATCATTCTCCCAATTTCGGTCTCAGCCTCACCCTGCTTTTGTTGAAGATATTCTGCCCGTTTTCTGTGCCTTTGCGCAATTCTTTTTGTCGCTCCACAGGCATATGAATGGTTTCTTTACAAGCCGCACTGCAACAGCCATCGTATTCAGCAGCACAGTTCTCACACTGAATAAATAACAAATGACATCCATTGTTTTTGCAGTTGGTATGTGTATCAGCAGGTTTACCACACTGGTGGCATTTTGCAATGATATCATTGGTAATTCTCTCTCCCAGCCTGTTATCAAATACAAAATTCTTTCCTATAAACTTACTTTCAATACCAGCTTCCTTTGCCTGCCTGGCATAATTGATAATGCCTCCCTCTAAGTGAAATACATTTTTGAACCCTTTATGCAGCATGTATGCACTGGCTTTTTCACAACGTATGCCACCTGTGCAGTACATGATGATATTTTTTTCCTCCTTCCCTTTCATCATATCTACCGCCATAGGTAACTGGTCGCGGAAAGTATCGGAAGGTATTTCAAGGGCTTTTTCAAAATGCCCTACTTCATATTCGTAATGATTGCGCATGTCAATCACAATTGTATCCTGCTGTTCTAACAACTCATTCATCTGTTGCGCATTCACATACTTTCCTTTGTTCTCCATACTGAACATCGGATCTTCTATTCCATCTGCTACAATTTTATCGCGCACTTTTATTTTCAACACCCAGAAACTTTTTCCGTCATCATCTACTGCAATATTCAATCGAAGGCCATTCAATGGTTCTATACTGTAGAGGTATGACCGAAAAGCATCCATATGATGTTCCGGCACACTGATTTGCGCATTGATCCCTTCTTTAGCTACATAAATACGGCCAAATACCTGGAGTGCATTCAGTTGTTTGTACAACTCATCCCTGAATCCTTGCGGATTCTGTACCGGAAAATACTGGTAAAAACTAATGGTAATCCGATGGAAAGATTCTTCCATCAATCTTTGTTTCAACTCTTCGTTAGAAACGCGGTTGTGTAAAACTGGCATATTTTCAAATTTCAGTCCCGATATAATCGGGATCCATGAATAATGGAACCACTTGCAGGGTGGTCAAAATCGATGCGAAGATAAAAAAATAGCAGCACTTCTGATGTCTGATGTAGGATGTCTGATTTTTAAAGTACGGTATCCCATATCAGATATCCTACATCAGACATCAGAAATCCTACTTTTTATAACGTCTTACATAATCAGCTTCCGCAGCAATAAAACCAAAAGATGCCCAGACTTTTCCTTTGAGTACCTGCTCATACATGGCTTTGGCTTTCTCATGATCGCCATTGTAATAGTACCAGTTGGCTATGCCATAGGCTACTGCATCATTACTGCTGGCAGAACCCGTTTCTCCTGTTAATGAATCTACGGGTAATACGCCTTTGTATAATAGACACAATTGATGATATGCTTTATTTTCAATGATGTTCATATTGGGTTGAATAGGTGCCAATATTTTCGCTGCTTCCTCTTTTTTACCCAGTAAACGAAGTGTCATATACAGCCAATGAGTAGTAGATGTAAGTTTATCATCGTTATCCGATTCACGCACGGCTCGTTCATATACAGGTAATGCTTTTGAAAGGTCATTTTTCAGGTAATAAGCCAGCCCGAGGTGATACCAGATATTGGAATGAAGTGTACCAATGGGAATATTCAGTGCATTGGGCTGACCATCGGGCTCAACCTCATCTTTTTTCCCTTCAATTAAACCTGCTGCTTTCTCAAAATCAGCTATTGCCCTGTCGAATTCACGGATGGAAATATAACGGTGTCCGCGATGACGATAGAACCTTGCATCTTCCGGAAATTTAGCAATGCCTTCCGTATAAATACGAATGGCTTCACGGAAATCGCCTTTGTAAGCCGTCCATCTGCCATACCAGATAATATGATCCGCATTATCAGGGGAGCCTTCATAATTCATCTTAGCTGTATCGTATTTTGTAGTACCATTTGTATACGGTGAAGAAGGATACAATGTATCTCCCAACAATGAAACAGCCTGCGCACTATCAGGCAAGGCTGTAAATAAAACTTCACTTTCTTTAATCCGCTTTGAATTGTTACAAGCTGATTGGGTAATAACTACCAGTATAAATAAAACAGAAGCAGGTTTCATGTTTATTGAATATTGAGATTGACAAGTTAAGCATTCCTGCAGACGATCTCTATAAACACAGTCACCCATTTTTATGATCCAGGGTTTACTCATTGACGAATTCAATCATCTCCACTGCTCTCGAAGATGGGAACTGTTATCCTGATACCTCTTGGTGACGGACCTTTAGTTTCAAAACCCTGCACAAAATCAACCCGCATGAATTTCAGGATATTCTCCAACCCAACAAATGTTTCGTAATAATTCTTCCCATTTTGCGTATGCAATATGTTGGCACCGGTTACCAGGAACCAGTTCAACCTTCTGAAACCCGGAATTTTATTTGTGAGTAATCCGTTGAGATGGTATTCAACATTTGCCGTGGCATAAAATTTTGCAGTATTACTGTACCTGTAATAAGGCGCTAACTGAAATCCACTGAGTGGGTCATTCGCCAGTACTGTTTGGTTGCCCTGGAAATGTGTATAGTCTGGAATAAATACTTGTTTGGCACTCAGGAAGCCACCAATGGAACCACGATAACTTAATTTTCCTCCCAGCTTGAGATCAAGATCATCTGAAACAGCAAGCCGCCATTTGGTAAAATCGGCATCACTTCCCAATAATCCATTTACTGCATGTGTTACTGAAAAATTAAACGTCGGAAAATCAGAGCCGATACCAATTTTACGATCGGGCAACTCTATATATTTTCCACCTGGCCGCCAGTTCAATCCCGCTGTAAAAGTGGTAGCCTGGTTACGTGGCATAACGGTATTGGTGAGATCAACCGGGTAATTAGGTGTAAAGATTCTTCCTTCCTTATTTTTCCAGCTTACAGGATCTGCCAGGTTATTCAGGCCAAAACGATCCTGAAACTGAAAACCTGCCGAAAAAGTTAGTCCGTTACCAATACCTGCTGAATAATTGATACGAAAGAAATTGGCTTCATATATTTTCAGGTGATTATTTTCATACAGCAGTGTGGTATATGTATTTATTCTTGATGTAATAGGCTGCGCATTGTTATACTGAAATACACGTCTGCCACCTGAAACACTTACACTATTAAAATATTTCCTGCCAAAATTATACCTGCCGGTAATATGTGCATTGAAATGTTTGTTGGCAAAACCATACCGCAGATAAGGTGTTACCTGTAACGATTTTCTGCTGACATCATCGAACCGTTTACTGAAGGTCGGCGAAAAGTGCAACACCCCTCCTTCTACGGTATTGTAGTTAAAAGTGTTGATCAGTGCATCGAAATTGATGAATACTTTTTTCTTTTGCTGACTGATGGATTCTCCGGTAAACAAAATTCCACCGAGTGATACTTTGTTTCTTTTACGGTCAATAGAATCCATGTATTTCGGATCTTTTCTCACCTGCTCCAGACTGTCTTTTTTCTTGTAATCGAGCACTTCCTCTTTCAACAATGGTAAGGGTCGGATACTATCCCAGTAAGCCATCGATTTTTTATTGGCACTGTCATAAACTTTAATGATGGTATTATTAAAATATTTTTTTGCAAATACCGGATTAAGGTTAAACCGGTCATATACCTGTACAAAGCTTCCAAAAAAATCGAATCCGAAAATTTTTCCAGACGGATAGATGACCTGATTTTTAATGACCCACAGATTCCCAGTAGGCACATACAATTGTTCAACTACCAGTGTGTCAAGGAACTGCATCTGCTGCTCACGAACAAGATTTAACCTGAGACTGTGAATGCGCCATTCATTTTCTATGATATTGATATAGCCCTGAAATAAGGGTTCATATTTCCTGCGTGGCATCACTTTAATCCGGCTGATCTCCACCCCGTTTTCATAAAAAGTTCCTTCAAACTTATAGCGGTAATAAGAAAGTGCGTTGGAGGCAATGGGTGAAATAAATCCACGCGGGTTCAGGTCTTCGCCCACCTGTATGGTATTGTTGTAAAATGAAATGATCTGAGGGCTGCTGAAACCAAATGCATTACTTCTGCCACTTACTTTGGTTGAAATTACTTCTATCTTTTCCCTGTTAGGTTCTTCTACGGAATATTTTGCAATGGTCTCAGACAAGAATAACATCTTTCTTTTACTCGAGTCGCCATCTTCGAAATCTACTTTCTGCCCAAAAAAACGGTTTGGGAAATCACGTAGTTGCATCTGGCCTTTCAGGTACACATCGGCTGTGAATTTTTTTATTTCTTTGAGGTGTTCAGTTCTTTTACTAATCGCTTTCCTGATAATTTCATAGGCCGGATCTTCTCCATTGGTATTCACCGTTACATCCTGTAAACTATATTGCTGAGGTTCCAGCTGAAAATCAAGTGATATATTTTTGTCCCTTTCTAAAGTCACTCTTTTCTCTACAGATTTATAACCGATATACTGGCAAATAAGTGTATAGTCACCTGGCTGTAACTGAATGGAATAAAATCCCTTACTGTTTGCAGAAGCTCCCTGTGTGGTTCCTTTTACAACCACTGAGGAAAATGCCAGGACTTCATTTTTCGAATCGGTAATAGTGCCGCTGATGGTTTGGGTATAACCTTTATAACTTAAAATACCCAATAATGTGAAAAGCAGTAATGGTTTCATGTAGGTTCAGTTGTAACGAAAGTAAGTTGCCGTTTCCTTCTTTTTATTACAACACATACCCCATAACTATGCTTTAACGAATAATTAATAACTATTATACTTTCACTGCTGTGATTTGGGGGTTTGCCGCAGATAGCTTCCAGTAAGCGCAGCTAATCCTGCCACCAGCCCACCAATGATGCCGGTTAACAGAATCAATACCCAATAAGATCCCCCTAAGGGTAAAATGGTGGCTACTTTGGTGGCCAGCAGATGTTCATTGGCATTATCGATCAAAAAGGCCAGTATACTCCAAAGCAAAAATAAACCTGTGAAACCGGCCAGAAAAGATTTACCTGGTTTCTGGTGTATGGCCATTGCTACAATAAGTGATGTAATGGCAAAACTCCACCAGGGTAACACACCATATAAGCCCGTTGCAAAAGCTAGTAATGCAGTTAACAGCAATGCAGTTAGAAATTTCATAAAAAGGTTTTAGCTATTGGTTAATGTTAAGTGCCACTTCATTTTTGGATTTTTTACGGCGGCTTCTTTCTTTAGAAATAATATCCGGTAATATTTTCCGGATACCCAACTGTCTACAAAATTATCGTAGTATTTACTGCCCGGGTTACCGCTTTGTCCACCCGGATATACACCATAGGCTTCAATCTCATCGGTAAGGTGTACAATCATCCGCCAACTGGGGCCATGCGTTTTAGTAGTTGCATTAATGATGTGAACACCTCCGCCAATAGGCAAGTGTAAACGACTCAGTGGATCAATCTTTAATAAATGACTGATCCTGGTGTCTTTAAAAGCACCCCATGCCAGCTCTTTCTTTTTCTCCAGTGCTGCACAAGCTTTGGTGGCTTTCTGAATAGCCATTGCTACTGCATCCTGTAAAGACTCTGTCTTATCAGGTGTGTTGGCATTATCAGCAAAATAATAGGTACTGTCGCGCAACATAATATCTAATAAAACAGGTTCATCTGGCCAGGGTAAGGGAGCGGGTGAGCGTTCAAACTCATCTTTCCAGATGGTTGTTTCCAGGCTGTCCCAGATGGCACGGAATACCGTTGCACCCTGTTCTCCTATATCATTGCGCAGGTTCCAGTTTTTCAGGATATCGATGTATTTTTTTTCTTCCGGTCTGAGTGCCGACTCGTTGATGAATTTGAATAAAGCCGGTCTTGCCATTTCTGCAAATACATTGTAATTATCTGTCTGCAGTTGCTGTATATCTGCTGCCGTGATATTATTCATAGCAGCTAATTTTTTATTGATGATAATACCCCTGTAGACAGGAAAATCACTGGCAGCACCCAGGTAATAAGGATAATTACTATCGGCGGATTGCTGGTTGGCACTGCTCACAAAACCTCTTTCCGGATTTTTCATCATCGGATTTTCTGCATTGGGTATTATACCCTGCCACATGTATTGGTTGTCTTCGCCAGGCATAATAAAATCGCCCTGCCTGTTCCACCTTGCTATAAAAGCGCCCTGCTGTTTAATAGCAATATCCCCTGTTTTAGCAGCAAATACAAAATTCTGTCCCGGACATGTCCATTTATGAATAGCATTAAGATAGTCATCGAAATTCTTTGCCCTGTTTAAATCATAAAATGTCTGCAAACCCTGTCCGCCCTCATGCGCAGTCCACTTCAATGCAAGGTATTTTCCCTGGGTGCTTTCATTTTTATAGGATGGGTCGTACATAACCGGACCAAAAGCTGTGTATGCGACATGATCAATGACATCAGGTTTACCTTTTACTTTAATCACTTCTTCTTTTACATCAGCTTTATTCCATACGCCATTGTACCAGTACTGTTCAAGAGTACTGTCTTTGAATTTCATATCATAATAATCAATTACATCTCTTCCTGCATTGGTTACGCCCCAGGCTATGCTGTCGTTGAAGCCGATGATCACAGCAGGTGATCCCGGAAAACTGGCTCCATAAGTGCTGTGTGTGGGTGTGGTAATCTGCACTTCATACCAGAGCGATGGCAGGTTAAGACCTAGATGCGGATCATTGGCCAGGATAGGTCTGCCACTTTTTGTTTTACTGCCCGATACTGCCCAGTTATTACTTCCATTGTTTTTATCCGGCACCACTGGTGCAGTTGCAGCTCCTCCGTTATTTGTTTTTCCATAGTATAATGAATCAACAGTAGCAGGTGCTGTAACCGTTATAGATGCCGGTGAATATACTGTTCCCTTCGGGAGAATCGGATCGAGTGAATCCTGTACATTAGTATAGAGCTGATCAAAATCTTCATACCCAAAATAATTCCTTGCATTGGTCATTTTCAGATCGTTGGTAACACCTCTGGCCGTAAGGTCATAAGACATGAACATCAGGAACAGGTAGGTTTTCTGGGCTGTCCATGGTTCCGGTTTATAATCAAGTAATTTATACTCAAAAGGAATTTGTTCCGGTTCCAGTTTACTGATATAATCATTTACGCCCTCTGCATATGCATCAATAGCCGCTTTTATGTCTTTATTTTTTGAAGCTTCCTTCATGGTTTTTTCTGCCGCATACACCATTCCCATCCTGCGAAAGAATTTGTCTGTATCAATTCTGTCGGGACCAATAATTTCGCTTAGTCTGCCTGCTGCTACATGCGTCTGAAATTCCATTTGCCATAACCTGTATTTCGCATGCAGGTAACCCTGTGTATAATAGGCATCCACATCATTATCGGCATAGATATGTGGCACCAGTCTATCATCCATGTACACATCGACCTTTCCTTTTAAGCCCGCCAGTTTGATATTTCCATCATGCGAAGCATCTGCCGGTTCAGCATTCTGCCAGAATCCCTGCTGGGGAGAGAGAAAATAACCCAGTCTTGGTGTTTTACTTCCTCCTACGGGCAACTGTGTATTCAGTAAAACAATCAAAGCGGTTGTACCCACTGCTGAAATAAGAAATGGAACGATTCTCATTAGCCAATATTTGAAAATGAATATAAGATTTTTTATACAACCGGCCTGCTGCAAACTCAGGTTCAGTTCAGGAGATGTAAAAGACGCAGAAGTTCCTCCTCCGTATTATAAGCATGCATCACCATACGCAGTCTCTCCTTACCCTCCGGCACTGTTGGGCATAAAATGGGGCGAACATCAAAGCCTTGCTGCTGAAGCCGCCCGGCCAATGCTTTGACGGCCTGGTTGCCGGGTACAACAATACCCTGTATGGGTGTGAAAGAAACCAGTTTTTCATATGCGATGTCTGTATGCTGAAAAAGATCGATCAGTCTTTTCAGCTGTTGTCGTTCGGCATGCATAGCCGGAAATAAACGATACGATTCAGCAATCATGCCTACTGCATGTTCGGGTAATGCGGTTGAATAAATAAGGCTGCGGGAAAAATTAATCAGGTAGGTTTTCAATTGTTCTGAACCCAATACCACCGCACCATGGCAACCACATGCTTTTCCGAATGTATGTACCCGCGCAAATATGGCCGACTGCATACCGAGTTGCTGTACGAGACCTTCCCCCCTGTCACCAATCACACCTGTTGCATGTGCTTCATCAATGATTAAGTGAGCTTTGTTCTCTTCAGCAATTGTTACCAGCTCTGCTAATGGGCATATATCTCCATCCATACTAAACACCGACTCTGTTACGATGAAAACAGTACCGGTTGCCTGTTGAATTTTTTTCCGGAGATCGGCCATATCATTATGAACAAATGAAAAAGACTGCGCAAAAGATAACCTGATACCGTCTCTGATAGAAGCATGAGAAAGCTGATCATAAAAAATAGTATCACCTTTCTGTGGCACGGCAGACAACAAACCCAGATTTGCATCGTATCCTGAATTATAGATCAATGCTGCCTCCGCCTCGTGAAATGATGCAATCTGTTTTTCTGTTTCCTCAAATAAAGGATAATGTCCGGCCAGTAAACGCGATCCGGCAGAACCGGTGGCGAGATCAGCAGCAGAAGCGGGTTTCAGTAAATGTAGTTGGGCAATACCGAGGTAGTCATTCGAACAGAAATCGATCATACCCTTCGACAAGCGAAGACTTCTCAGCGATTGTCTGGCTATTCTTTCATCCAGTTTGCGGCGTAAAAAATCATCCCGGTACATGAGGGTAAAACTAAAGCAATTTGTGTTATCGCCGCTTTGCACCGTTATTCATATTTCCTGAGTATTTTGCGGCGCAATTGCAGCTTATGGAACTGTCTGATCATACCAAAAATATATTGGGGCTTCATTTACCTACTGATCCGAGATGGGTAGACCTTGCCAGTATCAGCCTCGAAGCTATTCTTACTGATCATGCTTACTGCGAACAGAAAGCGGCCCTTACCTGCATTTCACTGATTCAGCGCTATTCACAAAAAGTGGAACTGGTTAAACAGTTATCACCCATCGTAACAGAAGAATGGGGGCATTTCAGACTGGTATTGAATGAACTACATAAAAGAGGCTTACAGCTCGGCACCCAACGAAAAGACCTGTATGTAAATAAATTACTGGAGTTTCAGCAAAAAGGGGGTGATGAAGAAGGGCGTTTTCTCGATCAGTTGCTCACCATGGCATTGATTGAAGCCAGGAGTTGTGAACGTTTCAAAAGATTAAGTGAAGGATTGAATGATGAATATATGCGCAGTTTCTACCGTAGGTTTATGGAAAGCGAGGCTGGGCATTATACTTTATTCATAGAATTATCAGAACTATATATCGATAAAGAAAAAGTACGTACACGCTGGAAACAATGGCTGGAATATGAAGCCTCCATTATGCAGGATATAGAATTAAGGGGCGACAGGATTCATTGATCCTGATCAGCGTATATGCGTCTTAAAATAATGCAGCTCAGCATCCCAATTAATATAAGGATACAACTGTTGCAACTGCCTGGTTTTTTCCTGATAGGTTTTTAAAAACTGCTGGTGCGCAACGGTTTCAGGGTTAAATGGCTTGTGCTGTACAGCAAGGTTTATTCCCGCAATTTCTTTCAATAGATTTCTTGTATCCTCCGGCATGCAGGCATTTACAAATTTCTCCCATACATATTGTGTAGCATGAAAATTTGGATGTACCAGGTCTTCCGCATAAAAACGGTAATCCCGTAAATCATCAATCACCAGTTCGTAAGCCGGAAAATAATAAAGCTTTTCAAATTTTTCTACTAAGTGATGAACAGCCTGTATCAGTACTGCCTTGCTCTTATTGTTTTCAATGACACCTTCCCGGAGATGACGAACCGGACTGATTGTAAAAATGATCTGTAGATCGGGATTGAAATGAAATAACCGGTGTACCATATTATCCAGTACCCTGAGTACTTCTTCTGTAGTGAGCAGTTTTCGGGAAAACCAGTCTGCTGGTGCTTTATGATTATTGGCTGCAACAGTACCTGCTTTAAAATTCAATGCCTTTTCGGTGAGTGCATATACCCATGCCGACCCTAAAGTGATCATGATATGATCGGCTTTCATCAATGCCTGATGTGATGCATTGATCGATGTATTTATTTTCTCTAAAGCTTCCTCTTTTGTAATACCGGAAAACCGGCTATGGTGTTTCCAGCTATGCCAGCATTCATTATAACAGAATAAGTCTGATTCAGTGTAATGGGTTTGCTCTATATACTGAGTAACTGCTTCTGTTACACTAATGGGATTGAACAATATGCCATGTGGATTTTCAGTAACCCTGAACTTATGCCTGCTCAGTTTCTCACCCATGTTTTCTGTAAAACAGGAGCCTATCAGCATCATACTATGCTGATGCTGTATTCTTTTTTCAGGTGGCCTGATATCAAATTCGTAATGAAATTTCATACACTTACTGAAAAATTTTAACTGCCTGTTTACTGCTTTCCAGCAATGCCGCTTCATTCAGCTCACTGAGTAATCCTTTCTCCTTAAAATAGAGGATCATCTTTTCCGAATCCATATTGCCCACCAATTCATCCTGTGCCATAGGACAACCACCTATTCCTTTCATTGCTCCATCGAATCTCTTGCATCCAGCGCTATAAGCAGCATCCAGTTTAGCTGACCAGTTAGTGGTTGTTGAATGAAGATGAACGCCAAAATTAACAGTTGGGTACTGAGGAATCAATGTTGTAAGGGCTAACTGTATCTGTTGCGGCGAAGCCAATCCAACGGTATCAGCTAAAGAAATAATACCAATACCCTGCTTTACCATGGCATCTGCCCATTCTAATAGTATCTCTTCGTTGTAAGTATCACCATAAGGATTACCAAAACCCATACTCAGGTAAACCACCAGTTCTTTACCATTTTTAATGCAGGTTTCCTGTATGGTTTTTACCCGTTCGAAACTTTCTTCGATACTGCTATTAGTATTTTTTTGCTGGAAGGTTGCAGAAATAGAAAAGGGAAAACCTAAGTAACTGATTTCATCATAAAGAGCCGCTTCTTCCGCACCTCGCTGATTGGCTACAATGGCCAATAATTTTGTAGCAGTATGATCGAGTTTCAGCCCTGCTAATACTTTCTTTGTATCGGCCATCTGGGGAATGGCTTTGGGCGACACAAAACTTCCGAAATCAATTGTATCGAAACCTACCTGTAACAACTGATTGAGGTAACTGATTTTTATTTCGGTAGGAATGAACTGCGCCCATCCCTGCATGGCATCACGCGGACATTCGATCAGTTGTATGGATTTACTGGTTGATTCCATGAAGAGGGATGATTATACTTTCTCGATCCTTTGTTTCATTGCTTCGTATAAAACGATACCGGTTGCCACCGACACATTAAACGAATCGAATTTATTGGCCATGGGAATGGTAAAAAAAGCATCTGCAGCTTTAGCAAGGTAAGGTTGAACGCCTTTCCCTTCATCGCCCATAATGATACAACAGGGATCCTGAAACTGAAGTTCATATACTTTTTTATCGGCCCTCATTTCACTGGTAAATACCTGTATTCCGTTCAGGTGCAGTGTATCTACCGCTTTCAGTAAGCTGTTTACCCGGCATACATGAATATGTTCCAGCGCTCCTGCGCTACTTTTCATGGCTTCTTCATTCAAGGCACCCACTCCTTTATCGGGAATAACCAATGCCTGTGCACCACAACAATGTGCACTTCGCGCGATGGCACCAATATTTCTTACATCCGTAACACCATCCAGCATGATAAATAAGGGCAATTCTCCATTCGATACTACATGGTCAATCACCTGCTGGAGATCCATATATTGAACCAGCGCAGCAAATGCCACCAATCCCTGGTGATTGGCCCGTGTAAGAGAATGTAATTTTTCAGGAGGCACCAGTTGAATAGGAATATTTTTCTCCCTGGCCAGTTGGCGTATCGTGGCAATCGATTCTCCTGAAATATTCTTTTGCATCAATATTTTATCGATCGGCCTTCCCGTTTCCATTGCTTCTACCAGTGGTTGCCGTCCAATAATGAGTGCGCTTTGTTTAATAGCCATATGCAAATGTACTATATCAGTTTTCCCTGTAACAGCATTAATTTAATCTTTGTGATGGCTGCCACACTGATTGAATCGGTAATGATTCCTGTTTCCACCATTTCATAAGCCTGTTCAATCGATACTTTTCGGAGCCGCAGATCTTCCGTTTCTTCGGGTGTTGCATCGCCCTGTATTAAGCCTGTTGCCAGATAAATAATAGCAAGCTCGTCACTCACCGAATTCGACAGGTGCATGCGAAACAATTCCTGCCATTGCTGTGCCTGTAGTCCTGTTTCCTCTTTTAATTCTCTTTTCGCCCCCTCTAATGGGTTTTCGCCGTCCGGACATCCTCCTTCCGGTATTTCCCAGCTGTATGCTTGTAATGTATACCTGTACTGACCTACCAGCCATAAACATTGTTCATCATCCATTGCCACTATTCCAATAGCCATGTTTTTAAAATGTACTTTCCCATAAATGCCCTGTCCACCTTTCGGATTGATCACTTCATCTTCTGTAACCATGATCCATTTATTATCATAGATGGTTTTTGAACGCAGGGTTGTCCAGGGATTCTTTTCCATTTTATTTTTTTACTGATACTTTACAACAGGCTATTAGCAGAAACAGGAAGGCCCCCGGTTATCCGGAGGCCTTTGATATCACTGATGTTATTATTTCAATCCAAAAGCTTTTTTCACTTTGGAAACATAATCCAGTTTCTCCCAGGTAAACAGTTCCACTTTCACTTTCTTCTCTTTACCATCAGGCGATTTGAAGGTTTTGGTTACCACTTCACTCTTACGGCCCATATGACCATAAGCTGCAGTTTCACTGTAGATTGGGCTACGCAGTTTCAGGCGCTGCTCAATAAAGTATGGACGCATATCAAACAAACCCTCCACGATTTTGGCAATCTGGCCATCGGTCAGGTTTACTTTAGCAGTACCATAAGTGTTTACGTTGATACTGGTCGGCTGTGCC
>Ga0164290_1001323_pt1 | contig 40237 bp, 40 predicted proteins | sample Micstemetagenome_FD_108782 | JGI IMG/M metagenome (GOLD analysis project Ga0164290, IMG submission 108782) | Contaminated culture microbial community from soil near Moab, Utah, USA - Microcoleus steenstrupii SON62 (Illumina Assembly) | ecosystem: Environmental > Terrestrial > Soil > Soil crust...
TGGAGCCATGAATATGCCGATGTCGGCCGGCCGGTGACGGCGACGCTCGCCGGCGCGCCGGCGATGCCGTTCACGACCTGGGGCGTCTCCCCGCAGCGCGACGGCATCGTGCTGGGCCTTTCGGCCAACACCGCGATCGCCGACGCGACCTCGGTCTACCTCCGTTACGAAGGCAACATCGCGGGCCAGGACAGCGCCCAGGCCATCACCGCCGGCGTCCGCATGACGTGGTAGCACCATAAATCCAATTGCGCCGGCGCGGGGTGGGACGGGCCCGGCATCCGCATCCAGCGGCAGGATGGTGCACAATGCAGCGAGGAGCAGACGAACCACGAAAGAAAGACGACGTCGACCTGCGCTCGTTCCTTCCCCAGAGGGGTGATTAGTCGCCCTTGATGTTGTTGTCCTTGATAACCTTGAACCAGCGTTCCTGTTCGCTCTTCTGAAAAGCGGCGAATTGCTCGGGAGAACTCAACAGGATCTCCATGTTGAACTGCTCGGTGAATTTTCTTGTCACATCCGGCGAGCGGACCGCCTTGGTGATCTCAGCCAGCATGCGATCGACGACTGGCCGGGGCGTGCCGGTCGGGCAATAGACTCCCCACCAGGCGTATGACGGATAGCTTTTGATATTCAGCTCGGCGAGCGTCGGGACGTCGGCCAACGCCGGTGTGCGCGCCTCGCCGGTGACTGCGAGCGGGCGCAGCCGGGCGAGGTGCGGAGACAGCAGCGTAACGCTGCCGATCGCGGCGTCAGTGACACGCGCCAGCAGGTCCTGCACGAACTGCGGTCCGCCCTTGTAGGGGATGAGATTGAAGTCGATGCCGTTGTCCTGGCCCAGGAGCGTCATGAACACCAGCGCCTGGCTTGCCGTCAGGAGGCCGACGGTCAGCTTGCCGGGTCGCTTGCGGGCGTCGGCAACTAAATCGCCGAACGCCTTGTAGGGCAGCCCCGGATGCGTGGCGATTACCTGCGGCGTGCGGCCGATCTGGGTGACGTTGAACAGCTCGGAATCCTTGTAGGGCAGCGAGCTGGTGAAGGCCGGATTGAGGATGTGATTGTCGAACGTGACCATCCAGGTCTGTCCGTCGGGCGGCGCGTGCGCCACCGTGGTCGCGCCGACCACACCCCCGCCGCCGGGCTTGTTGTCGATCAGGATGTTCCAGCCGGTCGCCTCGACCACCTTGGCCTGCAGGATGCGCGCCACGGCGTCGGCCGAGCCGCCCGCCGGCAGCGGCACCACGAACTTGATCGGACCCTTCGGCCAACCGGATTGGGCGCGCACCAAGGCTGGCGCCGCAAGCAACGTCGGCACTGTCGCCAACACCGCACGGCGCGGCAAATCAGAAAGGAAGTCGTGTCGCATCGGCATGTGCCGTTCGCCGACGACTGACAGCGGCCGCGATCACGGCGGCCAGCGGTGCGAGCACAGCGACCATGATCAGGTACCGGCCGAGATCCCATGGATCAACCAAACCTGGAAAAACGCGATGCAGGACGAATATCCCGATGAAGTAAAACAGAATCCAAAAAGCGCTCGCAAAGAGTGCGCCGAGTGTGACCAGGAGCAACGATCTGGTAACGGAGCGACCGATCAAGTAACCCGAGACGGCCGACCCGGTCACGGCACCCGCAGCGCAAACCGGTTCCATTCAGGCTCCTTTCGACTGCGAATCGAGCCGCGTCCGCGGAGTGTATATCCGCGCCCTTGCCATGTCAGTTGCACAACAGAAAGCACATCTAACGGCGCAAGACCCGCCTCACGGCGCCCGCCGCCAACCGGGCCGGACGGGTCAGCCGGTAGGTTGGCCACAGGGCCGCCGGCAAGGGCAGCGCGTAGTAGTCGCTTGGTGTCGGTGTCATGGCGATCTTCGTCGAGGCAAGGATCCGATCACCGAGCCGATCGCACAGCATCAGATCTTCGAGGTTCGCGCGCTCGATGTCGGCCGGAAATGCTCTGCGCAAGCGGCCGGCCAACTCGCGCGCCAAGGCTAGAACCGCGGGTTGTCGATCCAGAGCGGCCAGGACGAAAGGCGCAACCGGCTGCTCGAGCAGCTGCTGCGCCATCGCGGCGGCGAGGAGGATGGAGCAGGCGCTGCCGTTGCGCCGGGCGCGGGCATGGATGCTGGGCCAGTCGAGATCCGGCAGGCGCTCGACAAGCATCGCGAAATCACACACCCAGCCAAGGCTTCGCCACGCTTCCTTCGTGCCGTGCCCGGCCAGCAGCAGGACCAGCTCCTCGCCGTCGAGTGACGGTATGTCGACGCCGCCGATCGCGACCGGCTGCAAGGCCGACCAGATATCGGCCGCGTGCAACGGGAAGGGCAACCGCTCGGCCGAGAAGTCCCAGTGCAGGTCAACGGCGGCATCGACGTCGTCGCGAACGAAGGCGTACTGGCGTTGGTGCCGCAGGAAGGCGCGCCGGAAGGCGGCATCGCCCTGCGTGTTACGGTAGCCTTGGGCAGACAGCACGCCCTCGGCGCGATCCGCCTGGGCGGGCGGAACGATGATGTCGATATCGGAGTACTCGCGCAGGGCAACGTCGCCATAAAGCTGCATGGCCAGGACCGGACCCTTGAAGGCCGCGAAGTCGATTCCGGACTCCGAGAAGTCCGCCGAAAGCCTGATCAGTTCATTGGAAACTGCCAAGGCGCGCAACAGGTGGCCGTGCTGGAAGGCCACCAGCGCCTCGCGCATCAGCGGCGGAACGTGAATCCAGGACAGCCTGCTCAGCGCTTGCAGAAGGTTGGGCCGCACCCCGTGCTGGGCGGCCAGCTCCAGGACGATGTCGACGTCGATACCGCCGCGCAGCCGGTCGTGGATCTTGGCGAGGTCGGGATGCGGGCGAGCCGCGAGACAAAGGAGATCGAACTCGGCGCTGCCCACTCTCATTATCGGACCGGAGCGGCGGTCAGCCGGGCAATGCCCGACGGATCAGGTCTTGCAGGTCTCGAAATCGCCGCCGCGCTTGGTGCCGCGCGGCGCCGGCCTGCCGTCAGGGGCGCCACCGCCGAACAAAGTCATCGTCATGTCGCGCAGGTTCCCCAGCCTGGTGAGCACCGGTCGCTGATACGGCTTCTTGGCGGGCGGCTGCTCACTGTCGCCCTGTTCGCACCGGGTCTCGTCCCCTGTCTTGTCGACCATATGGAACTCCTGGGCTTCGCCCAATTCGGAAAAAATCACACCTACGCGTCGTGCAACCTCTATCACACCAACTCGATCAGCCCCTCCTGCTGGAGGCTGGCGAGCAATTGCGCGACATCGGCTTGGCAATCTGCCGGCGCAACATCGAATTCGGAGACCACGACGTCGCACAGCTCGGCCAGGGATCGCGGCTGCTCGAGCGCGTCCCAGATCCGCACGCCAGCGCCTTCGAGACCAAAATAGAGCGACCGCTCGAGGTCGAGAATCGCGACCTCGTCATTGATCTGGCACGACACCTGGTGGGCAACTTTCCTGAACACGGTGGACGGCTCAACCATGTTTGCAGTTTAGCCGCAAGGAACTGCCCGGTAAAGGCTCGGCGGCCTGGTGGCAATGGGTGACAAGCTCATCCAGTGGTCAAGAACGTGGGCGCTAAGTGATTGCATTAGCGCACTGGGGGAGGCGTCGGCCGGGGGCAACAGATCAGGCTCGACGTAGCGCTCCAGGAGGGCCGAGCCGGAAAGCTGCGGCCGGCCGTGGCGACGGATCATCTCGGCCTGGGCATTGAGGGCAAGCGGCGTCTTCGGCCGCTGCACAACTGCGTCCGGCAGCCTGCCCTTCATGGCCTCGCGGATCAGCTGCTTCTTCCAGCCCCACGGCACGGGCGGCACCGACAGCATGAACTCGAGCACCCGCAGGTCGAGGAACGGATGTCGCCAGCGCACCGGCGCCAGCGCTTCCTGAAGGTCGTAGCCGGCAAAGTAATCTTGCCAGATCGGACAGGTGAACGACGCGATCGCTGTCGGGTGCCAGGGATGGGTGCGATCGCCCCCATCACCCAAGTCGCGAATGCGCTCGACGAGACGCGACCGGTCGACGAACTCGGGCCGCAGCCAGCCGGGCAACGTTGGAGCGTCGCTGTCGCTGGCGGCGGCCGGCACCGCGTGGCGCCGCAGCGTCTCGGCCCAGCCCCGGATCCCCTTCGCCACCGTGTACCCGACAAGGGCGCCGGCAAGTCGCCGCCAGGAGCGTCGCCTCAGCAGCCATGACAGGTAGGGATCGCGGTCGAAGGTGAGCGCATTGTCGGGCCCCTCGCCTTCGAACCAAACCGCGGCCTGGCGGGACAGGTCCTGATTGATGCCGCGGACAAGGTGGGCGTTCAGGACCGCCTGCGTCGGCTCGGCCGGCCTGATGCCGCGCTCCCGCCAGAGCGGATCGTAGACCATGTCGTCGAACCGCTGGATCTGAAGTTCGATGTCGAGATGCTGCGCCGCCAGCCGTGCGTAGCGGTCCTCCTCGATATTCATCAGGTCTTCGTAATGCTCGCAACAGGCCACGACGCGACGCGGGTCGGCGGTCAGCTGGACGGTCGAGGCGGCCAACGTCGTGGAATCGAGGCCGCCGCTCATGGCGATGCCAACCTTTCCCCGCGGCAGGCGATCGGCGACCGCGAGCGACAACAGCTCGCGAAACCGTTCGGCATAGGCGCCGCGCCGTTCGAGTTGCAGCGGCTCGGCAATCTCGAGACGCCAGTAGCGGTGAACGCTTGCGCCCGTGCCACTCCACAGCAGCCGATGGCTTGGCGCGAGGCGGCTGACGTCGCGATACACCGTCCGATGAAACTCACGGCTCCAGGACAGTGTCAGGAAATCGGCGACCCAATATTCGTCGAGGTCGCGAAGACCCGCGCCCTGCTGCGCGACCCAATCGAGCGAATCACCGATGATGCCCAAGCTACCGGTGCGGCAGTGGAACAGGACACGCTTGCCTAGTTGGTCGCGCACGGTGAACAAACGCTGCCTCGTGTCGTCCCAAAGCACGAAGGCGAAATCGCCGGCCAGATGCTCGACGCAGCGCTCGCCCCATTTGGCATAGGCATGCAGGCAAAGCCGCATGTCGGACACATGCGGCGTCTCGTCCGCGAGATGCGGTCCGAGCTGCGACCGCAGGCGCTCGCGCGCATCGAGCCGGATGCGGCCGGCGATCCAATAGCGGTCGGCAAGGGAGTCGATGCCGGTCTCCTCGCCGGCAGCGTCCGACGTCCGGCAAAGGAGCGCCGCCTGACGGTGCGCCCCGAGCACCTTGAGGCCGTCGGCCGGCTGCAGGTCCAGCGGGCCGCCGTCGAAGTTGAACAGGGCGGCGAACACGGCTCAGCGCTCGCGGGACGGCCAGCTCACGAGGCGAACATAGGTGTCGAGCTCACCCTCGCCGACCAGGACACGGCCGTCGCGCTCCACCCACGCATGCGCCGCGAAGACGCCGCCAGTCCGGGACACGCCGATATGCAGCTCCGAACGATGGCCGTGCCGGCCGAGCATGCGTTGCAGGGCGAGTCCCGAGACCAGGCAGGTTGCGCCGGGCGTCGAGCGACTGGCCGTGCGGACAGCCCAGACAATTCGCTCTACCGGCGCGCCGCTGCGGCCGGACCGGACGGCCATGGCGCGCAGCCGGCTCGCTGAGACGAAGTACAAAGCCAGCCGGAAGTAGGCGCAGGCGGCGAAGGCTTCGAGCAACAGGCGCTTGTCCGCACCCGACAGCACCCAGAAGACCGACAACTTTCTCACGTTCCCATCGTCCGATGGATCTCGGCCGCCACGTCGTCCATCACGTCGAAGCTCCGCGGATAGCGCAGCGCGTAGACCGGCAGCATGCGCGACAACTGCGCGGCAAACGCCATCTGCCGGGCAAGCCTGTTCGGCGCAATATACCGGTCGTCCATCGAGGACGACAGGATGACCTTGGCAAGCTCGAGGCCCGAAAGACGGGCGGACGATACGGCGATGGGCCGCGGCTGCCCTGGGAGATCACCGATATAATAGAGACCGGAAAGCGGCAGCGGGCCGTTGCGGACGCGGCCGGTGTCGCGCGGCCGAACCATGATCTTGCCGCTGATCGAGTTGAAATGACCGTCGGCCAGCGCGTCCGGCAGGAACCGGCGGCCCGGATCGTCGAGCAGCTTCAGGCGATACGGTCCCTGATGGGCAATGGGGAGGCCCTGCGAGAACTCGACCCGGAGCATATCGTCGGTGACGAGATCGGCGCCGCGGTTGATGAGGAGAGCGGCCAGCGTCGACTTTCCCGCGCCGCTGTGGCCGAGCAGGCCAATGGCGCGGCCGTCGAGATCGATCACCGTCGAATGGAGCGGCTCCTCGCCGCGCAGCGTCAAGGCTGTGCCGAGGACGAAATTCATGAGATTCGCTTCGAACGTCCGACGATCGACGGACGGCGAGGCCGAGCAGATCACGTCGCAGCCGTCGGGCGACACCACCACCTCGAAGATGTCGTCGACCTTGAGATAGACGGAGCCGTCTTCGAGCATGAGATGCACGACCGGGTCGTCAGGCGCAGTCTGAGGCGGGCTTGCCGGCAAGGCGACAGGAAGCCCGCCCGACTCCGCAAAGCGGATCGTTATCGTGAGGCCGTCCACGTCCCCGGCCGGCTCCAGAGAGCCGAACGGCTGGTCGCTGGCCACGACAAGACCGTAGACAGCGTAGCGATAGAGCGGCTTCACCGATGTTCCCGTTGCGCGTGGCGCGTTTTCCCGAATACTAACAGCACCTTAACCGACGGGGGCTGCGGAAGGTACAAGCATGATCAGGGTCGACTGCCAGGGTGTGGCGCCCGAGGCCGCCGCCGCCTCCGAGGAGATCCGCGCGGCCATCGCCTGTTTCGTGAAGCATGGCTATGCCATCCTCGACCACGTCGTCCCGGCTGAAAAGATCCACGCTCTCCAGCAGGAATTCGAGCAGGACTATGGCCGCTCGCTGAAGCGCGAAGAAGACGACATGTCGAAGGAAGTCGGCGATGCGCGCTTCATGATCCCGCTGCGCCTGGCCAAAGGTTTCGCCGACACCGCGATCTTCGCCAATCCCTACGTGGTCGCCGTCGTTCATGCCGTGCTGGAGCAGACGGCCATCCTCGAAGCCTATGGTGCCGTCGTATCCTTCCCCGGCGCCAAGGCACAGCCGAACCACCATGACGGGCCTCACCTGTTCGGCGCGGAGATCTCCGCTTTGCTGCCGGCCCATGCGCTCACCTTCGCGCTCCCCTTGGTCGAAATGAACGAGAGCCACGGGACCACGACGCTGCTGCCGGGAAGCCATCGCTGGCGCAGAGCGGGCGAAGATGTCGAAGGCATCACGCCGACAGTGCCGACGGGATCGTGCATGCTGTGGGATTTCCGCCTGGTCCACAGCGGCACCGCCAACCGGTCGACGGTGCAGAGACCGATGCTCTACGGCACCTATTCGAGGCCGTGGTATCGGGACCCCGTCAATTTCCGCGGCAAGAGGAGGATGCGACGTGTCGATTTCGACGCCGGCTTCCTCGAAACCCTGCCTGAAGACGCACGGCGCCTGATCAGCCATGCCGCCTGACGCGACCGGACGGGCGATGCCGCGTCGCATCATCACTTCATGGCTAGGCGGGGATGAGGCTGATCGGCTCCTTTCGTATGCCGTGGCCGAAGAAGGACGCTTCATCGAGACGAAAGTTGTGCTCGCGAATGAAACGACGGCGAACGTCGATCGATCTCTGCGCCGGTCGCGTGTCCTGCGCGATCTCGGACCGTTCGAGCCGCTGCTGCGCACCAGGGCCCAGGCTCTCCAGCTCATGCTCGAGACCGAATTCGGAATGAGCCACAGGCCGCTGGGAGAGATCGAGATCGAGCTGGTGGCGCATGGCGATGGCGGCTTCTATCGGCCTCACATCGACACCTTCACCGGCGACACCGCATCGAGTGGCGCCAATCGGCGGCTTAGCCTGATCTATTACTTCCATCGAAGACCTCAGGCATTCTCAGGCGGGCGGCTGCGGCTACTCAGCCTGAAGGGTGGCGAGCCGCTTGCGATCGAACCGGCTCATGACACGCTGATCGCCTTCCCGTCATTCATGCCGCATGAGGTGGAGCCTGTGTCGATCCCACGGGACGGCTTCGAAAACTGCCGGTTCGCCGTGAACATCTGGCTTCACGGATAGCCAGCGTGAACGTGCGCCAAGACATTGGTCATCTCGCACCGATCGTGACGGCGGCCTCGGTCAATCGCGTGCAAGTGGAGTTCCTGAGCGGCGAGCGCGTCGTCGGACGCATCGATGCACCGGCGCTGGGTGGCTTCTCGGTGCGCGATGTCATGCGGCTTGCCCTCGACTGCGTCCCTCTCGGCGAGCTCATCAGATCGGGCGGCCTCAAGACCCGCTTCCGCTTCTGGTGGTTGAGCGGACTGGCCGTCCTGCGCCTCGGCGCCGAAGCGGTGGCAGCCGGGCTGGCAGGACGCACCATGCCGTTGCGCGGTCTGCGCGCGTTCGCCAAGGCAGCCTTGAGCGAGGGCGCGATCGGCGCGACGGCGGGCGCGGATGAACGCACCATCGCCTCCTTGATCGCTGAAGGCAAAGCGATGGCGGCGCGCATGGTGCCCGTCCCCGTCCAGGAAAAGCCGCCGGCGCACCCGGCGCGAGCGCAGGCACAGCCGGGAGCCCGGAGCGACCGCCTGCCCGTCCTGCTCTATCACCGTGTCGCCGAGGAAGGCCCGGCCGCGCTGGCACGTTTCCGCCAGACACCGGCGGCCTTCACCGAGCAGATGACCTGGCTGCGCCGCAACGGCTACCATGCCGTCACTTCGGCCGAGCTGGTGCGCCACTTCAAGAGCGGCCAAGCCTTCGACGGCAAGCCCGTGCTGATCAGCTTCGACGATGCCTATTGCGACTTCCACGACACGGCGTGGCCGATCCTGCGCGCCCACGACTTGACCGCCGAAGTGTTCGTCGTCACCGACCGCGTCGGCGGCTGCGCCGACTGGGATGCCGCCTTCGGCGCGCCTGCCCCGCTGATGGATTGGCCGCAGCTGCAGGCGTTGTCCGCCGCCGGCATCCGTTTCGGCAGCCATATGGCAAGCCACAGCCACATGGCCGGCTTGTCGAGCCGCGAGATCGTGCTGGAGGCGGCGCGTTCGCGGGCGGCGCTGGAGCGCGCCCTCGGAACGGCCTGCCGGTCGATCACCGCTCCCTACGGCGACGGCGACGACCGCTTTGTGCGCATCGCCCGCGCCTGCGGCTACGAGGTCGCCTTCACCACCGATCCCGGCCTTGCCGCCCTTGGCGCGGATGCTCTGCGCCTGCCACGCATCGAGATTCGCAGCGGCTGGTCGCTCGAGGCGTTCGCCACCGCCGTGAAGGAAGGGTCGGGCGTCGTTTAGCGGCGAGATGGCCCACCCCGGGCGGCCCGCATCGTGCTACAGGATGGGCGGAGTGCGCGAGGGGAACACGCGATGACTACCAACGGGGGCCCGGCTCGACCGGATTTCGAGCGGATTGCGCTTTTGTTGCAAGGTGGCGGCGCCTTGGGCGCCTATCAGGCCGGGGTGTACCAGGCGCTGGCCGAAGCCAATCTGCATCCGGATTGCGTGGCCGGCATCTCGATCGGCGCGATCAACTGCGCGATCATCGCCGGCAACCCGCCCGAGAAACGCGTCGAGAAGCTGCGCGCCTTCTGGGAGACGGTGACCCAGCCACCGCTCGGCATTCCCGGCATCGCGTCGATCAATCTCGGCGATGGCCTCGCCCACCAGACGGTCAATCAATGGCGGGCGCTCGGCACCCTGATGTTCGGCGCACCGAGCTTCTTCCAGCCGCGCATCCCGCCGCCGATCTTCACACCGGCCGCCACGCCCGACACGCTTGGCTTCTACGATACGAGGCCGCTCAAGAGCCTGCTCGAGAGCCTGGTCGACTTCGAGCGCATCAACGCCAAGGAGATGCGCTTCGGCGTCGGCGCCACCAACGTCAAGACGGGCAACTTCGTCTACTTCGACAACACGACCCACACGGTTGGGCCCCAGCACGTCATGGCGAGCGGATCGCTGCCGCCCGGCTTCCCCGCCACCGAGGTCGACGGCGAGTACTATTGGGACGGCGGCGTCGTCTCCAATACGCCCTTGCAATGGGTGCTCGACAACCGGCCACGGCAGGACACGCTCGCCTTCCAGGTCGACCTGTGGAGCGCGCGCGGCGAGCTGCCGCGCGACATGATCGAGGTCGATGTCCGACAGAAGGACATCCGCTACTCGAGCCGTACCCGCAAGGGCACCGACGAGTTCCGTCGCATGCAGTCGATGCGCCGCGCCGCCGCCAAGCTGCTCGACGGCATGCATGCGGATCTGCGCCAGACGCCGGAAGCCGAGTTGCTGGCCCAGGAGGCCGACAGCAAGGTCTACAACATCATCCACCTGATCTATCACGCGCGGCGCTACGAGGGTTCGTCCAAGGACTACGAGTTCTCGCGCCGGACCATGGAGGAGCATTGGGCGAGCGGCTACAGCGACATGGCGCGCACGCTCCAGCATCCCGAGGTCCTGCAGCGGCCGCAGAGCGCCGACGGCGTATTCACCTTCGATCTCAAGACCCAGGGCCGAGTGTAGGAGCAGAGCGCCATGAAGATCGCCGACGTCCGCAAGAATGCTTTTGCGATGCCGCTCAACAACCCGGCCTATCCGCGCGGGCCGTATCGCTTCTACAATCGCGAGTTCGTCGTCATCTCCTACCGCAGCGATCCCGACATCCTGCGCGCCGTCGTGCCCGAGCCGCTGGAGGTGGTCGGCGACACGGTGAACTACGAATTCATCCGCATGCCCGATTCGACCGGCTTCGGCGACTACACCGAGACCGGCCAGGTGATCCCGGTGCGCTTCAAGGACAAGAACGGCGAGGTGCAGGAAGGCGGCTACGTGCACGCCATGTACCTCGACGACAACTCGCCGATCGCCGGCGGCCGCGAGATCTGGGGTTTCCCCAAGAAGCTCGCCACCCCCAAGATCAGCCACGAGAGCGAGACGCTGGTCTGCACCCTGCACTACGGCAGCGTGCTCTGCGTCAGCGCCACCATGGGCTACAAGCACCGCGAGCTCGACCACGCGCCGCTGCTGAAGGCCCTGGCCAAGCCCGCCTTCATGATCAAGATCATCCCCCACGTCGATTGCTCGCCGCGGGTCTGCGAGCTGGTGCGCTACTACACCGAGGACGTGACGGTGAAGGGCGCGTGGGCCGGACCGGCGGCGCTGCAGCTCTTCGATCACGCCCTGTGCGACGTCAATCGCCTGCCGGTGCGCGAGATCGTATCGGCGAGTCATTACGTCACCGACCTGACATTGGGTCTTGGTGAAGTCGTGTTCGATTACCTGGCCTGATGATGCTCGTGCAAAGCCAACCTCATGCTGAGGAGGGCGCGCAGCGCCCGTCTCGAAGCATGCGCCCCAGGCACCGTGTTTGTTGCCACCCACGCGCGGTTTACCGCGCGCATTCGAGACGGCCCTTCGGGCCTCCTCAGGGTGAGGTTTGTCACTGATCCAGGAAGAGGAGTTCCCATGTCCCGTTTCAAAGGAAGAGTCGCCATCGTCACCGGTGCGGCGAGCGGCATCGGCAAGGAGATCGCGCTGCGCATCGCCGCCGAAGGCGGCATCCCGGTGATCGCCGATCTCAATCTCGACGCCGCCGGCGCCACCGCCAAGCAGATCCAGGCCAAGGGCGCCGACGCCTTCGCAGTCGCCATGAACGTCACCGACGAGGCCCAGGTCGAGAAGGGCGTGGCCGACACCATGGCCAAGTACGGCAAGATCGACATCCTGGTGAGCAACGCCGGCATCCAGATCGTGAAACCGATCGTCGACTTCCCCTTCGCCGACTGGAAGAAGCTGCTCGCCATCCATCTCGACGGCGCCTTCCTCACCACCAAGGCCTGCCTCAAGCACATGTACGCCGCCAAGTACGGCCGCGTCGTCTACATGGGCTCGGTCCATTCCAAGGAGGCGTCCAAGCTCAAGGCGCCCTACGTTACCGCCAAGCACGGCCTGATCGGTCTCGCCAAGGTGCTGGCCAAGGAAGGCGCGGAATACAACGTCGCGGCCAATGTCGTCTGCCCGGGCTTCGTGCGCACACCGCTGGTCGACAAGCAGATCCCCGAGCAGGCCAAGGAGCTCAACATCAGCGAGGATGACGTGATCAAGCACGTCATGCTGAAGGACACGGTCGACGGCCAGTTCACCACCACTGATGAAGTGGCCGACGCCGTTCTCTATTTCGCCGGAGCGTCCAGTACCGCACTGACCGGCCAATCCATGGTCGTCAGCCACGGCTGGTTCATGCAGTAGGCAACAATGCAGTAACCGCGCATCAATCGGTGTGTTGCAAGGTTGCAACGCGCCACGCCGATGTGATCGCGGCCGGCAACTCGGTTCCCGGACCCTCGTTTGGACTGTGCACTGCACTCGCTCTCAAACGAGGGAACCTCTCTATGTTCAATAAAACGCTTTTGGCCGTCGCCGCCGTGATGGTGACGCCGGTCGCCGCAAGCGCCCAGTCCTTGTTCACCCCCAGTGGGCCGGTCAATCCCGGCTTCTATATCGGTGCCGAAGGCGCTGCGAACTGGCTGCTGAACAACCAGAGCTACAATATGGACACCGGCTGGGCCGCCGGCGGCAAGCTCGGTTACGACTTTGTCGGCCCGCGCATCGAGGTGGAGGGCCTTTACCATTCCAACACCGGCAGCGGTAACGTCGCCTTCCCGGGCGGCATTGCCAACGTGCGCGGTCGCATCGACCAGGTCTCGGTGATGGCCAACGTGCTGTACGACTTCTTTCCCGGTGCAACCGTCACGCCCTATGTCGGCGCCGGCGCCGGCATCGCCTTCGTCGACACCACCATCCAGGGCTGCAGCTTGTGCAGCACCCAGTTCGCCTACCAAGGCATCATCGGTGTCGGCTACAACGCTACCGACGCCATCCGCATCGGCATCGAGGGCCGCTACTACGGCACCACCAACAGCGGCAGCCTCGCCTACCAGAACAACAACCTGATGGCGTTGGTGAGCCTCAGCTACAAGTTCGGCCAGCCCGAGGCCGCACCTCCGCCGCCCCCGCCGGCGGCGCCGGTCTCGCCGCCGTCCTTCATGGTGTTCTTCGACTGGGACCGCGCCACGCTTTCGCAGCAGGCGCTGGGCACGATCAGCCAGGCGGCGCAAGCCTACAAGACCAAGGGCAGCGCCCGCATCACGGCGACCGGCCACACCGATACGTCGGGTCCGGAGAGCTACAACATGGCGCTGTCGCTGCGTCGTGCGAATGCAGTGAAGGACGCTCTGGTGCGTGACGGCGTGCCGGCGCAGGCGATCACCGTGATCGGCAAGGGCGAGTCCAATCCGCTGGTGCCGACGGGCGACGGCGTGCGCGAGCCGCAGAACCGCCGCGTCGAGATCGTCGTTCAGTAAGCGAAACGCCAACCCTCCATTGGCAGGAACGGCCGGGTCATTCCCGGCCGTTTCCATTTACAGTGATTGCATGCCCGAACACGATCATCAGGACATCGTCGTCCTGTTCAGCCGACAAAGCCGCGACGCCTACGCCATCCAAGCCGCCGAGCGCGGCGAGACCTACACTTTCACCGACGCTTGGGGCCTGCCGCGCACCTGGGTCAAGGGCGAGTACGCTTATCTCGCGCCCAACGCCGCGGAGCTGCTGCTGGCGCGCTGCAACCTCAAGCATCATCTGGTCGAGGAAGCCGAGCTTGACGACGCGCGGTTGGCCCGCTGCCGCGCGCTGATCGTCGCCAACGCCGCGCATCTCGCACCCGAGACCATCGCGCGCATCGAGCGCTGGCTGGGCGGCGACCGCCGCCTGATCGTCACCGGCAAGACCAACCTGCCGCCCGCCCTGCTTGGCCTCAGGTCCTGCACGCCCGCGCCGGTCAAAGGCTATACCGGCTGGCGCTGGCGTCCGGGCTCGCCCTTCTCGGGCGATGCCTGGGAGCCGCTCTACGTCAGCGGCTACGAGCGCCATCCCGTCAACAAGGTCGAGCCGGCGGCTGGAAGCCGCGTGCTCGCCGATGTCGTCGAGCTCACGGGCGACCTCACCGACGCCACCACCACCACCGTGGCCGAGCTGGGTCCGGGCATCGTGCTCAGCGAGCGCACCGTCTATGTCGCCAACCAGGTGCTCGAGCTGATCGGCGGCATGATGCAGGCGCATCTCAACGTCGAGCCGGTGCGCCACTGGGCCAATGCCACCCACTGGGGCGACACGTTGCTGCTCTTCCTGCGCCGGCTGATGCTGGAGGTCGGCCTGGCGCCGCTGTGGCAGACGCGGCTGCGCTCGTTCGGCACCTATGACGGCGTGCTGTCGTTTCGCCACGATGTCCACGGCATGCGCGACTACACCTTCCTCGACTACCAGATCCAGAACCTGATCCCCGCGAGCTACGACATCGAGGATCCGACCTTCTCGACCAACATCGACGAGGCGATGGCGCGCGACTGGGTCGAGCGCACCACGCAGCACAGCTTCATCGAGCCCGCGCTGCACAACGACAGCTCGATCGGCGACCCGCCAACGGCGATCTTCGGCAAGGGCCTGTTCGAGCACGTCTCGAAAGCGAGCACGAGTCTCGGCATCACAATCTGCACCTGCGGCCGCCATGCCGGCGGGCACATGCATCCCGAGACGATCGACGCGATGGACTATCTCTACGCCCACGACACGACGATCCTCGGACTCTGCACCTTCTGCTACTATCACATGATCGAATACGGCGTGCGCGACCCCAATGTCATGGTAGGCGGCACGATCGGCGAGAAGCCGCTAACCTATGTGACCGACGTGCGGCGCACCATCGCCACCTCCGGCATCTGGTTCCCGTTCCGGCCGGTTGTCACGACGGACAAGGAATGGCGCAAGCTGCGCGGCTGGGACCGCACGCACGAGTACGACGCGGCCTACGAGCTGGTCGAGACGATCTTCGCCGGCCGCAACGCGCGCCGGCCTGGGCTCGACGATCGGTTGGAGAACGGCGTCTATTCCTTCCAGTACCATCCCGAGCTGGCGCGCGATCCGTCGGTGAACAACGGCAAGGGCACGCTCGATTATGTGCGCTACTGCATCAACCTCGCCGAGCGCCGCAACTACTGGATCGCAACCCAGGCCGAGCTCTACCAGCGCATGGCCGACTACGAGGCGCTGGGCTTCGATGTACGCGACGGCGGCCGCGAGGTCACGATCACCAACCCGACCGACCGGCGGATCGCCGCCATGGTGCTCGAGCAGCGCCTGCGCTTTGGCAGCGTCTGGCTGGGCGACGAGGAGTTGATCCACGTAGCCGACGGCGCCTTCGTCACGATCCCGCCGCTCGATGCGGGGACTTCGATCACCCTCACCTTCAAGCCCGACGTGGTCGAGGCACCTCTGGTGCGCCAGCCCTCCAACAAAGGGCTGGTCGTGCTCGACGCGCGGCACGATCCCAAAAGCGGGGAGGCGCGCCTCAAGCTCAGCGTTTGCCGGCAACAGCCGCTCAGCGTCGAGGGCGTCGACCCCGAAGGTGTCTATCGCGTGCAGATCGAGAATCAACCTGCGCAGGACGTGCTGGTCCGCACCGTGCGCACCATCCAGGCGCTGCTGAGCGAGAAGACCGACGCTGCCAAGGGACGCAGCCGACGCGCCGTCACGCCGGGCACGACGCGGTTCCTCGACCTGGTGGTCGAGGGTGAGGACAACCGCTTCGTCGAACGGACCTTGCGCATCCGCCAATTGCCGGCCGACGAGGCTCGGCCCATCCGGCAGGCGCTAATCGCCGCCATTCCCGAGAAGCGCGGCCGGGTCACTTGAAGCGTTGACTCCAAACATCCTCGCGCGCAGCGTTGCCGATCGACCGTTCAACCAATGAACGGCTCTCCCGGGAGGGAACATGGCAACGACCCTTGGCGCCGTCGCGGCACTCGCCGCGACGCTTGCAATGGCGGCGGCCGCGCTGCCGGCGAAGGCCGCGACGTTCGTCTATGTCGGCTGCACCGACAGCAACGAGATTCATGTCCTGCAGCTCGACCCGCAGACCGGTGACCTGACGCCGGTCGAGAAGGTGACGATTCCCGGGATCACAAAGACGGCGGGCTCGACGCCGATGGCGATCAGCCCGGACAAGAAATTCCTGTTCGCCGCCACGCGCGGCGAGCCGATGGTGGCGGCGAGCTTTCGCATCGATCCGGCGACCGGCAAGCTCAGCCACATCGCCAACGGCCCGCTCGACGGCAGCATGGCCTACATCGCCACCGACCGTAGCGGCCACTTCCTGCTCGCCGCCTCCTATCCCAACAACAAGGTCACGGTGAATCCGATCGCCCGCGACGGCACGGTGCAGCCGCCGAAACAGGTCATCCCGACCGAGCCCAACGCCCACGCCATCCAGCCCGACGCCTCCAATCGCTTCGTGCTGGCGACCAGCCTCGGCGGCAATCTCGTGCGGCAGTTCCGCTTCGATGCCGCGACCGGAACGCTGTCGCCCAACGAACCGCCGGCGGCACAGGTGAAAGCCGGCGCCGGTCCGCGGCACTTCGCCTTCCATCCGACCAATGGACGGGTCTATCTGCTGAACGAGCTCGAAGCGTCGGTCTATGTCTTCGCCTACGACCCCAAGACCGGCACGCTGAAGGAACAGCAGGTGCTGAGCGCGCTGCCCGAGAAGAAGCCGGAAAAGATCTGGGCGGCAGACCTGCACCTGACACCGGACGGCAAGTTCCTCTATGCCAGCGAGCGCGGGACCAGCACGATCGCGGGCTTCAAGGTCGATCCCGGCGACGGGACGCTGACGCCGATCGGGCACACCGCGACCGAGCAGCAGCCGCGCGGCTTCGCCATCGATCCGACCGGGCGCTATCTCCTGGCGGTGGGCCAACTCTCGGATTCGATGACCAGCTACGCCATCGATCCGGCCAGCGGCAATCTCAGCAAGCTCAAGCAATATCCGATGGGCAAAAATCCCAACTGGGTGGAGATCGTCAATCTGCCCTGAGAGGGCTAGACTTCGCCCAGGAGGTCCGTCATGACCCGCACGCTCGACATCGAACCGATCGACGCCACCTTCGGCGCCGTCGTCCGAGGCATCAAGGTCGCGGAAGCCGACGAGGCGACGTTCCGCGCGCTGTACGATGCCTGGCTCGAATACGCGCTGCTGATCTTTCCCGACCAGCACCTGCGGCGCGATCAGCAAATCGCCTTCGCCAAGCGCTTCGGGCCGCTCGAGTTCGAGATGGCGGCGATCAGCAATGTACGCTCCGACGGCAGCATCCGGCCGGAGAAGGACAATGACGACGTGATCAAGGTGCTGAAGGGCAACATGGGCTGGCACCATGACAGCACCTACATGCCGGTGCAGGCCAAGGGCGCGGTGTTCAGCGCCGAAGTCGTGCCGAGCATCGGCGGCCGCACCGGTTTCGCCGACATGCGCGCCGCCTACGATGCGCTCGATCCCGCGATGAAGGCCAGGATCGAGGGCCTCAACGCCTTCCATTCGCTGCACTACAGCCAGAGCAAGCTTGGCCATCAGGCGAAGAATGCCGACGGCGAATACTCGGGCTACGGCTTCCATGACGGGCCGGTGCCGCTCAGGCCCCTCGTGAAGACGCATCCCGAGACCGGCCGCAAGTCGTTGCTGGTCGGCCGCCACGCCCACAACATTCCCGGTCTGGAACAGGCCGACTCCGACCGTCTCATCCAGGAGCTGGTGGACTTCGCCTGCCAGCCGCCGCGCATCTACCACCACGACTGGACCCCGGGCGACGCCTTGGTGTGGGACAATCGCTGCCTGATGCACCAGGCGACGCCCTGGGACATGACGCAGAAACGCATCATGTGGCACAGCCGCATCGCCGGCGATCCCAAGAGCGAATCGGCGTTGGCGGCCTGACCGTCATCCCGAGCGTAGCGCAGCGAAGTCGAGGGACCTCGTCTTGGCGATGCAGCTACAAGAACAGGTCCCTCCACTACGCCTCGCTGCGCGAGGCTCCGGTCGGGATGACGGATAAAGTCAATGCGGCGGCATCGGGATGAACACGGGCGGCGTGCCTGACATCTTGCTGCGCGCCTTGATGTCGGCGTCGTTGGCGCCGTGCGGCTTCAGGTAGACGTAGAACGGCGTGCGGCGCTCGACGATGTCGTTGCCGGGCTGGGCGCTGCGGCTGATCAGCATGTCGGCCTGGATGCGGACATGCATGTAGCCCGGGATCAGCTCGGCCCAGCCCTTGACGTCGGGCGTGAACAGTACGTCGTAGGAATGGGCGTCGGTGAGCTTGATCACGCCGTTGGCGGCCTCGCCGACCGGGCGTGACGGCACCTGTTGCCACGTCATGCCCGTCTGCACGTAGACGCCGACCGTGTTCGGCATGATGTAGAGCGGCCGCGCGAGGTCGATGTTCTGCAGCGCCAGGGTCATGCGATAGGACTTGCCGTCCGCCTCGGGCACGATGCTCTTCAGCTCGACATAGAGCGAGCTCCGCGCCTCGTGCTCGAGCAAGAGCCGCGCCTGGCGCTGCTGCAGCAGGGCGCGCTGCTGCCAGATGCCGATGCCGCCGTCGATCGCGAAGGCCGCACACAGGATGGCCGCAGTGCCCATCACGACCGGCGACCGCCAGAGTCGCAGCCCGCGGCCGAGCTTCACCGCGAAGCCCGCGGGCGGCTCGACCGGCCGCCGCGGTGCGGCTTCCCGCAGCTTCTCGAGCAGGGCGCTCTCGCCCTTCTCGCTCGCCTGCTCGGCGATGCCCAACCGGCGGCGCAGCAGTCGCGCTTCGGACTGCCCGGCCGCCACCTGCCGCCACAGGTCGCGGATCAATGCGTCCTTCTCGGGCGGCGTCAGCTTGGCGAGATCGGGCCGCTTGCCATTCATGACGCGCGCTCGTCTTCCACGATCTGGCCGCCGGCGATATGGACGATCTGCTCGGCCTGCTCGGCGAGCGCCAGATTGTGGGTGACCAGCAGCAAGGTCGTACCGAGCTCGCGATTGACCGCCAGAAGCTCGTCCATGAGCTCGATCTCGGTCTGCTCGTCGAGGTCGGAGGTCGGCTCGTCGGCCAGCAGCAGGACGGGATCGTTGATCAGCGCCCGGGCGATCGCCGCCCGGCGCTGCTCGCCGGCCGAACATTCCGACGGATAGGCGTCGAGATGATCGCGCAGCCCCATGCGCGACAGCAGCATCGCCGCCTTGCCGTAGATGTCGGCATCGCCGCGCCTGCCCAGCATCGCCGGCAGGGCGACATTGTCGACCAGGCGCAAGGTCGGCAGCAGGCTCGCGAACTGGAAGACGAAGCCGATGCGGCGGTTGCGGAAGGCCGCGAGCTTGTCGTCCGACAGGCGCCAGATGTCGATGCCGTCGACCGTCACGGTGCCATCCGTCGGCCGGCTGAGGCCACCCATCATCGCCATCAACGAGGACTTGCCCGAGCCCGAGCGGCCAATGATGGCGGCGTAGCAACCCTTCTCGACATCGAGGTCGATCCCCGCCACCGCCTGCACCTCACCGCGCTCGGTGACGTAGCTTTTGCGCAAGGCCTGGCACGACAGCACGGTCAGGCCTCGCCGCGCACGAGGTCGTAGGCATCGCGCCGGCTCGCGGCCCACGCCGGATAAAGCACGCCCGCGACGCCGATGGCCGAGGCGAGCACGATCGCGCCGGCGGCAAAGGCGATCGTGCGCGCCAGGTCGACCCACAGGAAGGGCAGGCCGACATTCTCGAGGTAATAGACCAGCGAGCGCTCGAAGAGGCGCATCGCCAGCAGCCCCAGCACCACGCCCAGGAGCCCGCCCAGGCCGGTCGCCAGCACGGCCTCGATCACCAGCACGCCCAGCACCTGCGCGCGCCGCGCGCCGATCGCCTTCAGGAGTCCCAGCTCGCCGCGCCGCTCGGTGACGATGGCGGAGAACAGCACGCTCACCATCAGCGCGGTGCCGGCGAACATCAGCACGACCAGGGCCAGCATGCCGTCGAGCAGCGCCGCCAGGCCCTGGCGGATGCCCGAGAGCGTGGTGTCGCCGGACACGACCTTGACGCCCTTGACGTTGGACAGGATGGCAAAGCGCGCCTGCAGCGGCGTGGCGCCGGGCGCCAGCTCGGCCAGGAAGCCGCTGACCTTGCCGGGCGCCAGCACGGCGGGCTTCGCGCCGTGACTACCGATCGCGTCGCTGAGCGCGTCGAGGGTGGCGAAGGACATGAACACGCCGCGCTCGTGGGTCCCAACGCCGGTGCGGCCGAGCCGGCCATAGATGATGTGCGGCTTGCCGAAGATCAGGAGTTCGCTGCCCAGCACGCCGTCACGCGCCGCGCCCAGGATGACGTCGCCGGGCCGCATCGGCCGATTGAGCTTCTCGCTGAGCCACGGCTGGACGGTAAAGTCCTGCGCCGGCTCGAAGCCGATGAGATCGGCGGATTCGTGATGGCTGCCGATGCCCGAATGCTCGACGCGCACGATCTTCTGCGCCGCGACCCGGCCGAGGCTCGCGATGCGTGCCTTGGCCAACGCATCGGCATCAAGCACCAGCTCGCTCGGCTCGACGACCAGCAGCGAGGCCGTGATGTTGGTGAGGGCGCCTTCCGGCACGACCATCAGGTCCGCGCCCAGCCGCGTGAAGCCTGCCTCCATGCTGCGCTGGATGCTCTGCATCAGGATGGCGCCGGTGAAGACCACGCCGCTGCCGAGCGCCACGGCGGCGATCAGCAGCAGGGTCCGCGCCTTGCGGCGGCCGAGATTCTGGAGAGCGAGGCTCGGCAGCAGCCAGCGCATCAAAGCGTGCAGGACCGCGTGTGCTTCATGTGCTCGAGCCTGGTCGGGATGATCACGCAGTCATGATGGCCGCCGTTGCTCGGCAGGATGCCGATCAAGGTGTCGGTCGAGGTGTCGATGACGGCGATGCCGCTCGACTGGCGCTGGAAGCCCGAGAACGGCGTCAGCACGTATTTGCCGTCATAGGTGATGGCCGGCGTCTGCAGGTCGGGCCCGATGCCCTGGATCTCCTTGGTGATGGTCCAGGTCTTGGTGTCGACCACCATGATGCCGCTGTAGGCGGGCGATGGATGCAGGATCGACAGGTAGAGCTTGGAGCTGTCGAGCGAGAACACCATGTGGAACGGATTGGGATACTTGCCGCGCCACAGCGGATCCTCGACATGCGCCACCTTGCGCCATTTCGTCGGATCGGGATCGCTGCAGCTGAAGATCGAGCAGTTGTTTTCCCGGAGATTGTTCATCATCACCAAAAAACGGCCGTCCGGCGAGAAGCCGATCTCGTGGCCCGGCGAATGGATCTTGTCGAACACGACCTTCCAGGTGTCCTTGTCGATCTGCTCGACGGGATACTGGTCCTGCGAATCCTTGGTGAATTGCAGGAAGGCCACCGGGTCGAAGTTCTTCTCCGGATCGAGGATGGCGATGCCGCCGCACAGCCGCACGACAGTCGCGGCCCAACGGCCCTCGGGATGCCAGATCGTGCCGTCGGCGCCGGTCAGGGTCAGCGGCGCCTCGCCGGTGATCGAGCCCTCCTCGACGAAGAGCTCGCCCATGGGAATCATTTCCCAGTCGATCTTGTTGCCCTTCGTGCCGCGGTAGTTGTAGAGGCCGGTCTTTTCATCGGGATAGATTTTCTTGATGGTGAGAGTGCCGCCCTTGATCCACGCCTCGCGAAGGTTGGGGACGTTGGCCTCCCAGTCGAAGCGCAGGCAGGCCTTCACCCGGGAGGTCGTGCGGTCGAAGCAGGCGGCGACGTCCTTCTGTCCGTCGGTCACGAAATAGGACTCGGCATCCTTCGGGTTGACCGTGACGTGCACGCCGAGCCCCAACCCGGTCTTCTCGGAGACGTTTTCGATCAGCTGCATCTGCGTGCCGTCGTAGCGCACGCGATAGATGTTGGTGCCCGGCGGTGCGTTCTCCGCCGTGACGGCGGTGTTGATGCCGTAGATCAGCGAATTCTGGCCGCCCTGGGTGGAGTTGACGAACTCGAAGCCGTGATAGGGGTCCGCGCTCGGGAACGCGCAGAGATGGTGGCTGATCGGATTGTAGTCGCCGTAGTTCCAGTACCAGATCGATGCCAGGACGCGGTTGGAGTTGAGGTCGATGGCATAGGTGCCGCCGCCCATCTTGGTCGGCAGCAAGGCGACCCAGTTGCCGAGACTCTGGCCGCGGACATCGGCCCGGCTGTCGACGACCTGGCGCACGATGTCACCGCTTTGCGGCGAGGTGCTGACCGCCCCGGCGGCGCCCACGCCGTTGGCCGAGCTGCCGCCGTTCAGCGCGTTGTAGCCGAGCACGCCGGCTTCGGCGACGACGGCGGTGCCGACCGCGGCATTGAAGATGCTGCGACGGCTGAAACCCCACTTCTTGGGCGGCGGCGCCAACGCGACCGCCTTGCGGGCGTCGGCCGCCTGCTTGTCGGCGAGATAGGTCTGGAATTCCGCGTGATCCTGGGCATCGACTTCGGCGCGGCGGCGAGCATAGTTGGCGGCTGACGCCCGCGCCGGAAGGTTTCCTCCTTCCGAACCGATCTCGATGCCGGGTCCCCCGTGCTGGGGCGTTTTGGTGGATGTCGGCTTGCCGCGCTTCGCCATGTGTATCCCCCTCATCGTTTTAAGTTGGTGCGCGCGATACTAGACAGACCTTCGCAAAGAAATAAACTTTTTGATGACGACATGAATGCAGAGCACGATTGTCGTTAGTGAGGGCTGGTCGTCGCGTTGGTCTTGTCGCAAACTCCGCCGGCCCATCGGGAGTGCGTGAATGGACTACATGGTCGTCATCAGTGCCGTGGTTCTCGGACTCTCCGTGCTCGCGACCGTCGCCAAGTTCCTCGACTGGTTTCTCCATAGCGATCCGCGCACCATGGTGCGCACGACGCGCTGGATGCTGTTGCTGCTGCTGCTCGCCTGCATTCCGCTGCTGATCTACGCCCTCTCCACCCAGCAATGGTCGCTCTCCATGCTGCTCGGCGCCGGCGTGCTGATCGTGCCGACGCTGCTCAGGTGGCGCACCATGTTCGCGCCGCTCACTGCAGCCTTCCAATACTTCCGGCGGCGGCCCCGGCCCTATTCGACGAAGGGTCCCAATCCCTTCGACATGGAGATCTGGGAAGACCCGCCGCACGATCCCGAGACGGTGCGCCGGGCGGCGGCGATCCTCGAAGCCTATGTGAGCAAGGCGTCGCTGGTGGCGCTGAGCGACGAGCGCGACGAGCCCGCTCAGCACATGACGCGCGGCGAGGCGCTGGAGGTGCTGGGCCTCGAGCCCGGCGCCGACGAGGACGAGATCCGCGCCGCCCACAAGCGCCTGGTGCGGCTGGTCCATCCCGATCGCGGCGGCTCGGCCTATCTCGCGCGGCGGGTCTACCTGGCACGAGACACGCTGTTGAGCCGCGCTCCGAAGTCGCGAATCGAAACAGGCGATGATGGGCGCGCCTAGCATGAAGGACATCGTCGAGGAGCTGCGCGCGCAGTCCAATGACGTCGCCTCGCGGGCCGCGAGCGAGATCGAGCGGCTGCGTCACGCCTCCGGCATCTGGCAGCCGATGGAGACGGCGCCCAAGGATGACGTGCCGGTGCTGCTCTATTGTCCGGAGCTCAAGGGGCATGTGGCGCAGGAGATCGTGGTCGGAGTCTGGCGCTTCGACGCCAACCGGCGGAGCTTCGGCTACTGGGTGAGCGACGTCGGCTCGCTCGACCATGGCTTCGCCGAGACCGGTCCGTGGATCGAGTATCGCGAGCTCCATCCCAGGATGTGGGCGCCGCTGCCCGCCTGTCCCGTCCACAAGGGCTGACGCTTCTTCATTGCCGGGAGCGCGCCACTCCAGTGGCGCTCATAATTCTGTCTCGACATCGTATGAGCGCCACTGGAGTGGCGCGCTCTCGGCAATGAGTTCTCGCGACACGTACGATACGAATCGCCGGGCGCGCGACATCCCTACGAGACAGGCCGGGCGTACACCCTCGTGGACACGAAAATATCCGCACGAGGAACAGCACAATGACCCCGAACCAGATCAAGCTTGTGCAGACGAGCTTCGCCCAGGTGGCGCCGATCGCTGCCACCGCGGCCGATCTGTTCTACGGGCGTCTGTTCGAGATCGCGCCGCAGGTCCGCGCCATGTTCCCCGAGGACATCTCCGAGCAGAAGAAGAAGCTGATGGCGATGCTGGGCACCGTGGTCGCCGGCCTCGACAACCTCGACACGCTGATGCCGGCCGTGCGCGCGCTCGGCCGCCGCCATGGCGGTTACGGCGTCAAGGCGCAGCACTATGCGCCGGTCGGCGCCGCGCTGCTGTGGACCCTGGAGAAGGGCCTCGGCGCTGCGTTCACGCCGGACGTCAAGGATGCCTGGGCAACCGCCTACATCGTGCTGTCCACGACCATGATCGACGCCGCCAACGAAAAGCCTATGGCGGCGTAGGGACCCCATGGCGCGCCTTGGCCTCTTCGTAGGCCTGGCGTGCCTTCACCGCCGCCTCGACCATCCTACCCACCCGGGTCGAGGCGGCGGTATCTATCACGTAGAGCAGCGCACCGACCCCGATGATCAGCGCGCCCCAGACGTAGTAGGTCCAGGCATCGAGCTCGAGGCGCAACAGGACCACGACGAACGGGATGGGGAAGAAGACTCCGACGAAGCGCAGCCACGTCTCGCGCTCGTAATCCTCGGATTCCGTCTTGGCGAGCGCCTCGAGGTCGATCGCCTGTTGCTCCAGGTTTGCGAGATCTTCGACGGTGGGGATTACGGTCATGTGGCGCTCGGCCCACTCGACGGGCGCCGGCCAGCCTGCCACCATTGCCCGGCAGACACAAACTTTGGGGGCAATCACGTGAGACTGAGCGACAACGACGTCATGGTCGCCGCCACCCTGGCGGCCGCGGTAGGCGAGACCATGACCAGCAAGACCGCCGCCGACCTGGTGACCGTGCTGGAGGACATCATCGACGAGCTGACCAAGCGCGGCGGCACCGGTGCGATGTGCGCGGCGGCTTTCAAGAAGCACTTCCCCGACCAGCACGAGAACCACCAGCACTTCCCCGACCGGTAGCCGCTCGCCATGAGCGCACCGCCGCCGACCGCCGATGTCGGCCTGTTCGAGGCGATCCATACCGCCCGCTCGCTGCGGCACTTCAAGCCCGACCCCGTGCCCCAGGAGCTGATCGAGCGCGTGCTCGACGCCGCCATCCGCGCGTCGAGCGGCGGCAATACCCAGCACTGGTCGTTCATCGTCGTGCGCGATGCCGCCAAGCGCCGGGCGATCGGCGCGGTCTACCGCAAGGCGTCGGACTATACCGGCGCCCAGTACGCCGCCCGGCCCAAGCCCGATCATCTCAGCCAGGCGCAGTACGACCAGTTCCTCGCCAACAGCGGATACCTCTGGGACCACATGGCCGCCGCCCCCGTGATCCTGGTGCCGTGCCTGAAGAAGCGCGAGCTGCCCGAGCGCACGGCCCTGCCCGAGGCGGTACAAGCGCGCTACGCCGACCATCTCGCCAACCTGCACCGCATCAGCGGATCGAGCATCTACCCCGCCATCCAGAACATCATCCTGGCCTGCCGCGGCCTTGGCCTCGGCACGGTGATCACCACCAACCACATCCTCTACGAGGACGAGGTCAAGGCGGTGCTGGGCGTGCCCGACGACGTTGCAACCTTCGCCCTGATGCCGATCGGCTTTCCGACGCGGAAGTACGGCCCCCTGACGCGCAAGCCGGTCGCCGAGGTCACATACGCCGACAGCTGGGGCAGGCCATGGCCGCCGCCTTGAGAGGCATGCCAGCCCCGGTATAGACTTCGAGCAGCGTTTCACCTTGCTCTCCCACGTCGGCAACGATCGGCCATAGGAGTGAAGCATGGGGTCCATTACGCGCTCGGTCGGCGCCGGCGGTGCGAACCGTCCCGCCGACGTCACGGAAATCCAGCAGCTGCTCAACAAGGTGCCTGCCGTGCAAGGTGGGGCGTCGCCGCCCTTCGTCGTCTTCGGCACCTGTGATTCCGCCACCCTGGCGGCGATCCTGAAGTTCCAGAAGAAGCAGGTGCCCGCCTTCGCCGACGGCCGCATCGATCCCGGCGGCCCCACGCTTGCCAAGCTGAATGCCCTGGCGGGCGCGCCCAGCCCCGGTCCTGGCCCCGGACCGAGTGCGGCGACGGGATCGCTCACCGATGTCAATCGGGCGCGCGGCATCGGCCAGATCTGGCTCGCCGCCGTCGAGCCCGCCATCACCGGCTTCATATTCAGCGTCGGCAAGGGACTCAGCAATGCGCAGGCGCCGTCGCTCGCCTTCATCGAGGACGCCTTCCACAAGCACTTCAAGCTGATCCTCGATCCTTCGAAGAAGGATGCCGCGCATCCCAACACCAAGGTCTTCGATCCCGTCACCGACAAGACCTTCCTGCCGTTCATCCGCTCGACCTTCCGCGGCGTGCAGGGGGTCGTCATGAATCCCGGCAAATTCGACCTGATCACCGCGGCGAAGGCCACGGCAGACAAGGCCTCCGGCATCGCCGCCTACGTGCTGAAGACCGGCGGCAACATCCAGGTGTCGCCCGCCTTCAACAGCCCGGCGCGCGGCCCCAACTGCCAGGCGGCGATCGTCGTCCATGAGGCGGTCCACGTCGTCGACGGCGCCTCGGGCAACGATGCAGCACACATTCCTGAATGGGCGACCAACGATCCGCCGATCAGCGGCAAGGTCGCGCCGGGACCGGACGCCAAGTTCGGCAAGACCGGCTACGACCTGCAGACGCCCGAACAGGCGATGCACAATGCCGCCGCCTACGCCTCGTTCGCGGCGCACGTGGCGCGCGGCAAGGACGAGCGTTTCGGCGACGGTCGCCAGACCGAGTAGCCTCGGCTTCCAGAGCGCCACCAACGCACAAGACAGGCGCTGCCCCTCGATGCATGGTGAGTGACGGCTGAGCGAGGGGAACATGACGGGAATGACAATCCGGGCGCTGACGTTCGACGTCCAGGGCACCTGCGCAGACTTCTGCCGGCCGATGCAGCGCATGGGCGAGACGGTGAATCGCGCCAAGGGGCTCGATCTCGACTGGGGCGCGCTGTCGTCGGACTGGCGGGCGCTCTATCGCACGGTTCTCGACGATGTCATCGCGGGCCGCCGGCCGTGGCTCAGGGTCGACCTCATCTATCGCGAAACGCTCGACACGCTCCTGGAGCGGCACGGCCTTGCCATGCACTTCACGGCAGGCGAACGGGACGAGATGAACGGCCTCTGGAGTCGACTCGAAGCCTGGCCCGACAGCATCGAGGGACTTTCCCGCCTGCGCCGTCGGTTCGTGACCTCGACCCTCTCCAACGCCGGCATGAGGACCATGGTGACGGTGGTGAAGCACGCCGGCCTGCCGTTCGACGCGATCCTGACCGCCGAGCTTGCGCACATCTACAAGCCGGCCCCCGCCGTCTACCAGCTCGCGGTCGACTATCTCGGCTTTCGGCCTGACGAGATCATGATGGTGGCCTGCCACAAGTACGACCTCGCGGCAGCGCGCGCCTTTGGCATGCGCACGGCCTTCGTGGCGCGCCCGCTCGAGTTCGGACCGACCGCCCGGCCGGACACGGCACGCGAGGACTGGTTCGACGTCTACGCGGCCGACTTCGTGGCGCTGGCCGGCGCGCTGGGCGCTTAGGGCTTAGATAAAGTAGTGGTGCCCGAGACGGAATCGAACTGACGATTCGAGGGTCGATTTTTATGACTTTTCCGCCTCCCTTGCGTCGCGAGATACCAACACTGATACCAACAGAAGACGGTTGTGAAGCGGTTCGATTCTTCAGGTGATTCAGATCGTCGCAGGCGACATGGAAGCGTCAACGCGTGCATGTTGGCAATGTGCGCTGGGAAGGGCGGGCGAGATCGCAATGAAGCGCGCATTCGGCGGATGAGCGCACAGACAGGTGGCAGTCATCCCGCCTACCGCAGCGGGCACTCATCTGCGCGACAACGCGGTCTATACAGAGCACGAGAACCGAGTCCCAACAGTCGCGAGCGCGCCCAAATGCGATGGCCACAGCGGTTCCCTATGGCGGCGGCGCGTATGGCTCGATCTGCCCCCGCGTGCCTTCGAGCAATTCTCGGGATTTGGCGATTGCCGCCTGGGTCCGGACTTTCAATTCGGCGGATAGACAAACCTCATTCTGAGGCCAAGGCACCGCCACGCGAGCGTTAGCCTTCGCCCCAGGCACTCGCGTTAGGGTCCCACCGGCCTCGCGCAGCCTCGGGCTGGGCCAAGCCAGCGATGACCGGCCCAAAGAACCGCCGCAGTTCGTCCAGCAAGCGGGGAAAGGGCGGCGGATCAAGCGACGGCGGCGTGCGTCGCAGGAAGCCCGTCCACAGACCGCGCTCCTCAGCAGTCGCGGCGAAGGCTTCGGTCAGCCCCACTGGCATCGCGGTGGGGATGGCGGTTTCTCGACGCCGCAGGGTCCCGCCCACCGCGGCCACCAAACCCGCCAAGTCGAACGGGAAGGTGCGAGTGGTAACCCAGATGTCGTGAAAATCCTTGATCCGACCGTTCGCTTCGCCGAACCGGATCATCGCCTCGAACTTCTCGGCGACGACCGTCTCCGGCGGATACATGAGGATGTTGGCCTGGGGCAGGCCGGCGAGCAGGCTCGGAAAATTCTCTCGTTTCGGTGCTGGGTAGACATGGTCGCCGAATCCGATGTCGACTTGGACGGGAATCACGGCGGTGCCGAGACGGCCGCGTAGCCCGAGCCGAGCGCCTTGGTACTTGTCGGCCTCGCGAACAGGCTCAACCTTCAAAGTCCCCGGATCGAAGATGATACCATCCTCAGGAACCTCCACGTTGCAGATGCGGGTGAACTGCTCAGTGAGGGCGGCCGGATCGGGATCGCCCTGGCTCAAGAGGTCGAGGTCTCCGGTGGGGCGAAAGACATGCTGTGGCCAGGTAACGAACAGCATAGCGCCCTTGAGCACATAGCGCTCCGTGGCCTCGGTTTGGCTGAGGCGGAACAGGAACCGCTCGATGGCATAGCGGCCCATCACCCGGCCGAAATCATCGCCGTGTTGCCGGGTGTGGTTGTAGAGCCGTTGCCGGATCGAGGCGGCAGGATCCCTGATGATCTTGTTTTTCATTGCATGGTCTTGATGAAGGGCTCCATCCGGCTGGCGACCCGGTCGATGGCGGCGAAGGCCATCAGTTCGCTGGGAGTAGTCTTGCGTTGGCGCAGGGCGTCGCGCAGGGCTTCGATTGCGACGTCCTCGCCGACATGCCGACGGTGCTTGAAGCAGTCGGCGACCGTCTTGGCTACGCCGTAGACCGGCACCAGGACGCCCTCCACTTCGGTATGTTCGATTCCTGCGGTCAGAGCTTCGCCGGTGGCGCGGACGATCTCTAGCCGAAGGCCCGCCGCCATCGGCGTGCGGGCCTTGTGCGGAATGGTCATCCAGACCGCGTGCGGCAGCTGGGTAGTAAGCTCATGGTGGCGTAGGGCGCTGATCAGGCTGACCACGCCGTTTGGCACTAGGCGGGCGGCTTGGGCGAGGTCGTGCGCCACGTCCTCTCCGACGCGCTCGGGGTCTTGATAGAGTCCGCGCCCCAGCTTTGCGAGGATTCCTGCGTCGGTCAGACGCTTGAGGTAGACCAGAGGGATGCCGGCCGCCTTGAAGTCTCGCGCGCGCGCGATTCCTCGAGCGCGCGTCAGGCTGAGGGCGCGGTCGCGATAACTCATATGACGTTCGGCCATGATGTTATCTATTATCGGCAAAAATAACGAATTGTCGACGAAAGAGAACACTCGAAGAATCCAGACGGATGTCATATATTTCATATGACTATGATCCCGTCTAACTCCCCGACTGATCTTATCCCACGGCACGTCAAGGCCGCACGAGCGCTCCTCGCCTGGTCCCAGCAGGATCTCGCCAAGGCAGCGAAGGTGGCGACCTCAACGGTAGCCGACTTCGAGCGCGGCCAGCGGACCCCGGTTGCAAACAATGCCCAAGCCATTCGCGCCGCTCTGGAAACTGCAGGAATCCGCTTCCTGCCCACCGGCGCAGTGATCGGGCCAGCAGTGCCGATTGTAACCCAATCCAGCCGCCCCGGCGCGCCAGTCCGTTGGGTGAGCGCTCAGGACCTATCCGACTGGGCAAACCGCACGGACGGGGCCGTCAGCTTGCCAACTCTGCTGGCATTCCTGATCCGCGCCACCCACGGGACCGCCGTCCGGCTTCGTTTCCCGGCTGACGAAGGGGTCCGGCATCCAGGCTGGGATGGCCAGACTGACGCCGACGACGCGAGCGAATACGTGCCCCAGGGCGTGGCCGGCTGGGAGATCGGCGCCCAGCGCAGCGGCATCCCCCAGAAAGCCGCCGACGACTACCGCAAGCGCACCGACAAACCCGCGCCGATCGACGCGGCGACTGCGACCTATATATTCGTCACGCCGCGGCATTGGCCGCAGAAGGACGAGTGGGCGAAGGCGCGCAAGGCCGAAGGGCCATGGCATGACGTTCGCGTCTACGACGCCGACGACCTGGTCCACTGGATAGAGCAGACGCCGGCGGTCGGTCTGTGGCTGGCGACGCGTCTGGGCAAGCGTCCGCCCGGCACGCGGGAGCTGGACGAGGTCTGGGAGGAGTGGTCCCGCGCCACGCAGTGGCCGCTGACCGAGGACCTGGTGCTTAGCGACCGTGACCAGGACGCCGCCGAAGTGCTGCGTTGGCTTCGCGGCGAACCGTCAGTCCTGTCACTGCAGGCCACCACCACCGACGAAGCCGTGGCCTTCTTTCACGCCGCGCTGAGCGAGTTGCCTGATGACTTCGGCAAGGCCTATCGCGCCCGCTGCCTGGTGGCGACAACCGCCGCGGCCGCCCGCGCGCTCACCAACGCACCGGCGCCCCTGATCCTCCTGCTTACCGAGCCGGAACCGGGTCTCGCGCGCGCACTCGCCGACCGTGGCCATTACGTCCTGCAGGCCTACGATGACAGGCCGGTGACGAGCGGCCAGGTCCGCACGCTAGCGCGGCCATCGCGCGAGGGCATCGCCAGCGCCCTGATGGCGGCCGGCATCGCCGACCCGCGTGCCAAGGCCCTGGCGCGAGACAGCGCCCGCAACCTAGCCGTCCTGCGCCGCCTGATCCCGGCGGCGCCAGGCCGCAAGCCCAAATGGGCAGAAGATCCGCCGCCGCACGCGTTGCTGGCGGCATTGCTCGCAGGCGGCTGGGACGAGAACGGCGAAGCCGACAAGGCCCGCGTCTCAGAGCTGGCCGATGCGCCCTACGACTCGGTCGTCGCCGCTCTGACACGCTATGTAGGTCAGTTCGACAGTCCGCTGCAGAAGATCGGCTCGACCTGGCGCATTGCATCCCCGTCCGACGCCTGGCCACTGCTGGCCCATCACCTAACGGCGGCGGACATCAAGCGCTTCGAGGCGGCTGCCCATGCCGTCCTGGGATCGGCGGACCCGCGGTTCGACTTGGACCCGAATGAGCGGTGGATGGCCGCCGTTCGGGGAGTCCACCGCGACTACTCGGGGATGCTTCGCCACGGGATCGGCCAAGTCCTGATCCTCCTCGCCCTCTGGGGCGACCGGGTGGTCACTGTGCCCGACGCCAAGCGGCGGGCCGACGCCATCGTCGCCAAGCTGCTGCAGAACGCCGATGATCGACGGTGGTGGTCGCTGTCGCGCGACTTCCGCCTCCTGGCCGAGGCTTCGCCGTCCGCCTTCCTGTCGGCGGTCGAAGACAGCCTCGGCCAAAATAACCCGCCGATCAGCGCCCTGTTCGGGCACGACGAGGGCGGAATCTTCGGCGCCGAGCACCTGTCCGATCTAATGTGGGCGTTAGAGTCACTGGCCTGGTCCCCGGACTGGATGCCCCGGGTGACCCATGTCTTGGCCCGCCTCGATGCCATCGACGTCAAGCCGCGCCGCTACACGAACGGGCCGGCCAACAGCCTGCGCGAGATCCACCTGCTCTGGAGCCCCCAGACCTTCGCCAACCTCAACGAGCGTCTGCGCGCGCTAGACCTGATCCGGAAACGGGAGTCGAACGCAGCCTGGAAGCTCATGCTCGGCATCCTGCCCCGTGGGCACGACACCTCCTCGCCTTCGCCAATGCCGCGCTGGCGTGACTTCAGCGTCGATACGGTAGAATCGGTCACCTGGGCACTGATCGGCCGCGGCGCCGCCGCAGTCAGCGAACGTCTGCTGGCCGACGTCGGCACGATCCCGGCGCGCTGGGTGCTGCTGCTCGACCGAATCGGCGACTTGGCCCCAGGGCCCGATGCCGTTCTCGAGGCGCTCGAAGCTGCCGAACCCCGTATCACCAACAAAGAGGACCGCGCGATCTTCTGGAATAAGCTGCGCGGCGTCCTGCACCACAACCGGCAGTTCGCCGACGCCGAGTGGAGCTTGCGGACACCTGTGCTGGACCGCCTGGAAGCAATCTACGACCGCTTCGCGCCCGACAATCCGCTGGAGCAGATCGCGTGGCTCTTCCAACAGGCAGTGCAACTGCCCAAGCCCTCCGCCGAGGGCTGGCAGGCCGAGCAACGGGACGTTGAGGCCGCCCGTCTGGAAGCCGCTCGAGCGCTCTATGCTAAGGAAGGCATTCCGGGGGTGCTGGCGCTGTCCCGACTGAGCGATGCGCCCGGATGGCTGGGGAAGGCGCTGTATGACGGCGGCCCGTCGGCCGCTGAAGTCGACGCGCTGATCGAGGCGGCGGCGCGCAGCGAGGACTCCCATGAGCGGGACGTTGCCCACGGGCTCATCATCTCGGCTTATCGGGATCGAGGGCAAGCCTGGGCTGCAGTCCTGATTTCTAAGGCGCGAGAAGAACATTGGGGGGACGCCGCCCTGATGACGATCCTGCGTGCGCTTCCCGTCGAACGGTGGACGTGGAATCAGGTCGCCACGATCGGCGGGGAGATCGAAACCACCTATTGGAAGCGCACGCCCATTCTCTGGATGAACGACGACCGCGCCGACGTCACCTACGCGCTCCGCAAGCTGATTGAGGTTGGCCGCGCCCGCCCCGCGGTCGCGCTCGCCGGCCGCGGCGACAAGGTCCCCCTGGCGTCCGATCTCCTGCTCGAACTGCTCCAAGAAGCGTTGCGGCAGCCCTTCGAGGCCGATGGCGACAGCAATGAAGCCACCATGTTCCAGCACTATGTCACCGAGATTCTGGGCCTGCTCGACGAACGCAACGATGTCGACCGGAACGCCCTCATTATGCTGGAGTGGCACTACCTTCAGCTGCTGGAGCATTCACGGCGCCCACCGAAGGTTCTGCTTCGCGCGCTGTCGGAACAGCCTGCACTGTTCATCCAGATGCTGAGCGCGATTTTCAAACCCACCGAAGAGAGCGGCGTTGTCGACCCAGAGCCGCCAGATCCCGAGAAGGCGCGCGTCGTCGCCACCCAGGCTTACCGCCTGCTCGAACTCTGGAACCGCATCCCCGGCACGCGCGACGACGGTACGATCGACAGCGAGGTCCTGGAGTCCTGGATCAAGGAGGCCCGCGTCCTTGCCAAGGCGGCGGGGCGCGAGAAGATCGCCGACAGCCGGATCGGCAACATGCTCTCGGCGTCACCGATGGGCACGGACGGCGCATGGCCGGCCGAGGCGGTGCGAGACGTCCTTGATCTCTTCCGCAGCAAGGCAATGATCGAGGGCTTCGAGGTCGGCAAGTCCAATCGGCAGGGCGTCACAACGCGGAGCCCGCGCGATGGCGGCGCATTGGAGCGCCACGAAGCGGCGCAGTACCGCGCATGGGCCAAAGCGGTGAGCTATGAACATCCTCACACCGCCAAGGCGCTCGACCACTTGGCCGAACGGTACGAATGGGAGGCCCAGCGGCACGACGAAGACGCCGAGCGTTTGGACTGGGAAGCCTAACGCCAAGGACCTCGGCAAATTTATGCCTCTACGGCCACTACTAAGGACGTCGACTTTGACGAATGACTGTTCACATCGTACGCTTACGCTATGAAAACCTTGGGTCAGTACATACGTGAGCTTCGTGATGCACGGGATATATCGCTGCGGGAATTTGCTCAAATGCTAGGAGTTTCAGCGACTTTCGTTTCCGATATTGAACTGGGTAAACGGCACCCCTCCGACGAAGTGCTCACCAAGATGGCGAAGATCCTGCGGGTATCAGTCGCAGAACTGAAAAAGCACGACACCAGGCCGCCGATTGACGAAATGAAGCAGATTGCCGCCTCGAACCCTGGATTCGCATTCGCATTCCGGCAAGTCATCGAAAAGAGGGTGTCCCCCGAGGAATTGCTCAAGTTGGTCGCCGGAAAGCCGCCGAGGAAGAAAGACTAGCGACCATGAAGACCTTCCGCACCCGATCTGGCCCCTTTTCCGAGCGACCGCACTTCAAGCCGAGGGAGATCGAGCGAATGTGCGTCGAAGAGCTACGGGCCGTACAGCTTCTGCCCGCAGAGCCGAGCCCGGTGCGGATCGACCGCTTTATCGAGCGGCGGTTTAAGGTCTCCCCCCGGTACGAAGAATTGCCGGACGGTGTGCTCGGGTTCACCAAGTTCGGCCCGGACGGCGTGACGGAGGTCGTGATCGCGACGCAGCTCGACACCGACGCGTCCGCGGTCGCCAGGCGCCGGCTGCGGTCGACGCTTGCGCACGAGGCCGGCCACGGCCTCCTCCATACGTACCTCTTCGCGCTGGGGACGAAGCCCGCGTCGCTCTTCGGCGAGACGGACGCCAAGCCGCACATTCTCTGCCGTGACGTCCAAGGCGAGCACCGCACGCCCGGCTATGACGGCCGCTGGTGGGAATACCAGGCGAATCGCGCGATCGGCGGCCTGCTCCTGCCGCGCGTGCTTGTGGAAAAGGCTCTTGAGCCGTATCTGACGACAACCGCGGGCCTCGGCAGCAAGGAGCTGCCCGCCGACCAGAAATCCAAGGCCGCCAATGCCCTGGCGGATATCTTTGATGTAAATCCAGCCGTCGTGCGCATCCAGCTAACCGACCTCTTCCCTGCGAGCGAGACAGGCCAGCTCTCCCTGTGACCTTGACTGTACGCAGCGTTAGCGTACACTCAGAACATCGCGATGCCAGCGTCGCGATAACCATTAACCATGCTGGCGTAAAACCTCTCTAAGGCCGAAAGTGGGTCCGTTCAGTGAGCGCCCCGCCAAGGCGTAACTGAATTATGGATACCATCGCCACCGTCTTCGAGTGGTTGGGCTACCCGGCCACCATCATCGCCATCGGTGCAGGAATCTGGGCCGTCATCCTGTGGGCGCAGGGGATCACGCCGGTGCTCATTCGGCTCGGCAACGGCCTCGCCAAACGGAAGATCGCGATCTTCGCCAAGGACGAGACGCTGCGGTCCTTGGAAGCCCTGCTTCACGACTGCAAGCTCTTCAGCAAGGCGAACATCATCCCGATCGGTGCCTCGGGCGACATCGGCAAGGCCGAGAGCGCGAGCGTCTACCTCCTCAACTGGATGGATTTCCGCGACGACGTCGACCAGATCCTTCGCCTCAAGAAGGATCAGACGCCGCTTGTCGTCCACGCGCCGCCGGGCGCCATTCCGCAGGATCAGATGGTGAAGCTCGCGAACGCCCGGAATGTTGCCGTCTGCAACTTCCGCGGCCGCCTGCTCAACGATCTCGTGACCAGCATGATCACGACCTCTTATTAGGAAACCCCAGCTTATGAAACGATCCAGCATCAACGGCATCCTCAACACGCTCATCCGCGAACAGCTGTCGCCGACCCCCGATGAGCGCACGATGGTCAGCCGCGAGTACGAGTTCCTGTGCAGCGTCGTCGGCGGCGTGTGCTTCCAGAGCGGGTCGTACGCCCGCTTCACCTCGACGACGCCCGTCAATGACCTCGACGTCATCTGGCAGGTACCTCCCGCTGCACTGACCAGCGAGGTGCTCCGCAAGGTCATGCAGGGCATGGACCCCGGGGAGTTCGACCCCTCGGAGATCCTGCAGACGCTCGCGGTGACGATCCGCGCGGCGTACCTGAAGGCCGGCCGCAAGGTCACCGTCGTCGTGCAGAGCCACTCGATCGGCATCTACTTCGGCACCAAGGACGACTTCTCGATCGACCTGGTGCCCGCCCTCGCCGCTGGTCGTACGAACGAGTTCGAAGACGACATCTACTGGGTGCCCGAGATCGCCCGCCTCTCCAAGACACGCCGGCAACGGCACTACGACCTCCGGCAGCATATCGGCTGGATGCTCTCTGACCCGCGCGGCTACATCGAAGACGCGCGCCGACTCAACGAACAGAACGAGAGCTTCCGCAAGGTCGCCAAGTTCAGCCGGAAGTGGCGGCGCGGCTGCAAGCAGGAGAACCCCGAGTTCCGCCTCAAGTCCTTCCACCTCGAGCTCGTGGACAACGACCTCTTCAAGCGGTCGCCCAACTTCGACACCATCGACGGCATCGAGGCGTTCTTCGGCACCTTGGAAGACTACCTCGACGGACCTCGCTTTCCCGACCGGGCGGATAACGGACGGTACGTCGACCAGTACGTCAACGACCTCAAGCCGGAGGAGCGGGCAGACATCACCGCGCGCATCAAGGCCGCACGATCGGCCGTTGCGGCCATGCTCTCCGCGGACACCGAGGAGGAGGCCCGCCGAGCCATCCGCAAGCTCCTCGCGGGCGGCACTGTGGCCGTCGCGGTCGCAGCCGTTGCGGCGCCCGCGCTCGCGACAACCTACACGCCAGCGGCATCGTTCCGGCCCCAGCGCAACCATGGCTCTTCTCACCGAGACTGATCTTTCGTGGCTCTGCAGGGCGTACCCGGGACTTCATCCGAATGGGGAGTGGACCGAGGTACGCGGCGTATTGCGCTTCACGGCGGCGTACGACGCAGCGACCAATGGATTTTCAATCATCAGGTCTCCGGACGATACGCCGCCCGGATTGATCCTGTCCGGCTCCTACGACATCCTCATCAAGGACATCGCGGACATGGAGGCCAGCCGCTGGTTGTTGCCGCGGCTGTATATCCAAGACGAAGCTTTTCCGTTCTGTCCGGCGCGACACTGCACCGTGGGCAAGTCGGGATGCCTCTGCGGCCCGTCGGAAGAGGTGGCTCTGCTCAGGCAGCGGTACCTGTTCCCCAAGTTCCTTGAGGAGCTTTGCGTGCCGTTTCTGTACGCGCAGGTCTACTACGACCTCCATGGGCACTGGCCTTGGCCAGACTACGACCACGATACCCTGGGCGTGCTCCAGTCGTACCTCGTAAGCGGCAGCCTGGAGAGCCTCCAGTTCACGTTGTGGTGGTCGCTCAACGGCTCGGCAACCTGGCCGTGGATGCGCGCAATCCTCAACAGCAAGAAGCGACCGAAAGGCCATATGCCGTGCTTCTGTGAGAAGGGGGCGCCGATTCGCAACTGTCACCCGGATGCGTGGGAGGGGCTCAAGAAGCTCTATGCCGATGTCCACACCTCGGGGGTGGAGCTACCACCGCTCGACCAAGGTGGGCACGAGTAGCGCGGATGAATGTTGGCAGCGGGCGCGGCTGTCTCTAATGTTTTGGCCCGTCGGCACCACCAAGCAGGTCCTTGAGCGCGCCATCGCGCTCCATCTTTACCAGCGTGTTGACCAGGTAGAATGACAACTGCGGTGAAAACCGCAGCACTTTGTAGGTCTGGCCGTCTCCGACGTTAAAGCCCAGGAAGACGGCGTCGCGATAGGTGCGTACTTCGCATCCCACGGCAACCCGCGACCGATCAGCGCCGTCCCAATCGGCTGGCTCGATATCGGGTTGATTGTCGCGAAACACTCTGATCTCCGGAAGTTCGGGCCGGGGGTCATCCTTGCGCCGTCGTACATCACGGTACATCAGGCGCTTGATGGCATGGCTCAGTGAGTCTCGTACGCGGAAGGCGACCGTCGTCGGAGCAATCACGATGTCGTCGCTGCCGTTTCGCAAGCGAAATTTGAAGAGACAGTACGTGCACGCACGTCCGCGCCGAAATGCATCGAGACAACGTCTCGCTCACGCAGCATTGACTTCAAGAACGATTCCGGAATTTTGCCGCGCGCCATATTCAGAGCATAGCCATCTGTCTTAGGTAAAGTCGCGCGCCTAAACCTTTTCCAGGCCCGCCCAGGTAGATGCGACCGCTTCCGTCACAACAATGGAATAAGTTCTTTGCCCGCGCGAGCCGGAGGTCCAAGCCGTATAGCCAACGGCGGCAGCACAATCCTTCGCGGCCTGAAGAACACCGCTGCGATCATAGTCGCCGTCGATTGCATACATGGCAGGCGGCAAATGGTATGTGGCATCCGACGACGAGATCGTTCGCGCAAAGCCACGCGACTCCATTTCCTCATGGAGCTTCGCATAGTCGTCACCGTCAAGTGGCGCATAATGCAGTTCAACCCGGATCATGAAGCGGGCCATCTTGTACCTCCCTTTTTTTGCTTCATAGCTCAGACCTGCAAGTACTCCACATCGTGCCCGAGGTTGCGCCAGTCTCTGTATGCGTTCGCGAGAGAGCAGCGCGCGAAGAACGGAAGCAGGGACGCCGACCTCCCCATGCTGACAAGGCAAAGCTTCCAGTCGCCGGGCCTCGGCCGCATGGTTGTCCAAGACGTATCGGCTCTTGGATTGTGCTTCTTGATTGTCCTTTGCAACGCCTTGCGGAACCCCGGGTCCGGCCCGAAGAACAGTTCGACCGTACGGCGGGTTTGCTCCACCAGATGACTCATGCCCGATGACTTCGACGGCACCTTTACGAAGTAGAGACGCCTGGTGCCCAGGTGCATGAGATCACAGAACTCAAATCGGGAGCGCCCGCCGCCGTACGGCACGTTCTTCTTGTCGAAGTGAAGAAGAGACTTGTCCTTCTTCGCACAGGTTTCGTTGTACGTCCCTTCGTCGTCAGTCTGATTCCACGGCGGCAGGACCTTCGACGGCAATGGTATGCCTTTCACCGTATCGTTGATGCGCTTGAGAAACGTCGGCACGACCTCGAACCAGGTCCCCGACGAGAGCACGTAAGGCTTCCCGCCAAGCGACCCTTCATACCCAAAACACTCGAAGACGCTGCACTCGCCAAGTTCCTGAGCGCCGTCGTCCATCAGATGCACGGGCATGGTCTTCGCTGTTGCTGCGGTGAGAGTCTTGCCTTGCTTCTTGGCGTATCCCTCCCACGCCCCGAATGTGAGATAGGGGGTCAGCGGCGGTGTCTTGCTGAGGCGGCCAATCACGTAGGAGGAGACCACCAGCGTGTCGCCTTTACGCTGCTGCGGCGTGAAGAGCACGATCTTCTTTGGCCCCTGCCCCGCCGCGAGCTCCGCATCGAGGCCCTTTTCCAGGACATCAATGACGGCCGGGTCCCTGACCGCGACCAGATTGTCTATCTCAGGCCAACGCTTCTGGTAGGCATTGCTTGCGAATTCCGTCAACGCTCGGTCGAGGATCGCGCCGAGGTCATCGATATCGACATTGCCGCGCAGGTTCGTTCCGCCCCGGATCGTCCTGCCGAGGAGCGCTTCCGTGGACAGGCCTTCGACCACCGACACCATGTCCCGGTCGAACTCTACGCCGAAGCTGTCAACCGAAGAGCCGCGTGGGGCACGTTCGCTCGCCAGGTGCCACTTCGCGAAGACCTGCTCACTGCGCAGCTCTATGAGCGAGTCTTCCTTCATCAGGTTCAAGGCAACGCGTCGGCCAAAATCCGGTTCGAGCCATTCGTTGCGCAGGCGCATCCAGGCATGCCCGAAAGTCAGGACAAAGGCCCGGCCGCCGCGCCGGATGAACAGCAGACCGCCGGGGGACTGTGTGTCGAGATCGATGGTGCCGGGTGGTTGGAGCAGTCCCGCAACAGCGCTTGCCCAGTTCGGGGGTTTGGGGTCCGACCGGAAAGGCACAAAAAACCCCTCCAGGGGAGCTGCCAATGGCAGTCGCGCAGTCCGGTCATCCCCGAGGTCCCTGTCGAAGTCCTTCTCTCTGCCCGGCTTCAGGAGAAAGATCGACACGCTGGTTGTCGTTTCCATGATGGCCACAACCATAGCATTGGTTGGGCTGCTATTCCATTGATACGGCTGAGGTTTCCGGTTGCCGGTCAGGGTTCCTCGCGCCGGGCGCCAGTCGCTCACCTCTTCAGCTCGCTTTGCCTTCGCTGAGCAGTACATCAACAACCGCGATTGCGTTTGCCATCGCGGCCCTTATAGCCCAGTCCGGCGCAGCTGGATGCGCGCAGTTCCGCGATGTTGCTCACAATCTTGAACGACCGTCGTTTTCCTCTGACGTCGCTTGATGGTTGAGCAAGTCTTGCCCATGCGTAGGCTCTTGCTGCGTGTAA
>Ga0164290_1001324_pt1 | contig 40207 bp, 34 predicted proteins | sample Micstemetagenome_FD_108782 | JGI IMG/M metagenome (GOLD analysis project Ga0164290, IMG submission 108782) | Contaminated culture microbial community from soil near Moab, Utah, USA - Microcoleus steenstrupii SON62 (Illumina Assembly) | ecosystem: Environmental > Terrestrial > Soil > Soil crust...
CGCGCCGACCATCAGGATCTCGCCGTGCGCGAAGTTGATCAGGTTGATGATCCCGTAGACCATCGTGTAGCCGAGCGCGACGAGGGCATACATGCTCCCGAGCACGAGGCCGTTGATGCACTGTTGGATGAAGATTTCCATGGGGAGGTCGGCGAACGCCGGGCATGTGATGTGCTTTGACATTGCAGCTTGCGTGCCAATCCGAAACCCCGTGAATCCAAACCCGCTCTCCTGGGAGCCGCGCCGAACACCCCGTGGCGGCGGTGTGGTGAGCCACACTGGCGACCCGGTGATGGTGTGGATTGCCACCCGCGCGTTAACCCTAGGAGTGATGTGCTGAAGCGAAGGCCGCTGTCCCGCCTGCTGCTGGCCAACCTGGCCACGCTGGCTGCCGTGCTGCTGGCGGTGCTCGGCTACACCCTGGGCCGGGCCTGGGCCGAGCGCGACGGGCTGGAGCGTCTGGCCGAGCTGGCCGTCGAGCGCCTGGAGCTGTATGCGGGCACGCTGGACGCCGAGACCGCCCGCCTGGCGCATCTGCCGGCCCTGGTGGCCCAGCACGCCGAGGTGCTGGCGGTGTTCGACAGTGCGGCCGCCTCGCCCGCCGCCGAGCGCCGGCTGGCGCAGATCAACGCCCGCGCCGGCTCGCTGCTGATCTACCTGGTCGACGCGCAGGGCCGTTGGCGCGCCGGCAGCGCCGCCTTGCCGCTGCCGCTGCTGGAACGCGAGCGCCTGGAGCGCGTCGCCGCCGCGCTGCGTGCCGGCCGCACCGGTTTCTTCGCTGCGCAGGACGGCAGCACCGATTTCTTCCACGCGCTGCCGCTGCAGCAGGGCAGCCGGCCGCTCGGCCAGATCGTCGTGCGCCTGAACCTGGCGCCGCTGGAGGCGACCTGGGTCGACCTCGGCGTGCGCTCGCGCAGCGAGAAGCTGATCGTCGTCGACGCCAACCACGTGGTGATCCTCAGCTCGGTGCCGGCCTGGAAGCATCTGCGCCTGGTCGCCGGCCTGGACGCGGCGCGCTGGCCCTGGCTGCCGCCCGAGGAGGCGCAGCATTACGCGCCGCGCCAGCTTGGCGTGCTGCGCTGGAGCGAAGCGGTCGGCGCGGTGCGCGGGGGGCAGCTGCTGCGCCTCGATCCTCCCGACGGCGGCGCGCAGCAGTACCTGGTGCAGGAGCGCCCGCTGCCGGCACTGGGCCTGCGCCTGCTGACCCTGTCGGACCCGGCCGAGCTGCGCCGCGAGGCGGTGCGCACCGCCTGGGGCGGCGCCGCCCTGGGCGCGTTGATCGGCCTGCTCGCCAGCTACTACCTGTACCGGCGCCGCGCGGTGGCGCAGCTGCTCGCCGCGCGCAACCTGCTTTCCCGCGCGCGTGACGATCTGGAGCAGCAGGTGCAGGAGCGCACCCGCGAGCTCAGCGACGCCAACAGCGCGCTGCAAACGCAGATCGCACAGCGCCAGCAGGCCGAGGAGGAGCTGGTGCAGGCCGGCAAGCTGGCGGTGCTCGGCCAGCTGTCGGCGGGCCTGGCGCACGAGCTGAACCAGCCGCTGACGGCGCTGAGCGCGCTGGCCGGCAACACGCCGCGGCTGATGGAGGCCGGCCGCCTGGACGCGGTGCGGCGCAACCTCGGCTCGATTGAGGGCGCGGTCGAGCGCATGGCCAAGCTGACGCGCCAGCTCAAGGGCTTTGCGCGCCGCGCCGACGGCGTGCTGGAGCGCGTCAGACTGGCGCACGCGGTCGGCAACGCGTTGCTGCTGCTCGAGCACCGGCTGCGCGAGGCCGAGGTGCAGATCGATCTGCAGATCCCCGAGGGCCTGGCTCTGCGCTGCGACGGCACGCGCCTGGAGCAGGTGCTGGTCAATCTGTTCACGAACGCGATCGACGCGATGGCTGAAGCGCCGCGCAAGCGCATCACGGTGCAGGCGAAGCAGGAGGGCGGGCGCGTGCAGATCCTCATCAGCGACACCGGCTGCGGCGTCAGTGACGCGGTGCGCGAGCGCCTGTTCGAGCCCTTCTTCACCACCAAGCCGGCCGGGCAGGGACTCGGCCTGGGCCTGGTGATCTCGGCGCAGATCGTGCGCGAGTTCGGCAGCCATCTGCAGCCCGAGCCGCGCGAGCCCGGCATGGCGTTCCGCTTCGACGTGGCGGCGGCCGGCGATGACGACAACGGAGACAAGCAGGATGTTTGAGGGATTCGAGGTTCTCTACGTGGAGGACGACGAGCAGGTGCGCGACAGCCTGACGCAGACCCTGGAGCTGGCCGGGCTGACGGTGCGCGCCTACCCGTCCGCCGAGGCGCTGCTGGCCGCCTGGGTGCCGGGCCAGGCGACGGTGGTGGTCACCGACGTGCGCCTGCCTGGCATGGACGGCGTGGCCTTGCTGGAGCGCCTGCTGGTCGACGACCCGGGCCTGCCGGTGGTGCTGGTGACCGGGCACGGCGACGTGGCGATGGCGGTGCGCGCGATGCGCCTCGGCGCCTACGACTTCATCGAGAAGCCGTTCGCGCCCGAGCGCTTCGTCGACACCGTGCAGCGCGCGATCGAGAAGCGCCTGCTGCGCGCCAAGGTCGACGAGCTGCGCGAGCAGCTGGAGGCGCGCAGCGGCATCGAGGCGGTGCTGCTCGGCCAGAGCCCGGTGATGCAGCAGCTGCGCGCGCGCATCCTGCGCCTGGCGTCGACCAATGCCGACGTGATGATCCTGGGCGAGACCGGCACCGGCAAGGAGCTGGTGGCGCGCTGCCTGCATGACCACAGCAAGCGCCGCGACCGGCACTTCGTCGCCATCAACTGCGGCGGCCTGCCCGAGACCCTGTTCGAGAGCGAGCTGCTCGGCCACGAGAGTGGCGCGTTCACGTCGGCCGCCAAGCGGCGCATCGGCAAGCTGGAGCACGCCAACGGCGGCACCCTGCTGCTCGACGAGATCGAGACCATGCCGATGGCGTTGCAGATCAAGCTGCTGCGCGTGCTGCAGGAGCGCAAGCTCGAGCGCCTGGGTTCCAACGAAGAGATCAAGCTCGATGTGCGCGTGGTGGCGGCGACGAAGTCGGACTTGCTGGCACTTTCGGACGAAGGGAAGTTCCGCGCCGATCTCTACTACCGGCTGAATGTCGCCGTGCTGGAGCTGCCGCCGCTGCGCGAGCGGCGCGAGGACATCCCGCTGCTGTTCGAGCACTTCTGCGTGCAGGCCGCCGAGCGCTATGGCTGCGAACGGCCCGAGCTGCATCCGGCCCGCTTGCGCGAGCTGATGGCGAACGACTGGCCGGGCAATGTGCGGGAGATCCGCAACGCCGCGGATCGGCACGTGCTCGAAGGCGGGGTGGAGCCCTTGCTGCCTTCATCGGCCACCGCCGATGCGCAGCTGACGCTGGCGCAGCAGGTCGAGCTCGTCGAGAAGGCCTTGATCGAGCAGGCCTTGGCGAAGCAGGGCGGCAATGTGCAGCGGGTGATCGAGAGCCTGGGCGTGCCGAAGAAGACGCTTTACGACAAGCTGCACCGGCATGGGATTCAGCCGGATCGGTTCAGGACTTGAGGCGGTAGATGCCACCTCGTTGCAGCCCGCCGGCTCTCGCACAGCGAGCCAAGTCTGGCAGCCTGAACCGCCTCGGCTTTCCCGAAGGCCAGTTGCTTTGGGCCAGGCATGGAATGAGGCGGCTGATGCGTGGCCCCCGCTTCGGCCGCCGGCGTCCCGCGCCTCGATCCTTGACGGCGCGTTGCACGCTGTCCGTCGCGACCCGACGTCGCTGACGCCCCCGTTCACCCCGCTCGTCGTGAACCGAGGGGAGCTTCGGCGCCCGGACGGCAGAGTCCGGGGCCTTGCCGTGGCGCCCCTGCCAGGGCGTCGCTTCTCGTGGCCCTCACTCACCATGACTCTTTCCAACTGGACCCGGCGCCGATTCGCCGAACTGGCCGGCCTTGCGTGCCTCACCGTCGGCGTGCTGACGGCCCCGCTCGATGCCCGCGCCGACGCCGAGGTGCTGCTCAGCCTGACCAGCAACGTCTCGCACATCCGCGCCTTCGACCGCGTGGCCGTGCTGCGCAAGCCGATCGGTTCGCAAAGCTCCGGCTCCGGCTACGAACTGCAGCCCTTGGTGAAAGGTCTGCAAGGCGACACCGTGCTGCTCGGCCGCAGCCTGCCGGCAGGCGACTACGAGGTGGTCATGCTGCGCCAAAGCCTGATGCTCAAAAGCGTCGAGCTGAATGAGGACAGCCGCAAGATCATCGGCCGTTTCGTGGTCGCCGACGGCCAGGCCATCGACCTCGGTCGCCTGGTGGCCACCGGCATGAACCACCGCGTGATGGTCGGCCGCAGCCGCGGCACGCACGACAACCTGGCCCTGCTGCGCCGCTACGAGCCGGGCCGTGCCGCCGATTTCCTCGCCGCGGCCAAGGGCGGCGCACCGGTGCGCGGCTGGGTGAGCGCGCCCGACGACGAGGACATCGCCGAGGCCTACGCGATCCAGCACCCGACCGCGTTCCTGCGCCCCACGGAAGGCGCTGACGGCCGCCTGGTCGCCGCCAGCCGCATGGGCTCGGTGCTGGTGCGAGGGCGGTCGGGAACCTGGACGCGCATCGGCAGCGATCGCCTGGAGACCGTCAATCACGCGCTGCCGGTTGACGCCGACGGGATCGCCATGGTGGCCGTGGGCGAGCACAGCCTGCTGCTGCGCCAGAGCCGCGGCGAACCCGAGATGAAGGCGCTGGACCCGGGCAATCTGCCCAAGGGCGACCTGAACTTCATCGCCGGCAGCCCACAACTGGGCTGGTGGGTGGCCGTGCAGCAAGGTCGCAAGATCCAGTTGATGAAGTCGGCGCAGCTGGATGCGGGGCAGTGGACGCTGGAACGCGAGATCGACGCTAGCCCGTTGCTGCGCGATTCGCCCCCTCGGGTCTGGATGTGGCCTACCGCCGAGGGGCTGGGCTACGCGCACCCTCGCGGCCCGGTCGCGCTGCTTGACCTGCTCACCGGGCAGTGGGTCGAGCACCGTACGCCGCAGGGCTTTCCGATGATGGCGATGGACATCGGCCCGAACGGCCAGCTGAGCGCGGTCACCGTGTCGGCCTCCGGCCTGGCCGGCGAGCATGCGCTGCTGTTCCGCAGCACCGACAACGGTGCGAACTGGCAGCGCCTGCCTGCGTTGCCGGTTCGTGGCTCGCCGGTGCCGGCGCTGCCGCATCACCTGGCCGACGGCGGCCTGGTGATGGTCGGCGGGGACTACAAGGCGCCGGTGCTGCACGCCAGCAGCGATGCCGGCCAGACCTGGAGCCTGCGCAAGCTGCCCGACGCCAACAGCCGTCTGCACGCGCTGCCCTCGGGCCTGCTGATGGCCGATTCCAGCGACTTCGGTTGGCTCAGCCTGAAGAGCTCCAAGGACGGCGGTCTGAGCTGGACGAACGAGATTTCGGGCTTTGACTCCCGGGCGTATCAGGCCGAGAAGGCCAAGACGCCTTGATCGGGATGGGCGTCGCTTGTTCGCCTGGCGCCGGCAAGTTCCGCAGAGCCCGCGACGGTGCCGACTCGGCAGGCTGAAGGCCGGCCGCGGTCGGATCACCGATTAACGTCGCGACTGCCGACAGGAACAACGCAAACCCCATGCTGACAGACGCCCAACAGCAGCAGTACCAGGACGACGGCTTTCTGGTGCTGCCCGACTTCAAGACTGCCGCCGAGATCGCGGCGCTGCGCCAGCGCGCCCAAGAGATCGTCGACGAGTTCGACCCGGGCGAAACCCGATCGATCTTCACCACCCAGGAGCAGGCCCGTCACACCGACGACTACTTCATGGGCCCGGCCGACAAGATCCGCTGCTTCTTCGAGGAGGAGGCGTTCGACGCCCAGGGCCGCCTGAAACAGGCCAAGGCGCTGTCCATCAACAAGATCGGCCACGCGATGCACGATCTGGATCCGGTGTTCGATCGCTTCTCGCGCGGGCCGGCGCTGGCCGAGCTGGCGCGGCAGCTGGGCCTGGAGGCGCCGCAGCTCTGGCAGTCGATGTACATCTTCAAGCAGCCCGGCATCGGTGGCGAAGTGGGCTGGCACCAGGACGCCACCTTCTTCGACACCACGCCGATCACCGTCACCACCTTCTGGTTCGCGCTGGAGGACGCCACGCGCGACAACGGCTGCCTGTGGACCGAAGCGGGTGGCCACCGCGGCCCGTTGCGGGAGCGCTTCGTCAAGCAGGGCGCCGGCGCCGGCATGGAGAAGCTGGATGCCACGCCCTGGCCCGATGGCGCCAGGGCGGTGCCGCTGGAAGTGAAGGCGGGCACGCTGGTGGTGTTCCACGGCCTGCTGCCGCACTACAGCGCGCCGAATCGCTCCGCCGTTTCACGGCATGCGTACACGCTGCATGTGACGGATCAGCGCAGCGCCTACTCGCCGCGCAACTGGCTGCAGCGCGGCGCCCATCTGCCGGTACGGGGCTTCGTCTGAGCGCAGCGGCCGGCAGGGCGCAGCGGGCTCAGCCGCCGAGATAGCGCCCGGGGCGGTGGTTCACCGCCAGCGCCGCGTTCATCGCCGCCGCCGCCAGCACCGACAGGCCGAGCTGCGGGCCGCTCATCCAGGGCGTGGCCGCGAGCAGGATGGCCGCGTCGATGCCCAGCTGCAGCCAGCCGGCGCGCCAGCCGAAGCGCTCCTGGCACCACAGCACCAGCACGTTCAGACCGCCGAGGCTGGCACGGTGGCGGAACAGCACGACGAAGCCGACGCCGATCAGCAGCCCGCCGCCCAGCGCGGCGAACAGCGGCTGCACGCTGGCGATGCGCAGCCAGCCCGGCAGCAGCGTCGCCAGCAGCGACAGCAGGCTGACCGCCACCATCGTCTTCAGCGTGAACGCGCGCCCCAGGCGCCGCCAGGCCAGCCAGTAGAAGGGCAGGTTGATCGCGAAGTACAGCAGGCCGAACGGCAGCCCGGTGGCGTGGCGGGCGAGCAGCGCCAGCCCGACCACGCCGCCGCTCATCAGCCCGGCCTGCTCGAACAGGCTCAGGCCCAAGGCCGCCAGCAGGGTGCCGGTGAGCAGGGCCTGCAGGTCCTCGTGCCAGCGGTGGCGGCTGCTGGTGGCGATGGTGCGCATGCGGCCGGCCCCTGGCGTCAGCGGTAGGCGGCGGGGTCGGCCGAGTCGGTCGGCCTCTCGATCGCCTTCTTCAGCGCCGCCGACATCGGCATGCGCAGGTTGACGCCGCCCTTGTCGGCCAGCGGCGACTCGAACCAGCGGCGGTAGATCGCCAGGATCTCCCCGCTGGCGAACAACTCGCGCAACGCGTCGTCGACCAGCCGCTTGAACGCCGGGTCGGGCGGCAGCATCAGCGCATACGGCTCGACCGACAGCGCGAGCTGGGAGACCTGGAAGTCGGCGGCGCGCGGCTCGCTGGCCAGCAGGCCGTAGAGCAGCACGTCGTCCATCGCGAAGGCGCGCGCCTGGTCGCTGTTGAGCAGGCGGAAGCTGTCGACGTCGTCGAGGCCGGCAATGATGCGCAGCTCCAGGCGCTGGCGGCTGTTGAGCTCCTGCAGCAGCGCGATGCTGGTGGTGCCGATGGTCGACGCGATCGCCTGGCCGCGCAGCGCCTCCAGGCTGTCGACCGCCTGGCTGCGCTTGGACAGTAGGCGGCTCTGCGCGACAAAGGTGGTGACGCTGAAGGCGACGGACTTCTGCCGTTCGACGGTGTTGGTGGTGATGCCGCACTCGATGTCGACGCTGCCGTTGGCGACCAGCGGCAGCCGCGTGCCGCTGCTCACGGCGAGCAGCCGGGTCTCGAGCTGCTCCAGGCCGGCATGGCGGCGCAGCCGCGCGACGACGCGCTGGCACAGCTCCATCGAGTAGCCGGTGGGGCGCAGCCGCGCGTCAAGGAACGAGAAGGGCACCGAGGCCGGCCGGTAGCCCAGCGTGATGACGCCGGAGCTGCGCAGCTTGGCCAGGGTCGGCGACGGCGGCTCGGCCCCGGCGCTGCTCAGCAGTGCGAAGCCGATGAGGCCGGCGCAGACCCTGTTGACGATGCCCATCCCGTTGTTCCTGCCTCAGAAGTTGTGCCGCAGCCCCAGCGCCAGCGAACGGAAGTCGCCGCCGTAGACGCCGACGCTGCCGTCGTCGACCCGCGTCAGGCTGGCGTCGACCTTGGTGCGCTTGCTCAGATTGTGGTTCCAGCCGAGCGTGGTCTGCGTCGCGTCGCTGTTGGCGACGCTGCCGATCTTGCCGGCGCGGCCGTGGTTGAGGTGGAACTCGTTGGCGCCCTGCACCCACATCGCCATCAGGCGCAGGTTGTTGCGCGAGCCGGCCAGGCCCCAGGCGTCGTCGTCGCGCTGCCAGTAGGCACCGACGCCGAAGCTGCCCGGCATGTAGAACGCGCGCAGCGCGAACTGCCGGGCGTCGCCGTTCTTCTCGTAGCCGGCACCGAGCTGCAGCGCGTCGATCTGCCAGTTCCAGGCGGCGTCATAGCTGTTGCTGGCGGCGGCACCTTCCTTGAGCGCGCCGGAGAACTCCAGGCTCATGCCCTTGGCGAGTTCCGGCAGGCGGTAGGAGACCTTGTTGCCGTTGCGGCCCACGTAGGCGTAGAGCGCGTCGGCCGACGGACCGGTGTCGTGGTTGTGCGCGCTGATGTAGTCGGCGGTGGCGTAATAGGCCTCGCTGGTCATCTGGCCCAGGCGCAGGGTGCCGAAGGCGCCGGAGAGATTCACCTCGGCCTGGCGGCCCCAGAAGGTGGCGGCCGCCGCGCCGGTGTCGGCGCTGAAGCCGGACTCCAGCTGGAAGCCGGCCTTGAGCCCGCCGCCGAGGTCCTCGCTGCCCTTCAGGCCCCAGCGTGAGCTGTTGTTCTGCAGCACGGTCCGGTTGCTCGCGCTGCCGACCTTCTGGCTCTCGACGCTCAGGTTGAGGCGGCCGTAGATCGTGACCTGCTGGGCCTGGGCGGCGCCGGCCAGCAGCAGGCTGGCGGCGGCGACGAGGCTGAGTTGCTTGTTCATGATCGGGTCCTCGCGCTCAGCGGATCACTGCCAGCGCGTCGCGCTTGCCGGCCTTGAAGGTGTAGAGGGTGAGGGCGCCGTTGAGGATGTCGCCCTTGGCGTCGAAGCCGATGCGGCCGGTGACGCCGTTGTGGTCCTTGGTCGCGGCCAGGGCCGGCAGGTACTTCGCCGGGTCGCTGGAGCCGGCGCGCACCATGGCGGCGACGAGCAGCTGCACCGAGTCGTAGACATAGGGCGCGTAGACCTGCACCTCGGCGCCGAAGCGCTTCTTGAAGCGCGCGTTGAACTCGGTCATGGCCTGCTTGGCCTCGCCCTCGACGCCACCGGCCTCGGCGCAATAGACCTGGCCGTCGGCCATCGCACCCTGCGCGAGGTTCGGCAGGTTCGCCGAGCAGATGCCGTCTCCGCCGACGAACTTGGCCTGGATGCCCAGCGCCTTCATCTGGCGCAGCATCGGGCCGGCGACGGCGTCCATGCCGCCGAAGAAGATCACGTCGGGCTTCTTGCCCTTCAGCGAGGTCAGGATCGAGCTGAAGTCGGTCGCCTTGTCGTTCGTGAACTCGCGCGCCACGGTCTAGCCGCCGGCGGCCTTGACGCCTTTCTCGAACTCGTTGGCCACGCCCATGCCGTAGGCGGTGCGGTCGTCGATCACCGCGATGGACTGGCCCTGCAGCGTGCGCACCGCGTACTTGCCCAGCGTGCCGCCGAGGTGCACGTCATCGGCGACGACGCGGAACGTGGTCTTGAAGCCCTGGCGCGTGAACTGCGGGTTGGTCGCCGACGGACTCACCTGCGGGATGCCGGCGTCGCTGTAGACCTTGGAGGCGGGGATCGAGGTACCGCTGTTGAGGTGGCCGACCACGCCGTGCACGCGGGCGTCGACCAGCTTCTGCGCGGCGGCGGTGCCCTGCTTGGGATCGCCGGCGTCGTCCTCGGCCAGCAGTTCGAGCTTGACCTTCTTGCCGCCGATCGTCACGCCCTTGGCGTTGAGTTCCTCGATCGCCAGGCGGGCGCCGTTCTCGTTGTCCTTGCCGAGGTGGGCGATGGCGCTGCTGGTCGGGCCGACATGACCGATGCGGACGATGTCCTGCGCGTGGACGGCGCCGGCGGCCAGCAGCAGCGCCAGCAGGGGGGTGAGCTTGTTCATTGAGTCTCCGGTGGATGTGTCGCCAGGAGCGGCGAGCCCGGCGTGCATTGCAGGCTCCATGCCAGCGGCGGCGGACGCAGCGCGCGTCATAGGGGCGGAGCGCGGTGGGCTCCGGATTGGCCCTGTCAGGGTTTGCGCGAGCCGGCGTGTGGCGCACCGCACGCCCTGGCGGCGCGCTGGTGCCGAATGTCGCTCGGGGGGCCGCTCGAGGGCGGCTCAGGGCGCGATGTCGCGGCGGCGACCGCCGCTCATGCCCAGCGAGAACTGGGTCTTGAAGGCGGGTGTCTCACGCGCCTTGGCCACCGCTTCCCAGATGCGCTGTGCGAGCGCCGGATGGGCCTCGACGAAGCGACGGGACAGCGGCAGGTAGTAGGCCTTGGTCTGCAGCGGCGGGCCGCCGAGCTCGTGGTCCTGGGCCCATTCCGGGTCGGCCAGCAGCTGCGCCGCGCCTTCCTGGTTGATCAGCACGCCGGCGATGCGGCGCAGGCGCAGGCTGTCGACGAGGCTGCCGAAGGCCGGGTAACGGTCCTCGACATAGGCGCCGCGCTGGCGCGCGAACAGCACGATCGAGTAGCCGCGCTCGGCGCCGATCGCTTCGCCCACCCTGGCGCTGCTGCCGCTGAACTGCTGGCCGTCCCAGCTCACCGCGCTGCCCTTGCGGCGCAGCAGCACATAGCCGACGTTGAACATGCGCCGGCTGGCATCGGGCTGGCCGGCGGCATCCAGCGGGTAGGCGAGGCCCTGCATGCGCTCGGCCGTGTGGCTGGCGGCCAGCACGGCGTCGAACTGACCGGCCGCCGCCTCGCTCAGGCAGCGCTGCCAGGGCAGCGGCGTGAACTCGGGCCTCAGATCGGGCAGCAGCGCCAGCGCCGCACGCGCCAGCAGATAGGAGGAGTTGTTGTCCTTGGGGTCGCCCAGCGACACGTTGGCGCAGACGCGCAGGCGCTGAGGCTCGGCCTGCGCGGGCAGGGCGGCGAGCAGCAGCGCGGTCAGCAGCGCGGCAACGGCGGGGAGAAGACGCGGCATGCGGGCAGTCTCGCAGGACTTCGTGGCCAAGGCGCCGGCGGCGCCGGCCTGCGCCGGCGTCGGCCTCAGCGGCTGTGCGAGGTCAGCGAGGCCAGCGAGACATCGGGTGCCGCCAGGCTGATGCCAGGAGCCTGCGAGCGGGCGCTGCGTGCGGGAGCCGGGTCGACCGACTCGTCGAGCTGCTCCAGCGGCGCCTCGCCGACGCTGCCGCGGCGCATCGCCAGACCGACCGTCAGGATGTCGATCACCAGCAGGTGCAGGATGCGCGCGACCATCGGCAGGTGCGTCGCGACATCCTCCTGGTGGTCGACGAGCAGCGCGACGTCGGCCTTGCGCACCAGCGGACTGTGGCTGGCGGTGATCGCCAGCACCATGGCGCCGCGCTCGCGCGCGGTGGCGGCGACGTCGAGCAGCTCCGGCAGCTTGCCGGCGCTGGAAATGATCAGCGCCACGTCGCCGGGGCCCAGCACCTGCGACGCGAGCTGCTGCAGGCGCGGCTCGACGTAGCAGGAGGAGGGCAGGCCGAAGCGCAGGAACTTGAACTGCGCGTCCTGCGCGACGACGCCGTAATGGCCGACCGCGAAGCATTCGATGCGCCGCGCCTGCATCAGCATCTCGGTGGCGCGGGCGATGGTCTCGCGGTTGAGCTGGCTGCGCACCTGCAGGATCGCGCTGGCGGTGTTGCCCAGCACCTTGGCGCCGAGCTCGACCATCGAGTCGTCCTCGTTGACCTTGGTGTGCGTGACCGGCACGGTGCCGGTCAGGCCCGAGGCCAGGCGCAGCTTGAAGTCCGACAGGCCCTCGCAGCCGAGGCTGCGGCAAAAGCGGATCACCGTGGGCTGGCTGACGCCCGAGGCCTTGGCGATCTCGGCGATGGGGTCGGAGAGCACCGCGCGCGGCCGCGCCAGCACCTGCTCGGCGACGCGCTGCTCGGCCGGCGTGAGCTGCGGCTTGGCGCGGCGGATCTGGCTCAGGATGGCGGCGCCCGGGCTGGCCTGCAGCTTCTTCAGCTGCGCCTCGAGAATCGCCGACGCGCCCTTGAAGGTCGCCTGCTCGGCGGTGATGACATAGGTCGGGATCGCGGCGACGTAATCGCTGAAGCGGCCGCGCTCCTCGAAGCGGCGGCGGAACGCCGACTTCTCGAACAGCGGCCCGAGCCGCGGCACGATGCCGCCGCCGACGAACACGCCGCCCTTGGCGCCCAGCGTCACCGCCAGGTTGCCGGCGGCGGTGCCAAGCAGCGCGCAGAACACCTCGACGGTCTCCATCGCCAGCGCGTCGCTGGCGTCCAGCGCCGCCTGGGTGATCTCGGGCGCCTGGCGCAGCGGCGTCTGCACGCCGTGCAGCTCGGCCAGCGCGCGATGGATCAGCGCCAGCCCCGGACCGGAGAGCAGGCGCTCGAAGGAGACATGGCTGAACTCGCGCCAGGCATGGCGCAGGATCGCGATCTCGCGCTCGTCGCGCGGCGAGAAGCTGGTGTGGCCGCCCTCGGTGCCGAGCGCGATCCAGCCGTCGCCGGAGGGGATCAGGCCGGACACGCCGAGGCCGGAGCCCGAACCGAGCAGGCCGATGACGCTGTTGGCCAGGGCGCTGCCGCCGCCGATCTGCTGGCGCTCGTGCTTGCGCAGGCGCGGCAGCGCCATCGCCAGCGCGGTGAAGTCGTTGACCACCACCAGGGTCTCGAGGCCGAGTTGCTGGCGCATCTCCTCGATGCTGAACTGCCAGTGGTAGTTGGTCATGCGCACCCGGTCGCCCTCGACCGGGTTGGCGATCGCCACGCAGGCATGCGCCACCTGCGCGCCGGCCGGCAGGGTATCCAGGTAGGCGCGCACCGCCGCGTGGAAGTCGGCGTGATCGGCACAGCGTAGCGACGCCGCGGCCTCGAACACACCGTTCTCGCGCTCGACGCAGAAGCGTGCGTAGGTGCCGCCGATGTCGGCCAGCAGGCGGGGTTGTTCCAGCAGCATCGTTGTTGTCCAGTTACAGCGCCGGATTATGGGATCCTGTAGTCGCGCTGCGACTGCGGGTATCCGGCAGGCGGGGGTGGCGACCGAATCTGTAAGCAAAGTACAGAACCGACGGAAGCTTGGCGTCGTACTGGGCCTGGATAGAGGCTTAGGCGAGCATCTCGGGGAACTCTGCTTGTCGGTTGCATGTAGTTTTGCTACCGTCCGTCCCTGAAGCGCACTACAGCGCCAGGCCCTTTCCTGCCTTGCCCATGACCGAAGCCCTGAAAACCGCTGCTCCCCGCGCCCCCGTCGGCGCCGCCTGCCCCTGGCTGGTGGCCGATATCGGCGGCAGCAACGCCCGCTTCGCCTGGGTGCCGCAGGCCGGCGCGCAGCCGCAGCATGTCCGCACGCTGGCCGTCGCCGAGTACCCGCATCTGCTCGACGCCGTGCGCGCCTACCTGGACGGGCTCAGCCATGCCGGACTGGTGTCGGCGGCGCTGCGGCCGGCGGCGGCGGCGTTTGCGGTCGCCACCGTCACCCATGGCGATCGCGTCGAGTTCACGAACAGCAGCTGGAGCTTCTCGCGCAGCGAGCTGGCGAGCCAACTCGGCCTCGGCGACAACCTGCTGGTGCTGAACGATTTCGAGGCCCTGGCGCTGTCGCTGCCGCGGCTGCGGACGACGCAATGGCAGCCGGGCGGTGGCGCCGCCGCGCTGCCGCCGGACTTCTCGGCGCCGGTGGCGGTGGTCGGTCCGGGCACCGGGCTGGGCGTCGCGGCGCTGCTGCCCCTGTCGGGGCCGCAGGGCGGCTGGCAGGCGCTGCCAGGCGAGGGCGGTCACGCGACCCTCGCCCCGTTCGACGACTACGAGTCGGCATTGCTGGCGGCGGCCCGGCGCGAGTTCCCCCATGTCTCCGCCGAGCGCTTCCTGTCGGGCATCGGCCTGCCGGTGCTGTACCGGGCCAATGCCGAGGTGCTGGGTCAGCGCGCCGTCGCCGACGTCGATGCGCGCTGGATCGTCGAGCGCGCGCTGGCGCAGGACGACGCCGTGGCGGTGGCGACCATCGACCGCTTCTGCGCCATGCTGGGTGGCTTCTGCGGCTCGGTGGCACTGACCTATGGTGCCCGCGGCGGGCTGTTCATCGGTGGCGGCATCGTGCCGCGGCTGGGTGCGCGTTTCGCCGAATCGCGGTTTCGCGAGCGCTTCGAAGCCAAGGGGCGTTTCAGCGAATTCCTGCGCCCGATTGCCACGCCCTTGATCACCGACACCCTGGTGGCGCTGGACGGCGCCGCGCAGGCGCTCAGCCAGGTCCGCTGACGCCGACGTCGGCTCGGGCCGGCAGCCCTCGCGCCCATGCCGTTCGGCATGGGCGTTTTGCTTGCTGGGCGCGGCAGCCGCGGGCGCAAACTGTAGTTTTGCTACCGCATGAACGCTCAAATGTCGCCCCAAAGCGGTGCGCTAGGGTAAACGCTGCAAGGGTAGACCCTGAGCTTGTCGTCGGTTTGAGACAAAACACGGGGCCTGACTGGGGTTTGCGCGCAGTTGCGTCGCTGGAGACAAATCTAGTTTTAGTACAGAATCTTTACGGTTCATCCCCCCGTTACGTGCAGCGCCGAGGTGGGCTCGGCGGCCTGCACGTGGTTTTCACAGCTTAGGAGTGCGAAGCATGAGTAAGAGTCCTCGCAGCGGACGCGACCTGTTCCGGGTCAACGCGATCACCGCCGGTTGCCTCGTCGCGCTGGTGGCTGCCAGTGGCGCACAGGCGCAGCAGACCCAGCAACTCGACACCGTCGTCGTCACCGGTATCCGCAAGGGTATCGAGGACGCCATCTCGGTGAAGAAGAACAAGGACAGCATCGTCGAGGCGATCAGCGCCGAGGACATCGGCAAGCTGCCGGATTCGTCGATCGCCGAGTCGATCGCGCGCCTGCCCGGTGTGACCGCGCAGCGTGTCGCCGGCCGCGCGTCGAACATCAGCATCCGCGGCATGTCGGGTGACTTCTCGACCGCGCTGCTGAACGGCCGCGAGCAGGTCTCGACCGGCGACAACCGTGGCGTCGAGTTCGACCAGTACCCGTCCGAACTGCTGTCGGGCGTGGTGATCTACAAGACCCCTGATGGCGAGCTGATCGGCCAGGGTCTGTCGGGCACCATCGACCTGCAGACCGTGCGTCCGCTGAACTTCAAGACCCGCTTCATCGGCGCCAACGCGCGCAAGGAGAAGTCGGGCATCGGCACCGAGTTCGAGGGTTCGGGCTCGCGCGTCAACTTCAGCTACATCGACCAGTTCGCGGATCGCACGCTCGGCGTCGCCTTCGGTGCCGCGCGCCTGAAGTCCGACGTCACGACCGGCCGCAAGGAAACCTACGACACCAACAACACGGTCAAGTTCTACCGCGACAACAACCGCCTCTACCCCGGTTGGGATGGCGGCGCCCCGGGCGAGGTGGTTCGCTACAACCAGGGCTTCAAGTACTTCAACGACAGCACCGAGCAGACCCGCGACGGCATGATGGGCGTCGTGGAATGGAAGCCGAACAAGTCGTTCCACGCCGTGCTGGACATGTACTACTCGAAGTTCGATCGCGAGACCGTCAAGCGCGGCCTCGAGATCCAGGTCGAGGACACCTGGCGTGGTGTCGGCAACCCGCGCTATCCGGGCTGGGTCAATCCGGTGATCCAGAACGGTCGCCTGCAAAGCGCGACCTGGACCAATGTCAACCCGCTGTCGCGCACGATCTGGGAACCGCGCGAGGATGACCTGAAGTCGACCGGCCTGAACATCAAGTTCGGCGACGGCTCGGGCTGGCAGCTGATCACCGACCTTTCGTACTCGGCCGCCAAGCGCGACGAGCGCATCATCGAGATGGAAGCCGGCATCCCGACGCCGGGCACCGTCACCGTGTCGAACTATGACCAGATCACTGGCATGCAGTTCAACTACGGCGACACCAATCTGGTCAAGCTGATGGACCCGGAAGGCTGGGGTCAGAACGGCTATGACAAGACCATCATCACTGACGACAAGATCCAGGCCCTGCGCCTGACCGCCGGCCGCGACCTCGAGGGCTTCTTCAACCGCATCAACCTGGGCTTCAACCAGACCACGCGGACCAAGGAGAAGAGCGCCGACGAGTTCTTCCTGCGCTTCGCCGACGGGGCCGACAAGACCCGCAACCTGCCGGCTGGCTCGAGCAGCGTCAGCGTCGGTGGCACCGGTGGACAGTTCAACGCGATCTCGTTCGACCCGGCCTCGGTCTACCCCAGCTACTACCAGCTGCAGCCCAACATCTATGCGGACGTGCTGCTGAAGGGCTGGAAGATCAAGGAAGAAGTCAGCACGCTGTTCAGCAAGGCATCGCTGGATACCGAAGTGGCCGGCATGCCGCTGCGCGGCAACGTCGGTCTGCAGCTGATGCACACCAAGCAGAGCGCATCGGCTCCTGAGGTCGACCTGTCGAACGGCAGCTTCCGCCTGATCACCGAGGGCAAGAGCTACAACGACGTGCTGCCCAGCGTGAACCTGGTGCTGGATCTGGGCAATGACCAGACCGTGCGCTTCGGTGCCGCCAAGGTGCTGGCGCGTGCGCGCATGGACCAGATGAGCGCGGGTCGCCGTGCCGAGGTCAACGGTCAGAGCGTCTGGGAAGGCAGCGGCGGCAACCCCGACCTCGACCCGTTCCGCGCCACCGCCATCGACCTCAGCTACGAGAAGTACTGGGGCACCAAGGCCTATGTCAGCGCGGCCGTGTTCGACAAGAAGCTGTCGAGCTTCATCTTCGACTTCACCGACACGCGCTTCGACTTCAGCGGCTTTGTCAACGGTTCGACGCGCACGCCGACCAGCCAGTTCGGCCGCTTCACGCAGCCGCGCAACGGCAAGGGTGGCTACGTCCGCGGTATCGAACTGGCGGCCTCGATGCCGTTCGACAAGCTGTGGAGCCCGCTGAGCGGCTTCGGTGTGGTGGGTTCGTACGCCGACACCAAGAGCGAGATCAAGCCCTTCGGCGACAGCGACACGCGTCCGCTGCCGGGTCTGTCGCGCAAGGTGGCCAACCTGACGCTGTACTACGAGGCCCACGGCTTCCAGGCCCGCGTCTCGAACCGCTACCGTTCGGACTTCCTGGGTGAGGTGCAGGGCTTCGGTGCGAACCGCGAGTACACCTTCATCAAGGGCGAGAGCATCGTCGACGCGCAGCTCGGCTACGAGTTCCAGTCGGGCATGTTCAAGGGCCTGTCGCTGCTGCTGCAGGTCAACAACCTGAACGACGAGGCGTTCCAGCGCTACAACGGCACCACCGGCTTGATCATCGACACCATCAAGTACGGCAAGACCTACTTGTTCGGCGCGACGTACAAGCTGTAATCCGCGGGTCGATCCCGAACCAGACCCCCGTCGGCGATTGCGTCGGCGGGGGTTTTTTCCTGCTGTTCACCTTTCTTGCGCCATGGAAGTTCACGCCCACCCGAATCACATCCGCAACATCGTCATCGTCGGCGGTGGCACCGCCGGCTGGATGACCGCTGCCGCCCTGGCCAAGGTCTGCACCGGTCCCTGGACGATCAAGCTGATCGAGTCCGACGAGATCGGCACGGTCGGCGTCGGCGAGGCAACGATTCCGCTGATCCAGATCTATAACGAGGCGCTCGACCTGGACGAGAACCAGTTCATGCGCGAGACCCAGGCGACCTTCAAGCTCGGCATCGAGTTCGTCAACTGGGGCCGCATCGGCGACAGCTACATCCATGGCTTCGGACCGCTCGGTCCCGACCTCGGCATCACGCGCTTTCACCAGTACTGGTTGAAGGGGCGGCGCTCGGGCTACGCGGCGCCGCTGGAGCGCTACTCGGTCAACACCGTGGCCAGCCGCGCCCACAAGTTCATGCGCAAGCGCAAGGACATGCCGAACTCGCCGATGGGCGAGATCGCCCATGCGTTCCACTTCGACGCCCATCTGTACGCGCAGTTCCTGCGCCGCTATGCCGAGGCGCGTGGCGTGCAGCGCATCGAGGGCAAGATCAGGGGCGCGACCCAGCACGCCGAGACCGGCTTCATCGAGACCGTGGTGATGGAGGACGGCCGCAGCATCGAGGGCGATCTGTATGTCGACTGCTCGGGCTTCCGCGGTCTGCTCATCGAAGAGGTACTGAAGACCGGCTACGAGGACTGGTCGAGCATGCTGCCGGCGAACCGGGCCTGAGCCGTGCCTTGCAGCGCGGTGGAGCCGCTGCTGCCCTACACCCGCGCCACCGCGCGGCAGGCCGGCTGGCAGTGGCGCATTCCGCTGCAGCACCGCATCGGCAACGGCCATGTGTTCTGCAACGACTTCATCAGCGAGCAGGAGGCGGCCGACACGCTGATGGCCAACCTCGACGGCAAGGCCATGGCCGAGCCGCGGATGCTGAAGTTCGTCACCGGCAAGCGCAAGAAGCTGTGGAACAAGAACGTCGTCGCCAACGGCCTGGACAGCGGCTTCATGGAGCCGCTGGAGTCGACCAGCATCCACCTGGTTCAGGCGACCATCGCCAGGCTCACCAGCCTGTTCCCGGATCGCAGCTTCGCGCAGGCCGACGTCGACGAGTTCAACCGCCAGTCGGACTTCGAGTTCGAGAAGATCCGCGACTTCCTGATCCTGCATTACAAGGCCACCGAACGCGACGACACGCCGTTCTGGCGCTATTGCCGCGACATGGCGATCCCGCCCTCGCTGCAGAACAAGCTGGACGTCTGGCGCGCCCATGGCCGCATCTTCCGCGAGGCCGCCGAGCTGTTCTCGGAGATCTCCTGGCTCGAGGTGCTGCTGGGTCAGCGCGTCTACCCGCAGAGCTACAACCCGCTGGTCGACGCGATGTCGGACGAGAAGGTGCGCGACTTCCTCGCCAACGTCGAGAACACCATCGACCGCTGCGTGCAGCACATGCCGTCGCACCGCCAGTACATCCGCGATCACTGCGCGAGCCCGGAGTTCCGGGCGGGCTGAGCCATGCTGCAGGTGCGTGAGCCCAGTGCGGTGCTGGACACCGGCGGCGCCTGGCCCTGCGTCGTGTTCGACGCGGTGCTGGAGGCGCCCGACGCGCTGGTCGAGCTGGCCTGCCAGCACCGCGCCGCCTTTGCCGTGCATCCGGGGACCGCGTATCCGGGGCTCGAGCTGCCGCTGCCCCCTGCGGTGGCGCAGCGCATCGCCGACGCGTTCGAGCCGATGTTCGCCGACCGACTCGGCGTCGGCGCGCGCCTCGATGTGCATGGCCGCCTGGCGATGGTCACCGTCGAGCCCGGCGCGCTGGCGCCGATCCAGCGCGTCTGCCACCGCGACCGCCTGGCGGTGCCGGCCGGCGAGCGCGCGCTGGCCGCCGTGCTCTATCTGTTCCATGAGACTGCCCTCGGCGGCACCAGCTTCTTCAGCCCGCGCCGGGACGCGGCGCAGACCGAGGCGCTGATGGCCTACCTGGCGCAGTGCAGCGCCGCCGAGGCCGACGCCCTGCTTGGCGCCGAGCGCGGCTACCTGACGCAGTCGAACGCGCAGTTCGAGCTCAGGCGCTGCATCGAGCCGCGCTGGAACCGGCTCATCGTCTACGACGGCTGCCAGTTCCATTGCAGTCACATCGAGCGGGGCGTCCGGCTGTCGGATGACCCGCGCCACGGCCGCCTGACGCTGAACCTTTTCATGCGCTACCAGGACGCCCACCGGAACGCTTCATGATCAGACTCACCCGCCGCCAGCTGGCATTCGCCGCCGCCTCCACCGGCCTGCCGTTTCGCTCGCCCGCCCAGCAAAAGCTGCCGGCCGAGATTCCGGTCGAGGCGTTCTTCCAGAATCAGCAGCTGTCCGAGGCGGTGATGAACCCCGGCGGCACCCATGTCGCCATGCTGGTCGGCGGCGACGGCGCCCGGCGCCGCCTGATGCTGCTCGAGTTGGCGACGCTGAAGACCACGCCGCTGCTCGTGCTGCAGGAGTCCGACCTGCAGATGGTGCATTGGGTCAACGACCGCCGCCTGCTGCTCGCCGACGGCAGCGACGACCGCGACAGCGACGACCGGCGCCATTCCAGTTACTACGCGATCGATGTCGACGGCGGCCAGTTCAAGCGGCTGCGCGGCTACGCGCCGCTGGTGCGCCAGCCGGTGTCGATCGGCGACGACGTGCTGCTGACCTGGGCCGCCGACGCCAGCGAGGGCGCCGGCTTCCTGCGCCTGTGGCGCCTGAACACGCGCAGTGGCGGCTTGCGCGAGCTGGAGCTGCCGGCCTGGTCGTCGACCTTCCTGGTCAATGCCGACGGCGAGGCCGTCGCCGCGGTGACCGAGCGCGGCGACAAGGCGCAGCTGCGCTGGCGTGACGACACCCAGGCCAGCGGCGACAAGGCCTGGCGCGTGTTGCGCGAGTGGGATCGCTTCTTCGGCGACGGCGTCGAGCTCGAGGGCCTGGCGCCCGATGGGGGCTTGTATGTCAGCGCGCGGCGGCAGCACGACCAGACGGCGCTGTACCGGCTCGACACGAAGAACGGCCAGTTCGCCGACAAGCCCTTGCTGGCGCTGGCGCAGTTCGACCTCAGCCCGGGACTGTTGCGCCATGAGGGGCGCCTGATCGGGTTGCGCGTCACCGCCGACGCGACCACCACGGTCTGGCTGGACGGGGCCTACAAGGCGCTGCAGGCGAAGCTCGACGCCAAGCTGCCGGCGACCGCGAACCTGCTGCACCCGCCGCAGCAGGGCGACTCGCCCTGGAGCCTGGTGTGGGCCTTCTCCGATCGCCGACCCGGCCGGGCCATGCTCTATCACCGCGACAGCGACAAGCTGACCCTGCTGGGCAGCACCCGCCCGCAGATCGACCCGGCCCTGATGTCGGGCATGGACTACACGCCCTACAAGGCGCGCGACGGCCGCCTGATCCCGGCCTACCTGACGCTGCCGCGCAGTGCCGGCGAGCGGCGGCCGCTGCCGCTGGTCGTGATGGTGCATGGCGGTCCGTTCGCGCGCGGTGCCGCCTGGGGCTGGAACGCCGAGGTGCAGTTCCTCGCCAGCCGTGGCTATGCGGTGCTGCAGCCCGAGTTCCGCGGCTCCACAGGCTTCGGCCAGAGCCATTTCCAGGCCGGCTGGAAACAATGGGGCCAGGCGATGCAGGACGCTCTCGCCGACGGCGTGCAATGGGCCGTGGCGCAGGGCGTCGCCGACCCCAAGCGCGTCGCCATCCTCGGCGCGTCCTACGGCGGCTACGCGGCCATGATGGGCCTGGTGCGTCACCCCGAGCTCTACGCCTGCGCCGTCAACTACGTCGGCGTCACCGACCTCGACCTGCTCTACAGCGCGCACCGGGACGACCTGCCGGGCGTCTTCAAGAGCCATGGCCTGCCCAAGGTGCTCGGTGACCGCAAGGCCGATGCCGAGATGCTCAGGACCTACTCGCCGCTGCAGCAGGCGGCGCGCATCAGCAAGCCGGTGCTGCTGGCCTATGGCCGCCAGGACCAGCGCGTGCCGATCGAGCATGGCGAGCGCCTGCGCGACGCGCTCAAGGGCCACAACGCCAACGTCGACTGGGTGCTCTACGACAAGGAGGGCCACGGCTGGTTCCGGCTGGAGACGAACAAGGATTTCTGGACCCGGGTCGAGCGCTTCCTCGCCAGGCACCTCGCCGCATGAGGCTGCTGATCACCGGACTGTCCGGCACGCTGGCGCCGGTGCTGGCGCGCGTCGCCCGTGCGCAGGGCCATGCGGTGCTCGGCTGGGATCACCGCAGCCTCGGGTTCGCCGACGCGCGGGCCTTCGATGCGTTGCGCCCCGATGCCGTCGCCCACCTGGCGATGGCCGGCGCCGCCGATTCGGCCGCGCTGGCCGTGCTGGCCGCGGATCGCGGCCTGCCTTTCGTCGTCACCAGCACCGCGATGGTGTTTCACCATCAGCCCGACGGCCCGCACGCGCTGGATGACGCGCGCACGGCGCAGGACGGCTACGGCCTGTCCAAGATCGCGATGGAGGATGCGGTGCGAGCCGCGCACCCGCGGGCCAGCGTCGTGCGCATCGGCTGGCAGATCGACGAACAAGCCGGCGGCAACAACATGCTGGCGTCGCTCGACCGCTGGCAGGCCGAGCAGGGCGAGGTGGCGGCCTCCAGCGCCTGGATTCCCGCCTGCTCGTTCATGGCCGACACCGCGCTGGCCTTGCTGCAGCTGCTGCAGCGGCCTGGTGTCCACCACGTCGACAGCAATGCCCAGGAGGCCTGGACCTTCGACGCGCTGGTCGCCGCGCTGGCACGCCGCTTCGAGCGGCCGCATTGGCGGCTGCGCGTGCACCAGGACTACCGGCACGACCAGCGCCTGGCCGGCGGGGCCTCGTGGGTGCCGCCGCTGTCGGCCCGGCTCGGCTTGCCACGGGGCAAGCCTGGTCTTTGATACGCTTCGCCCATGTCCTGCTTCTGGCGCTCGCTCTGCCTGCTCCTGCTCGGCCTCGCGCTGACGGCGGGACAGCCGCTGCGCGCGCTGGCGTCGCTGCCCTCGTCGACCGGCGGCGCGCCGATGGCGCTCGGCGCCGAGACCATGCCCTGCCATGAGTCGACGGCCGTGGTCGCGGATGCCGCCAAAGCCGCCGAGCCTGCGCCGTGCCCGCATTGCAGCCATGGCCAGACCGGCTGGGGCTGCGGCCATTGCGCCGGCTGTCTGTTGGGCGCGGCACTGGTGCTGCAGGCGCCCCTGGCCACGCCCCTGATCGAGCCAGGCCATGGCGACTGGCGCGCGCTGGCCGAGACGCCGGCCAGACCCTGGCCCGGCCGGGTACCCACGCCACCCCCCAAGCGCTGATTCGCCCGATGCCGAGCGCCGCTGCCCGAAGCAGCGGCGTCCCCTTGCGTCAGCGGCCACCGGCCGCTTCTGCGAACAGCCGATCATGAAGACTTTCCTGTTGCTGGCGGCGGCGCTGTGCGCGCCGACCGCCGCGCGCTGCGCCGACGCCGCCGATCCCAAGGCGGCCGCCGCCCAGATCCCGCATTGCTCGGTGCTGCGCACCGCCCCGGTTGCCGAGCCCGAGCGCCGCGACTGGCGCGCCGCGAACACGGCCACCGTCGCCGCCGGCGGCTGGCGCGCCTATGCCAAGGAGGCGGCGCGAGAGCCGGCCGTGCCGAGCGCGCCCTGCGCACCGCCGACCGCGGCCAGCGGAGGGCGGCGATGAGCTCAAGCCCCTACCTGCTGGCGGCCGCCCTGCTGCTGACCGGCTGCGCGACGCTGCCGCCGCCGGCGGAGATTCCGCACGAGATGGCGATGCCGGCGACCCCCGCGGCGTTGACGGACGCCGCCCTCGATACCGACGCCGCCGCCCGCCTGGCACTGCAGCGCCACCCGCAGCTGCAGGCGCTCGAGGCGGCCTGGCGCGCCGAGCGCGCCGAGCTGCGCCCGGCCCTCAGCCCGTCCAATCCGTCGCTGGTCTTGGGCCGGGCGCGCACGCGGACCACGCACGACGGTGACATCGAGACCGAGTGGGAGAACGAATGGGGCCTGCACCTGCCGCTGGCCGGCTGGCTGTCGGCCTGGCTGAACCAGGACGCGCGCCGCGCCTGGGGTCAGCAGCAGCAGGAACAGGCGCAGGCGCAATGGTTGCTCCAGCTCGACCAGGGCGGCCGCGCCGCGCGCCGCGCGCAGCTGCAGGCGGTCGCCGCGCGGCAGCTGCTGCGCGAGCAGGAGCTGGCCTGGGACGCGGCGCAGACCGCCGCCGAGCTGGCGCGCCGGCTCTATGCCGCCGGCAACTTCAGCAGGCTGCAATGGCTGCGCTGGGAGCAGGCGTTCGCGCAGCAGCAGCTGGCGCTGGCTCAGGCGCAGGAACAGGCTCAGGCCGCACAGACGCAGCTGGCGCAGCAGCTGGGACTGTGGACGCCGTCGGAGCTGGCGGCGCTGCGACTGCCCGAGGCGTTGCCCGATGTTCCCGACGCGCCGCCCACCGATCTGCCGACGGAGTCCCAGGCGCTGAGCCAGCGCCTGGACCTGCGCGCCGCCCGCGCCGGTGCCGCATGGCGGCTGGCGCAGCTCGGCGTCGTCAACGCCGAATCCTGGCTGCAAGGCCTGAGCCTGGGCCTGGAGGCGTCGACCGAGCGCGGTCCCGATGCGGTGTCGCGCATGCGCCGCGTCGAACTCGAATGGCAGCTGCCGCTGTTCGACGGCGGCGCCGCGCGACGCGAGGCCGCCAAGGCCCGTGCCGAGCAGACCGCCTGGCAGCTGCAGGCGCAAGCGCAAGGCGTGCGCGCGCAGCTGCGTGCCGCGGTGTCCGCGGTGCAGCACGCCTGGGATCGCGCCAACCACCACCGGACGCGGCTGCAGCCGCTGCAGCAGCAGATCAGCGACGAGATGCTGCTGCGCTGGAACGGCATGTTCGAAGGCCCGTTCGAGCTGCTGCAGGACGCGCAGGCGCGGCTGGCGGCACGCCGCGCCGCCATCGAGGCGCAGCGCGACTACTGGCTGGCCTGGGAGCGCGTGCGCCAGGTGCGCTGGTCGCCGATCGACACCGTGGTGACGCCGGCAGGGGCCACCGCCGCGCCGGCCAAGGCCGACGCCCACTGAAGGACAAAGCGATGACGATGAATCGAAGATCCCTGCTCGGCGGCATGACCGCGTTGCCGGTCGCCACCGCCGCGCTGGCCGCCGTGCCCGAGGCGGTGCAGCAGAGCGGCAGCGCCACCGCGCCGCCGCTGCAGCCGGCGACCGGGCGACCCTACCGCCCGGTGACCACGCTGAACGGCTGGTCCCTGCCCTGGCGCATGAAGAACGGCGTCAAGGAGTTCCACCTTGTCGCCGAGCCGGTGCGCCGCGAGATGGCGCCCGGCTTCGTCGCCAACCTCTGGGGCTACAACGGCCAGAGCCCCGGCCCGACGATCGAGGTGGTGGAGGGCGATCGCGTGCGCCTGTTCGTCACCAACAGGCTGCCCGAGGTCACCAGCGTGCACTGGCATGGCCAGCGCCTGCCCTGTGGCATGGACGGCGTGACCGGGTTGACGCAGCCGGCGATCCCGCCGGGCAAGACCTTCGTCTACGAGTTCGTCGCGCAGCGCCCCGGCACCTACATGTACCACCCGCATGCCGACGAGATGGTGCAGATGGCGATGGGCATGATGGGCTTCTGGGTCACGCACCCGAAGCGCGCCTCACCGCTGATCCGCGAGGTCGACCGCGACTATGTGTTCCTGCTCGCCAGCTACGACATCGAGCCGGGTGCGGCGACGCCGAAGATCATGACGATGACCGACTTCAACCTCTGGACCTGGAACAGCCGCGTGTTTCCCGGCATCGACGCGCTGGTCGCGAAGAAGAACGAGCGCGTGCGCATCCGCGTCGGCAACCTGACGATGACGAACCACCCCATCCATCTGCACGGTCCGCATTTCGAGGTCACCGGTACCGATGGCGGACCGGTGCCGCTGGCGGCGCGCTGGCCCGAGGTCACGGTCGACGTCGCGGTCGGCCAGATGCGCCAGATCGAGGTCGTCTGCACCGACCCCGGCGACTGGGCCCTGCATTGCCACAAGAGCCATCACACGATGAACGCGATGGGCCATGGCGTGCCGACGCTGATCGGCGTCGACCACCGCGGCCTGGCCGGCCCCTTGCAGCGCGCGGTGCCCGAGATGATGGTGATGGGCGAGCGCGGCATGCACGACATGACCGAGATGAGCATGCCCCTGCCCGACAACACCGCGCCCATGATGGCCGGCCAGGGGCCGTTCGGCGCCATCGGCATGGGCGGCATGTTCTCGGTGCTGAAGGTGCGCGAGCAGTTGCCCACCGGCTGGCAGCCCGGCCAGGACATCCCCTGGTTCCAGCACCCGCCGGGCACGGTGGCGCGCGAATGGACCGGGGACCTGCCGGCGGCCGACAGCGCGGCGGCGGCGCCAGCCAGCAAGTCCGAGGTCCAGGTGCGCAAGCCCCAGGGTCATCAACACCACTGAGGGAGCAGCATGAAACGACGAAACCTAAGCGCCTTGCTCGCCACGCTGCCGCTGGCCGCGATCGCCCATGGCCCGGCCGGCCATGCCAAGCCGCCGCAGGCGGCGCCCGAGCAGACCGCCTGGGGCATTGCCGGCGACCCGCGCCGCGTCAAGCGCACGCTGCAGATCGACATGGACGATCGCATGCGCTTCACGCCGGACCGCATCGAGGTGCGCGAGGGCGAGACCCTGAGGCTCAAGGTGCGCAACCAGGGCAAGATCCTGCACGAGCTGGTCATCGGCACGCCCGAGGAACTCGACAAGCATGCCAAGCTGATGGAGAAGTTCCCCAACATGGCGCATGACGAGCCCTGGATGGTCCATGTCGACCCGAGCAAGCAGGGTGAGCTGGTCTGGCATTTCAACCGCGCCGGCGACTTCGAGTTCGCCTGCCTGATCCCCGGCCATTTCCAGGCTGGCATGCGCGGCCGCATCCGTGTCGCGGCTCGCTGATTCGAAGGAGAGATGATGATGAAGTTTCTGGTTCTGGCCGCAGCCGTCGCGCTGCAACTGGCGTCCGGTGTGCAAGCCCAGCATGGCGGCCATCACGGCGCTGCGGCGCCGGCGGCCTCGGGCGCCGTGAAGCCGGTCGCCGTCGGCGCCGAGGTGCGCAAGATCGATCTGGCGCAACACAAGCTGCAGTTGCGCCACGAGTTCATTCCGCATCTCGACATGCCGGCGATGAGCATGGTGTTCGAGGTCAGGGAAGCCGCAGACCGCGCGCTGCTGCCCAAGCTGCAGATCGGGCAGAAGCTGCGCTTCGTCGCGCTGCAGCAGGACGGCGTCTTCGTCGCCCGTCAGCTGGAGCCGCAGCCATGAAGCGTCGCATCGGCCTGTTGCTGTGCTGGCTCGGAATCGGCGCCGCCCAGGCGGCCGAGCTGGTGACGATCGACTGGGGCGAGGCGCGGCGCTTCGAGCTGCAGCGTCGCATCGAGGCCGGCAAGGTGCTCGAGGTCTGTGGCCCGCTGCCGGCGGGGCAGGCCATCGACTGGCAGTTCGTGGCCGACGCGCCGCTGGCGTTCAACATCCACCACCATGTCGGCAAGCAGGTGTATTACGCCGAACGGCGGGCGCGCACGAAGACCATGACGGCGCGCTTCACGCCGGTCGACGCGGCCGACTACTGCTGGATGTGGACGGCGCCGAAAACGGCGGCGGTGCAGTTGCAGCTGCTGTTGCGGCACTGAGCAGGCGCACGTTGCAGCGAAGCCGCAAAATCGGCGGCCGCGGCCTCACGGATCGCTGCCGTGCTTCGATACTCCCGCCTCCTCAGAATTGATGATGCGCTTCATGTTCGATTCCCTGCGGCACAGCCTGCTGCTTGCGGCCCTGCTGGCCTGCACCGCGCTGCACGCCCAGTCCCCCGCGCCTGCGGCGGGCGCCTGCAGCCGGCTGCTGGCGTCCGGCAATCCGCAGTACCCGCCGTATCTGTGGCGCAACCCGGCGGAGCCGGAGCAGCTGATCGGCGCCAACCATGAGCTGGCGCAGTGGCTGGGCAAGGAGATCGGCATCCCGGTCGAGTTGCGCTACGTCGGGCCCTGGCGTCGCGTGCAGGAAGAGGCGAGGGCGGGGCGCATCGATCTCATCGTCGGTGCCTTCTTCACGCTGCCGCGCACCGAGTACATGGACTATGTCTACCCGCCGTTCCGCGAGACGCGATCGGTGGTGCTGGTGCGCGCCAGCAAGGCGTTCAAGTTCCAGCGCCGCGAGGACCTGATCGGCCGCGCCGGCCTCACCGTGGTCAACAACAGCTTCGGCGAGGAGTTCGACCGCTTCATGCGCGAGCGCCTGCGGATGGACCGCGTCGCCAGCCTGGATCAGGCACTGCGCATGCTTGAGCTCGGCCGCGCCGAGTTCCTGCTCTACGAGGACAGCCCGGCCAATGCCTACATCGCCAGCCTCGGCATCCAGGGGCTGAAGGAGTTGGCTCCGCCGATCGCGCAGGAGCGCCTGTTCCTGACGATCTCGCACCAGAGCGCCTGCAACACGCCGGCGCTGCGCGGTGCGCTCACCCGCGCCATGTACAAGCTGCAGCGCGAGGGCCGCATGGCCGACTTCGTGCAGCGCGGGGTCGCCGGCTGGCAGGCGAACCCGGCGGTGCCGGAAGCGCGCTGACGCGCGCTGGCGCTCAGGGCGCCTGGCGCTTGGCGATGACGTTGCCGGCCGGGCTCAGCAGCGCGACCTCGCGCGCCGGCTGGTCCGGCGGGCCGCGGAACAGCAGCTGACGGCTGCCCGGGCCGCTGACCGCGAAGCGGGTGCCGACCAGGCCGCGCAGTTCCCGCACCTGCTGGCCCGGCTGGCTCAGCGTCAGCACGCCGTCGGCGCGCAGCGCGATGCTCAACGCGTTGCCGGCCAGCACATAGGTGCCGGCGAAGCGCGCCAGCAGCTTCGGATCCTGCAGCCGGCTGTCGGGCAGGCGGCGGAACTGGATCGGCGCCACCGCCGGCTCCATGCGCACCTGCAGCGCCTCAATGTCGCCCTCGAAGCCGCTGATGAACTGCAGCTTGGTCTGCTCGAGCAGGTCGAGCGGATCGTCGGGCACCTTGAAGACCTCGTAATGGAAGTGCGCCAACCGGCTGCTCAGGCCGTTGTAGCTCATGCGCAGCGGCCTGTCCTTGTCGCCGCTGAGCGAGATCGTCAGCTTGCCGTAGCCCGGGTGCTCGTAGTCGCCGACATAGCCGGACAGCGGCTGCGCCGGCCGCGTGCCTGACACCTGCGGATCCACCCGTTGCGCCGCGGCCGCCTTGGTGGCGGCAAGGTTCTCGTCGTCCTCGGCCCTCAGGCGGCTGCTCCAGTCCACCGGGTCGAGGCCGAGCAGGCGGTCGGCGATGGCAAAGGGCAGCACCGCGCGCACGCTGCTGCCGGTCAGATTGGCCGACACGAAGATGCCGATCCTCTGCGCCGGAAAGACCCAGAGCGCCGACGCCGATCCCGGCATGTCCCCACCGTGCTCGACGTAGCGATGGCCGCGGTAATGCCCGGTGAACAAGCCCATGCCGTACTGGCGCGGTGCCATCTCGGCGTACTTGCCGCTGAAGGGCAGCACCATCTGCGGGCTGCTCATGGCCTGCAGGTCGCCGCGCTGGATCAGGGTCTTGCCGTCGAACTGGCCGCCGGCGGTCAGCATCAGCAGGTAGTTCGCCATGTCGCTGGCGCTGCTGTTGATCGAGCCGGTCGGCCCCATCGCGTCCAGGGCCTGATAGGCCTGGGGTTTGGGTTGCTGCGCATCGTCCAGCACATAGCCGGTGCCGCGGTCGGCCAGGGCCTGCAGGCCCGCCAGGCTGGTCGAGCTGCGCTGCATGCCCAGCGGCGCGAACAGGTTCGTCTGCACCAGCTGTTCCCAGCTCGTGCCGGCAACGCGGCCGCCGAGGTAGCCGGCGGCCATGAACATGAAGTTGTTGTACTGGAAGCGCTCGCGCAGGCCTGCACTGGGTTCGAAATGACGCAGGCGCTGGAACAGCTGCTCGCGGCTCAGCGGCGAGCCGAACCAGGCGAAATCGTGGCGCGGCAGACCGCTGCGGTGGGTGACCAGGTCGCGCACCGTCAGGCGCAGCGTCAGCTCGTCGCTGTGCAGGCGGAACTCGGGCAGGTAGTTGCGCACCGGCTCGTCCCAGGCCAGCTTGCCGTCGCGCACCAGCGTCGCCAGCGCCGCCACCGTGAAGCTCTTGCTGATCGAGGCGATCGGCTGCACCGTGTCGGCCGTCATCGGCAGGCCGCGTTCGACATCGCGCAGGCCGTAGCCCTTGGCAAGCAGGACCTTGCCGTCGTGGACCACGGCGACCGACACCCCGGGGGTGTTGAAGCGCTTGAGCTGGGCGGCGACGAAGGCGTCGAGGTCGGCCAGCGCCGCCGGGGCGGCGGATTGCGCGCCGGCGCCCAGCGGCAGCAACAGGGCGGCGAGGCAGAGGTGGCGGCGCAGGGTCATGGTGAATGGCGTGCAGGCAGGGAAGCCTGAGCTTCGCAGCCGGCGGGGCGTCGCGGCCTCGGGCCCTACCCGGGGGCGGCGGGAGGTTCGCGCCGGGCTCGCAGGCGGTGAGCGGGCGCGCCGTGCTGCTGGTCCGCGCTCAGCGCGGCAGCGCCTCCAGCGCCTGCACCTGCAACGGGTGAGCCGGGGCGGCGGCCGCGGCCTGCCGCAGCGCCCCCAGGCCGGCGCGCAGCGCGGCGTCATCGACCGCCAGGCGCGTGGCGGCGCGGGCAATCGCGAGCACATGCTCGGCCAGCGGGTCGTCGCCGTGCCGGCCCAGGCCGTGCGCGCGGATGTCGGCGGCGGTGCGGGTGGCGTCCTCGGCCAGCCAGGGCGCCCAGGCCTGCGCCTGCAACCGGTCGGCGGGCATCTCCGCCAGCAGCAGGGCGGCGCCGTGGCGGTAGATGCCGTGTTCGCTGCGCAGATTGCACGCCAGCTCGCGATCGAACGCCGGCACCTGCAGCGCGCGGGCGATCCAGATCGCGCGCAGTGCTGCATCCGGCTCGAACGGCAGGCCGGCGCTCAGGGTCCACAGCGGGGCGCTGGCATCCCAGCCGGCCAGGTCCTCCAGCAGCCGGGCCTCCGGGCCCATGGCGTCGCGCCGTGCCGCCTCGGCGTCGCGGGCCTGCGTCGCCGCCAGCGCGTCGGCCCGCTGACCCTGGACCAGCGCCCATTGCGCATAGAGCATGGCCAGGCCACAGAGCGCGCCGGCCAGCAGCGCGGCCGCTCCCAGGCCCAGCAAAGCCTTGCCCCAGGGGCCGTCATGCGCGGCGGCAATGCCGCGCGCGTTGACCCGCAGCAGCAGCAGGTGGGCGGCCAGCGGCAGCAGCAGCCCGACCAGGTTGAGCAACCAGGGCCGGCGCGCCCAGGGCGCCTCGGCCCAGGCGATCAGCGCGCCGACGATCGCCAGGCCCAGCAGCAGACCGGCGACGATCGCGGTCGCCACCGCCTGGGCCCGTGTCCAGCCCAGCGGCTCCAGACCGCCGCGCAGCGTCCAGCCCAGCAGGGCCAGCAGGCCGGCCAGTCCGGCCAGCAGCGCGCTGGCGAACGGCACGATCAGGCCCATGGCGGCGTCGCCCTGCGGCACACGCATCGTGTAGCAGCCCAGCATGCCGGCCGTCAGCAGCGTCAGCAGCATGGCGACGACGGAGAGCGCGGAGACCAGGAAGCTGAGCATGGCGGCGGGCGGGAAGGGGATGCCGGCACTGTGCCCAGCGGTCGCATCACCGCCGTTTCAGCGGCTCTCGCGCCGGTTTCAATGGTTGAGCCGGGGGCCCGGCGTCGGCGCCGCGCTCAGACGATGCCGGGCCAGCCGTCGCCGCCGGCGCGCTGCCAGGCGGCATCCAGGGCGGTGAGCAGATCGCCCGGCAGCGGGCCGCGTTCGATCGCGTCGATGCCCGCACGCAGATGGGCCAGGCGCTGGCTGCCCAGCAGCAGGCTGCTGACACCGGGCTGGTGCGCCGCCCAGCGCAGCGCGATCTCGGGCCAGGGCAGGCCCAGATCGGGCAGGGCCATGGCCTGCCAGCGGTCGAAGTAGCTGCCTTCGCAGTGATCCTGGGGCCGCTGCGTTCTCGCCCAGGCCAGGCCGGCCAGCGCGCGCTTGACGAGCACGCCCTTGCCATGGCCGCCGGCGACCCGCGGCGCGTTCGCGCGATCGCAGAGGCTGAGGCTGCATTGCAGGCTGGCGAAGCGCCCGTCGCCGATCGCGTGCGCCAGCTCGGCGTTCTCGCCCGAGTAGGCGGCGACGCGCAGCTTGCCGGCGCGCACGCAATCGGCCAGTGCCTCGCTGACCTCGCCGCGCTGCAGGATCGGCAGCGGGCAGGAATGCAGATGGCCGATGTCGATGTGATCGGTCTTCATCAGCCGCAGCGCGCGTTCGACGCCCTGCACGATGCAGGGATAGGTCCAGTCGGGCACGCCGTCGACGCCGTAGCCGAACTTGGTGCTGAGCAGGAACTCGTGGCGGCGCGGCGCCAGGTGGCGGCCGATGCGCTCCTCGCTGCGACCGTAGCCGCGCGCGGTGTCGATCAGCGTGATGCCCAGGTCAAGCACGCCGTTGAGCAGTCGAGCGACCTCGGCCTCGTCGGCCAGCGCGTCGAAGTGCATGGCGCCAAAGCCGAGGGCGGAGACGGACAGGCCGGTCTGGCCCAGGGGGGTGAGTGGCATCAGTGCTGTTGCCAGGCCTCGGCCTGGCGGCGTTGTTCGCGCAGGCGCTCGCGGCTGGCGGCGTCGGGCGCGTGGTGGAGCAGCCAGTCGGCACGCCGCAGGGTGCGCGGCGTGCAGCTCTGGCCGCGCAGGTCGTCGAGCAGGTCGGCCTCGTGGGCGGCACGGGCCGCCGCCAGGTACAAGGCCTCGGGGTCGCGGTCGAGTCCCAGGGCCCAGGCTTCGAGCCGGCGCGACCAGTCATCGACGATGAAGGCGGCCGCGCCGCGCTCGCGCAGCTCGTCGCGCCAGCCGCCGCAGGCCTGCAGCGCGACGCGGCGAAAACGCAGGAACGCGGGCAGCGCGTCGTCGCGATCGAGCAGCTCGGCGAACAGGTTGCGCGCCTCGATGCGCTCGACCAGGTGGTGTTCCGGGTGTTCGGTGCCGGTGGCGCCGGCGCTGTTGAACTGTCGCAAGGGGTCGAAGCGGTAGCAGTAGCCGAAGTCGTAGAGCCAGACCTGCTCGCCGTCGTCGAGCAGGTTGCCGGGCGCGTAGTCCCACTCGAAGCAGCCGCGGCGCAGCAGCGCGAACGCGGCCGCGAACAGCGCCCGGGCGGCGCGTTCGTCGCCGAGGTCCGGTGCGTGGCCGGCGATCCAGGGCGAGACCACGATGCCCCGGCGCAGCGAGCCGAACAGCGGCTGCACGATGCCGGGGGCGGCGCCGCGCAGGTCGACATGACGCTGCAGTTCGTTGAGGAAGCTGGTCGCCCCGTCGGCGTTGCGCACCCTGCACTCGGCCCGGGCCTGCTTGAGCGCGAAGTGCCTGCCGTCGGCGGCCTGCAGCTGCATCACGCGGGCACTGAGGCCACCGTCAAGCACCAGGCGCACTGCCGCGTGATCGGCTTGCATCGCCGCCAGCTCGGTCTCGGTCCAGGGCAGCAGACTGGCATCGCCGAAGCGGAACTCGGCGCCGCTGGCCAGGAACGCCAGGTTGGCCGCCTGGCGGGTGGCGTCAAGACTCACTGACCGATGAGGACGCGGCCAAAGAGCGGCGGCACGCTGAGCTGGCCGGGGTCGACGTCTTCGCCGGACAACGCATCGGTCCAGCGCGTCGGCAGCCCGGCCGGCAGCGTCAGCTTCACCGGTCGCGCTTCCTTCGCGTTGTTCAGCAGCACCAGCGCGTGGCGGCCCTGGTGATGGCGGTGCAGCACGATGAGCTCGTCGTTCAGCAGCAGCGGGGCGCTCAGGGCGCCACGGCGCAGCACCTCGTGCTGCTGGCGCAGCGCCAGCAGCTGCTGGAAGCGGGCGCGCAGTTGCAGGTCCGGCTTGCCGCCCTCGTCGGGCCAGGGGTAGGTGGCGCGGTTGTAGGGATCGTCGCCGCCGCCGACGCCGACCTCGTCGCCGTAATAGACCGTGGGCGCGCCGGGGAAGCCGACCTGGAACAGCACGGCCAGCAGCAGGCGCTGCTTGGCCTCGCGGAGCTTGGCGGCATCGATCGTGGCGTCGGTAGGCGGGTCGCCATGCACGCCGAAGTGGTGCAGCGAACGCGCCTGGTCGTGCGTCGACAGCAGGTTCATGTTCGCCAGCAGCATGGGCAGCGGGTAGGCCTCGCGGGTCAGCTCCAGGTTCTGGTAGACCTTGGCCGCCTTGCCGCCGGCGGCGAAGTCCAGCACCGCGTTGCGGAAGATGTAGTTCATCGTCGAGTCGAACTGGTCGCCGAGGAAGTACTTGCTGGCGTCGAACCAGGTTTCGGCGACGGTCAGGGCGTCGGGCTTGGTCTGCTTGACGACCGCCGACCACTCGCGCCAGAAATCGTCCGGCACCCAGGGCGCCACGTCCATGCGCCAACCAGCCGCGCCCTCGCGCAGCCAATGCCGGGTCACCGAGTCGGCGTCGCGGTAGGCGAAGCGGCGCCAGCCGTCGCTCGCCTTGTTCAGCTCCGGCAGATCCTTCACGCCGACCCAGCCCTGGTACTGGTCGTCCGGCCTGGCCTGGCTGAGGTCGAAGGTGAACCAGCCGAAGTAGGGGCTGGCGGGGTTCGGCTTGCCGTTGGCGAACGCGCCCTGCTTGCCGCCGAAATTGCCGAAGCGGTCGAAGTACGGCGAGTCGGAGCCGACATGGTTCAGCGAGGTGTCCAGGATCACGCGCATGCCGCGCTTCGCGGCTTCGTCGGTGAGGCGCTTGAAGTCGGCGTTGGTGCCGAAGCCCGGGTCGATCTGCTTGTAGTCGCCGGTGTCGTACTTGTGGTTGCTGGCGGCACGGAACACCGGCGTCAGGTAGAGGGTGTTCGCGCCGAGCTGCCGGATGTCGTCGAGCTTCTCGATGATGCCGGCGAGGTCGCCGCCGAAGAAGTCGTTGTTGTGGACCGCGTCGCCGGCATCGCCAGGGCGGTAGGGGCGCTCGATCCAGTTCGCGTGTTTCTCGACCGCGTGGTTCTGGTAGCGGTCCCGGCCGGGCTGCGGGTCATTGCCCTTGTTGCCGTTCCTGAAACGCTCGGGGAACACGTAGTAGTAGACGACGTCGGCCGACCAGGCCGGCACGCGCAGGTCCGCGTGGTGGACGGTCTGGCGATAGCGGCGCACGCGCCTGAGGTCCTCGGGCAGCAGGTCGATGGTCGACACGCCCATCGAGCCCTTCTCGCGCGTCCAGTACACGCTGTCCTTGTTGTTCTGCAGCGCGTAGCGGCCCTGGTCGGTCTCGACCTCGAACCAGTAGCCGTAGACGCCGGGATCGGCAAAGCGGTAGCGGGCCTCGAAGCGCGTGCCCTGACCCTCGGGCCTGGGCGTCATCGCCACGCGGGCCAGCGGCAGGTAGTCCAGCTTCTCCTGGTTGCCGCTCATCTCGCGGCGTTCGACGACCAGGCTCACCGCCTTCAGCCCGGGGACGCCGCTGGCGACGCCGAAGCGGAACTCGGTACCGGCAGGCTGCGCACCGAACGGCGTCTTCGAGTCGGCGCTGCGGGAGTCGAAGCGCAGCGCGAGCGCGACCGGGTCGGTGATCGCGGTCTCGCTGCCGTCGGCGAAGCTCTTCGGTCCGATCGTCAGCCGAGGCTGGCCCTGGGCGTCGAAGGCCAGCGTCAGCGTGTGCTCGCCGCTGAGCTGCTGCGTGAAGTTGCCGCTGCCGCCCTGCGCTTCCAGCGCTGCGCTGCCGTCAGGTCGCGCGGCGACGGTGAACGCCTTGTTCCAGCCGGCGTCGCCGAGCTTGAAGTCGAAGCTGCCTTCGAGCTTCAGGTTGAGCTTGTAAGCGTCGCAATGCCAGCGCAGCTGGTAGTCGTCAAGCGCCGCCCAGTTGTTCATGCTGCCGCGCAGGAAGATCGCGGTGTCGCCGAAGGGCGGGGCGGGTTGGCAGTCGCTCATCGTCAATCGGGGCGCGCGGCCCTCGGGGAAGCTCAGCGTGAAACGCTTGGTGGAGCCGTCGAAGACCAGGGGAATGCCGGCGCCCTTGCGATGCAAGGCCAGCGAGGCCGGCGCCCAGGGTCGCGTCGGGGCGGCGTTCGGGCCGCCGAAGTCAGCGTCCTGCGACCACGATTCGTCGCCGATCTTGAACTGGTGCTCGCCCTTGGGCGCGGCGATCAGTTCGTACTGGCTGCATTGCCAGCGCAGGCGCCAGGCCTCGTCGGCGCTCCAGGCGTTGAAGCTGCCACGGACAAAGAGCTCGCGCCGACCCAGCGGCGGCATCGTGCAGGCCTGCGGCAGCACCTCGAGCTTGCTGCTGCGCTGGTGGCCCGCCATCGCGCGGATGAAGTCGGCCATGTCGCGCAGCCATTCGGCTTGGGCCTGGGCGGGGACGGCAGGGGCGGCAAGCAGCGTGGCCAGCAGCAGGGGACGCAGGGAAAGGGAACTCATTGCACTCGCTTGTAGGCGCTGTAGCCGCCACCGGGGCTCAGTTCGGGCACCAGCAGCTTGACGGCGCCGGGGGCCAGCGTCAGCTCCAGCAGTCCGTTGGTGATGCGCGTCTTCTCGCCGCTCAGGGGGTCGACCATCATCCAGATGTTCATCAGCTTCGAGTTCGCCACCATCACGGTTTCGCTGACCGGCTGGCTGCCGGGGTTGGCGACGACCACCACGGTGTCACGGGCTCGATCGGTGTAGCGCTCGAAGGCGAACAGCTTCTCGCTGGTGACGAGGCGGAAGTCGCCGACGCGCAGGGCCCGATGGGCCTTGCGAAGTTGTATCAGCTTCCGGGTCCAGATCAGCTCGGGGTTGTCATCCGTCACCAGCTCCCAGCGCATCGGCGCGCGCATGGCCGGGTCGTCGCCGCCCGTCATGCCGATCTCGCCGCCGTAGTACAGGTTCGGCGCTGCCGGCAGCGTGAACTGCAGCAGCTGCGCCAGGCGGCGCTGGGTCGGATCGGGCAGGGCCGTGGCCAGGCGAGGCGTGTCGTGGTTGTCCAGCATCAACCAGGACTTGAGCAGGTTGTCGGTGCCGGCCTCTCGCACCATGCGGTCGACCATCTGCGCTGCCAGCTGAGGGCTGAGGCGGCGATCTGCCAGGCGCAGCACGATCTCGCGCAAGGTGAAGTTCATCACGCCGTCGACGGCCGGGAACCATTCCTTGGGGTAGTTGGCGATCTCGCCGACGACCAGCGAGCCCGGCTTCTCGGCGTGCGCCGCCTGCGTCAGCCCGTGCAGGAACTCGAAGCCCATGTCGACCGCGACATCGAGGCGCCAGCCGTCGACGCCGTCGCGCAGGTAGGAGCGCACCACCGAGTCCCTGGCGCCGAAGACATGGGCGCGTACCTCGGGGTTCTCCAGGTTCAGCTCGGGCAGGTTCTCGGCCAGCCACCAGATGCGGGCGCCGCTCTGGTACTGCGGACCGAAGTAGAACCAATCGATGAATCGACTGCCCCCGGCCGCTGCACGGCCACCCCCCGAGGGGGTGTGCTCCGGGCTTGGGGCGGCCCGGCGCCCTTCGCTGGCGGCTCTGAAGGCAGCCTCGGCCTCCTTGAACTTCGGCGCATTGCGGCCCATGTGGTTGAACACGCCGTCGAGCACCAGCTTCATGCCGCGGGCATGAACGTCCTTGGCCAAGGCCTTCACGTCGTCGCGCGTGCCGAACTCGGGGCTCACGGCGTGGTAGTCGAAGGCGTCGTACTTGTGGTTCGTGTAGGCCAGGTGAATGGGGTTCAGGTAGAGCACGTCGGCACCGAGTTGCTGCACGTGGTCGAGCTTGCCGCGCAGGCTCTGCAGGTCGCCGCCCCAGAACTCGATCTCGTGGCTCCAGAGCTTGGCCTCCTCCAGGTAGCGGCCGCGCTGCGGCGTTTCGCTCCAGTCGCGCAGGACCTTGGGCGCCGGATAGAGATGGCGCTTGGCCTGCAGATCAGCCGGCGGCGCGAAGCGGTCGGGCAGCACCTGGTAGACCAGGGCGCCGATGCGCCAGTCCTTCTCGCGGGCCTCGTAGCGGCCGCGGCTCTCGGCGTCGTAGCGGTTGGCGGGGGTGGCGGCGCTGAGCGCGGTGCTGAGGCCAAGGGCAAGGGCGGCGACGCTTTTCATGCTGACTCCAGATTGAAGGGCGGGTGCCGACGCCGCCAACGCCTGCCAGCCGACCCGCGCGGGAGGCGGGCCGGTCCCGGCTTCAGCCCTTGACGCCGCCGGCGGTCAGGCCGGACACGATCCAGCGCTGCGCGGCCAGGAAGACCAGTGTGATGGGCAGACCGCTGAGCACCGCCGCCGCGGCGAAGTCGCCCCACAGGTAGCGCTGGTCGTTCAGGTAGTACTTGGAGCCGACGGCCAGCGTGAGGTTGCTCTCCTCGCGCAGCAGCACCGAGGCGACCGGGTAGTCAATGATGGTGCCGATGAAGGCGAGCACGAAGACGACGACGAGGATCGGCACCGCCATCGGCAGCAGCACGTGGCGGAACGCCTGCCAGTGCGTGGCGCCGTCGACCTTGGCGTTCTCCTCGATCTCCACCGGGATGGTCTCGAAGTAGCCCTTGATGGTCCAGATGTGCGTGGCCACGCCGCCAAGGTAGGCCACGATCAGGCCGGCGTGCGTCTCCACGCCCAGCCAGGGGATGTAGGCGCCGATGGTCTCGAAGATCGCGAAGATCGCCACCAGCGCCAGCACCACCGGGAACATCTGCAGCAGCAGCATGCTGTTCAAGAGCCCGCGCTTGAACGGGAAGCGCAGGCGCGCGAACGCGTAGGCGGCGGTGGTCGAGATCGCGACGATCAGGAACGCCGAGATCGTCGCGATCTTGATCGAGTTCCACAGCCAGAGCAGCACCGGGAACGGCGGCTCGACCAGCGAGCCGTCGGCGGCCTGGTAACTGAAGCCCAGTGCCAGCTTCCAGTGCTCCAGCGAGATCTCGGTCGGGATCAGCCCGCCGGCGGCGAAGTTGCCGGGACGCAAGGAGATCGAGATCACCGCCAGCAGCGGGAACACGGTCAGCGCGATCAGCGCCCACAGGAAGGCGTGGGCGAAGAACACGCGCCACTTCTGGTTCTTGGGTTGGACGATGGCCATGTCAGCGACCCTGTTCGTTGGATTTGGTCAAGCGCAGGTTCACGATCGACAGCAGTGCCACCAGGATGAAGATCAGCGTGCTGATCGCCGCCGCCAGGCCGAAGTCCTGGCCCGAATCGCGGAACGCGATGCGGTAGGTGTAGCTGACCAGGATGTCGGTCTGCCCGGCCGGCAGCTTGGTGTTGAGAAAGTCGGGCCGCCCGTCGGTGAGCAGCGCGATCAGCACGAAGTTGTTGAAGTTGAACGCGAAGGCGGAGATCAGCAGCGGCGTCAGCGGCTTGATGATCTGCGGCATCGTGATCTTGAAGAAGTTCGTCAGCGGCCCGGCGCCAGCCAGCGCGCTGGCCTCGTACAGATCGGCCGGGATCGACTTCAACAGCCCCGAGCACAGGATCATGATGTAGGGGTAGCCCAGCCAGGTGTTGACGATGAGGATCATCACCTTCGCCAGCAGCGGGTCGGCGAACCAGGCCGGCTTGATGCCGAGCAGCGCGGCGAGGATGGCGTTGATCTCGCCGAAATTCTGGTTGAACAGGCCCTTGAACACCAGGATCGAGATGAAGCCCGGCACCGCATAGGGCAGGAACAGCAGGGTGCGGTAGACGGTGCGCCCGCGCAGGCCTTCCCAGTTGAGCAGCACCGCCAGCGCCATGCCCACCGCGGTGGTGAACAGCACGGTCAGGCCGGCAAACACCACGGTCCAGATGAAGATCGAGAAGAAGGGGCCGCGGAAGTCGGGGTCACCGAACAGGCGCGCGTAGTTCTTCCAGCCGATGCCGACCTTGAAGCCGGGCTGCAGGCGCTCGCCGGCCAGGTTCTCGAAGAAGCCGGTGTCGCGGTTGGGGCTGTAGACGACGCCGCTGGCGACTTCCTGCACCGAGCCGTCGGGCACTGCCTTCCACAGGCGTTTGACCGGCGCGAACTCGCGCACGCCGGCATAACGCAGTTCGGGGCCGTTCGGGATCTGCACCTGCAGTTGCTGCAGCACCTGGCGATGCGTCAGCAGCTCGCGCAGGCCGAGCGGCTCGCCGATCGCAAAGCTGGCCTCGGCAGGGGGCTGCGGCGTGATGACGGGCGGCGTCTTGCCCGAGCGCAGCGCCAGCGGACCGGTGACCCAGACCGGATTCCCGCTCGCGTCTCGCAGTACCAGGCGGAACTCCTTGCCGTCGGGGTGCAGGCTGTAGCCCAGCGCCTCCTCCTCGTCGAACTCGCTCTGGTCCAGCAGGTAGGCGCGCGAGCGCTCCTCGGTGAGCAGATTGGTCGACGAGTAGTTCGTGAAGCCGAGCTGGAACGTGTAGACCAGCGGGAAGGCGACGAAGAGCAGCATGCCGGCGATGCCGGGGAACAGGTAGCGGTAGGCGAAGTTGGCCTTGCTCAGATAGACCCAGAAGGCCGTCGCGAACAGGCCCAGAGCGCCCAGGCCCCAGGCGATCTGGCCGGTGCTGATGATCGCCATCACCAGCCAGAGGCAGGCGGCGGCCAGCAGGGCCGTCAGCGGCCATTTGATGAAGGCGGGGTTCATAGGGTCTCCAGCGCAGGGCCGTTCCCGAGCGGGAGGCAGCCCCCTCGGGGGGGGGCGAGTACGCGAAGCAGCGCAGCCTGGGGGCTCATTTCGTCACC
>Ga0164290_1001325_pt1 | contig 40102 bp, 21 predicted proteins | sample Micstemetagenome_FD_108782 | JGI IMG/M metagenome (GOLD analysis project Ga0164290, IMG submission 108782) | Contaminated culture microbial community from soil near Moab, Utah, USA - Microcoleus steenstrupii SON62 (Illumina Assembly) | ecosystem: Environmental > Terrestrial > Soil > Soil crust...
CCCGACCGGCGTGATCACCGGCGACACCCCCGTCACCGACACCTTTACCTATTCCGTGACCGAGGGCGGCGTCACCCACACCGCCACCCTGACCGTCACCATCCAGCCGCAGAACGATGCGCCGGTCGCCCAGAACGTGGAGCTGACGACGGCGGAGGATCCGGCCAGCCCGATCGCCATCGACGTCCTGACCGCGGCCACCGATGAGGAAGGCAATACGCTTTCGGTCTCCCTGCTGAACGGTGAGGCTTTCAGCGACAGCCTCTACCTGGCGGGCCAGGGCACGGTCTCCCTCGCCGGCGGCGGGAACCTGCAGTTCGTTCCGGACGCCAACTTCCATGGCGACGTGGTGTTCACCTATGCCCTGAGCGATGGCAATTCCAATTCCGCCAACCAGACGGTCACCCTCCACATCACCCCGGTCAACGACGACCCGGTGGCGAACGATGGTTCGGATAGTGTCGATGAGGACGCCGTCCTCACCGGCTCGGTCTCGGCCAGCGACGTCGATGGCGACACCCTGACCTACACGCTCGGCGATGACGTCGCCAACGGCGTCCTGGTCTTCAACACCGACGGCAGCTTCAGCTACACGCCAGGTGAAAACTTCAACGGTTCCGACAGCTTCACCTACAGCGTCAGCGACGGAAACGGCGGCACCGACACCGCAACCTTCACCATCACCGTCGATGCGGTCAACGACGCCCCCGTGGCCACAGATGACTCCACGACTCTGGCCGAGGACGCCGCGACCTACAGCGGCGCTGTGTCGGCCACCGACCTCGATGGCGACACCCTGACCTACAGCCTCGGCGACGATGTCGCCAACGGTACGCTGGTGTTCAACCCCGACGGCACCTTCGACTACACCCCGAATGCCAACTTCAACGGCGAGGACAGCTTCACCTGGAGCGTCAGCGACGGGAATGGGGGCACCGACACCGGGACCTTCACCATCACCGTCACCCCGGTCGCCGACGCCCCCGTGGCGGCCGATGGTTCGGACAACGTCGATGAAGACGCGGTCCTCACCGGCTCGGTCTCGGCCACCGATGGCGACAACGACACTCTGACCTACACCCTCGGCGATGACGTCGCCAACGGCGTCCTGGTCTTCAACACCGACGGCAGCTTCAGCTACACGCCCGGCCCGAACTTCAACGGCTCCGACAGCTTCACCTACAGCGTCAGCGACGGAAACGGCGGGACCGACACCGGCGCCTTCACCATCACCGTTAATGCGGTCAACGACGCCCCGGTGGCCACCGATGACGCCACGACCCTGGCCGAGGACGCCGCCACCTACAGCGGCGCGGTGTCGGCCACCGACGTCGATGGCGACAGCCTGACCTACAGCCTCGGCGACGATGTCGCCAACGGCACGCTGGTGTTCAACCCGGACGGCACCTTCGAATACACCCCGAATGCCGACTTCAACGGCGAGGACAGCTTCACCTGGAGCGTCAGCGACGGGAATGGCGGCACCGACACCGGGACCTTCACCATCACCGTCACTCCGGTCAACGACGCCCCCGTGGCGGGCGGCGGCGTGGACAGCGTCGACGAGGATGCTGTCCTCACCGGCTCGATCCCGGCCACTGACGTCGATGGCGACACCCTGACCTACGCCCTCGACGTCGATGGCGGCACGGTCAATGGCGTGCTGGTCCTCAACCCGGACGGCAGCTTCATCTATACCCCCGGCGAGAACTTCAACGGGTCCGACGAGTTCAGCTATGTCGTCAGCGACGGCAATGGCGGGACCGACACCGGGACCTTCACCATCACCGTTGATGCGGTCAACGACGCCCCCGTGGCCACCGATGACTCCACGACCCTGGCCGAGGACGCCACCACCTACAGCGGCGCTGTGTCGGCCACCGACGTCGATGGCGACAGCCTGACCTACAGCCTCGGCGACGATGTCGCCAACGGCACGCTGGTGTTCAACGCCGACGGCACCTTCGACTACACCCCGAATGCCAACTTCAACGGCGAGGACAGCTTCACCTGGAGCGTCAGCGACGGGAATGGCGGCACCGACACCGGGACCTTCACCATCACCGTCACCCCGGTCAACGATGACCCGGTGGCTGGCGGCGGCGCGGACAGCGTCGATGAGGACGCTGTCCTCACCGGCTCGATCCCGGCCACTGACGTCGATGGCGACACCCTGACCTACGCCCTCGACGTCGATGGCGGCACGGTCAATGGCGTGCTGGTCCTCAACCCGGACGGCAGCTTCACCTATACCCCCGGCGAGAACTTCCACGGCTCCGACGAGTTCAGCTATGTCGTCAGCGACGGCAATGGCGGGACCGACACCGGAACCTTCACCATCACCGTCGATGCGGTCAACGACGCCCCCGTGGCCACCGATGACTCCACGACCCTGGCCGAAGACGCCGCCACCTACAGCGGCGCTGTGTCGGCCACCGATGTCGATGGCGACAGCCTGACCTACAGCCTCGGCGCCGATGTCGCCAACGGCACGCTTGTGTTCAACCCCGACGGCTCCTTCGACTACACCCCGAATGCCGACTTCAACGGCGAGGACAGCTTCACCTGGAGCGTCAGCGACGGGAATGGCGGGACCGACACCGGGACCTTCACCATCAACGTCACCCCGGTCGCCGACGCCCCCGTGGCGGCCGATGGTTCGGACAACGTCGATGAGGACGCGGTCCTCACCGGCTCGGTCTCGGCCAGCGACGTCGATGGCGACACCCTGACCTACACCCTCGGCGACGATGTCGCCCACGGCGTCCTGGTTCTGAACACGGACGGCAGCTTCAGCTACACGCCGGGTGAGAACTTCAACGGCTCCGACAGCTTCACCTACTCTGTGAGCGACGGAAACGGCGGGACCGACACCGGGACCTTCACCATCACCGTCGACGCGGTCAACGACGCCCCCGTGGCGGCCGATGACGGCATCATCGGGGTCGAGGACGCCGCCACCTACAGCGGCGCTGTGTCGGCCACCGACGTTGATGGCGACAGCCTGACCTACAGCCTCGGCGCCGACGTCGCCCACGGCACACTGGTGTTCAACCCGGACGGCACCTTCGACTACACGCCGGACGCCGACTTCAACGGCGAGGACAGCTTCACCTGGAGCGTCAGCGACGGGAATGGCGGCACCGACACCGGGACCTTCACCATCACCCTCACCCCGGTCAACGACGCCCCCGTGGCGGCCGATGGTTCGGGCAGCCTCGATGAGGACGCTGTCCTCACCGGCTCGGTCTCGGCCACCGACGTCGACCTCGACACCCTGACCTACACGGTCGATAGCGACGTCGCCCACGGCGTTCTGGTGCTCAACACGGACGGCAGCTTCAGCTACACGCCCGGCGCGAATTACAACGGCTCCGACAGCTTCACCTACACGGTGAGCGACGGAAACGGCGGCACCGACACCGGCACCTTCACGATCACCGTCGATCCGGTCGCCGACGTCGCGCAGGCGCCCGACTTTACGCGCACCATCCTCGAGGACTCCGCGACCATCGTTCTGGAGATCCCGCAGACGGACCCGGACGGCGACGCCCAGACGGTCACCCACGTCGATGGCACGCCGATCAGCGCCCTCGGCACCGTGGCCGTGACTGGCGGCTCGGTCTTCCTCAATGGCGACGGTGACCTGGAATTCACCCCCGACGCCAACTTCCATGGGCAGGTCTCCTTCCAGTATGAGCTGAGCTCCGCCGACACCTCGACCGCCAACGGTCAGGTCGAAATCACCGTGACCTCGGTGAACGACGACCCGGCGGCCAGCGACGGGTCGGACAGCATCAACGAAGACTCCGTCATTGCGCTGACCGGCGTGGTTGGGGCCAGCGATGTTGACCTCGACACCCTGACCTACAGCCTGGCCTCCGGCGGCGATGTCGCCAACGGCACGCTGGTGCTCAACCCGGACGGCAGCTTCGAATACACCCCCGACCCCGACTTCTCCGGCACGGACAGCTTCACCTTCGAAGCCAGCGACGGAAACGGCGGCGTCGACACCGGCGTGTTCACCATCACCGTCAATCCGTCCAACGATGCCCCTGTGGCCGTCGATGGCTCGGACAGCGTCGATGAAGACGCCGCCGCTCCGCTGACCGGCTCGCTGGCCGCCACCGACGCCGACGGCGACACTCTGGAATATGCCCTAGACGTCGGCGGTAACGTCCTGCACGGGACGCTGACCCTCAACCCCGACGGCACCTTCGAGTACACCCCCGACGCCAACTTCCACGGCAGCGACAGCTTCACCTGGACGGTCAGCGACGGCAACGGCGGGACCGACACCGGGACCTTCGAGATTACCGTCAACTCGGTGAACGACCAGCCTCTGGCGGCCGCCGACATCAACCTGACGGCTGACGAGGATCCGGCCAACCCGATCGCCATTGACGTGCTCACCGGGGCCAGCGATGCCGACCTCGACACCCTGTCGGTGGCGACGGTCAACGGCGAGCCGATGACCGTCGACGGCGTGGCCGTGGGTGGTGGTCTGGTCACGGTCGGCATGGACGGCAACCTGCTGTTCACCGCCGCTCCCGATTTCCACGGCACGGTCAGCTTCACCTATACCCTGACCGACGGAAGCGGGGCCGGCAACGCGGAGTCCGATCCCGCCACCGTGGAGATCGTCATCGCCCCGGTGAATGACGCCCCGGTCGGCCAGCCGTTCGACCTCACCATGGCCGAGGACGACGGGGTTCTGACCATCGACGTGCTGGGCGCCGCCACGGACATCGAAGGCGACACCGTCTCGGTCCTTGAGGTCAACGGCACGTTGATGGACATGGACGGGGTCGCGGTCACCGGCGGTGTGGTCACCCTGGACGGCGACGGCAATCTGGTCTTCAGCCCGGATGAGAACTTCAACGGCCCGGTCAGCTTCACCTACACCCTGACCGACGGCTCAGACTCCAGCACGCCCGCCACCGTGGACATCGACGTCACGTCGGTGAACGACACCCCCACGGCCGCCAACTTCGAACTGGAGATCGACGAGGATCCGGTCGGCGCCCTGACCATCAACGTGGTCGGCGGTGGCTTTGACGTTGAGGGCGACACCCTGTCGCTGGCTACGGTCAACGGCGAGGTCGTCGACGAGGACGGCGTTGATATCGGCAACGGCATCATCACCCGCGACCTGAGCGGCAACCTGCTGTTCACCCCGACCACCAACTTCAACGGCGCGGTGTCCTTCACCTACGCCCTGACCGATGGTGATGCGGTGTCCGAGGAAGGCGCGGTCGATATCCTGATCAATCCGGTCAACGATCGCCCGATCTCGGCCGACCTGACGGCCACGGCCTCGGAAGACGGCAGCGTCACCATCGATCCGTTCGAAACGGCGCAAGACGTCGAGTTCGACGGCGGCGAACCGGGCAGCCAGCCTCTGGCGGTCAGCCTGGTGAACGGCGAGGCGGTCGATATGGACGGCGTGGATGTCGGCGACGGCGTGGTCACTCTCGACCTCGACGGCAAGCTGGTCTTCACCCCCGACGCCAACTTCAGCGGCGAGGTCTCCTTCACCTACACCCTCACGGACGGTGATCTGGAGTCGGTGGCCTCGACGGTGACTGTCACCGTTACCCCGGTGAACGACGCGCCGACGGCGGCCGACTTCTCGGTGTCGATCGACGAGGACACCTCGGCGACCTTCGACGTGCTCGGCGACGGCACGGACGCCGACGGCGACACCCTGTCGGTGGCGACGGTCAATGGCGAGGTGGTCGACATGGACGGCCTGGTCATCGACGGCGGCGTGATCACCATCAATGGCGACGGCAACATCGTCTTCACGCCTGACGCCAACGTCAGTGGCGCCGCCTCCTTCACCTACACCCTGTCGGACGGCACGACCCAGTCCAACGAGGCCAACGTCGATGTGGCAATTGCTGCGGTCAACGACGCCCCCGTGGCGGCCGATGACTCGACGACCCTGGCCGAGGACGCCGCCACCTACAGCGGCGCCGTGTCGGCCTTCGATGTCGAAGGTGACGATGTGGTTTACAGCCTGGCCCCCGGCGGCGACCCCGCCCACGGCACCCTGCTGTTCAACGGCGACGGCACCTTCGACTACACGCCGGACGCTGATTTCAGCGGCGAGGACAGCTTCACCTGGAGCGTCGACGACGGAAACGGCGGGACCGACACCGGGACCTTCACCATCACCGTCACCCCGGTGAACGACGCTCCGACCGCGCCGGACATCTCGACCTCCGGGGCGGAAGACGGCGGGGCCATCCTGGTTGATGTCTTCGACGGCGCAGTCGATGCCGACAGCGCCGACCAACTGTCGGTCAACACCGTCAACGGCGCCCTGCTGACCCCAGCCGGGGTGGAAGTGGACGGTGGCCTGGTCACCCGGCGCATGGACGGACGGCTCGAGTTCACCCCGAACGCCAACTTCAACGGGGCGGTGTCCTTCACCTACACCCTGATTGACGACAGCGGGGCGGGCAACGCCGAGTCGGCTGAAGCCTCGGTGGACATCCTGGTCACCGCGGTCAACGATGCACCAATCCTGGCTGGCGAAGGTCCGCATGCGACCGACGAGGACACCGTTCTCACCGGTCAGGCGGCCACGCCGACCGACATCGACAACGAGCCCGTCGATTTGTCCTACGTGCTGCTGCAGGACGTCGATGGTCTCACCTTCGACACCGTCACCGGCGCCTGGAGCTTCGATCCCACCAATGTGGCGGCCTACCAGGCCCTGTATCTGGGTCAGTCGACGACGGTCAGCTTCACCTACGCCGCCACCGACGGCGATCTGCAATCCGACCCCGTGACGGTTCAGATCGCCATCGCCGGGGCCACCGATGCCGTCAATGGCACGAGCGCATCGGAGGTCATCGCCGCCAGCAACTTCGTGGACCTGATCTACGGCGGCGATGGCGACGACTTTGTGAGCGGCCTGAACGGTAGTGACACCCTGTTCGGCGAAGACGGCGATGACATCCTGTCCGGCGGGGCCAACGACGACACCCTGAACGGCGGATCGGGTGGTGACACCCTCATCGGCGGCTCGGGTAACGACACCCTGGCCGGCGGGGAAGGCGATGACGATATGGTCGGCGGCAACGGAACCGATGTGGTCACCTATGCCAGCGCGACCCAGGCCATCACCGCCAACCTCAACACCGGGGTCGCCACCGGTCAGGGCGAGGACAGCATCGGCCTGGTCGAGAACCTGATCGGCTCCGGCTACGATGACGTCCTGACCGGCTCAACCGGCGCCAACAGCATCTGGGGCGGCACCGGCGGCGACATCATCGATGGCGGCGACGGTCTGGACAGGCTCTACGGCGAGGACGGCAGCGACACGCTGTACGGCGGTGTCGGCAGCGACATCCTCGATGGCGGCGCCGGCAATGACTTCATCTACGGCGGCATCGGCAACGATACCCTGACCGGTGGGGCGGGCGCCGACCGCTTTGTCTTCCTGGCGGAATCCTTCACGACCCCGCTGCAGACCGACACCATCCTCGACTTCAACGTCTCGGATGGCGACGTCCTCGATATGTCGGCCATCGACGCCAACGCCAGCATCGCCGGCGACCAGGCCTTCAGCCGGGTCGGCAGCTTCACGGGCGTGGCGGGTCAGGCGACGGTGGTCTTCGCCAATAACCAGACGATCATCCGCTTCGATCTCAACGGCGACCGGGCGACCGACTTCCAGATCCGTCTGGACGGCGATCACACCGGCACCGCCCTGCTGACCGGTGCGGAAGCCCCCGGCACCGGCGGCTGGATCTTCTAGAAAAGGACGGCGCCCGCCCACACCGGGGCGGGCTTCCTGCCAGGCGACATCAGCCCGGCCTCTTCGGAGGCCGGGCTTTTGTTTGTCGCGAGACCGCCTGACGTGCTGCGCATGGCACAAAGAAAAACGGGCCCGCCGAAGCGGGCCCGTTGGGGTAGTCCGGGCTGGCCGGCCAGGCGCTTCCGCCTGGCCGGGGAATGCCCTAGAGGATCCAGCCGCCGAAGGCCGGGCCGCCGCTGATGGTTCGGTCGACGGCGGTGTAGATGTTCATCTGGTAGTCGGCCTTGCCGTCGCCATCCACATCCAGCTGCAGGATCGAAGTGCTCCCCTGCAGGGTCAGGGTCGCCTCGCCCGCGGTGCGGGTGAAGCTGGTGACGAACTGGAAGGCCTGGTCGTTGGCCAGGTTGATGTTGGCGTCGATGCCCGACAGATCGAGCCGGTCGCCCAGGGCGAAGGACAGATCGTAGACAGAGTCCACGTCCTTGACCCCGCCAAGACTCGACAGTCCGATCGACGACTGGGTGATGACGAACCGGTCAGCCCCGGTTCCGCCGGTCAGGAAGTCGTTGCCCGCCCCCCCGATCAGCACATCATTCCCGGCCCCGGCGGTGAGGATATCATTGCCGCCGCCGCCGTTCCGGGTGTTGGCCCCGGCGTTGCCGCTCAGGCTGTTGTTCCCGTCGTTGCCGGTGGCGTTGACCGCCCCGGTTCCGGTCAGGATCAGCCGTTCAAGCGTCGCCGACAGGGTGAAGTCGACAGAGGAATTGACTGTATCGGTCCCCTCGCCGTCCAGCTCGATCACCGTATCGCCGGCCGAGTCGACGACATAGGTGTCGTCGCCTGCTCCGCCCCGCAGGGTGTCGGCCCCGGACCCGCCATCCAGCAGATCCTTGCCAAGCCCGCCGAACAACAGGTCATCGCCGGCCCCGCCCGCCAGGCTGTCGGCGCCGTCGCCGCCCTCCAGGCTGTTGGCCAGGCCGTTGCCGGTCAGGTTGTCGGCGAAGGCCGCGCCCAGCAGGTTCTCGATCCCCGCCAGGGTGTCGGTCCCCGCCCCGCCGGTGTTCTGGGCGGTGGTGGTCGCCAGGTTGACCCTGCCGCCGGCCGCAGCCGTGTCATAGCGGGCAGTGTCCTGCCCTCCCCCGCCGGTGAGCAGGTCACGGCCGAGGCCGCCGGTCAGGCTGTTGTCGCCGCCATCCCCGGTCAGGATGTCGTCGAAGGCAGACCCGATGATGTCCTCGATGCCGCTCAGACTGTCGCTTCCCGCCCCGCGACTGGCCGCGCCGGTCGCCAGGCTGACGGTCACCGCCGAGGCGGCGGCGCTGTAGGAGGCTGTGTCGCGACCGAGGCCCCCGATCAGGGAGTCGTTGCCGGCCCCGCCAATCAGCAGGTCGTCGCCGCCGCCGCCGTCCAGGGTGTCGGCGCCTTCGCCGCCGTCCAGCGTGTCGTCGCCGACCGCCCCCAGGATCAGGTCGGCGCCGCCAAGACCATTGGCAACAATACGTTCGTCAGAGGTCACCCCCGAGGCGTCGAAGGTGTCGTCGCCGCTGGTCCCGTCCCAGTAGATGGTCTCGTCGGCCAGGCCGGTGCGGGACAGATCCCCCGACAGGATGACCCGGGTCCCGTTGAGGAACAGGTCCTCGACCCCGGTAATGGTCAGGTCGGTGTCGCCATCGCCGTCGGTGTCGACATGGATCGACAGACCGTCGAGACTGGCGGTAACCAGGGTCTCGTCGTCGAGCGTCAGGGTGACCTCGTCGAAGCCGTCGCCGCCGACAATGCTGTCGAAGGTCGAACTGGCGTCGAAGGCCAGGGTCGCCCCGCCGTCGGCCATCTGGACGGCATCGTTCTCGGTGACATTGAGAACATTGACCGTCACCTGGGCGGTGTCGGTGTAGCCGCCGACGCTGACCTGGACGGTCAGCACATGCTGCGTCGAGGCCTCGTAGTCGATGACGCCGTTACTGGTGATGGCGCCGGTATTGCTGATCTGGAACAGATTGCCCGGATCGCCGCCGACAATGCTGTAGGTCAGGTCCAGCCCGACCCCGCCGGAGACCCCGACCGCGCCGACCGCCGAGCCATTGGCGACATTCTCGTAGACGCTGAGGGTGCCGTCCGACAGCACCGGATTGTCCTCGACCGGCTCCAGATAGACCGTCTGGGTGCCGTCTATTGTACCGCCCTGCCCGTCACTGACGGTGTAGGAGAGGGTGACGACGCCGTTGTAGTCGGTGTCCGGGGTCAGGGTGAAGGTGCCGTCGCCGTTGAGCGTGATAGACCCGTGGTCGGCCGTCAGGTTCGTCACCGTCAGGGTGTCGCCGTCCGGATCAGTGAAGCCTGTCAGCAAACTGGACAGGGATGCGGTGTAGCTGATGTCTTCGGTGCCATCGGTCAGGTCTGCCGTAGCCGAGCCGGTCGGGGCGTCGTTGACCGCCTGGATATTGACGTGAATGACCGACGTGGTGTTGGAGCCGTCCCCCTCACTGGTCTGGACGGTGATATCGCGCCCGGCGGGCGGCGTGTCCGAGGTGTTGCGATAGACGACAGCCGAGGCCGCCTGAGACAACTGGTTAAAGTAGCTTACCGAATTGATCGGTTGCAAAAGCAGATAGCCGTCGCCATTCTCGCGCGTTCCAGTGGAGACGTGACCAACTTGTTGTCCGCCGTAGAAAAGCGCGGTGCCGTCCAGGATATACAGCCCAAAGCCATCCAGAACCCCCGCATCCAACTCAATTATGTCTTCGGCTCCACCGCCGTTTACAGAGAATCTAATACTGTAAAGCGGTGACGGACCGTAGTAATTAAAGTCGTTATAGTAATTCCCGTAGTAATCATAATAGGAATAAAGGGAATAACCATTGTTGGCGTAAATGCCTACGCTGCCGAGATCAATCTGCTGCTGCTCAAGTCCTGAGGATGCACCAGCCATAACAGAGACATCGGTCGAACTGGGAACATTGTCGAAATTGGTCCAGTTGTTCCAATTGTTCCAGTTATACCAGTTGTCCCAATTGCTCCAACTCCAGCTCATGTCATTCCCCCAGCTTTATGCAGTACGAGTGCGGTCGATCTAATGCAAATGCACTAGAGTCTACGCCGCATTCCCCCTCGGTTATCAAATCAATAAAATCATGTACGCTGTGGATTAGCCAGCAATAATGTTTTTCCCCAAATAGACGTATGAAGTCGCCACGCCGCAACCTTTACGCGACTATTCCGAACGCATGAGAACTCACACGTGAATCCCGCACCACCGATCCATGCAAAGTTGAAATCCTGGTACACCGGCCAGATTCAACCGGGCCGGTCCAGTCCGCTCGAACTGCTGATGATTCAGTCGACCTCGTTCTGCAACATCGACTGCCAGTACTGCTATCTGCCGCTGCGAAGCGACAAATCACGCTTCGACCTGAGCCGCCTGCCGCTTCTGATCGACAAACTCAACGCCGCCGGCCTGCTCGATCGGGAACTGTCGATCGCCTGGCATGCCGGCGAACCGCTGGTGCTGCCCTGGACCTACTATGACGAGGCCGCCAGCATCCTCGCCGACGCCGCCCCCACAGGCGTCAGGGTGCGGCACACCTTCCAGACCAACGCCATGCTGGTGACAAAGGCCTGGTGCGATTTCCTGGTGCGGGTCGGCGCCAATGTCGGCGTCAGCATCGATGGCCCACAGGATATCCACGACGCCCGCCGCATGACCCGGGACGGCCAGGGAACCTTCGAGCGGGGCCTGGCCGGCTACTGGCGCCTGCATGAGGCCGGGCTGCAGCCATCTCTGATCGCCGTGCTGACCGCTGAATCCCTCAAGGAACCGGACCGCATGTACCAGTTCTTCAAGTCCCTCAAGACCCGCGAGGTCGGCTTCAACATCGAGGAGATCGAGGGCTTCAACACCAGCAGCAGCCTGGCGGCCGGCGACGCCGTCAATGCGGTGCGCCGCTTCTTCACCCGCATGCTGCAGTTGACCGAACAGGACCCCGAGCCGCTGCGGATCCGCGAACTGGAGCGCGCCCGGCGGATGATTGGCGGCTCGCTGCTTTCGGACGAGTGCCATTCGACGGAGAGCAATCCGTTGTCGATCATTTCGGTCGATACCGCCGGCAACATCTCGACCTTCTCGCCTGAGCTTCTGCAGGTTCCCGGAGAGACCAGCCGCTACACCTTCGGCAATCTCGACGACATCGACTTCACCACCGTCCTGCAGTCCTCCCGGCTGGCCACGGTTCATGACGCCATCCGGGCCGGCATCGCGCAATGCCGCGGCTCCTGCCCCTACTTCTCGATGTGCGGCGGCGGGGCCCCGGCCAACAAGCTGGCCGAGCATGGCCGGTTCGACGTCACCGAAACCATGTACTGCCGGCTGTCGGTGCAGGCGACGATCGGGGCGGTGGAGACCTGGCATGAGCGCCGCATCCAGGCGCGCCGCACCCATACCAACCTCGCGTCCAACGCCCGGCTGGAAGCGGCGACGGGGCGACCGGCCACGCCCACTGTCACCGCGGCGCCGCAGCCGATTCCGGTCCGCGCGGCCGCCCCGCCGCTGCGCCTGACCCCGGCCCGACCGCCCGCCGGCAGCCCGATGCTGCGGCTGACGCCGACCCCGCCCGGGGCTGGCGGCCCGCGACTGCGGGCCGAGCCGGCGGCGCGCGCCGCGGCCATTCCGCTGTTTCCCAACGGGGCCCCGCCGCTGTTCAGCCGCGCCCCCGCCGCCCCTGTCCCTTATGCCGCCAACGGCGGGGTGCGCTTCTTCTGTCCGCCTGAAAGGCTGTCGGCCTCGGACGGCGTCAGAGAGGCCGTGGCGCTCGGCCATGACCCCAGGCTGTTCAAGCCCGGCGCCCTGGCGCCGCGCGAACCCTGGCGGCCGCTGAGCGAGACCGAACTGGCCGGGCTGGCGGCCAGAACCGGACGAGGGGCGACCAATTTCGTCGCCCTGGTGAAGCTACCGCGACAGGTCGCCGCCCTCGGCAGCCAGCTCGGCCGGCTGTCAGCGCTGTCAAAACTGGATCGCGGCAAGCCGACTGACGACCTGGCGGCGATGCAGGCCAGCCTGGCCGAAGGGGTGCTCGCCCACTTTGCGGCGGGTGACAATCCCCGCACCCTGGGCATCGTGGTCTGCGATAGCGGACTGCCGACCCTGACCACCGACCTGGACGACCACCTGCTGTGGGGGCTGCATGTCGACAGCTGGTTTGGTGGGCCGACGAACGGCCGCTGCATTTCCCCCAACCGGATGGGGATCAACATCGGAACCCAGCCGCGGCGGATGCAGATCATCGATCTGGGGCTTGACGAGATCGCCGCCCTGTTGCCCGATCTGCCCGGCGCGCCGCCTGCCTCGCCTTACGATCTGGGTCTGAGGTTCATGCGGGCCTACCCGGCCTATCCGGTAACCGCCCTGACCATCCATCCGGGCGAGGCCTATATCGCGGCGACCGAAAACCTGATCCACGACGGTAACTCCATGGGCCTGACCGACCTGGACGTGCTGTTCACCATCCTCGGCGAGTTCACGCCGCCGTCGACCTGAGGCCAAATTGGGACTGGATCCCTTCCGGGCTGGATGAACTCTACCAGCCCGGCAAAATGGGCTCCCGATCATATGGTCGGGGCCCACCGGGCAGGCTGCTCTGCTCACCCTCAATCCTGGCGCGGTCTAGCCGTACTGCTGGCGGATGAAGGCGGTGTGGTCCGGCAGATCGGCCAGGGCGCGCGCCCGGGCCTGGGTCAGCATCGGCCGAAGATCGCTGCGGCCGTGCTCTGTCAGTCCGGCCCAGCGGACAGCGTCCGGCGGCGTCCAGACCATGCCGAACAGCACATAGAAATAAGAATCCAGAGCAAAAAGCCCCGCGCCGCCCAGTTCCTGCATGCCCGGGACACGGCGGCTCCAGGCGTCGAGCCTGGCCTTCAGGGAGTCCGGAATCCGCTCCGGCTTGACCACCTCCCGCCAGAAGGCGCTGTCGGTGCGGCGGCTGACGCAATAGTGGGCGACCACGAAGTCGCGGATCTCCTCATAAAGCGTCTTGAAATGGACGTTGTAGGCGGCGATGTCGGCCGCGTTCAGGCCGCCCACCGGGAAGTAGCGGATCAGACAGTCCACCGCCTCCTCGATCAGGAAGATGCCGGTCGACTCCAGCGGCTCGATAAAGCCGGACGACAGGCCGATACCGATGCAGTTGCCTTTCCAGGACACCTCGGAGCGGCCTACCCGCATCTTCAGCTGCCGGGCCTCGACCCCCTCGGCCTCCGGGACGGTGGCGCGCAGCTCGCGTTCGGCCGCCTCGGCGTCGGTGAACTGGCTGGACCAGACATAGCCGTGGCCCTCGCGGTTCTGCAGGCCGATGCCCCAGCTCCACCCCGCAGACAGCGCCCGTGACCGGGTATAGGGCCGCAACACGGCGGCCGGGCCATTGGGGGTGCGGAAGGCCGTGGCCCGGTCGCAGAGCAGATACTGGCCATAGCTTTCAAACGGCACCTCCAGCCGCCCCATCAGCAGCGAGGCGAAGCCGCTGCAGTCGATGAACAGATCGCCTTCCAGCCGGTTCCCGCTTCGCGTGGTGACCGCCTCGATCAGGCCTTCCGGGCTGACCTCGATGTTTTCGACGTGATCGACGACCCGTTTGACCCCGGCGGCGCAGGCCAGTTCGCAGAGGAAGTCCCCGAGCAGGTCGGCGTCCAGGTGGTAGGCGTAGTTCATCGGCCCTTGATAGCCCCGGTCCTGGGCCCGGCGGGGCGACCGGTTGCCGTCGCAGAGAGCGGCCTGGATACCGGCGGCGCTGGCAAAGTCATCGCTGTCCTGGCCTCGCCGGGACAGCCAGTTCACGGCCCCGCTGGACGTGTTGCTCTCCCGGAATGCCTCGAAGGGATGGTAGTAGTGGCTGCCCAGTTCGGCCCAGTCTTCGAAGCGGATGGCCTGTTTGAAGGTGGCCGAGGACCGCCGGACGAACTCCGCCTCATCAACCCCCAGCAACTGCATTGTGCGCCGCAGGGTCGGCACGGTCGCCTCCCCCACCCCGATCCTCAGGGTCGTCGCCGACTCCACCAGAGTGATGTCGAGGACCTGGCCCTTTTCGTTGAACGTCTTGTTGAGGCGGGCGGCGGTCAGCCAGCCGGCCGTTCCACCCCCGACGATAACGACGCGGCGGGTCTGGTTGGTGGTGGACGGCATACGGCTGAGGTTCCCCCTTCGACAATCGAGACGATGGAGCGACTTCGCTGTCAGCCCAGCGCCATCTCGTCCCCCGCCATGATCCTGACGGGGTGGACCGGCGCGCACAACACCCCATTTTGTGTATGAAAAAGTCTGCGCTAACGGCGATGGGAGACGGCTCCGAAACGGCGCATTAAGGCAGATGCCTCAGAACGGACGCCTACAGGAGGCAGTTTTCCCTTGGCGACCTCATCCATAACCCTGCTCGGCTTCGCCTTCGCGGCCGGTGAACTGCTCCTGGAACTGGACGGATCCGGCACGGTGCTGGAAGCCTTCGGCGCCGCCCAGTCGATGCTCGGCGAGACCGAGGCGTCTTTGGTCGGCCGGCCGCTGACCGCCATTTTCGACGAGAGCGATGTCCAGCTCCTGGGCGCCATTCTGGACGGCCTTGAGGAAGGCCAACGCCGCGGGCCTGCCACCCTGCGCCTGGCGCGCGCCGGGGCGCACGGCGCCGCCGTCACCCTGCGCAAGCTGCCCGAGAATAGCGGCCGTATCTCCTGCGCCCTGATCTCCGCGCCGCTGCCCAACGCCCGGGGCGGCGAGGACGGCATGCATGACCGCGCCGGCTTCGAGGCTGTGGTCCGCGGCCTGACCGAGGCGGCCCATCTGGCCGGCCGCGAGCTGGAACTGGCCATGATCGACCTGGGCGGCCTTGACGATGCCCGCCGCGCCCTTCCCGCCGCCGCGGCGAAGACCCTCGACGCTCGCGTCGCCGGCGCCCTGCGCGCCGAGGCCGGTCAGCATGGCTCCGCCGCCCGGCTGGAAGGCGAACGCTTCGCCCTGCTGCGCGAGGCCGGCGAGACCCCCGACCTGGTAGCGCGCCGCCTCAGCCGGGCCATCGCCACCGCCTGCGGCGCCGTCCCGATCAGCGGCAAGGTGCAGTCGGTGCCTCTGGAGATCGCCTCTCCTGGCCGGCTGGCCCGCGCCATGCGCTACGCCCTCGACGACTTCATGAGCGAGGGGCTGAAGGACGTGGCGCCGACATCCATGGCGGACGCGATGAACCGCTCTGTGCGCCGCACCCTCGCCTGGGCCGGCGAACTGGGCGCCGCCGTCAGCCAGCGCCGCTTCACCCTCGCCTTCCAGCCTGTTGTCACCCTCGCCAACGGCGACCTGCACCACCACGAGGCCCTGGTCCGCTTCGAGGACAACGCCAGCCCCTTCGCCATGGTCCGCATGGCCGAGGAGTTCGACCTGATCGAGGAACTGGACCGCGCCGTTCTTGAACAGGCCATCCGGCGCCTGAAGGCCGACCGCACCGGCGAGCTGCGCCTGGCCGTGAACATCTCCGGCCGCAGCATCGGCTCGAGCCCCTTCGTCGAAGGCCTGCAAAGCCTGATCGGTCAGACACCGCGGCTGAGCCAGCGGCTGATCCTGGAGATCACCGAAAGCGCCGCCATCGATGACCTAGCCCTTGCCAACCGCCACATCCAGGCCCTGCGTGGGGCCGGCAGCCTCGTCTGTCTCGACGACTTCGGGGCCGGCTCCGCCTCCCTGGCCTATCTGCAGACCCTGACCGTCGACGTGGTCAAGATCGACGGCCGCTACGTCCGGGATCTGGCCGGCGGCGGTCGCGACGCCGCCCTGGTCCGCCACGTCGTGAAACTTTGCCAGGACCTGAAGGTCCGCACGGTCGCCGAGATGGTCGAGACCAAGGAAGTCGAAGCCGTTGTCCGCGAGGCCGGCGTCGACATGGCGCAGGGCAGGTACTACGGCCGCCCGGTCGACGCGCCCGGCGAGCCGATCCGGCATGCGCGTCCGACCAACGCCCGGCGCACCGGCACGTCAGACGACTGGCGATAGGCCGACATCGGCCTGGCGCCATCGGACCGTCCTTCAGAGCAGGAAGTCGCTTGCCGCCAGGCTGTTGATGTTCAGCATCGACAGGCTGAAGTCCGCCGTCCCGTCGCCATCCACATCCGCCTCCAGCACCAGATCGGCTCCGCTCACGGTGTAGCGGAGCTCGCCCGCCACATTGCCGAACGCCGCCGTCCCGATGAAGGCGAAGGCCTGGTCCCCGGCCAGCCCGCTGTTGGCGTCCATGCCATAGAGGTAGAGCATGTCGCCCGAGCCGCTGACGAAGTCGGAGACGACGTCGACGTCGCTGCCGTCGAGGTCAGCCTGGTCGAAGACGAACAGGTCCTTGCCACTGCCGCCGATCAGGGTGTCTGCGCCCAGGCCGCCGATCAGGATGTCGTTGCCGTCCAGCCCGTTCAGCACATTGGCCGCGCCGTTGCCGACCAGGGCGTTCTTGGCGTTGTTGCCGGTCCCGTCGATGGCTGCCGCGCCGCTCAGAACCAGGGTCTCGACATGGGTCTCCAGCACCCAGCTGATTGTCGAAACCACCGTATCCGTAGTTCCCTGGTCGGCCAGCTCGGTCACCATGTCGCCGGCTGTCACATAGTAGGTGTCGGAGCCGAGACCGCCCTCCAGCACGTCCACGTCGGCGCCGCCGTCGAGGGTGTCCTTGCCATCCCCGCCCTGCAGCAGGTCGGCCCCATCGCCGCCGTTCAGGATGTTGTCCAGGCTGTTGCCGATCAGGGTGTTGGCCAGGCTGTTACCCGTGCCGTTGATCGCCGCGCCGTCCAGCAGCGTCAGGTTCTCGAGGAAGTCCCCCAGGGTCCAGGTGATGGCGCTTTCGACCCGGTCGGTTCCCTCGCCGTCCAGCTCGACGACAGTGTCGCCCAGATCATCGACGCCATAGACGTCGTCGCCGATCCCGCCGGTCATGGCGTCCACGCCCGCGCCTCCATAGAGGGCATCGTTGCCGGAGCCGCCGATCAGGGTGTCGTCGCCGCCCTCGCCACCGAGGGAGTCGTCGCCGTCCAGGCCTGACAGGATGTTGGCCCCGCTGTTGCCGCTGATCCCGTTGTCCAGGCCGTTGCCCGTGCCGTCCAGGTCGTCGCCGCCGTACAGCTGCAGGGTCTCCACAAAGGCCCCCAGCGTATAGCTGATCGTCGCCCGCACCGTGTCGAGCCCCTCGCCGTCCAGCTCGGTGATCGCATCGCCGGCGTCATCGACGAGGTAGAGGTCGCCCCCCTGCCCGCCGATCAGGATATCGGCCCCGGCGCCGCCATCGAGGATGTCGTCCCCGCCCAGGCCCGTCAGGGTGTTGATCCCGCTGTTGCCGGTGATGGCGTTGAAGGTCTCGGTCCCCGTCCCGTCGATGTCGTCCGTCCCGGTCAGGTTCAGGATCTCGACGAAGCTGCTCAGGGTGTAGCTGAAGCTCGCGTTGACGGTGTCGTTGACCCCCTCGCCATCCAGTTCGACGATCACATCGGCCGCGTTGTCGACGACGTAGCTGTCCTCGCCCGCCCCGCCCTCCAGGGTGTCGGCGCCGGTCCCGCCGTCGAGGATGTCGTTGCCGAGGCCGCCGCGCAGCACGTCGTCATTGTCGCCGCCGTAGAGCGTGTCAGCGCCATCCAGGCCCTCAAGGGTGTTGGCGCCGGCGTTGCCGGTGATGATGTTGTCGCGGACGTTGCCGGTCCCCAGCAACGCCGAGCCGGTCAGGGTCAGTCGCTCGACGAAGTCGCTCAGGGTGAAGTCGACGCCGGCCTGCACAAGATCATCGCCCTCCAGGCTGAGCTCGACGACCGTGTCGCCGAGATCATCGACGATGTAGGTATCGTCGCCATCGCCGCCGGTCATCGCGTCGGCGCCCGCCCCGCCGTCCAGCAGATTGCTGTTGGCGTTGCCGATCAGCACGTTATCGCTGGCGTTGCCCGTGCCGTTCAGGGCCGCGCCTACCAGTTCCAGCCGCTCGATCTCGGCGCCCAGCGCATAGCTGGCCGAAGACCGGACAGTGTCGGACCCTTCGCCGGCGTTCTCGGTCGCCACCTCGGCGCTGTCGTCGACGAGATAGAGATCGTCGCCGCCGCCGCCCTGCATCGTGTCGACGCCCGCGCCGCCATCCAGGGTGTCGGCGCCCAGGGCTCCGGTCAGACTGTCGGCCCCATCGCCGCCGCTCAGCACATTGGCCCCGTCGTTGCCGACGATGAGGTTGGCCTCGGCGTTGCCCTCCCCGTCGATATCGGTCGCCCCGCCGGTCAGGGTCAGGTTCTCGAAGTTGGCCAGCAGGGTGTAGCTGACGCCGATAAAGACGCTGTCGATCCCCTCGCCGACCAGCTCCTCGACGGTGTCGAAGGCGTCGATGTTGTAGATATCGTCGCCGGCCCCGCCCTGGATGTCATCGGCCCCGGCCTTGCCGTGCAGGATGTCGGCGCCCAGCCCGCCGCGCAGGATGTCGTCGCCGGCCCCGCCGGACAGTTCGTCATTGCCGTCCAGGCCGTCGATCATGTCATTGCCGACGCCGCCGAGGATCAGGTTGTCGGCCGTGTTGCCGGTCAGGGTCGCGTCGCTCGAGCCGATCATCGTCAGGTTTTCGAAGAACTGCGCCAGGGTATAGCTGGCCGTCACCCGCACGGTGTCGGTCCCCTCGCCATCCAGCTCCGTCAGGGTATCGAGCGCGTCGGCGAAGTAGATGTCGTTACCCGCGTCGCCGGCCATCTGGTCAGCCCCGGCGCCGCCGTCCAGCTGGTCATTGTCGGCCCCGCCCAGCAGGATGTCGTCGCCGGCCATGCCGAAGAGCCTGTCGTCGCCGGCCTGGCCGGACAGGCTGTTGGCGCCCGTCTGTCCACGGATAGTGTTGGCCGAGCCGTTGCCCGTGCCGTTGACGTTGCCCGATCCGGTCAGGGTCAGGTTCTCGAGGAAGGCCAGCAGGGCATAGCTCGAGCCGGTTCTCACCGTATCGATGCCGCTACTGTCGGTGATCGTGTCGCCGCCGTTGTCGAGGGTGTAGGTATCGTCGCCGTCGCCGCCGTTCATGGCGTCCGCGCCGGTCCCGCCGTCCAGCACATCGTTGCCCTCGGCGCCCTCCAGCAGGTCCGAGCCGGCCCCTCCCACCAGCAGGTCGTCGCCGCCCAGCCCCCGGAGGATATCGTTCCCCGCCCCGCCGATGATGTGGTTCTTCAGCCCGTTGCCCGTCCCCTCGGCCGCCCCGCCCTGCAGGCTCAGGTTCTCGAGGTTGTCGCCGAGCGTATAGTTGAAGCTGGCCCGGATCGTATCGACGCCCTCGTCGGCCAGTTCGACGACGACATCGAGGGCGTTGTCGACGGTATAGGTATCGTCCCCCGCCCCGCCGATCATGCTGTCGGCGCCGGCCCCGCCGTCCAGGGTGTCCTTGCCCAGGCCGCCGATCAGGATGTCATTGCCGAGGTAGCCATACAGGCTGTCGTCGCCGTCGCCGCCGTCCAGGGTGTTGGCGGCGTCGGTGGCCTTGATGATGTTGTTGCTGGCGTTGCCCGTGCCGTTCAGCGCCCCCTGCACCAGGATCAACAGCTCGATCTCGGCCATCAGCACGTAGGAGACCGAGGCCTGCACGGTGTCATTGCCGCCCAGGAAATACTCGATGGCCTGGTCGCCGGCGTCATCGACATAGAAGATGTCGTCGCCATTGCCGCCGGTCATGACGTCAGCGCCCACGCCGCCGTCCAGCCTGTCAGCCCCTTCGCCGCCATCGAGGATGTCGGCCCCCTCCCGGCCCAGCAGCAGATCGGCGCCGTCCAGTCCAGAGAGGGTGTTGACGCCGGCCGTGCCGGTCAGGGTGTTGGCCGTTGCGTTGCCGAAGCCCGTGGTATCGCCGCCGATGCCGAAGGTCAGATTCTCGACCTCGGCCTGCAGGGTGTAGTTGGCCAGGCCGCTGTTGACCGTATCGGTCCCGCCGGCCGCCAGTTCGACAGTCAGGTCGCCATGGGAGTCGACCTGATAGGTATCGTTGCCCGCCCCGCCGAACATCCGGTCGGCGCCGGCCAGGCCGTTGAGCTTGTCAGCCCCGGCGCCGCCGTCCAGCACGTCGATGCCCGCTGTGCCGACCAGGTTGTCGATGCCGTCCAGCCCGACGAAGGAACTGGCGTTCGAGGTCGTGCCGCTGAGGTTGTCGTTGCCGGCCGTGGCGACGATCGACTTGAAGCTGACCGTCCCGGTCGCCACCCCGCCGTCGTCATCCACCACCTGATACTGGAAGGTCCCCGTCGCCGCCGTCGCCAGGATCTGGACCTCGCCGTTCACGATCGAGACCGTGCAGCCGACGCCATTGCTGACCCCCAGGATGGTCAGGGAGTCGCCGTCGGCGTCGCTGTCGTTGGCCGTCAGGGCGCCGAACGGCAGGGTCACCGCCACGCCGCGCGTCACCGACAGGGTGTCAGCCGTCGCCGCCGGCACGGTCTTGGTCTCGATGCCGCCGGCCCCGATCAGCGAGGCCATCTCGGCCGCCGTAACCCCGAGGATCCGCACCGTCGGGGCCCCGGCCACGCTCGGGAAGGTCAGGGTGACCCCGCCGCCGTCCTCGACCACGGTCAGGTTGACCAGGGTGAGGCCCAGGCCCGTGAAGAACAGCTTGTGCGCCGACGGGTCGAAGCCGTGGATGGTGTCCGACCCGTCGCCAAGGGCGAAATGGAACCGGTCGGCCTCGCCGGCCTGTCCGTACAGGATATCGTCGCCCTGCCCGCCGTACAGCGCATCCCAGCCGGCCTGGCCGTTCAGCACATCGTTCCCGCCGCCGCCGAACAGCTTGTCATCCAGCCCGCCGCCGGAGAGCACATTGGCCCCGGTCGTGCCGGTGATCACGTCGTTTCCGGACCCGCCTATGGCGTTCTCGATGCTGATGAGGACGTCATTGCCGTCGCCCTCGGCCGTGCCCTTGCTGAGGTTGATGGTCAGGAAGGAGGTCGAGCCGGAGGCGTCGTAGGTGTCAGACCCCTCGCCGCCGTCCATCGCGTCATTGCCGTCCGTGCCGAACGAGAACATCTCGCCCGTCCCGGTGCGGAAGGTGTCGTCTCCGCCCTGGCCGTACATATTGTCGGCGCCGTCGCCGCCGCGGATGATGTCGGCCCCGCCGCCGCCGAAGATCTGGTCATCGCCGGCCTTGCCGTCCAGCGTATCGGCGCCGTCGGTCAGGTCGTCGGCCCCGCCGATCAGGATCTCGTTCCAGCCGGTGGCGGTGATGATGTCGCTGTCGGCGCCGCCGTCCAGGGTGGCCACGAAGCCCACCGCCGGCAGGGAGACCTGCGTCTGGGTGATGGTGTCGTTGCCCGCCCCGCCGCTGGCCAGTTTCAGCGACTGGCCGCCCAGGATCGTATCGTCGCCCGCGTCGCCGTAGATGTAGTCCTCCGAGTCCGGCAGACCCGGCTGGAGATACTCCAGGCTCTTGAGCAGGTCGTTGCCGCCGCCGCCGTGGATGACATCGCTGCCGTCGCCGCCGTCGATGGTGTCACCGTTGGCGCCGCCGGTGATCAGGTCCACGAAGCGGCCGCGGGCGGCAAAGTCCAGCACCTCGATGCTGAACAGCTGGGTCCCGTCGCTGAAGGTGTTGTCGCCGCCGGAATCCTCGTGGACGAAGGTGAAGCCGCCGGTGCGGCGGATCACGGCGGTGTCGAAGCCGTCGCCGCCGTTGATAGCCGCGTCATGGTCGTCACTGCGCAGGATGTCATTGCCGTCCTCGCCCGACAGCACATCCAGTCCGCCCAGGCCCGTGATGTCGTCGTCCCCGCCGCCGCCCAGCAGGTTGTCGGCCGTCTGTGAGCCGACGATGGTGTCCGCCCCCGAACCGCCCTGGACGCCCAGGGAGTCCATGCCGAAGAAGACCGTGCCGTCGCCCAGCGTCCCCGAGCTGAAGTCGAGCGAGGTCGGGCCGGTCTGCGTCGACAGATCGACGAACAGCCGGTCGCCGCCCGAATTATCAAAGCCCGGATCGCCGCCGTAGAGGGAGTCCGCCCCCTGGCCGTAGATATGGGTGATGGTGTCAGCGCCACCGCCGCCCTCGATGGTGTCGTTCCCCAGGCCGCCGTCGAGATCGTCCGCCCCCTCGTCGCCCCACAGGTGGTCCGCCCCGTCGGCGCCCCGCAGCACATCATCGCCGTCGCCGCCGTGCAGGTCGTCGGCCACATCGCTGCCGGTCACCGTATCGACCAGCGCCCCGCCCCGGAAGTCGATGATCTCGAATCCGTCGTAGGTCTGGTTGGCCTCGATGGCCCCGCTCACCCCGGGCCCGACGAAGGTGTAGGTCAGCGCCACGCCCGTTCCGTCGATGATCAGCCGGTCGTAGTTGCCGGTGTCACCGCTGGTCAGGTCGCCGTGCGCCCGGAAGCCGACCGCCGCCAACTGCACCGTCACGGTGTCGTCGCCCTCATCACCGGTCAGCTGGTCATCGCCATCGCCGCCGATCAGCTGGTCATTGCCCTCTTCGCCCCACAGGCTGTTGGTCGCCCCGCCGCCGGCCTCGATGATGTCGTCGCCCTGACCGCCGGTCATGTTGTCGGCGCCAGCGCCGCCCAGGATGTGGTCGTCGCCGTCGCCGCCGTCGATGATGTCGCTTCCAGCGTCGCCATAGAGGACGTCGTTCTCGCCCTCGCCATGGATGGTGTCGTCGTCGTCACCGCCGTGAATGGTGTTGGCCAGGGCGTTGCCGGTGATGTCGTCCTCGCCGCCCAGGCCGTCATAGGTTTCCTGGTGCGGGGTCAGCGGCGCGACGTCGTCGGCGGCCGTGCCGACATAGAATTTTTCCCACTCCACCGTGTAGGTGCGCACGAAGGGGGCGAACAGGCCGCTGACGTTGAAGGTCTGGCTGAACACCTCGATCGGAGGCAGATCGAACCCATCCGGCGGCGGCAGGCGGCCATCGATCAGCGGCCCGACCGTTTCGTTGAATTCGGCGACCCAGACGTCGAGATAGAACCGCGCCTTCAGGGCCTCGTAGTCCAGGCCGATGTTGAAGATCAGGTTCAGCGTGTTGGTCAGCGTGCCGTTGATCGTATAGGTCTCGGTCACGTCGAAGCTGCCGAAACCGGCCTCCGGCAGCTCGAACTCGAAATTGTCCCCCATCTTCCCGTGATAGTCGGGATCGCCGTCCAGACTGGTGGTGATGTCGACATCGATGTCGGTGGGCGTGAAGGTCAGGGTCTGCTGGATGGCCGAGGTCACGGTGAAGTCCAGCCTCAGCACCGTGTAGTCGATGCCGGCCGGTCCCACGCCGATGTTGCCGCTGAACGGGATCCCGAAGACGTCCTGCAGAACCTGGGTGATGTTCAGCCCGGCGACGCCGAACGGCGCCGCCGTCTGCGTGCCGGTGGCGGTGGCCAGGCCGTTGGGCTGAACCGGCCCCGGGCTGGCGATGATGTTGGGCAGGTCGGGAAAGGCCAGGCTGCCAAAGAAGGCGCTGCCCTCGCCAAAGGTAAGGGGCTCATAGTCCAGCAGTTCAAAGAGGTTGAACTCGATCGGGACGTTGAACAGCGGCCTGTCGTCGAGGGTGACGTCCGGCAGGTAGTCGATCACCAGGCCGATGCCGGTCAGGGTGGCCGAGAAGTCGCCCACCAGATCGATCTTGAAATGGCTGTTGGCCCCGCTGCCCGAATTGCCGTTCGGCGGATTGGCGCTGTTCAGGCTGACCGAGCCCAGGCTGAAGGTCGAGGTGGTCAGGGTCGGCGGGGGGTTGAGCTGCAGGCCGCTGATCGGGTCGGGGATGCTCACGGCATACCCGATGCCGAGATCCCCGGCCGCCCAGTGCAGGGTCGCCCGCAGGAAAAGCTCGAGGTTCAAAGTCAGGAAGAAGCCGAGATGCGCCCCGTCGACGCCATAGCCGATCGGCAGGTTGACTGGCAGGTTTACCGACGGCGTGTCATAGACATAGTGCAGCGCACCGCCGCCCCAGATCGAGCCACCCGTCGATGTGAAGGTGATGTCGGTCATGCAAGCCCCCTGAAGCCGCCCAGGATACGAGGCGGCTTCTGTCCCTGATCAGCCTGAGGCGCCCCCGATTTCCCCTGGCGCGCGCCTCTCCCATACCGACGCAGCCGAGCCGCTGGGTCCTTTCGAGGACAAAATGGGGGGCAGCGGCGAAAGAGTTGGGGGGACACATCGGACTTGCCTGCAAGTTCAACCTGTCCCCTTTCTCTGCCTACTTCACACCCTTCGTCGCCGCGATGTAGTCGCCGACGACGTTCTCCAGCACCTTCAGCGGCGTACCGCCCGACAGCAGCACCGCGTCGTGGAACTTGCGGATGTCGAACTTGCCGCCCAGCTCCTTCTTCGCCCGGGCCCGCTGTTCCAGGAAGGTGATCTTGCCGACCATGTAGCTGCAGGCCTGGCCCGGCCACACGCAGTAGCGCTCGATCTCGGTGATCGCCGCGCTCTCCTGGTCGCCGACGTTGTCGACCATGTACTTGACCGCCTGCTCGCGGCTCCAGCCGTAGAAATGCATGCCGCTGTCGACGACAAGACGCACGGCGCGGAACATGGCGTCGTGGATCATGCCGACCTCGCCGACGGGGTCGCCCTTGTACATGCCCATCTCGACGGCCAGTTCCTCGGCGTAGAGCGCCCAGCCCTCGCTGTAGCCCGAGAAGCCGATCACCTTGCGGATCAGCGGCAGGTCGCCGGCCTCGTTGTTCAAGGCCAGCTGCAGGTGGTGGCCCGGAATGGCCTCGTGATAGGTCAGGGTCGGCAGCAGGAACTTGGGCTGCTCGCCGCTGTCACGCAGGTTGATCCAGTAGATGCCCGGCCGCTTGCCGTCGAGCGAGGGCGAGTTGTAGTAGCCGCCCGGCGCGCCGGCCTCGATGGCCTTCGGCACCCGCCGGATCTCCACCGGGGCCTTGGGCAGCTGGCCGAAGTACTTGGAGAGCTTCGGGGTGATCGCCTTGACCTGTTCGTTCAGGCTGACCAGCAGGGCTTCCTTGCCCTCGTCGGTGTTGGGCCAGTGCTGGTTGGGATCGGCGATCATGGCGGCGTAGCGCTCGCCGACCGTGCCCTTGGTATAGCCGGCCTTCTTCATCAGCACGTCGGCCTTGGCGCCCAGGCTCTTGACCATGTCGAGGCCGATCTGGTGGACCTCCTGCGGCGTGATATCGCTGGTCGTGTAGTTCTTCAGGCTGACGGCATAGTACTCGTCGCCCTTGGGCAGGCGCTTGACGCCCGCGTCATGCACCGCCTTGCCCTGCCAGCTTTCCAGCAGCGCCAGTTGCCGCTCCAGCGCCGGCTTGACCCGCTCGTCGTAGAGGGCGGCGGAGACCCGGGCGTAGTCGCCCTCGATCTTCTTCTCGCCCACCCGCCGGGTCAGCGACGACACCAGCGTCGTCTCCACCGTCTTGGTGGCCAGGAACGACTTCATCTGGGTGATGGCCTTGGCGATCACGAAGTCCGGCGGGATCACCCCGATGCCGGCGTCATGTCGCGCCGTCTCGGCCTCGTTGTCGAGGTTGCGGGCGAAACACTCCATCCGCGACAGGTAGGCGTCGGCGTCGTCCTTGGTCTCGATGTTGTGGGCGGTGTCGAGGAAGTCGGGGACCTGCTGATAGCTGCCGGTCAGCTGGCTGAGCACGTAGGGCGCGCCCGAACCGCCGTTGTTGTAGGCGAACTTCGAGTTGCCCTCGTCCTGCACCGACAGCACGAAATCGACGGTGTCATAGTTGACCGCGTCCATGCCGGTCAGCGCCTTGCGGTCGATGGCCCGCAGCTCGGCCAGTTGCGCCGCGTTCTGGGCCCGGCCCTCGGCCATGGAGGTGCGCGAGTTGTCGCTGAGCAGGCTCTTGCTCCAGGCCATGGCCCCGGTGTCGATGCCCAGATAGGTCGGCAGCTCCGGCGAGCGCCGCATGGCCTGGTCCATCGCCCGGTCGAACATGGCGTACATCTTGGCCGCCTCGCCCGTCGGGGCGGCGGCGTTCGCAAGGCGCGGGACGGCGGCCATGGCGGCAAGCGCGGTGGCGGAGGCGAAGAGTTCGCGGCGGTTCATCATGAAAGGTGGCTCCCCAGAGGCGCAACGCGCCGAGATTTCTGGGCGACAGGGGTAAGCCGCCCTTCCTTCGGCGGCAACGTCCGGGGCGTTAATTCGTCGTAATGGGCGCAGCGGCGCGCGGTCCCGGCCGACCGGTTGACTGGAATCAACGGCGATGGGCCGTTCCAGCCCGGATGGCCGAGCCTAGCCCGTCGCCCCTTCGCTGATCACCTGCGGGGGGCGATAGCGTTCGACCAGGCTTTCCAGCTCCTGGGTGCGGGTGGCGCCGGCGACGTTGAGGCGGACGTACATCGCCTCGGCGCCCTTGTCCTTGGCGGCCTTCCAGGCCTTGGCGGCCGATTGCAGACTGCCGGCCGCGCCGGCGCAGATGACATCCAGCGCCCCGTCCTTGCGACGCACGCAGACGAAGTTCCCCGCCATGGCAGGCAGGTCGGCCAGATCGCTGTTGAGCCGGAAGCGCAGCGGGACGCCATCGGCGCCTTCGAGTTCAATATAGTCATTCACGGACTTCCTTTAGGCGTCGTCGCGTCCGACCGCCAGCGCGATTGCAGGATCATGGGTCTGTGAGGCGAAACCAGGACCCTCAGGTCCTCGCCGAAACCGGATCCCGGCCAAGGCGCGACCGCCTGTCGCGCGGCGGGCTGTCGCAGTCCCGGCCCCACCGTGATGACCTAGGGTAATTCCCGCCCACAGGCCTCTGGATCGGCAGAGACGGCGCGGCGCCCGCATCACGCGCCCGCCACCCCTCTCCGAAAAACTAGGCGGCGATCTGCTGCTTCACCCGCTCGGCCAGCGTTTTGATGTCGATCGGCTTGGGCAGGAACGACACCCCCTCCTCGCCTTCCAGCAGGTCGCTGAACTCGGCCTCGGCATAGCCGCTGATGAACATCACCGGCGCATCGCCCAGATAGCTCCGCGCCTTCTTGAGCAGCGTCGGCCCGTCCATGCCCGGCATGATCACGTCGCTGATCAACAGGTCGATGGTCCCGGCGTGCTCGATGCACAGCTCCAGGGCCTCCTCGCCGTCACAGGCCTCGATCACCTCATAGCCCCGCGCGCGCAGCAGCCGCGCCGCCACCCCGCGCACGGCGTCCTCGTCCTCGACGAACAGGATGCGACCGACGCCCGACAGGTCGCGGGCCGGCTGGCGGGCCGGCTTGACGACCTCGGCGACCGGCAAGGCCCCGGCCACGGGCGTATGCACCGGCAGGAAGATGCGGAACACCGCCCCCTGCCCCGGCTCGCTCTCGACGTGGATCCAGCCGTCCGACTGCTTGACGATGCCATAGACGGTGGCCAGGCCCAGGCCCGTGCCCTCGCCCACCGGCTTGGTGGTGAAGAAGGGGTCGAAGATCTTGCCCACCACCTCGGCCGGAATGCCCGGACCATCGTCGCTGACCTCGATCAGGGCCATGTCGCCCATCGGCAGGCCCTTGTAGCCGAGGTTTGCCGCCTCGACATTCGTCACCCGCGCCGTGCGGATGCGCACCGTCCCGCCGCTGCCGGCCGCCCGCACCGCGTCGCGGGCGTTGACGGCCAGGTTCATCACCGCCGTCTCCAGCTGGCTCTTGTCGGCCCGCACCAGGGGGAGGTTGGGCCCGTACTCTGTGACCAGCTTGACGTCCTCGCGCAGCAGCCGGCGCAGCAGCACCTCGAACTCGCTGATCAGCTCGCCCAGCTCCAGCACCTCGCGCTGCACCGTCTGCTTGCGCGAGAAGGCCAGCAGCTTGCGCACCAGGTCGGCGGCGCGAACCCCCGTCTGGCGGATCTCGTTGAGACCGTCGTAGGACGGATCGCCGAGCGGATGGCGCTGCAACAGCTCGTCCAGCCGCAGCTGGATGGCGGTCAGCAGGTTGTTGAAGTCGTGCGCCACGCCGCCGGCCAGCTGGCCGATGGCCTGCATCTTCTGGGCCTGGGCCAGCTGCAGCTCGATCTGCTTCTGCTCGGAGACATCGACCAGATAGGCGGTCAGACGGCCGCCATGACGGTTCAGGTACAGGTGCCCGATCCGCGCGTTGTCATGCGCCAGACGCACCTCGAACGGCCCTGCCCGGCCCTCGGCGGCGCCAAGGCCGGCATCCAGCCTGGAGCTCTCGGCCACCAGTTCGCCAAACACCAGGCCCGGCCTGGAAGCCCCGCCGGTGATCTCGCCCAGCGCCGTGTTGGCCTCGACGATCCGGGCCGTGAACACGTACGCCCCGTCCAGCAGCGCCGCCCCGAACGGCGAGGCCGCGGCCAGCGCATCCAGGCCCGCCTCGTCGGCCGTCGGGATCGCCAGGGCTCTTGGGCTGATCTCGGTCGGCGCCAGGACCTGCGCCGGCGCCGTCGCCAGCCGCAGCAGGAACCGACCCGGCCCCAGAGCCGCCACGGAAAGATCCCGGTCGCCGTCCTTCACCTTCAGGGTTGTCTGGGCAGGCAGCCCCCGCCGGGCGCGGTTGAAGGCGCCGTAGAGCCCCGCCGCCTGACCGTTACGCGGCAGCCGGCCACCGGCCCCAAACTCGGCGGTCCAATGGTCGTTGGCGACGATGATCTTGCCGTCCAGCCCGGCCACGGCCGCCGCCTCGGGCAGCGCCTCGACCACGGCTTCCAGCATCGGGGCCTCATCGGCCTCGACGGTGGTCCCGGAGGCGCGGAAGGCGATCACCCCCAGGCAGGCGACGCCCGCCAGACCGATCAGCAACAGCAGCCCGGCCAGGGTCTCGACCCCGGCCTCGGTGGCCGGATAGGCCGCGAACCCCACCGCCAGCACGAAGAACACCGCGGCCGCGCCCACCAGGGGATCGAACCGGAACTTCCGCTTTTGGCTCACGTCCGCTCGGGCCATGGGGTCCTTAAGGCTCGGGGCAATCGAATCACTCATTCGGGAGGATACTCCAAGCGGCGCGCGCAGCGCACAGCGCCCTTCTCCCGCTTGCCGGGAGAAGGAAAGCGGTTGAACGGCTCATCGCAGCGTCGTCGCCCGCGCCGCCCGCTTCTGGCTCATCACGAAGCCGATGATCTTGGCCACCGCCTGATAGTGCGCCTCGGGGATGGCCTTATCGATCTCGGTCGTCGCGGACAGCGCCCGGGCCAGCGGCGGATCCTCGATGACCGCCACACCGCTCTCCTCGGCCAGCGCCCGGATCCGCAGGGCCAGGTCGTCCATGCCCTTGGCGACGCATTCGGGGGCCGCCGTCTCCCCGGCCTCGTAGCGCAGCGCCACGGCATAGTGGGTCGGGTTCATCACCACCACCGTCGCGTTCGGCACGTTCTGCATCATTCGCCGGCGCGAGACCTCCATCTGCATCTGCTTGCGCTTGGCCTTGATGTGGGGGTCACCGTCCGACTGCTTGTATTCGTCCTTCAGTTCCTCGCGGCTCATCCGCATCCGCTTCATGAACCGCGCCCGCTGCCACAGCCAGTCGCCCCCCGCTGTCACCAGCATGAAGGACAGCACCGCGAAGAACAGCGCCTTGGTCAGCGCCATGGTCACCGGCAGCATGGCGGCCGGGTCGGCGGCGGCCAGCGCCTGCATCTCGTGGGCGTGAGGCTTCAGGACCAGCCAGGTCACCGCCCCGGTCGCCACGATCTTCAGAAAGCTCTTGATGAACTGCACCAGGCCGTCGGGCCCGAAAATGCGCTTGAAGCCCTCGAGCGGGCTGACCTTCTTGAAGTCCGGCTTCACCTTCTCGCCGGTGAACAGCAGGCCGTGCTGCACCAGATTGCCGGCCATCCCGGCCAGGGCCGCGGCCACCATCACCACGATCAGGGCCGGCATCGCGGCCATCGTCGCCTGCTGGGCGATGCCGACGCCGCCTGTGCCTGACAAATCCATGGCCTCGGGGTGGGCGATGAACGGCAACAGCCTTTCCGTCATGTCCGTCGCCAGCCAGCCTCCGCCCATCAGGATCACCCCGGCCACCGCGGCCAGGCTGAACAGCTGCGGCAGGTCCTGGGTCTTGGCGACATCGCCCTTCTTGCGGGCGTCCTCGAGTTTCTTGGCTGTTGGTTCTTCTGTTTTCGAGGATGCGTCTTCATCCGCCATGGATCAGCCCCCCGTTCCGGCGAAGACGCTGATCAGCTCGCGGTAGCGGCTGACCCAGACCATGCCGACCAGGCCCAGCGACAGGGCGAAGATCGACAGGCCGAAGATCACCGCCAGCGGCGAGGTGACGAAATAGATCTGGAACTGCGGCATGATCCGCCCGACCAGCCCGGCCGCCAGATTGAAGATCAGCGAAAACACGATCACCGGCGCCGACAGCTGGATGCCCAGCGCGAAACTGCCGGCCATGGTCTGCACCGCCAGGGTCCCGGCGTCGATGACCGGAATGCCGGCCTTGCCCAGCGGGAACAGGTCGTAGCTGTTCACCATGGCCCCGATGAACATGTGGTGCAGGTCGGTGGTCATGATCAGCACCACGCCGATCAGCGACAGGAAGGTCGACAGGGTGGCGTTCGGCTGGCCCAGCATCGGGTTGGCGGTCTGGGCGAACCCCAGGGTGGTCTGGATCGACACCACCTCCCCCGCCGTCGCCAGCGCTGACAGGAACAGGCGCAGCATCATGCCGATGGTCAGGCCGATCAGAACCTCGCGGATTACCTGCAGGCCGACATCGCCCATGGTCGCCGGCACGAAGACATTCTTCGCCGCCAGCGGGGCCAGGACCATGCACATGAGCAGCGCGAACGACAGGCGAATGCGCGGCGGCACGCTCTGCTCGCCGATCCCAGGAATCAGCATGACCATCGCCCCGACCCGGGCGAAGATCAGCCCGGCGGAATAGACCTGGGCGGCGGTGGCGTAGGCTTCCACCTGGCGCCCTACATGCCGGCGATGCGGGCGGCGATATTCTTCATGAAGCCGTTCATCAGCGCGCCCATCAGCGGCAGGAACAGCAACAGCGAGACGAAGATGGCGACGATCTTCGGCGCATAGACCAGGGTCGCTTCCTGGATCTGGGTCAGCGCCTGCATGAGACCAATGCCCACCCCGACGATCAGCCCCACGATCAGGACCGGCGCCGACAGCTGGATGGTCAGCCAGATGGCGTCACGACCGACGTCAAGCACCTCAGCGCCGTTCATGGGAAAGCCTCACAGTGGGAATCGAAAACGAGGCTTACTTTTGGGTGGTTATGGTTAACGGGTGTTTACGAACCGCTCTCAGACCCACTCTCGGCCAAAGAGGCCGCAACGGCCCCGATAGACCGAACCAGAACGAGCGGATCACCGGTCGAAGGAAGAAATCCCCACCTCCGCCAGAACTGTGCTGCGACACCATCCACCGCGTTGACGATCACGGCCCGCCCACCAATTAGCTCGGCGGCCTGGACGCAGCGTCCCAGTGCATGTCTGACCATCCCCGAGCCGATCCCTCGGCCCGCCCACCCCCGGTCGGTCGCCAACTGTCCGATAAGCAGACACGGTACCGGATACGGGGGTTGTCCGGTTCGAATTGAACGCGGCAGGGCGGAAGGGACAATCGCCGTAGGAGCAAGACCGTAATAGGCGACCACCTGCCCCGCGTCGTGCACGACAACAACCGCAGTGAAGCCCTTCTCCTGGTTGGAAAGCGCCCGGGTCTTCAGCCACTGATCAAGCGTCGAGTTGCCGCACGAAACCGCCGAAACATCGTGCGCCGCGGTCAGCGCCTCGGGAGCCGACAGGGACACGACCTATCGCTTCGGCTCGTAGCCGTCTTCCCACGGCGCAATGCGCGACAGACGTTCCACCATTTCCGGAATTGGCTTGGCCGGTTCGGAAACAATCCTCATGAACTCCGCGAAACCCTCGGGGCTCATCCGGATCGGCAGGTTTTCCATCACCACCTCCTCGGCGGCCCGCACCGCGGCGTCCCGCACGAAATCCGTGCGTGATCGCCCCCGCATCGCCGCCGCGCGGTCGATGATGGCGACGTCCGCCTCCGGCAGGCGCATGGAAATGGGATAGTCTCGGCGTTTGGCAGGCGCAGCCATGGGCGATCTCCTGCGGCAAAACTACCAAAATGTAGCGCGCGGCGCAATACGCGGACCCTGGTGATCAAACCGCTCGGCCCTGTCGCCGCCGCCCCGATGTCCCGTCTGGGAAAAGCCGTGCTAGCCTCCAGCGCCAAGCAGCCTCGGGGGGAAAACCATGACCTGGCGAACAATCATCACACTCGGCTTCACCGCCGCAATCGCCCTGACGGCCACAGCCGCCAACGCCGGCGACTACCGCATCGTCAGCTTCGACAAGGACCTGATGTTCGCCGTCGATCTCGGCTCGATCAGCCGCAAGGGCGAGCACCTGCAAGCCGCCTACCTGACCGTCTTCAAGCCGGCCGAGCGGACCGACGGCGGGGTCTACAACTACACCTTCGTCGTCGCAGACTTCGAATGCGCCACCCAGACCTACCGGCACATCGCCCTCGCCGGCTTCTCCGCAACCCACCGGGAGGTCTTCTCGGATATGGGCGCCTCGGAGTGGTATCCGGCCGAGCCGGCCTCCACCATGTCCCTGGTCTTCGAAGCCGTCTGCACCCCCTCGCAACTGCCGGACGACATCTACGACAGCTCGATGGAAGAGCTCGCGGAACGGTTCCTGGCGCTTGAGGAAGAGTGAGCTTCGCTCTCCGACCTCAGGTGATCTTCAGGATCACCTCGCCCCAATTGTTTCCGCGGGCGAAGCTGTGATCATTGTCGTTGGCGAAGACGAACAGTCGCCCGGGTCTCTCGAACGTCTGCCGCGCCGGTCCGTCGCCGATCATGAAGACCTGTGACAGATCGCGGTCCAGCGCTCCCAGCAGGGCCAGCCACGGAAACCGCGGGCATCTGCGTCCCCCGAGCAGCCCGGCCGGATTGAAGTCGAACCCGTCGGCATCGGTCGGGATGAACAGGTCGACCCACCAGCCATCGACTTCGAAGCTCAGCGTCTGACCAGCCACCACATCGACCCCGGTGTCGATCCAGCGACAGCGGGGATCGATCTTCAAGCCGGTGGCCGGATCACCCTCGGCCCGGCAGATCTCGTCCATCGCTTGCCCCTTCCTGACCCACGCCGCGCATTAACCAACGGCGCCGCCCAGGCGGTCAATCACAATCTCGACGCGAACCGCTGCGCCCTTCCCCTGCAAATGCGCCCTGCTTAATGACAACGCGTCCTCGCGTTGCGAGCGATCACCCCTTATGCTCCCCGCCGTGGGGCATTCTGCGCCCCGTCGCCTGACCAGAGACAATGCTCCTCATCGCCTGCGCCGTGGTTCTGCTCCTCGTGGTGCTCAACGGCGTCTTCGCCATGTCTGAACTGGCGGTCGTCTCCTCCCGAAAAGCCAAGCTCCAGTCCCGCGCTGAAAAAGGTGACGAGGGCGCCGCCGAGGCGCTGCGGCTGGCCGAGGACCCGACCCGCTTCCTGTCGGCCGTGCAGGTCGGCATCACCCTGATCGGCATCCTGGCCGGCGCCTACGGCCAGGCGACCATCGCCGAGGAACTGGCCAAGACCTTCGCCAGGTACCCGGTCATTGCCGAATACAGCCACATCATCGCCACCGGCATCGTTGTCGTGGTGCTGACCTACTTCTCCCTGGTGCTCGGCGAGCTGGCCCCCAAGCGCTTCGCCATGATCTATCCGGAGACCATCGCCGGCATCGTCGCCCGGCCGCTGTCGCTGATGGCCCGGGCCATGCACCCCTTCGTCAGCCTGCTGACCTTCTCCACCGCCGGCCTCCTGCGCATCATCGGCGTCAAGGACGACAGCGGCGAGGCCATCACCCAGGAAGAGGTCGAGACCGTCCTCGCCGAGGGCGCCAACGCCGGCCTGATCGAGCCCGAGGAACAGTCGATCATCGCCGAGGTCATGCGGCTGGGTGACCGCCCGATCCGTGTCGCCATGACCCCGCGCAAGGCCGTCTACTGGATCAGCCTGGCCGACACCGAGGCGACCCTGAAGACCGAGATCCGCTCCTGCCCCTACAGCCGCATCGTCGTCGCAGAGGGCATGGACATCGACGAGCCGGCCGGAATCGTCCACAAGAAGGCCCTGCTCGACCGCGTCCTCGACGGCGGTCCTCTGGACCTCGCCAGCCTCGTTATCACCCCGCTCTACATCCCCGAGACCACCAGTGTCCTGAAGGCCCTGGAGCTGCTCAAGCAGACGCCGCACCACATGGCCATCGTGGTCAACGAGTTCGGCGCCCTGGAAGGCGTGGTCACCGCCATCGACATCCTCGAGATGATCGCCGGTGACTTCCCCGAAAGCCACGACGAGGACGCCGCCAAGTCCATCCTCCAGCGGGAGGACGGCACCTGGCTGGTCGACGGCCGCGCCGACCTCGATGATCTCAACAAGGAACTGGGCCTCAACATCGACGACGACGGCGGCTTCCACACCGCCGCCGGCCTGGTCCTGCAGCGGCTGGGCCACCTGCCCAAGGAGGGAGAGACCCTCTCCTACGGCGGCTACAAGATCGAGATCGTCGACATGGACGAGCGCCGCATCGACAAGCTCCTCTTCAAGAAGCTGACGCCCAGGGCCAAGCCGAAGGCCGAATGATCCGGCCATACCCGGAATTGGAAAAAATCCTCACGGGCCTGGCGTCGGGGCCGGGAAAGGGCGGCCTGCCGCTGATCGGGGTGTCAGGCTGCCAGGGGTCGGGCAAGACCACCCTGGTAAAGGCCGTCGCGGCGGCCATCGGGGCGGCGCACCTGTCGCTCGACGATGTCTATCTGACACACCATGAGCGTCGGCTTCTGGGCCTGTCTCACCACCCCCTTTTGTCTGTTCGCGGTGTGCCGGGCACCCATGACATGGGCCTGCTTTTGTCGGTCATTGACGCCCTGTTCTCCGCCGGCCCGGGCAGACGCACCCCCCTTCCCGCCTTTGACAAACTGGCCGACGACCGCCTCCCGCCGGAGGCCTGGCCCGTCTTCGAAGGTCGCCCCACCGCCATCCTGATCGAGGGCTGGTGCCTAGGCGCGACACCGCAAACCCCTGAAAAACTTGCACTTCCCGTCAACGACCTCGAGCGGGACGAAGACCCGGACGGCCGCTGGCGGCAGGCGATAAATCGCTTCCTCACCGGCCCATATGCTACAATGTTCAGCCGCTTCGATAAGCTCCTGCACCTGCGAGCCCCCGGTTTCGACGTCGTCCAGGGCTGGCGCGAGCAACAGCAGGCGGGACTTCTTGGTCGCGCACTGTCGTCGGAGGAGAAGGTGGCGCTGTCCCGCTTCATCCAGCACTACGAACGCCTGACCCGCCACATGCTGGCCGGTGGCGTCATGCCCGGCCTTGTCGTCCAGCTGGACGCCAACCGCCGCCCCGTGTCCGCGCCGCAGGAATCCCGTTAGCCTCGCCCCATGCACGATCTCGCCCGCCTGCTTCTGACCCTGGCCCTGGCCGGTACGGTCGTGACCTTCCTGGGCAGCCTGATCCTGTGGGCGACCAATGAGGAGCGCCGGATCGGCGCCGCCCTCAAGCGCGTGCTGGGCGGTCCCTCCGAGGCGACCATCATCGCCAGGGGGCGGGCCCGCGGGGCCGGGCTGTCGGTGACCACGGGCCTGTTCGCCACCGCCTGGGACAAGGGCGACTGGTGCATGGTCTACCGCCTGGAAGAGGTCACCGGGGCTGAACTGCTGATCGACGGCGAGGTCGCCGCCCGCGTCTTCCGCGGCGAGAACCGCAAGGCCCTGGACCGGGTCCCCGCCACCGCCCGCGAGGTCACCCTGCGGCTGGTCTTCGACGATCCGGTCAATGCCGACTTCGACCTTCAGCTCTGGGCGGCCGGCGACGAGACCCGCCGCGACGCCCCGACCGCCGCCTCCTGCGCCCAGGCCGCCAACCAGTGGCTGGCCCGCGTCGAGGCCATCGTCCGCCGTCCCCGCACCGCCCCGGTCGTCTCCGCCTCGCCGCCGCCGCCCGCGCCCATGGTCGCCAGGCGGGCGCCGCCGCCTCCCCCGCCGGCCGAGGACGAGGCGCCGCCCTGGGACGAAGACGAGGATATCGATGATCCGGACGCCGTCCCGGACCTCTTCGACGCCGACTATCCGGACGAGGATCCCGACGGCAAAAGACATAATTGACAGCGTAAATAATAGCGCGCACCCTGCGCTCGCTCACGGGAGGGCTGAACCATGTCCATGCTGATCGCCGCCGCCGCCGTCTTCGTCCTGATCCACCTCCTCATCTCCGGCACCCGCCTGCGCGGGGTTCTGGTCGGAGTGGTCGGGGAGCCGGCCTACATGGGCCTGTTCTCGGTCGCCTCCCTGGCGGTCATCGTCTGGCTCGCCATGGCCTACGGCGCCGCCAGCGGCACCGGCCCCTTCCTGTGGGATCCGCCCCCCGGCGGCCGCTGGATCCAGGCAGGCGTCCAGCTTCTGGCCCTGCTGTTCGTGGTCCCCGGCCTGCTGACCCCCAACCCGACCAGCGTCAAGCAGGAGGGCGCGATCGACAGGCCGGTGACCGGCATGCTGCGCATCACCCGTCACCCCTTCCTCTGGGGCGTGGCCATCTGGGCGCTCGGCCACCTGATGATGAACGGCGACGGACCTGGCCTGATCCTGTTCGGTTCGATGGCCCTGCTGGGCGTGTTCGGGACCTACAGCATCGACGCCAAGCGCCTGGCCGCGATGGGCGCCCCCTACGAGGCCTTCATGGCCAAAACGGCCAACATTCCCTTCGCCGCCATCGTCCAGCGTCGCCAGCCCCTGAAGATCCTCGAGATCGGCTGGTGGCGACTGCTCCTGGCGGTGGTCCTCTGGGCCGCCCTGCTCGGGGGCCACAGCATGATCTTCGGGGTCAGCGCCCTGCCTTGAGCGGAAGCGGAAACTAGCGCCGGGTCTGCCAGGCCAGCCAGACGGCGACCAGGGCGATGCCGATGGCCATCGCCTTCCGCACCTTCTCCATGCCTGTCGTGCGCGCCAGCACCGCCCCGGCGCTCGCAGCGCCCAGCACGATGCCGCCGTGGACCAGGCCGCTGATGATCAGATGCCCGAGCCCGAACAGACCGGCCTGAACGGCGGGCGGAGCATAGCCCTCGCGCAGGAACCCCGGCAGCAGGGTGACGTAGAACAGCGCCGCCTTGGGATTGAGGATGTTGGCCAGGTAGCCGCGCCAGACCAGCCGCGGCCAGCGAGCAGGCGCCGTCACCGCCGCCTCCGGTCCCGCATCTTCCCCGCGCCAGCTATCCCAGGCCAGCCACAGCAGGTAGCCGACCCCGGCCCAGCGCAGGATTTCCCAGGCCGGCGGCCAGGCCAGGATCAGCTCCGACAGCCCCAGCACCGATGCCGCCAGATAGGTCGCCAGCCCCAGCTGGATGCCCAGCACGGCGGCCCATCCGGCCAGCCGACCGCGATCCGCCGCCAGCGCCGCCAGATAGGCCATGTTGGGCCCGGGCGTCAGCTCGACCAGCACCATGGCGGCCAGAAAGGCCGGAACGACCGCCGGGTCCAGCGGCCAGGTCATCGGGTCACAGCGCCTCTTCGACGGCGGCCTTGATTTCCGGATCGAGCGGGTCGGTGCGGGGCCCGAAGACGTTGACCAGCTTGCCGTCCTTGTCGATCAGCAGCTTGTGGAAGTTCCACACCGGCTCGGCCGGCTCGCCGACCTGTTCCACCGCCCATTTGTAGAAAGGGTGCGCCCCGTCGCCCTTCACATCGACCTTGCCGGTCATCGGGAAATCGATGCCGAAGTTGGTGCGGCAGAATTCGCTGATCTCCGCTTCCGTGCCGGGCTCCTGGCCCATGAACTGGTTGCAGGGCACGCCCAGCACCACGAAACCCTTGTCGCGGTATTCGGCGTACAGCTTCTCCAGCCCGTCGTACTGCGGCGTCAGCCCGCACTTGCTGGCCACATTGACCACCAGAACCGGGTGGGCCCTGAAGGTCGTCATCGGCAGCGGCTGGCCGTCGATGGCGGTGAACTCGAAGTCCCAGGCATTGGTCATGGCGGCGTCTCCGGCTGCGATTTGAACGAGCATGGCCAGCTTTCGCCGGCCGGCTCAACTATGACGTGGCGTCAGAACCCGGCCGCCTGTTCAACCGCCAGCGCCAGGTCCAGCGCGCGCGCCGCCTCCCCTCCCGTCACCACCGGGCGGGGCGACCGGCCCAGGACCGCATTGACGAAGCCCTGCACGCTGGTCCCCAGCGGGTCCCGGCCGGCCGGAGTTTCGGTGAAGTCCTGGTTCAACGCGAACGGTGTGCTGTTCTTGAACGCGCGGGTGACGAAGTCGATCTCCAGCACGCCCGAGGGATAGACAATCCGCATGATCCGCTCGCGCGCCGCGGCGATCCGGGACGCCGTGAACACGGCGGTGAAGCCGTCCTCGAAACTGGCTTCGCCGGTGATCTCGTCGGCGTTGCCTTCCGCCTCGACGGTGAAGGGCTCGGCGTCGGTCAGCGCCAGGGCGAGGTCGATGTCGTGGATCATCAGGTCCAGCACCACCGACACGTCCTTGCTGCGGATCGACGGCGTTCCCTTGCGCACCGCCTCCAGCCGCAGCGGCTTTTCCGGAATGTCGAACAGGCCCATGGCCTGACTGACCACCCGCTCCTGATGTCCGCAGGCGAGCACGAGACCCGCCTTGGCCGCCGCCTGGATCAGCCGGTCGGCGTCCTCCAGGGTCGTGGCCAGGGGCTTTTCGACATAGACCGACTTGCCGGCGGCAAGGCACTCCAGCGCCAGCCTGGCGTGGGTCGTGGCGGGGGTCGCGACCGTGACGATGTCGACCACCTTCAGCATATCGCCCAGGTCGCCATAGGCCTCGGCCCCATACTGGTTCGCCATGTCGAAGCAGCGTTCGGGATGCAGGTCGTAGATGCCGACCAGCTCGATCCCGTCCATCTCGGCGTATTTGCGCGCGTGATAGCCGCCAAACACGCCCGAACCGACCACACCGGCTTTGAGAAGTTTCGTCATGAGCCGGGGTTTAGCGCAGTTCGCAGGTTTCGCGAACGCCCTGAAGCGCCTAAACGTCTGTTTGAAAGCCAACCCCGAAGCGACCCCAAGAGAGAGTCAGGAAACACCATGACCACGTCCCGCGAAGTCCGCCTCAAGAGCCGCCCCGAAGGCCTGCCCACCGCCGCCAATTTCGAGGTCGCCTCGGTTGAACTGCCCGCGCCCGGCCCCGGCGAGGTTCAGGTTCGCAACCACTTCATGTCGGTCGATCCCTACATGCGCGGTCGCATGTACGACCGACCCTCCTACGTTCCCCCCTTCCAGATCGGCGAGGCCCTGCAGGGCGGCGCGGTCGGCGAGGTGGTCGCCAGTAATGACCCGGCCTTCGCGGTCGGTGACGCAGTGCAGTCGATGTGGGGCTGGCGCGAGGCCTTCAACGCCCCGGCCAACACCCTGCAGAAACTCGACACCTCCAGCGGCCTGCCGCTGC
>Ga0164290_1001326_pt1 | contig 40069 bp, 42 predicted proteins | sample Micstemetagenome_FD_108782 | JGI IMG/M metagenome (GOLD analysis project Ga0164290, IMG submission 108782) | Contaminated culture microbial community from soil near Moab, Utah, USA - Microcoleus steenstrupii SON62 (Illumina Assembly) | ecosystem: Environmental > Terrestrial > Soil > Soil crust...
GCGCTATCCGCTGGTCGACGGCCAGGGCAATTTCGGCAATATCGACGGCGATAACGCCGCGGCCATGCGCTACACCGAGTGCAAGCTGACCGCCGCCGCCGTCCTGCTGATGGAGGGCATCGACCAGGACTCGGTCGATTTCAAAGCGACCTACGACGACCAGGACGAAGAGCCGATCGTCCTGCCGGCCGGCTTCCCCAATCTTCTGGCCAACGGCTCGTCGGGCATCGCCGTCGGCATGGCCACCTCGATCCCGCCGCACAATGTCGGCGAACTGATCGACGCCTGCCACCTGCTGCTGGAACGGCCCGACGCCACGACCGAGGAACTGGCCGGCATCGTCCCGGGCCCGGACTTCCCCACCGGCGGCGTCGCCGTCGAGGGCCACGCCTCCATCCTCGACGCCTATGAGACGGGCCGGGGCGGGGTGCGGCTGCGCGCGCGCTGGGAGACCGAAGACCTCGGCCGCGGCGTCTGGCGCATCATCGTCACCGAGATGCCCTACCAGGTGCAGAAGTCGAAACTGATCGCCGACCTGGCCGACCTGATCGAGCACAAGAAAGCGCCCCTGCTGGGCGACGTCCGCGACGAGTCGGCCGAGGACATCCGGCTGGTCATCGAGCCCAAGAGCCGCACGGTCGAGCCCGAGGTCCTGATGGAGAGCCTGTTCAAGCTCTCCGACCTCGAGGTGCGCTTCCCGATCAACATGAACGTGCTGGACGCCACCGGCACGCCGCGCGTCATGGGTCTCAAGGCCTGTCTGCAGGCCTTCCTCGATCACCGCCGCGAGGTGCTGGTCCGCCGCGCCGGCTGGCGCATCGACCGGGTCGAGAAGCGGCTGCACCTGCTGGAAGGGCTGAGGATCGTCTTCCTCAACCTCGACGAGGTCATCCGCATCGTCCGCGAGGAGGAACAGCCCAAGGCCGTGCTGATCGCCCGATTCGGCCTTTCCGAGCTCCAGGCCGACTTCATCCTCGACACCCGCCTGCGCCAGCTGGCGCGGATCGAGGAAATGACGATCGAGAAGGAATACAAGGCGCTGGCCGACGAACTTGCCGCGCTGCAGTCACTGTCGTCCTCGCCCGCCAAACAGTGGAAACAGGTCGGCAAGGACCTGGAGGCCGTGCGCAAGGCGCTGGTCTCGCCGCGCCGCACCACTATCGCCGAAGCCGTCGACGCCTCGGCCTTCGCTTCGGTCGAGGCCTTCATCCCGCGTGAGGCCATCACCGTCATCCTGTCCGAACGCGGCTGGATCCGCGCCGCCCGTGGCAAGGTCGAGGATCCGTCGGAGCTGAAGTTCAAGGAGGGCGACAGCCTCGCCTTCCTCGTGCCGGGCCATACGACCGACAAGCTGCTGGTGGCCGCCTCGGACGGCCGCATCTTCACCGTCGGCGCCGACAAGCTCGCCTCGGGCCGCGGCCACGGCGAACCGCTGCGGCTGATGATCGACCTCGACGAGAAGGCCGACATCATCAACCTGCTGATGCACCAGCCCGGCGGCAAACTGCTGGTGGCGTCCAGGGCCGGCTACGGCTTCATCGCCCCCGAGGACGAGCTTCTGGCCCAGAAGCGGGGCGGCAAGCAGGTGCTGAACGGCGAGATGCTGGCCGCGATCCAGGTCAATGGAGACCACGTTGCGGCGATTGGTGAGAACATCAAGGCCCTGATCTTCCCGCTCGCCGAACTGCCCGAGATGGGGCGCGGCAAGGGCGTGAAGCTGCAGAGCTACAAACAGGGCGGCCTCGCGGACGTCGCCGTATTCGACGGCGCCCACGGCCCCGAATGGGTCGATGGCGGCGGCAGACGGCGCAACTGGCCGGACTGGAAGGACTGGCTGGGCAAGCGGGCGGGCGCCGGGCGGCAGGGACCGCGCGGGCTGAGGAAATTCCGCTAGTCGCACGGCGTGTCGCGGGCGTCTGCGCCCCTCAGCCGCAGGAGAGGGGTCCGTGCGGTGCGTCAGTCGAGCCCTGGAGGCATCCCGAAGGCCCGGCTCAGCCGCACCCGCTGCTCTTCGCATTCCGGCACGCCCGCATAGAGCGCCTGCAGGCCGGCGCTGAACCCGGCCGCATCCTGGGCCAGCAGGGCCTCGCGCGACGGGCGGAAGGCTTCGCCCCGCGCGTCACTGATCGCTTCTTCCGTCACCGCGTCCGGGATTCGCAGCTGTGGCCCAAAGCGTTGGGCGTAACGGAGGAATTGCGCCTCATGGCGCCGCCAGGTCGCAACGTCCGGGTGATGATCGAAAAGCTCCATCGACCGGCCGGTGGCGGCGGCCCCGAACAGGCCGGAGCAGCGCACCGATGCTTCGTAGTCGACCTCAATGTCCTCAATGAAGCGGTCCTGCTGGGCCGCTCCTGAGGACGGGGCGAAGGCGGCGAGCATGAAAGCCAGAACCACGATGCGCATGGGCGTCTCCAATCGTCGCGAAGGTGGCGGAACAACGTTCCTCTTGCAATGGCGTCGAGTGACGCCGATTTCACTATCGAGCGTGACCCCGGCGCCCGATACTCGCTGACGGTCGATCATCGACCGACGTTGGAGACCGCAATGCTGACCACCCTGATCGTCATCGCCGTCATCGTCGCCGTGGTGCTGTTCGTCATCGTCGGCGCCTACAACAAGCTGGTCGCCCTGGATCAGCGGGCCGACCAGTCGTTCGCCGACATCGACGTGCAGCTGAAGCAGCGCCAGGACCTGATTCCCAATCTGGTCGAGACCGTGAAAGGCTACGCCTCGCACGAGCGGGGCACGCTTGACGCCGTCACCGCCGCCCGCGCCGCCGCCGCCGGCGCTGCCTCGATCAACGACAAGGTTCAGGCCGAGAACATGCTGACCGCCTCGCTGGGCCGTCTGTTCGCCGTCGCCGAGGCGTATCCGGACCTCAAGGCCAACACCAACTACCTCGAGCTGCAGCGCGAGCTGTCGGACATCGAGAACAAGCTGGCCGCCGCCCGCCGCTTCTTCAACAGCGCCGTCGGCGAGTTCAACGCCGTTCGCCGCCAGTTCCCGACCGTCCTGTTCGCCGGCATGGTCGGCTTCGGATCGGACAAGCCCTTCTTCGACGTCGGCGAGGGCGACCGCGCCACGATGAACGCCGCCCCGCCCAAGGTCAGCTTCACGGCGTAAGGGACTGATTTGATGGCCGCTGTCGGTCTTCAGACCCACATCTGGGCGAACAACACCCGCTCGGTCCTGCTGCTGGCCGGCTTTCCGGTGTTGATGGTCGGCATCCTCTACGGCGTCCAGCTGATCCTGATGGGCATAGGCTTCCTGCCGGGAACGGGGAGGGGGCTGGGCGACGACATGGCCCTGGCGGCCTCATGGCTCGGTGGAACCGTGCCCCTGGCCCTCGGCGTCGCCGCCGTCTGGTTCGCCATCTCCTATTTCGGCAGCCAGGCCATGATCGACATGATGACCGGGGCCCGGAAGGTTGAGAGGAAGTCCGAGCCTGACCTCTATAACCTGCTGGAAAACCTCGCCATCTCGCGCGGCCTGCGCACCCCGACCTTGCGCGTGATCGATAACGACAGCCTCAACGCCTACGCCACGGGTCTGCACGAGGGCCAGTACAGCGTCACCGTCACCCGCGGCCTGGTCAACACCCTGACCCGCGACGAACTCGAGGCCGTGCTGGCCCACGAACTGACCCACGTCATCAACAAGGACGTGCGCACCATGGTGATCGCCTCGATCTTCGCGGGCATCATCAGCGTCATCGCCGAACTGGTTTTCCGGGGACTGATCTACTCCCGCGGCGGCGGCAGGCGGGACAACAAGAACGCGATGCCGCTGATCCTGATCGGCCTGGCCTTCGCGGCAATAGGCTTCGCCCTCGCCATTGTGATCCGGATGATGCTGTCGCGGACCCGCGAGTACGTCGCCGACGCCGGCGCGGTCGAGCTGACCAAGAACCCTGACGCCATGATCTCCGCCCTGCGCAAGGTCGAGGGGCGATCGTCGCTGAAGGGTCCGGACGAACTCCAGCAACTGTTTCTCGACAACCAGCCGAACGGCGTCGGCCTCGAAGGCCTCTTCGCCAGTCACCCCTCGATCCAGAAGCGCGTCGACGCCCTGGTCAAGTTCGGGGGAGGGCGGGACCCGGGGCCGTGGGATGGGGAGAACTACGCGCCGGAACCCTCGGTCTTTGCAACTTCGGTCCCCGCGACGGGCTGATCGTCCAGTCGCTCCCAGCCGAGCCGGGTCAGCTGCTCCATCGGCCGGAAGTCGGCCTTGTAGTCCATCTTGCGTGAGCCCCGGACCCAGTAGCCGAGATAGACGAAGGGCAGGTTCACCGCCGCCGCCTGCCGGACATGATCCAGAATGGCGAACCGGCCGAGGCTGCGGGCCTCCATCTCCGGCTCGAAGAAGCTGTAGACCATCGACAGCCCGTCTCCGAGCAGGTCGGTCAGACAGACCCCGACGAGGTCGCCCGGCCCGCCGTCGGAAGGCAGGCGGTATTCGATCAGGTGGGTGCGGACGGCGGTGTCCTCGACCATGGCGACATAGTCCAGCCACGTCATGCCGCTCATCCCTCCGCCCGGATGGCGGCCGTTCAGATAACGGCGCAGCAGGTCGAACTGCTCGGTCGTCGCCTCGGCCTCGACCAGATCGCGCGACAGGTCGCCGTTCCGCTTCAGCACCCGCCTCTGGGACCGCGAGAAGGCGAACTCCGGCACCGGCAGCCTTACAGAGACGCAGGCGTCGCAGGCCTCGCAGGCGGGCCGATAGGCGATGTTCTGACTGCGGCGGAACCCGGCCTGGGTGAGTTCGTCGTTGACGTGGACGCCTTCGCTGAACGGCAGATTGGCGAACACCTTCCGCTCGGTCTGCCCCGGCAGATAGGGGCAGGGGGCCACAGTGGTCATGTAGAAGCGGAGCTGGCGCTGGGGAACGAAGGTCACGGCCTCAGGTCCGCATCCAAATTCGCCGGGAGTGGGGCGACCGCTGATTCATGGGACTGATTTGATCCCATGGCGCGCCGTCGGCAAGGTCCTTCGCCCCACAGAGGATGGATGCTGCGGGGGCGCCGTCACAGGCTGGTGTCCGTGGGCAGGACCGGCGCCTCGCGCAACAGGACGATGGCGATTCGGCGATTGCCGGCCAGCGTGGGGTCGTCCGGGTAAAGCGGGTCGGATCCCGCCTTGCCCGACACCTGATAGACGCGGTCCGCGTCGACCCCGTTGCCCTGAAGTATGAGGCGCGAGGCGTTCGCCCGGGCCGAGGACAGGGTCCAGTCGTTCGGTCCGGTGGCGCGGTTGGAGCCGGGCGCCGCCGAGGTGTGCCCGGTCACCGAAATCCGGTTGGGCAGCTGGTTGATGACCCGCGAGATGGCTCGGAGTAGCATCTGCGCGCGCGGGTTGGGCCGGGCCGAATTCGATTCGAACATCGAGCGACCCTCCTGGTCGACCAGCTGGATGCGCAGACCTTCGGGCGTCTGGTCGATGATCAGCTGTTTCGACAGCTCCGCCAGTTCCGGCATTGACTGCATGGCCTGACGCAGCGATTCGGCGGCGGAGGCGAACTCCGCCGCTTCCCGACGGGCGATCTCATCGCGCAGGGCTTCTTCGCTGGCGGCCGCGAGGTTCTGGCTCTGACCGGCCTCGGGCGGCGCGTCGGGCGGGGCTTCGGGAGCGAGCTGATTGATCACCGACATGGCGCCCGACCCCTTGGCGCCGTCGTCGCCCAGCGAGGTGCCGCCAAGGATACCGCCCGAGCCTGACGTCGTCTGCGACACGCTGGCGGGCGCGAAATACTCGGCGATGCCCTTCTTCTGTTCGGGGTCGGTCGTGTTGATCAGCCACATCAGCAGGAAGAAGGCCATCATGGCCGTCACGAAGTCGGCGTAGGCGACCTTCCAGGCGCCGCCGTGGTGGCCATGGCCCGCGACCTTCTTGACCTTTTTGATGACGATCGGGCGATCGCTCAGGGACATCGGTGCTCAGACCTTCGGCGGACAACTCAGGGCAGGGTGGGGGCTCAAGGTTAAGGCCGCGTTTCCCATGTCTCGCCTTGCCCGGACGCGGGGGGTCGCCTAGTCGTCGGTCGTGAGCAATCCTGATCCCGACGCCATGGACATCGCCGCCTATCGCCGGGCGCTGGGCGGATTCGCGACCGGGGTTTGCGTGGTGACCGCCCATACGCCCGACGGCCCCTACGGCATCACCGTCAACTCCTTCACCTCTGTCTCCCTCAGGCCGCCGCTGGTGCTCTGGTGCCTCGACCGGGCCTCCGACCGGCACGACGGCTTCGCGGGCGCGGAAAGGTTCGCGGTCCACATGCTGCCGGTCGAGGATCGCGAGATGTCGGACCGCTTCGCATGGGGCGTATGCCGCCTGTCGTCGGACGAATTCGACAGTTCCAGCCCTGAGCCGCCGCGGCTCAGGAACGCGCTGACAAGACTGGATTGCATCGCGACGGACCGGATCATCATGGGCGATCACCTCACCATCGTGGGCGCGGTGCAGGCCTTCGAGACGCGACCGGGGGCAGGGCTGACCTATTTCCGTGGACGCTACGGCGTGGCCGAGGAGCCGGGCGCATGAAGATCGCTTTCGCGGGGCTGGGCGTGATGGGGGCTCCGATGGCCCGGCATCTGGTCGAGGCCGGACATGACGTCGCAGGATTCAACCGCTCGCCTGACAAGGCGCGCACCTGGGCGACGGCGACCGGCGGCCGGTGCGCCGCCACTGTGGCGGAAGCCGCCCAGGGCGCGGAACTTCTGATTCTCTGCGTCGGCAATGACGACGATGTTCGTCAGGTGACGTGCGAGGCGCTGCCCCGCCTGGCCGGGGGCGCGGTCGTGGTCGACCACACCACGACCTCGGCCAGGGTGGCGCGGGAGATGGCGGCTTTGGCCTCGGGGCAGGGGCGCGCCTTCATTGACGCCCCGGTATCCGGCGGCCAGGCCGGAGCCGAGCAGGGTCAGCTCAGCGTCATGGCCGGCGGAGACCCGGATGCGCTGGCGCGGGCGGAACCGGCGCTGGCGGCCTATTCGAAGGCCGTGAAGCACATGGGGCCGTCAGGTTCGGGACAACTGACCAAGATGGTCAACCAGATCGCCATCGCCGGCGTCGTCCAGGGTCTGGCCGAGGCTGTGCATTTCGCCGAGGTCGCGGGCCTCGACACAAGCGCGGCCTATGAAGCCATCTCCCGCGGCGCGGCCCAGTCCTGGCAGATGGACAACCGATGGAAGACCATGGCCGAGGGCCGGTTCGATTTCGGCTTCGCCGTCGACTGGATGCGCAAGGATCTGGGGCTGGTTCTGGATGAAGGCCGGGCCAACGGCGCGCATCTGGCGCTGACGGCGCTGGTCGACCAGTTCTATTCGGAAGTGCAATCCATGGGGGGATCACGATGGGACACCTCGAGCCTGGCGGCGCGGCTTCAGAGCCGGAAGCCGCGCCGCTGAAGCCCGCGCGCCGCCGGCGCCGTCATTTCTGGCTGCCACGCAACCCGCCGCATCCGGTCTGGGCGCTGTGGTGGCCGTTGAAGAGCCTGTTCGCGCTCTGGACGGCGCCAGCGGAAGCCTTCGGCTCGCCCGGATCGTGGAGCTATTTCGGCAATGACTTCGTGACCGGTCTGCGGCGAAACGACTCGACCGAGAGGGCCTTCGGCCTGCTGGACGCAGCGCCGGACCAGTTCGAAGGCATGGTCGCCCTGGCCAGGCTGAACCTTACGCGCCACGAGCAGATGTTCCATTTCGTGGCGCTGATCTATTTCAGCATTCCCGTGACCATCATCCTGGGCGCGGCGGAGTTGGTGCCCGACAATCTGATCGCGGCCTTCAAGGCCAATCAGTTCGCCTTCCTGTACATGGTGTCGATCCTGACTGTGGTGGCCGCAATCTATCTGGTCGGGGTCTGGCGCGCGCGACAGCTGGTCTCCGTGCTGGAGCTCTGGCGGATCGAGAGAGGCCGCGACCGCTGCTGAACGCCACGCCAGCGCCTCTGATTTCGCATAATATATCTTATGCGCATAATGAACATGCCCCCGGGGCGAGAGGTTCACGGCCCCTGTCCCGGCGTACGAGCGGCGTCCAGCAAACCGATCGCCTCCCGGACATAGACGGCGTGCGCCACGACGCCGATTCCGAGCGGTTCGTCAGACGGACGCACCTCGGAGGTCAGCACCCCGGCGATGAACGGATGATCGGGCTGAACCGTCCCGGGCAGTTTGCGCGCGGCCGGCGTCCAGAATACCGGCCCTCCGGAGTTTCCTGGAAACACTGGAAAATCAAGAAGGAAGACGGGAAAGTTCTCGACCGGCGTCAGCGGCCATGACGCAATCCTGCCGGTTCTGAGAATCGGAAAGCCTGCGGTGTTCGCCGAATATCCGCGCGGGAAGCCGAGGGTGAGCAGTTCATCCCCCGGGCCGATCTGCCAAGCGGCGAGGTCCTCGCCGCTCGCCAGCCAGGCGAGCGGAACGGCTGCGCGGGCGAACACCGGCGGCGCAGACACCTCCATGACCGCGATGTCCCGGTCGGGATGCCGGGTCCACAAGGCCGACCCGTCCGCATCACGGATCCGCAACGGCTCCGGCGTGAAGCGCCAGCCCCTGCCCGGCGTCTCGGTGCGCCAGCCGATACGGGCCTCCTGCGCCGGCATGCCCTCGAGCACGTGATGGGCCGTGACCATCACCGTGCGCGGCGAACCGTCCGGACGCGGCGCCTCGATCAGGAAGGCGGTGCCGACCCGGCGGGTGCCGTCGCCGTTGTTCTGGTCGACCTGCACCGTGGCGCTGATCAGGCCGACGGTCAGGTCCCACGCCGGCGCGGCCAGTTCCGCGATCGGCGGCTCCTGAACCTCGACCTGTTCGGCAACGGGCCGGGGCGGCGTCTGAAGATCGAACATCGGACCCGGTCTGATGATTGGCGTTTGTTCATTTGACGGCGGGCGGCCGGCGCGCACAAGGTCCGCCGTCATTTCGGGGGCCATGCCATGAATCGCCGCGACCTTCTCGCCACATCCGCCGCCGCGCTCGCGGTCACCGCCCTTCCCGCTCAAGCCCGTCCATCCGGAGCCTCGATGTCCCAACCCGTCCCGCCCGTCGCGAAGAAGATCCCGGTCCGGATCGAACAGCTGGGCCGGGTGCGGGTCGACGACTATCAATGGATGAAGGACGACAACTGGCAGGCGGTCTTGCGCGACCCGACCCTGATCAAGGCCGATGTCAGGGAGCACCTCGAGGCCGAGAACGCCTATCGCGAGCAGATGATGGCCTCGACCCTGCCCCTGCAGGCCACGATGTTCGAGGAGATGAAGGGCCGGATCAAGGAGGCCGACAGCTCGGTCCCGTCGCCTGACGGGGCCTGGGAGTACTACAGCCAGTACCGGACGGGCGACCAGCACCCCCGTTACATGCGCCAGCCGCGCGGCGGCGGCGGAGAGGCGCAGATGCTCCTCGACGCCAACGCATTGGCCGAGGGCAAGGCCTATTCCCAGGTCTCAGCGGCGAGCCATAGCCCCGACCACGCCCTGTTCGCCTATGCCGAGGACGCCCAGGGCTCGGAGGTGCACCAGATTTTCATCAAGGACCTGGCCACCGGCCATATCCTTCCCGATCCGATCGGGTCGGCGACGGGGGACTTCACCTTCTCACCCGACAGCCAGTGGATCTTCTGGACCAACCGCGACGACAACGGCCGCCCGGACAAGATCTTCCGCCGACCCGCGCGCGGTGGAGAGGCCGCGCTGGTCTATGAGGAGAGCGACGATGGCATGTTCATCGGCGTCGGCCGGACCGCCGACGACGCCTTCGTCATGGTCACCATCGGCAATCAGGAGACGTCGGAGGCCCGCGTCATCCCGGCCGCCACGCCTACCGCCGCCCCGGTCGTGCTGGAGCCGCGTCACGTCGGCCGCCTCTATGAAGCCGACCATTGGGGCGACCGCTGGGTGATCCGCACCAATGCCGACGACTCCATCGACTTCCGCATCGTCGAGGCGCCGACCGCCACGCCGGGGAAGGCCCACTGGGCCGACCTCGTTCCGCACACCCCGGGGCGCTACATCGAGGGCGTGGCCCTGGTGAAGGATTACATCGGTCGGCAGGAGCGGGCCGACGCCAATACGAAGATCGTCATCCGGGACCGTTCGGGCGCCGAACACGAGATTGCGGTCGATGAGCCGGCCTACTCCCTCTCGCTGGGCGGGGCGTCCGAGTTCGACACAACGGTGATGCGCTACGGCTACAACTCGCCGTCCACCCCGACCTCGACCTATGACTATGACCTGGCGACGCGTGAGCGCACCCTGCGCAAGGTGCAGGAAGTGCCCTCGGGACATAACGCCGCCGACTATGTGGTGGAGCGGCTGAACGCCCCGGCGGCGGACGGCAAGCTGATTCCGGTGACGGTGCTGCGCCGCAAGTCCACGCCCGTCGACGGCTCGGCGCCCCTGCTGCTGTATGGCTATGGATCCTACGGCATCCCGATGGCCGCCAGCTTCTCGACCAACCGGCTGTCGCTGGTCGACCGCGGCTGGATCTACGCCATCGCCCACATTCGCGGCGGTTCGGACAAGGGCTGGGGCTGGTTCCTTGACGCCCGGCGCTTCACCAAGAAGAACACCTTCACCGACTTCATCGCGGCCGCCGAGCATCTGATCTCGAGCGGCCACGGCAAGGCCGGGCACATTGTGGCCCAGGGCGGATCCGCCGGCGGCCTGCTGATGGGCGCGGTCAACAACATGCGGCCCGATCTGTGGGCGGGCGTCATCGGCCAGGTGCCGTTCGTGGACGTGATCAACACCATGAGCGACACCAGCCTGCCGCTGACGCCGCCGGAGTGGCCGGAGTGGGGCAATCCGATCGAGGACCCCGAGGCCTACGACTATATGATGAGCTACAGCCCCTACGACCAGGTAGGGCCGATGGCCTATCCGGCGGTGCTGGCGACCGGCGGTCTGTCCGATCCCCGGGTCACCTATTGGGAGCCGGAGAAATGGGTCGCCCGGCTGCGGCCGGCCACGACGTCCGGCAAGCCGGTTCTGCTGAAGATCAACATGGAGGCCGGCCATGCCGGCTCATCCGGGCGGTTCGACTATCTGAAGGAGGTCGCCCACGACTACGCCTTCGCCGTCTGGGCCATCGAGAAAGGCTGGGAGCGGGGTTGACCCCGCTCCCCTGCCCGCGTCGGTCAGGGCTCGAGCGTCCAGGTGTACGGACCGACGTCGTCGGCGTGCATGACCACGAAATTGCGGGTCTCATACCCGGCCGGGCAGGTATCGCCGCCGTCCGACCAGAAGGTATAGGGGCCTGGATACTGGACGCACAGTGCGTGGTTGCCCGACCATGTCCGGCCCGAGCCGTCCAGGGTGTCGCCGTACATGTAGAAATTGGCGTTGTCGGTCGAGACCAGTTCAGTGCAGGCGCCGTTGTTCACGACGTACCATCCGCGATTGATGAAACGGCCCGTACCCACCTCGACATAGGAAATGGCCACGGTGCCGTCGCGCCCGCTGGAATTGCAGACCCGGACGTCGACCGTCGCCGGTCGCGCCGGCGCGGGCGCGGTCATACCCGGCTTCGTCTGAGCGACGGCCGCGCCAGGATGCCAGGCGGCCACCGATGCGGCCAGCGTCGCCGCCAGAATAGGTGTTCTCATGATCCCCTCCCCCCGATCTGGAACAAAGATTATCAGGGTTTCCCTATGACGCCACTGACGGTTGCTGACGGCGCACTCGTCTCCGGTCCGGCCCGATGAGCCTTGCGCCCAGAGACGCGTCAGAGCGCGACATGCCCGCCATCACCGCCCTCTACGCCGGCGAAGTCGAGAGCGGGACTGCGACGTTCGAGACTGCCGCGCCGGACATCGAGGAAATGACACGCCGGTTCCAGGCGGTCCGGCGACACGCCCTGCCATGGCTGGTGGCGGAGATTGACGGCGGCTTCGCCGGCTACGCCTATGCCTCGCCCTTCCGGCCGCGCCCGGCCTATCGCTACGCCGTCGAGGTCTCGATCTATGTAGAGAATCACGCGCGGCGACGTGGCGCGGGACGGGCCCTGCTGGGCGCGATCGTGGCTCGAACCCGGGATCGCGGGATCCGACACCTGATCGCCGCGATCAGCGACAGCGAGACGAGCGTCGCGTCCATCGCCCTGCATCAAGCCCTGGGTTTCCGGCCTACGGGGGCTTACCGCCAGGTCGGCTGGAAATTCGGGCGGTGGCTGGACGTCACCCTGATGCAGCTGGATCTCGATCCGGACGGAGGGCCGCCGGTCACACCGGGACTCGCTCTGGACGGCGGGCGGGCCTGACCGACGTCAGAACGACGCGGTCAACCACGAGGCGAGCCGGAAACGGCGGGGAGGTTCGCCGACCGTCCCGTGCTGGATGTAGCGTCGCGCGAAGGTCACCACGGCCTGGATGGTGGTCTCATCGAACGGTTTCGAAACCGCGCCCAGGGCGCCCGCGAAATCGTCGGGAATCTGCTCCGGGTTGGCGGTCAGGAAGATCACCGCGGCGCCGAACTCGTCCACCAGCCGGCGGGCGATGTCAGGGCCGGTCATGCCGTCCAGAAGGTTGATGTCGACGAGGGCCAGATCAAGCCGCTCGCGGGCGGCGATCGCAAGCGCGCCGGCGCGATCCATGGCGCAGCCCGCCACGACGCAGCCCATCTCCTCGAGGACAAGCTCCAGCTCCAGGGCCAGCAAGGCCTGGTCCTCGACTATAAGGACCCGAAGGTCGGCCGACTCGGACACGCTGATCCCCCGTGCTAACCCCGCCGCTTAACACCGTCTGTGTCCGTTAGCGGACACAGAACGCCCAAAAGGCGACCAGGTTCACCCTATGGCGGAAAAACAACGCCGCCCGCCCGTCAGCTGCGTGTCGCTTCGGATCAACCTGTGCAGCGACCTGAGGCTATTGCGCCCTCCACGTTGAGAGTGGCGTCGGCATTCTCCGTCACGCCGAGACTGCAAATGGACAGGCGGTGATCCTTCTCCAACGCCGTCAGCCACGCGAACAGCGGCCCCGAGCCGACGCTTGAGAGCTGGAAGCCCAGCTGGCCGGAGGAGGTCATCACCGTAACCACGTCGAGCCCCGCGCCGTCGGCCGAACGGCGGATCAGGGGTTCCAGCCCTTCGAGGGGGACGTCGCCCGCCGGCCGTGCGGGTTCCAGCCCGGCAATTGCGGCCCGAACCGCGGCGAGCGTGGTGGCAGCGGCCTCGGCGCGATCCGCGGCCTTGATCCTCCAGTCCAGAACGGGGCGCACCACGCCCAGCCAGACGACTGTGGCCGCCAGTAATCCGGCCATGACCATGATCATGTGGCGCTCGCGCGAGGTGCGGCCGCTCCACCATCCCGATGCGGCATTCACGAGCCGGTTCATCCGGCGCTGCCGATCGAAATGTCGCTGATGACCCGGCCTCGATCATCGAGGGTCCCGGTTTGGGAGACCCGCAGACCGAAGGCGCGCATCGCCAGCGAGATAGCCTGGATGTCCTCGTAGTTGTCGTGAGACACGCTCGCCTTCATGCCGGTTTCCGGGTCCACGATCAGAAGGTCCAGCTCAGCGCCCTCGACGCCTTCCACGGCGGAAAACAACGCAGCGGTTGCGCCGACGACGCCGCCGGGCGGCGCAGCCGCGCGCATCCGGCGATTCAGGGCCGCCACCGGATCGGCGCTGTTGGCGAGCTCGGGGGCTGCGTGAGCGATCTCCGCCCGGACGCGCCTGGTGTCGGCCTCAGCCGCCGTTTCGTCGCGGGCGGCGGCCGACGCGACGAGAACGAGGGGGGAAACCGCCAGCAGCCCGGCCAGCGCGGAAGCCAGAGCCCAACTCCGCCGGGCGCTTCCGTGCGACCGGTCCTGGATCGCCATCAGGTTGATTGGGGGTGCAAGGGCGGCGTCAACGAGCAACCGCTCGACATCGGCAGGGTTCTCGATCGGCTCAATGCTGCGCCCCCCCGCCATGAGAGAGACCAGATCGGGCTGGACACTGGCCGCGAAACACCGGCCGCGCAGCGCCGTGGCTGGTCCGAATGCGATCGCGTTCAGGCGATCGGCCTGTTCCGGCACGGACACGGTCAGTGCGTCCGGCACAATGGCCTCGGGCCGGATCCCCAAGGCGTCCAGATAGTCCGTCCAGGCCTGCAGCAGCGACAGCCCGACGACAGCGACAAGGCGGGGCTGGCCGGGCGCGGGCACGGGGCCCAGGGCCACCGCGAGCCTGTCCGCCGGAGTGGCGAGCACGTCCTTCAGCATCCACAAGGCGGCGGCGCGTTGCTGAGCCAGCCCGCCGACGGGCAGATCGAGCCAGCGGATCGTCACCTCCGAGCCCGGAACGACGGCTATCGAGCGCATCTGTTCGGGCGGTTCAGCGGGGTGGAGCTCCAGCAAGTCGCGATCACGGACCCGGCCGCCTGCTATGACCAGACAGGGCGCCGGCTCGCTTCCCAGGGCCGGGATCAGAATAAGGCGCGTCGGTTTCATTCTTCGGGCGTCCAGCGTTGAATTACGGTGCGTACGCGGCCATCGGCGCCCGCCTCCAGCAGTGCAGTGCGGACGGCTTGTGAGCCGCCGAGCTCGACATCGACCCGCAGATCGAAGAAGCGGGTAAGCACGGTGATCTGCTCGCGCGCCTCGGGGTCGATCGGGAGCTCCGCCAGTACGGGCTGAGCCCAGAACGCGGCCGGGTCCGGCCAGCCCTCGCGCGGTCGGGCCATGATGATCGCCCTGGCGCGCTCCGGGGCCAGCGCTCCCGTCGTCAACATGGTCAACAGAGGGGCCTGTTCGGGCGTCAGGGTGTTCACGTTCAGCGGCGACAGGCGCGATGTCGGCAAGGCGCAGAGCCAGGGCCGCAGCCGGCGGTAGGCGTCGGCGTCGACTCCTTTGACGGCTCTCAGCTCACTGACCTCAATCAGCAAGACGCCGCCGGTGCGGTAGGGTCTCGCCAGTCCCGCATAGGCGCCATCTTCAGCGCCCAGAGGCAGGGGCTCCGAGTCGGAGTCGAGCCAGTCCGACAAGGCGTCGGCGATAGCGCGCATCCGGGTTTCAGGCACGCCTGCAGCGCGGCCGAGAGCTCTGAACTGCGCCGCACCCAGCGGACGGGCGGTCAGATCCTCTCCGAAGCCCAGAACCAGGCTGTTCAGGTTGAAGCAGGCCTGGCCGTCGGTCACGGTCGCTCGAATGGTTCCGCCGTCGATGGGGAAGCTCAGCGTCCGCCCGTTCCAGTCCGGCTCCAGCGGCGTGCGGGCCGGGCCGGCGGCAAGCAGTCGCCTGATCTGGCCTTGCGCCAGCGTCTCCGCGCCGGCGGCGTACCATTGGGCCTGGCTTTGCGTCTCGACATTGGTGGCGCGGCGCACCGAGAACCGAACGTCGTCGAGGATGGCGACCGCGACAACGGACATGACCGCCACAAGGAGCAGCACTGTGAGCAGGGCCATGCCCTCGCGCTCGCCCCGGAACCGCTTCATCGACCGCTGCCCACGAGGAAGAGCTGATCGATGTGACCGTAGCCCTCGATCGTCATGCCGATCCGCACGGCGTCAGGCAGCGGACGGTCGGTGCTGGATATGAAGGCCGGGGCTGCAACGCCGTCCCGGACGAAGCCGACGCTGACGTCACTGACGCCGCGGTACAGGACCTGCGGCGCGCCGGGGCGGGCGCCGTCCAGATGACTCGAGACGCGGCGTTCGAGGCGGCCGTCGACCAATCGGTATTCGACGCGCTGAAGCGAGGGTCGAGCCTGTCCGCCGGGGTTGGTCCAGCCGGCGCGAGCGAGCACGAGGATGGGGTCGCCAGCCTCGGTTGCGCCGATCATGGGCTGAGGCGTCGGGCGGCCGGTCGGCCCGCGCGAACGGCGGGCGGCGGCCTGACCGAGGTCGGCGCGCAACAAGCCGCGCATTCGCTGCAGATCGCCGACGCGGTCGCTGGCCGCCTTGACCGCGAACCGGTTGTCGATCGTTACGCCGAGAACGGCCGCGCCCGCGGCCGCGATCATGGCGAAGATCATCAGCGCGACCAGGACCTCGACCAGGGTGAAGCCATCGCGGCGGGTCATGGCGACGACCGGAACAGGGTTCGATGGGCGGCGTGACCCTCGGCGTCGCTGACGTTGACGTCGATGCGCAGCATGCCTGCGGCGTCCGTGGCGACGACCGCGCGGGTCCAGCGCCAGCGGCGGCCGGCCAGATCGACCTCGCCCGAGACAGCCCCCTCCCCGATCTCAGGCGCGGTCGCCGCTTCCACCGCAAGGTTTTCCGCGACGATACCGCCCAGGGTGCGGGTCTCGACCCGCGCGGCCGAGCGGGTGTTCTCTCCTGACAGGTTCAGCAGGGCCATGGCCGCAAGGCCGAATACGGCCAACGCGACCAGCAGCTCGATCAAGGTGAAGCCCTGTCTCGATGCCGGGCCGCTCATTGGAGCGCGACCTCTCCGGCGCCGTCCACCGCCACGGTCAGCTCCTTGCGATCTCGCGACAGAGTGATCGTCAAAGGTTCGGCGACCCCTGTGGGATCGAAGACGAAGCGCGAACCCTCGGCGATTTCGATTCCGGTTCCGGCTTCCCAGGCCTGCGGACCAAAAGGGCCCTCCGACAGCGCGGACCATGTGCGACCGTTGAAAACGGTGAAGGCATATCCGTCTGAGCCAACCTCGACGGCGACCAGCCGGTTGGACAGCACCGCTTCATCTCGCGCGCGCGCCAGTCGGGCGGCGAACCGCTCAGCCTCGGCGCCGACCGCCGGGCGCGGGTCAGGGACCGCCAGCACGACGGCGCCCGCGGCCAGGCCAAGAATGGCGACAACCATCAGCAACTCTACAAGCGTAAAGCCGGCGCGGTCGGTGCGCGCTTCAACCTTGCCAGTTGCCCAGATCGGCATCATTGCCTTCGCCTCCCTCCTTGCCGTCAGCGCCCAGCGAGAACACGTCGAACTGACCGCCATGGGTGCTGGGCCGGCGATAGCCGTAGGAATTGCCCCACGGATCTTCCGGCAGGCGGCGCACATAGCCGCCCGGCCGGTAGCGTTCGGGATTGGCCAGCCCGGCCGGGGCCGCGACCAGCGCCTGCAGATCCGCGGGGAAGTCCAGGTTGTCGAGGCGGTAGGTCTCGATGGCCTGCTCAAGAGTGGAAATGTCGGCGCGCGCCTTGCCGACCATGGCCCTGTCCTGGCTGGGCAGTACGTTTATCGCCACCACCGTGGCCAACAGGCCGATGATGACGATGACCACCATCAGCTCGACCAGCGTAAAGCCGGCGCGCTTGCGGCGCTGGTCCGTTTTTCTTTCGGTTTCAGTCATTTCACGCAACTCCGTCATCCCATGGCCAGGGTGTTGATCTGAAGGATGGGCAAGAGGATCGACAGCACGATCAGGGCGACCACGCCGCCCATGACCACGATGATCGCCGGCTCCAGCAGGCTGAGCATCACCGCGGTGAAGGTCGAGAACTCGCGCTCCAGATAGTCGGCGGCGCGCTCCAGCATGGGCTCCAGCCGGCCGCTGCTCTCGCCCGAGGCGGTCATGTAGACGAGGATCGGCGGGAAGACGTCGGCGCGGCGCATGGCTGCGGACAGCCCCCCGCCCTCGCGCACTGCCTCGGCCATGATCCCGGTGGCCAGACGCAGGCGGCGGTTGGAGACGGTGCGGGCGGTGATGGTCAGCCCCTCCAGCACCGGCAGGCCCGCCGCAATCATGGTCGACAGGGTGCGCGCCATCTTCGCCCCGTGCAGATCGCGGGTCAGCCGGCCGATCAGGGGCAGGCGCAGCAGGGCCGTGTCGGCGCCCAGCCGGATCGCCGGGTTGCGCAGCAGGACGGCGCCGGTCAGGCCTCCGGCGATCAGGACCAGCGCCAGCAGCCAGCCCCAGTCGCGCATCAGGTGGGACACGCCGATCACCAGCCGCGTCAGCAGCGGCAGGGTCTGGTTCATGCTGTCGAACTGGTCGACCACCTTGGGCACGACGAAGGTCATCATGGCGGCGATGACGCCCAGGGCCACGACCGCCAGCACGATCGGATAGACCAGGGCGGTGACGACCTTGCCGCGCACCAGCTGGTCGCGCTCCAGCCCGTCAGCCAGCCGCTCGAGAATCGGCTCCAGTGCGCCCGAGGTTTCGCCGGCCGACACCATGGCCCGGTACAGCGGCGGGAAGGCCTGGCCCTGCAGCGCCATGGCGTCGGACAGGCGACGGCCCTCCATGACGCCCGCATGGACGCCGTCCAGCACGCGCCGGACCGCGGGGCGCTCGGCCTGGAGCGCAATGGTCCGCAGCGCCTCCTCCACCGGAGCGACGGAGACCAGGGTGGAGAGTTGCCGCGTCGTCAGGGCCAAAGTCCGGGCGTCGAGTTTGGCGGCTTTGCCTGGACCGCCCGGTTCGGCGCGGGCGCCGCCGCGTGCGGTCGTGACCTCAAGCGGCATCAGCCTCCGGCGGGCCAGAACCGCTCGCACCGCGGCTTCATCGGCGGCCGTGACGGCGCCGGCGACGGTGCGGCCGCCGACGTCGACGGCGACGTAGTCGAAGGCGGCCATCAGGCGGCGACTCCGTGATCTGCGGCGTCCGGTTCAGCGGCGGCCGTCTCCTGCCGGGTGACGCGGACGGCCTCCTCGACCGAGGTGACGCCCTCGAGCACGAGGGCCCGCGCCCGCTGCGTCAGGGTATCGGCTCCGGCCCCGCCGAAGGCGGCGGCGCTGATCGCTTCCTCGTCGGCCTCGGCGGCGATCAGGCGGCGGACGCGGTCGTCGACCCGGATGACCTCGTACAGGCCGACGCGGCCGACATAGCCGGTGTTCTGGCAGTGGGCGCAGCCCTGCGGCCGCCAGACCCGGGCTCCGCGATCGATCCCGGCCAGCCGGGCCGTAGCCGCGTCGGCCGTCTCCGGCCGGCGGCACTGGCCGCACAGCCGCCGCACCAGCCGCTGGGCCACGATCAGGCGCAGGGTGGAAGCCAGCAGAAAGGGCTCGACCCCCATGTCACGCAGCCGGGTGACCGCCCCCGCGGCGTCATTGGTGTGGACCGTCGACAGGACGAGGTGCCCGGTCAGGGCGGCCTGGACCGCAATCCGGGCCGTCTCGACGTCGCGGATTTCCCCGACCATGACCACGTCCGGATCCTGCCGCAGAATGGCGCGCAGGCCGGCGGCGAAGGTCATGCCGACCTTCGGGTTGACCTGGGTCTGACCGACGCCGTCGATGGCGTATTCGACCGGGTCCTCGACGGTCAGGATGTTGCGCGTGGCGTCGTTCAGCAGCGACAGGCCGGCGTACAACGACGTCGTCTTGCCCGAACCGGTCGGGCCCGTGACGAGGATGATGCCGTTCGGCTCCTTCAGCGCGCCGCGGAAGGAGTCCAGCGCCCCGGACGACATCCCCAGCCGGTCCAGCGTCAGCCCGGCCTGTTCCTTGTCGAGGATGCGCAACACGACCCGCTCGCCCGCGCGCGACGGCAGGGTCGAGACGCGGACGTCGAGCGCCTTGCCGCCCAGTGTCAGGGGGATGCGCCCGTCCTGGGGCACGCGTTTCTCGGCGATGTCCAGGCGCGCCATGACCTTGATCCGCGAGACCAGCAGCGGCGTGATCCGGGGATTCAGCGACAGGGTCTCGCGCAGGACGCCGTCGACTCGCATGCGCACGGTCAGGAAGGTTTCGAACGGCTCCAGATGGATGTCGGATGCGCCCGTGCGGACCGCCTCGGCGATGATGCCGTTGATCAACCGGATCACAGGTGCGTCGTCGGCGGTGTCGAGCAGGTCGGCGGCGGCGGGGATGTCGTCGATCAGACTTTCGAGCCCTGAAGGCATGTCCAGATCGTCGCCGTCCGCGGCCGTCAGGTGGTCGCCGGCATAGACTTCGGACAGCTGGCGATCGAAGGCGGGCTGACTGAGCGGCTCGATGCGCAGGGGCCGGCCAAGCGCGCGCCGCGTCTCGATCAGGGCCGAGGGGTCGGCGCCCTCACGCAGACCCACGACCGCGATGTCGCCGAGCTCCAGCAGGATCACGCCGTGCCGTTTGGCGAAACCGTACGGCAGCGTCGGATTGATCAGGGTGATCATCGCCGCCTACTCTTCCGCGACGGAGGGCAGCGGCGCGGCCGTCACCTCGGCCACCGGCGCCGTCACCAGAACTTCCGGAGCCAGCGGCGGCTGGGTCCGCATATAGTCGCGCAGCATCTCGTCGAGGCTGGGCTCGACGGCGGGATCGTTGTTGAGTTGCTGCCGGCGCATATAGCCCCATCGATCCGCCGCCAGCGACTGGGCGTCGGCGGAGCTGCGGATGATGGTCGGACGGATGAAGACCATCAGATTGGTGCGGCCGCGCTGGCGACTGGTGGAGCGGAACAGGCCGCCGACCACGGGCAGATTGGCGAGGCCGGGCACGCCGTCGACGGACATCCGGTCGTTCTGGTCCAGCAGGCCGCCGGCGACGGCGATGTCGCCGTCGTCGACCACCAGCGTGGTCTCCAGCTCGCGCTTGTTGAGCACCAGATCGCTGGCCGAGTTGGTCAGGACGCCGTTGATGCTGGACACCTCCTGGCGCAGGAACAGGGTGATGGAGCCGCCGGCGTTGATCTGGGGCCGGACGATCAGCTTGACGCCGATGTCCTGACGCTGGGTCGTGCGGAAGGGATTGGAATTGCCGTCCAGCAGGGTCTCGCCGGTCGTGATCGGCACCTCCTGACCGACGAGGATGGTCGCCTCCTCATTGTCGAGGGTCATCAGCGACGGCGTCTGCAGCAGGTTGGAGCCTTCGTCGTTCTTGGCGGCGTTGATGATGAAGCCGAACAGGCCGTTGCCGATCCGGCCGCCGCCGCCGCCGACGAAGCCGTTGGCGCCGAGCAGGGTGTTCAGGGCGAGGTTCTGCAGTTGCTCGCGCAGCGGGTTGTCCTCGTCCAGCTGGCCGGCCGCCGCCCCGCCGGCGATCGGAACCAGGGGCGCGGCGCGGTCGGAATAGTTGGTCAGGCCAACGGGGTTGCCGTCCTCGCCGGCCAGCAGCCACTGCACCCCGAGTTCGCGTACGGCGGTGTCGGACAGCTCGACGACGATGGCCTCGATCAGCACCTGCTGGCGGCGCTGATCGAGCTGGCGGATGACCTCGGTGAGCATTCGCTGGGTGTCGGCGGAGGCGGAGATGACGAGCGCATTGGCGCCCGGGAAGCGGGCGATGGTCGCGCGCTGGCCGGGCAAGGGCGCCGACGGCGCGGCCGAGACCGGCGCCGGAGCGGCGTCGTCGCCGCCCCGCGCGGACGCCGGAACGGCATTGGCGCTGGCGGCGGTGACCTGCTGGCCGACGATCTGCTGCAACACCGGCAGCAGGGCCTCGGCGCTGGCGTGCTGGAGGAAGACGACCTTGACGTCGTCGGCGCTCTCGGCCCGTCGGTCGAGGTCCTCGATCAGGGGGCGGATGCGGGCCAGGGCCGACGGGTCGCCGCGCAGGACGATGGAGTTTGAGCTCCCGACCGGGGTGACGGAGACCATCCCCTGCCCCGGCTGGCCGCCGGGCGGCGCGAGCACCGTCTGCAGCACGGCGGCGATCTCGCCCGCCGAGGAGTTCTGCAAGGTGACTACCTCGAAACCCGTCCGGTCCACGTCGATGCGGCTGATCAAGGCGCGGATGCGGGCGAGGTTGTCGGCGAAGTCCGCCACCACCACGCTGTTGGCGCCGGGGTTCGCCAGCACCTGCCCCTGCGGACCGACCAGTGGCCGGATGGTCTCGGCCGCCGAGGCGGCGTCGAGGTGGCGCAGCTGAAACACCTCGGTCGAGAACCGTTCCGATCCGACGGTCGCGGGCCCCTGGGCCGCCCCCTGCGCCGGGCTGATCCGGTAGGCGCCCGAGGCGGTGGGCGTCACCACCAGACCATTGGCCCTGAGGGTGGACAGGAAGACCTCGAACAGCTGGGCCCGGCTGAGCGGCCGGTCGCTGGTGACGGTCACGGCGCCGGTCACGCCGGGATCGACGATGAAGGTGCGTCCCGTCGACCGCGAGATGTCCTGGATGAAGGCGCGGATGTCGGCGCCCTGCACGTTCAGGGTCTGGCCCGACTGCGCCCACGCGGCGCCGGCGGTCAGCGGACCCTGCACTGCGAGGACGGCGGCCAGCACGGCGCCGATGCATTTCGATCGCTTCATCGGACGGTCCTTATGGTCGAGGTCCGGGTCACGCCGTCGCGTTCGAACCGCAGTTCGGCGGTGGAGCTGCCCTTCAGTTGGTCGCGCAAGGCGGCGATCCGCTGGAGATTGTCCAGCGGCTGGCCGTTGACCGCCAGGATCACGTCGCCGGGGCGCAAGCCGGCGGCCCGCAGCGCCGTGCCGTCGCCGGCGCCGGAGACGGTGAAACCGTCCATCCGCAGGCCGCGCATCCGGGGACGCAGGCCGGCCTGCGCCATCAGCCGGGCCGGGTCCACCGCCGGCCCGGCGGCCGTCGTCGGCGCGACCGGGGCCGGCGGTGCAGCGGGCGGGGTGACGATCTCGGGTCCGGGCGGAGGCGGGGGCGGCGGGGCGACGCCCAGCGGAACCTCGCTGAAGGTCAGTCGGCTCACCGAGGCGCCGCGCGCCAGGGTGACGTGATCAGGGCCGACGTCGCGCAGCAGCAGTCCGGGCTCGACCTCCTCGCCGACGCCCACCGAGACCTGTCGTCCGTCCGCCAGTCCGATGATCGCCGAGCCGCCGCCCGGGCCGCCGGCGCGGACGCCGTACAGCCGCATCTGACCACTGCCCGCCGCAGTCGCGTCCGACATGCTGCTCTCCGCGCCGGTGCGGAAGAAGGCGTCAAATCGTTGGAAGACCGCGGGATCGGCCGGCGATATGCGGGCCCGCGACGTCGCATGGACGGCCGCCTCGGTCCGGGGCTGGACGATGATCCACACCAACTGGCCCAGTTGCGCCGTGAGGGCGAGGCCGAGGGCGATCTCGACGCTGGCGCGGACGCGCCCGGGACGGGACGCGACGGCGTCCCGGACTCCGCTGCTGAAACTGCGCACTGCGGCGATCACTATGGCGTGCCCCACCGGGCCCCGACGGCCCCGGGGATTCCCTAGACCAATCGTCCGGGTCCAGCTTCACGGCCTCGTGACGACCCGGCGAACTGTCCGTGACGCTTGGTGCGGACACGGACGAACCGCTGCAAATCTGTCTTGCTGCAGGCCGGGGAGGCGATCCGGCGAGCGCCTCCCCAAGCCCCCTAGAAGCGCGCGGACAGGCTGACCGAGGCGCTGGATCCCAGCTCGTAGTTGTTGATCAGGATCTTGTTGCCCAGCTCCTGGAACTCGTCGAAATCCGTGTTGAGCAGGTTGCGGAGTTCGAGGGCGAAACCGAGTTCACGGCCCCCGACCTCGAAATCCTTGCGGAAGACGAAGTCGACGAAGACGCCGGGATCCTGGATGTAGTCAGGCTCGCGCGCGCCCGCGCCGCCGGCGCCGCGGGCGCTGACCCGCTCGCTCACGTAGTTGACGATGATGGTCGCTTGCGAACGGGCCGTGTCGTCTTCCCAGCCGAACTGCAGGTTGGCGACGTGCTCGGACTGGCCCTGGAGGCGGCTGCCGTCCTGGATGAAGAAGGTGGCGTCCTCGTCGGAACCCCCGCCGCCGGGGGTCCGGACCACGTCTCCCGTCTCGACGGTCACCTCGGAGTCAGACCATGTGTAGTTGGCCTGGATCAGCCACCGCTTGTCAGCGACGAACGACCACCTGTTGTCCGGGAACTCGAAGTATTTCTTCGCCTCGATCTCGGCGCCGTAAATGGTCGCCCGGGGCGAGTTCAGATAGGATTGCTGGCGGGCGTTCCCCGAGGTGACGATGGTCGCCTCGATCGGCCTCTCCAGATCCTTGTAAAAGACGCCGGCCGTCAGATACTGCTGACGAGCGAAGAACCACTCGTAGCGGGCGTCAAGATTCAGGATCTCCGTATCGACCAGAAACGGGTTGCCGGTGAATTCACGGTCGGTTTCCGGGTCCGTATAGGATTGTGGCGCCAGTTCGCGGAACTGCGGCCGGCCGATGGTCTGTGAAGCCCCGAGCCGGACCTGCTGATCTTCGGCGAAATTCCACGTCGCGGTGAATGAGGGCAGGAAATACTGTTCCTCGATCTCGGTCGGGGCGAAGGGCGCGGCGCCGCCGAAGAGATCACGCGTGGTGACCGACTGGTAGCCATCTTCCCAGCGCACGCCGAAGGTGGTGCGGACCAGGGGAATGAACTCGGCGTCGACCTGGAGATAGGCCGCCGCGACCTCGAGTTGAGCGGAATAGGCGGCCGCCCCGCTGCCCGCGCTGCCCGTAACCTCGGACAGCACAATGCCGGCCGGCCCGATATTGGCGTCCGAATAGAGGTAGTCGACGCGCGACCGGCGCTGTTCGTCCGTCAGCGTGCCCACTGGCACAAACCGCAGGTCGCGGCGCTCGGCGTCGCGGTTGTTGTCAGAATACGCGAACCCGAAGCTGAAGACGGCGTCGCGGTAGTCCGACAGAGGCAGGGTGTAGCTCAGGTCCGCACCGGCCGAGACGATGTCGTCCTCCAGTTCGCTGAATGAGATCCGGTTTCCGCCGATCTGGTGGATGAAGTCACCATTGGCGTCGACCCCGTACTCGAAGCGGGTCTCGTAGGGAGCGTTGCGCCGGGTCTGGGCATAGGCGCCGCGCCAGGCGAACTCCAGCGCGCCGTCCATGAACTCGTGCTCCCCGGACAGCTGGCTGGAGAAGAGCTGACGTTCAAACCATTCGGTGTAGTCGGTCCGCTGAACGGCGCCGCCAGCGTCGAAATCGGGACCGACGCTGACCCGCGCTTCCTTGGTGACGTTGCGCACGAAGAAGTTGGTCCAGCGGTAGGTGCTGGCGTCCGTGACGAGCGACAGGCCGCCGAGGAAGTTCAGCTGGATGTCGTTCTGGTTCGACTCATAGGCCTTGCTGGTGACGGGAACGAGCACGGGGCCGGAAAACTGCGCCTCTTCCTGGATGCCGTTTCGTGTCGACCAGCTGTTGCTGTAGCCGGCGACGGCGATCACCCCGAAGGCGCCGAGGCTGCTGTCAGACTTGAACCCGCCGGCGAAATCGAAGCCGAAATTGATGGGTGTCGTCTCCCGCTGGAGGAGACGCAGCGGCGAGTTGACGAGCGAATGGCCGATGCGCTCCAGTTCCTGGGCGTCGACCGTCCCGCTGTTGATGGGAACACCCCGGCCAAAGGCGATGGCGAGCGGCCCGGGAATGTCGCGCGTGCCATCATCGAAACCGGTGAAGTCGGTCCGGGACCCGAAATAGATCAGCCCCTCATCACCGGTCGTCTCGGTATTGCCGCCGACCGACGCCGACATCGAAAAGAAAGGCTCGTTGGGCGCGTTCACCGTGCGCAGGTCGATCACCCCGCCGCCAAACTCGCCGGGATAATCGACCGAGTAGGATTTCTGGACGGTGACGCTTTCGAGAATGCTGGACGGAAACAGATCCAGCGGCACAACGCGTTGCAGAGGCTCGGGGCTCGGCAGAGGCGAGCCGTTCAGAAGCGCCGACGAATAGCGTTCGCCGAGGCCGCGGACGTATACGAACCGTCCCTCGACGACCGTCAGGCCCGTCACGCGGGCGAGGGCCCCGGCTGCACTGCTGTCGCCGGTCCTCTCGAGATCTTCGGAGGTCAGGAAGGCTGCGACTTCGGCGCTTTCACGGTTCGGTTCCGGAATAAAGCGGCCGAGGATGACGACCTCGTCCAGTTCGCCGACGGCATCAGGTTCGCCCTGCGCACCGGGAGTCTCCAGGGCCGAGACCTGCGGCGGCCCGGGCGGGGTTTGAGCGTGGGCGAACCCGGGCGCGATCAGCGCGCTGGTGGCCAGGAGAACCCTGCTCAGGGTCAAGGTAAGGGTCTTCATGATCTGCGCCTCGAAAGGAGTTCAACGGACTGGGCGAAAGCCGGAGGCGGCCCGGCCGGGCCGCCTCCGCATCCGTCGTCAGCAGGACGCGCCGGCCGTGAGGCCGCAGGTCCAGCCCTGCCACCACGTATCGGCGGCGTTCTGGACGGCGCCGATGTAGGCGGTGTTCTGGAAGAAGGCGTAGGTGGTCGCCGCAGCCACCGGGGTTACGGCGTTCTCGTTGGCGCCGTTGATGAAGGTCAGAAGCTGGTTGCCCAGACTTGTGCCCGCAGCCGGAGCGGTCAGGGTCGAGGCTCCCGCTGCCGTGTTGTTGGCCCCGGCCGTGAAGGCCGCGGCCGACAGCACCGCGTTGGCCGGACGGTACGAGAGCGTGCAGGACATGAAGACCGAGTTGAAGGTCACGCCGCTGGTGGCCGTGTCGGCGTCGTTTATGGCCATGCAGCCGGCCAGGGAGCCGGCGGCCGCCGTGAACACCGAGTTGATGATCGTGGCGTCCGTTCCCGTATCGAAGTGGGCGACGGTGTGGGCGTCGGTGGTCGCGTTGCGGCCCACGAGGGTCCAGTTCGCGATCTTCGGCTGGGAGACGTACCGGGTGGCCAGCGGGACCGACGCCGGGGCGGCCGAGAACTCGAAGCCGGCGCTGCGACTGGTCGAGCCGGCAGGCCGCTGGGTCACGATGCCGAACTGCGCGCCGCCGCGCCAGCCGGTGTCCGTGTCGAGGCCGTCGTCGTCCGCCCCCGTGATGACGATGTGGCGCAGGTTGACGTTGCCGCCAAAGATTTCAATGCCGTCGTCGGAGCTGTTGTGGACCTGGATGTGATCGACCGTGGTGCCGGAACCGACGCCGGCCATGGTCAGGCCCTGAAGCTCGTTGCCGGTCGAGATCTCGAAGCCCGAGAACTTGATCTGGACGTAGCGCAGGCGGCCGGAGTTGTCGGCCGGGGTGGCGCCGCCGTAGAAGGCGCTGGTGCCTTCCACCGTGCCGGTGCAGGTGACCGGCGCGGTCAGCTGACAGTTGGCCTGCGGCGCGCGGCCGGCCAGTACGATGCCGCCCCACTGACCCTGCGAACTCTCCGTTGTCGTGCCCTCGACGTTCTGGCGGCTGGTGAAGACGATCGGGTTCGCGGCCGTGCCTTCCGCGAACAGCTGCGAGCCGCGGTTGACGAGCAGATAGTCCGAACCGCCCGAAGCGAAGAGGCGCACACCGGCCTCGATGGTCAGAATTCCCTGGACACTGCCCGCGATCGGAGCCGCGGGGTCGACGCCCTGGTCCGTGCCGACCGCCGTACGGCCGCTGATCGAGTAGATGGTGCCCGCGCGCAGCGGCACCGTAAGCGAGCCGTTGATCTGTTGCGGCAGTTGACAGGCCCGCAGGGCGCCGCCGGCCACGGTCCCGACGTTGGCGAAGCCTGCCGGGCAATCCGCAGCGGGGGTTCCGGGCGGCGGCGTAACCGGTCCGCCGCCGCCGCCGCCCGTACCGCCGCCGAAGTCGCCCTCGCCGGGCGATGCGACTTCGGCCGAGCCGCAGGCGGCGAGTGTCAGGGCGCTGGCGGAGAGCGCCAGCAGGGTGGTCAGTCGAATGCCGGTCATCGGTTTCACCGTGTCTGTCCAAAAGGAGTTCACGGCAGATGGCGCCTGGGCGTTCTGCCCCGGTCGCGACGATGCTTGCGCCCCACCTGCCCGGGGCTCTGGTTAGAAGCCGGATGTGACAGGGCGGGCGCCGAATGGTGACGGTTGCGGCGCGCTTGTGTGAAGTTGTTTTCGCCGTTCGGTGAAACTCCGTCCCGATACGGTGCGACTGTCGTGAAGGGCGGGCCTAACCTTCGCGACGCTCACACTGTTCTGACACAAAACCGCAGTTCCGGCTGGATAGGTCCTTCAGCGACTGCGGAGGTGCGGCAATGGAGAACTCAGGGCCGTCGGCGACCCGACGCGAGCACCGCCACAACCGGCTGCTCGGGGAACGGCTGGCCCTGGTTCGCTCGGTCAAGGGCCTGACCCTCAAGGAGGTCGCAGACGCCGCCGATATCCATTTCGGCACGCTGCAGCAGTATGAATCCGGCGCGCGCGGCGTTTCATTCGGTCGGTTGGTCGAGATCGCCAAAGCGCTGGGCGAACCCGTATCGGTGTTGGTAGGGGACTCGTTCGGAGCGGAGGGGGAAGGAGACGCGGGGGACACCGGGGTGGTGCTCCGGTTCGCGCGACTGGCCGGCCGTCTGCCGCGGTCAAAACTCAATGTGCTGGCGGCGGTCGCGCGGGAGATGACCCGGTAGACATGGCCGAGGCGCCGCCATTGATCCTCGTGGTTCTGTTCGCAGTTGCGGGCGCGCTGGTCGGCAGCTTCCTGGCGCTGGTGAGTGTCCGCCTGCCAGAGGGCGCGCCTTTTGCGAACCGCAGGTCGCGCTGCGGCGGCTGCGGTCGAACGCTCCTGCCCCGGGAGCTGATCCCTCTGGCGAGCTACACCCTTCTGCGGGGCCGCTGCGCCGGCTGTGGCGCGGCGATTCCGCGGCGGTATCCGCTGATGGAGGGGGCTTGCGCCCTGATCGGCGCCTGGGCGGCCCTGTCCCCCGTCTCACTCGCCGGAAGCGTTCTGACGGCCCTGCTTGGTTGGCAGCTTCTGCTGATCGCCGTCGTTGACGGTGAGCATTTCTGGCTTCCCGACCAACTGACCCTTCCGCTGCTGTCGACCGGGGCGATCGCCGCCGCCCTCCTGGGCGGCCTCACCCTCGTCGACGCCGCCCTGGGCGCTGCAGCAGGATTCATCGTGCTCTGGTTGACCGCCCTCGCCTATCGCCGGGTGCGAGGCCGTGACGGTCTGGGGGGCGGCGACCCCTACCTTCTGGCGGCCGGCGGCGCCTGGGTTGGCTGGACCGGCCTGCCGAGCGTCCTGCTCTGGGCCGCCATGGCCGGACTCAGCGTCCCGGCCGCGAGGATCCTGCTGGGGCGGCCGGTTTCCGGTGAGGATCGAATGCCGTTCGGGGTCTTCCTCGCCTTGGGGGTCTGGCTGACGTGGGTGTTCGGGCCGCTGGGGGTGTCACAGTAGCGCATGGCTGGGACCGCGGGTCCAGCGGGCCCGGGACGACGCCGAGCCGGAGGCCCGGTACGGCAGGCCCGAACTCCGCCCGGAGCACCCGGCGTGAAACCCGACCTCTCCGAGGGGGATCGAAGACGCTGGGATCCAGGGCGGGCGGATGGCTGGGGAACTAGGACTCGAACCTAGAATGACGGTACCAAAAACCGGAGTGTTACCATTACACCATTCCCCAGCAGGTCCGGCGTTTCCAGGGCCGAAGCGCCGGAAGGCGTGCGAGATACGACAAGGCCGCGGGGGATGCAAGAAGCGGTTTCGAGACTATTTCGCGGCAGGGCGTTTCCCGGCTTGCGGGCGGCAAACCCCGTCGCTATAAGCCCCCTCCTCAAGTCGGAGTGTGGCTCAGCCTGGTAGAGCACTGCGTTCGGGACGCAGGGGTCGGAGGTTCGAATCCTCTCACTCCGACCATTTATCTGAGGCGTCTTCCCCGGGGCGCCTCCGGCGCCGGATCCCGGCGCCGCCCTTCCCTCCCCCCTATTCAGCCCGGACCATTTCGACGCCGGCTCCGGTGAACCGGCCTTCGACGTATCGAAGCCGCTTCAGCTCCTGGCCCGCGGCGCTGTAGAACACCAGTTCGCCGCCCTGGACCCTCCATTTGGCCAGTTCGGACAGACGCCGGGGGCAATCCGCGGTCACGGCGTTGCGAATCCCGAGGAAGCCCGCGCGCTCGGCCATTTCGAAGCGGCACTCGCCGACGTCGCGCCCGCCATCGGTGACGCGCCAGGCGCCGAAGACGTTTTCAGTCCGGGCCGGCTCGGCGAGGCGCCGCAGGCGGGCCTCATCGGGGTCGAGCCGGTCGGCCAGGGCGCCCGTCAAGGCCTCGCCCAGCCTTTCGCCGTCGACCGAGACCTCGCCGCCGACCGTGGTGCTGCGGGTCACGGAGCGGGTGGTGTCGCCGTCGCGGGTCGTCGTCGTCTCCGAGCGGGTGGTCGAGCGTTCAACGGACTGGGCGAGGACGGGCGAACCGACCGCGAGAATGGCGGCGGCGGTCAGGGCGGCGACGGAAACGGACATGGCGACTCCAGGCGAAAAATGGCGGCGGAGGCTGGTGAAGCCACGGCAGGGTTCAATCATCGGCGGCGCGGGCGGCGACCTTCCCGAGGTGCGCCCCGACCGCCTCGATCGGGCGCCCGCCCAGGGCCGCGCGGCGCGCCAGCAGGTCGGGCGAGCCGGCGTCGTAGTCGGCCATCAGGGTCCTGACGAAGGCGCCCGAGCGGACCTCGGCCAGGACCTCGTCCATGGCGGCCTTCGAAGCCTCGCCGATCACACGCGGTCCGGTGAGATAGGCGCCGTACTCCGCCGTGTTGGAGATGCGGCCGAAGGCGCCGGCTATGCCCATGGAGAACATCAGGTCAGTGACCAGCTTGACCTCGTAGAAGCATTCGAACCAGGCGACCTCGGGCGGATAGCCGGCCTCCACCAGTTTGGTGAAGGCGGCGTCGATCAACTGGCCGACCCCGCCGCACAGCACCACCTGCTCGCCGAACAGGTCGCTCTCGCATTCGGCGGCGAAGGTGGTCTCGAGAATGCCCTTGCGCCCGCAGCCGAGGGCCGCGGCGTAGGACAGGCCGAGGGCATGCGCGCCGCCGGATGCGTCCTGATGCACGCCGAACAGGGCGAAGACCCCCTCCCCTTCGACATAAAGGTCCCGGATGCGCGGACCGATGCCCTTGGGCGAGGCGAGGATGACGTCGAGGTCGGGGCGCGGCTCCACAAGGCCGAAGCGGACCGACAGGCCGTGGGCGAAGACCAGCGCGGCGCCGGGCTTCATGGCGGGGGCCAGTTCGTCGCGCCACAGGTCGCGGTGCGCCTCGTCCGAGACCATGACGGCGACGACGTCGGCGTTCGCCGCGGCCTCTCCGGCCGTCATGACCGGGAAGCCGTCGGCGGCGGCTTTCGCCCGCGTCGCCGAGCCGGGTTTGAGGCCCACCACGATGCCGGCCACGCCCGAATCGCGCAGGTTAAGAGCGTGGGTTCGACCCTGGCTGCCATAACCGATCACGGCGACGCGCCTGCCCCGAATGATCGACAGATCGCAGTCACGGTCATGGAAGACAGGCAGGGGCGTGCTTAGGTGTTCGGTCATGAGCACAGACATAGCGCCTTCCGACGTCGTCGCCTTCTGGAAAGAGGCGGGTCCGTCAAAGTGGTTCGCCAGGAATCCGGCCTTCGACGCCGAATTCCGCCGGCGCTTCCATGACGCCCATGTCGCCGCCGCGCGGCGCGAACTGGACGACTGGGCCGGGACCGCCGAAGGCTCCCTGGCCCTGCTGATCCTGCTGGACCAGTTCCCGCGCAACAGCTTCCGCGGCACGAGCCACGCCTTCGCCACCGATCCGCTCGCGCGGACGTTTGCCGACCGGGCGCTGGAGGCCGGGCACGACCTGCAGATCGAGGGAGATATCCGCCGGTTCTTCTACCTGCCCTTCCAGCACTCCGAGGATGGCGCCGATCAGGACCGGCAGCTTGAGCTGTTCCGGACCCGGATGGAGCGCAAACCGGACGACCGCTGGGCCGAGCATCATCACGGCGTCATCGCCCGCTTCGGCCGCTTCCCGCACCGCAACCTCGCCCTGGGAAGGGAGACGACCCCGGAGGAGCAGGCGTTCCTGGACGAGGACGGGTTCAGGGGCTGAGCCGGTCAGGCCGGCAGGAAGACCGTACGGACGAAGGTGCGGTAGGCGAGGATCTGGCGGCCGAGGATGGCCGGCTGATGCAGCGCCTTGGACAGGACGATGCCCCCGTCGACAATGGCGGAGAGCATGTCGGCCAGGTCCTGAAGGTCGATGGCCACCCGCGGCGGATGGACGGCGGCGATGGCGTCAAGCCGGGCCCGGAACTGGGCGCGCCAGGTCTCGGTCATGTCCGTGAGGATGTCGCGGACGCGGCTGTCGAACAGCTGGTCCTGATAGACGAAGGTAGCCACCAGACAGCCGGGCCGCGTCGTCTGAACGTCCGTCATGATCTCGGCGAGCAGCTTGAGGCCAATGAGGAAGGCGTGCAGCGGGTCCTCGTCGAGCTGATCGGCCCGTTTGAAAATGTCCTCGAAGATCATCAGGTTTCGCGTCCGGAAACGCTCGATCAGGCCGAGCGCCAGATCGTTCTTGTCGCGGAAATGGTAGAAGAAGCCGCTCTTGGTGATGCCGGCCTCGAACAGGACCTCGTCGATCGAGGTGGCGGCGAACCCCTTCTCGAGCACAGAGGCTTCGGCGATGTCCATGATGCGATCGCGCGTCTGCTCGCCCTTGGCGATGCGGACGGACGGTCTTTCGCGGGTCAAAAGCTGCACCATGGGTGCGGTTTTCCTCATTTCGGCCACATGACCGGGCGGAAAAACGCGCCGCCCGAGGTCTTATGTTTCTGAATAGACGCGGGAAATACGCCCCAGAGGCTTACTGGACCACGCGACGGCTAACCGCGCGCGGCGGCGCCTTCTATCACTTCGGCCTCCCCAAATCGCCCCCGCCGAGGTTAAAGATGATCAATGTTGTAACCGTTTCCATAGCCGCGATGTTCGCCGGCTTCATCCTGCTGGACACCCTCTGGAGGCCGCGTGAATACCCGGCCACGTCGTGGTGGAGGCTGAAGGGCCTGACGGCGTTCGCGATCTACATGATCGTGGCGCTCTCGGCGCCGCTCGTCTGGGACGCCTTCCTGGCCGAGCATCGGCTGATCGACCTGACGGCCACGCCGCTGTGGCTGCAGCTGGGCGTCGGCTTCGTGATGTTCCAGCTCACCATGTACCTCTGGCACCGGACGATGCACGGCGTGGATTTCCTCTGGCGGCACCTGCACCAGACCCATCATTCGGCCGAGCGGGTCGATATCTGGGGCGCCTTCTGGTTTCACCCGCTCGACATGATCGGCTTCACCCTACAGGGCAGCCTGGCGCTGGTCTGGATGCTCGGCCTTTCGGTCGAGGCGGTGATCCCGATCGTCCTGGTCAACAGCTTCATGGCCATGTTCACCCACGCCAATGTGCGCACGCCGCACTGGCTCGGCTGGTTCGTCGCCCGGCCGGAGATGCATGCGGCCCACCATGAGCGGGGCGTCCACCGCTCCAACTACTGCGACCTGCCGCTGATCGACATGATCTTCGGGACGTACCGCAACCCGAAGGCCGCGCCGAAGGAGGCCGGTTTCTATGACGGCGCATCTTCGGAACTCGGCCCGCTGCTGGTGGGCCGCAAGCTGGCCTGAACCGGGGACAGGCGCCCGCGACTGTGGGCAAGTGATTCGCGGCCTCTGACGGGAGGCCGCGAATCGGCGTCAAACTGCCTCCATGAACGCCGTCGCCGCCCTCGCCGATCTCCACGCCCGCGCCGGGGCGATCGACGCCGATCACCCAGAGTGGCAGTACCTCAACCTGCTCCGCGACATTCTCGACAACGGCGCGCGGCGCGACGACCGCACCGGCACCGGCACCCTGGGCGTGTTCGGCCGGCAGATGCGCTTCGACCTGTCGAAGGGCTTTCCGGTCCTGACCACCAAGAAGCTGCACCTGCGCTCGATCATCGTCGAGCTGCTGTGGTTCCTGCGCGGCGAGACCAATATCGGCTGGCTGAAGGACAACGGCGTCAGCATCTGGAACGAATGGGCCGACGCCGAGGGCGAGCTTGGGCCGGTCTACGGCAAGCAGTGGCGGTCGTGGGCGGCGCCGGACGGGCGGGTGATCGACCAGATCACCAGGCTGGTCGAGGGGCTGAAGACCAATCCCAACAGCCGGCGGCATATCGTTTCGGCGTGGAATCCCGCCGATGTCGACGACATGGCCCTGCCGCCGTGTCACTGCCTGTTCCAGTTCTTCGTGGCCGACGGCAAGCTGAGCTGCCAGCTGTACCAGCGCTCGGCGGACGTCTTCCTGGGCGTACCGTTCAACATCGCGTCCTATGCGCTGCTGACCATGATGGTGGCCCAGGTGTGCGGGCTGGAGCCCGGCGAGTTCGTCCACACCTTCGGCGACGCCCACCTGTATCTGAACCATGTCGAACAGGCCGAGCTGCAGCTGAGCCGCGAGCCCCTGCCCGCCCCGACCATGACCATCACCCCGCGCGACGACCTGTTCGCCTACCGGCTCGAGGACTTCGTGCTGGAGGGCTATGAGCCCTGGCCGCATATCAAGGCGCCGGTCGCGGTCTGATGACCCTCGACCTGAAGGCCCTGCAGGCCGACGTCCTGCGCATCTCCGACATCTACGCCGCCGAACACGGCATCGAGCGTTCCGGCGACTGGGCGCTGCTGAAGGTGCAGGAGGAGCTGGGGGAGCTGACGGCCGAGCATCTCCGCATGAGCGGACGGGCGCGCGGCGCGGCCGACGCCGGCAAGCTGGGCGACGAGGCGGCGGATGTGCTGGGGATGCTGCTGATCTATTGTGATCGGGCGGGGATCGATATCGAACAGGCCATGCAGCGGAAATGGCTGCACTGGCTGGAGCCGCGATGATGCCCCTGCCCCAACTCGTGCTCGTCGTCGCCCGCGCCCGCAACGGGGTGATCGGCCGCGACCGCGACCTGCCGTGGCGGCTGCGCAGCGATCTGCAGCGGTTCAAGGCCGTCACCCTCGGCAAGCCCTGCATCATGGGACGCAAGACCTGGGAGAGCCTGCCGTTGAAGCCCCTGCCCGGCCGGCTGAACCTGATCCTGTCGCGCGATGAATCGTTCGCGGCGCACCGGGCCGTGGTGTGCACGACCCTGGACGAGGCGGTCGAGATCGCGCGCGAGACGACCGAGGAGGACGGGGTCGGGGAAATCTGCGTCATCGGCGGCGTGGCCCTGTTCGAAAAGGCCCTGCCGCGGGCGCGGCGGATCTATCTGACCGAGGTCGGAGCCGAGCCCGAGGGGGATGTGCTGTTCCCGGCGTTCGACGAGGCTGACTGGGTCGAGGTATCGTCCGAGGCGCATCCGGCGGGCGAGAAGGACGACCATCCGTTCGTCTTCCGCGTCCTCGAAAGGAAATGACCATGCTGATCGTGACCACGAACGACGTGCCCGGCTATCGGGTGGTGAAGACGCTGGGGCTGGTGCGGGGCATCACCGTGCGCTCAAGGAACGCCATCAGCGATATGGTCGGCGGACTTCAGTCGATGCTGGGCGGCCGCGTGGGGGCCTATGTGAAGCTGGCCGAGGCGTCGCGGGCGGAGGCGCTGCAGGAGCTGATCGACCACGCGCAGGGCATGGGCGCCAACGCCGTGATCGCCATGCGCTACGAGGCCAATGAGATCATGGAAGGCGTCACCGAGGTGCTGGCCTATGGGACCGCGGTGGTGGTGGAGGAAGGGTGAGCCTCGCAGCGGCGGTCTCCGCCCTGCTTCTGACGACGGCCCCGCAGGCGTCCACCGTCGCCACGGCCGAGCATCTTTTGTTCGAACGTTGCCCCGCGGCGCTGCGGGATGGGGCCGGCCGATCCGAGACGGTCGCGACCGCGGATGGCATGGACCTGTATTGGGGCGTCTCCGTCGAAGACGGGGCTTGCGACGTCTTCCTGCAGTGGCGTGTCGAAAACAGCCTGTCCGCGATCCGGGCGCGGCTGGACGCGGAGGGCTGGGCGCCAGCCGGCCCGTCGGCCTGGATGCGTGAGGGACAACTGGTGCTGATCTCGCAGTTCGAGGAGGACGGCGTGCCCGGCGCGACCGTGTTTCTGGCGGCGGCCGGGGGTCCGCTCGCCGAGCGGTTCGCGGCGCACCAGCTACGGGCGCGGCGTCCGCTGATCGAGATCGCCCGGCGTGCCCTGTTTGATCTGTGCCCGGTACTGGCGAACGGCGAGGAGGCGGAGCAGCGGCGGATCGCGGCGACAGAGCCCGAACTGTTCGGCCCGGGGGCGGCCGCGGACCCCGCCGAAGGGGAGATCGAGATCGACCTCCGCAGATCCGTCTGTACGGTCAAGCTTTCCGGTCCGCTGGCGGCCTCGACCGTCGACCTCCTGAGGCAGGACGCCGAGGCGCGCGGCTACGCCGCCGACCCCCGTCGGCGGCTTTGGGCCGAGGACTGGGTCATCCTCACCCAGGAAGTCATCTCGTGCCCGCCAATAATCACGGGCTGCCCGCCGACCTTCTTCAACGTCCAGCTGTTCGACCGGGCGGCCTTCGAGATCGTCCTGAGCAGTCAACCTGAGAGTGCCGGGAACACCCGCCGCTAGCTGTGCGGCCCCCGCAGCCTGTCCGTCAGCTCAGCGTCGCCATCGCCGAGCGCTCGAAATCCTTGAGCTCGTCCAGACGGCCGTCGCGGATCTTCTCGACCCAGTGGGGATCGGCCAGAAGGGCCCGGCCGACGGCGACGAGGTCGAACTCGTCGCGCTCCAGCCGTTCGATCAGTCCATCCAGCGAGGCCGGTTTGGATCCGGCGCCGCCGAAGGCCGCGATGAACTCGCCATCGAGGCCGACGGAGCCGACGGTGATGGTCGGCAGGCCGGTGACCTTCTTCGTCCAGCCGGCGAAATTCAGGTCCGACCCGTCGAACTCCGGCTCCCAGAAGCGACGCTGCGAGCAGTGGAAGACGTCGACGCCGGCCTCGACCAGAGGCGCCAGCCACTGCTCCAGCTCGTCGGGATCGTGGGCGTTCTTCGCGGCGAAGTCGTGCGATTTCCACTGCGACAGGCGCAGGATCAGCGCCATGTCGGGGCCGACGCCCTCGCGCACCGCCCTGACCACCTCGGCGCCGAAACGGGCGCGGTCGGCGATGGTCCCGCCGCCCCATTTGTCGGCGCGATCGTTGAGCCCGGACCAGAAGAACTGGTCGATCAGATAGCCGTGGGCGCCGTGGATCTCGACGGCGTCGAAGCCGAGCTCGCGGGTGGCGCGGGCCGAGGCGCCGAAGGCGGCGATGGTGTCGGCGATGTCCTCGTCTGTCATCGGCTCGAGGCCGCGCTTGCCGGGGCTGGTCATGCCCGCGGGGCTGTCGACCTTGCCGAGCGGGGCCCAGCCGGCCCCCTGCCCGCGCGCCGAGCCGACGTGCCAGAGCTGGGGCGCGATCAGGCCGCCGGCGGCGTGGACCTCTTCGACGACCTTCTTCCACTCCGGCAGGGCCTCGCCGTGGAAGACGGGGACGGCGGCGTCATTGCGGGCGGCGGGGCGTTCGACGACCGTGCCCTCGGTGACGATCAGCCCGACCCCGCCCTCGGCCCGGCGGCGGTAGTAGCCGGCCACGTCGCTGGTGGGGACGCCGCCTGGCGAGAAGGACCGCGTCATCGGCGCCATGACGATGCGGTTGGGCATCTTCAGGGACTTGACCTGGAACGGGCGGAACAGGGCGTCGACGGACATGGCGGCTCGCAGGCAGATGACTGGAACCGACAAGGTGGCGATTACCGTTGCGTTTGAAAACCCTGGAAGTCGAGTTTTTCCGCGAGCGCGGCCGCGAAGCCGGCGAACCGGGCGGCGATCTCACCCTCGGAATGGCTGACCACGGCCGGCACGCCGGCGTCGCCGCCTTCGCGCAGGGCCGGGTCCAGCGGCAGGTCGCCGAGGAAGGCGATGCCGAGCCGCCCCGCCTCCGCCTCCGCCCCGCCGCGGCCGAACACCGGGCCGGTCATGTTCTCTATCAGGCCCAGAGTCGGCACGCCCACCTTCTGGAACAGGGTGTGGGCCCTGCGGGCGTCGGCGAGCGCAACTTCCTGCGGGGTCGAGACGATGACGGCGCCGTCCAGCGGGGTCTTCTGGATCAGGGTCAACTGCACGTCGCCGGTGCCGGGCGGCAGGTCGACGACGAGGACGTCCAACGGCGCGTCTTCGGTCCCCCAGCGGGTCTGGGTCAGCATCTGGGTCAGGGCCTGCGACGCCATGGGGCCGCGCCAGATCATGGCGTCGGAGGCCTGGGTCAAAAGGCCGACCGACATGGCCTTCAGGCCGTGGGCCTGATGCGGCTCCATCATGCCGTCGCGGTACTCGGGCTTGCCGGCGACCCCGAGCATGGTCGGGATCGAGGGGCCGTAAACGTCGGCGTCAAGGATCCCGACGGACAGTCCGCGCGCCGAGAAGGCGACGGCCAGGTTGACGGCGACGGTCGACTTGCCGACGCCGCCCTTGCCGCTGGCGATGGCGAGGACGCGGCGGACGTGGGCGGGGCGGTCTGTGGGGATCGGGGCCTTTGGCCGGGTCTGGTCGACCGCCTGGGGCGAGAGGGAGGCGGTGCGGGCTGTTTTCGTCGCGGGCGCGGCCTCGGCGGTGAGGACGACGGAGACGCGGGCCATGCCGGGAAGCGCCTTCAGGGCGGCCTCGGCCGCGTCGCGGACGGGCGCGTAGAGGGCGGTGACGCCGGCGGGGACCTCGATGACGAAGCCGGCCCGGAGGCCTTCCGGCGCGGAGGCGACGGTCAGTCCCTGCACCAGACCGGCGGCGACAAGGCCCTGGCCTGTCCCCGGATCGCGGATGGCGTCGAGGGCGACCAGGACACGGTCGCGATCAGGGGAGCGGTCGGGCACGGCTGGGGGCTCCAGGGGTTGCAGGTCGGGAGGCGGGCGTTCTATCGCCGATATAGCCCAAGCTCGCGAGCGCCGATTTGTCCAAGAACACTTCCCGAGACGTCCTGACGCCCGTGACGCTGATCGCCGGCCCGACTGCTTCGGGCAAGTCGCGGCTGGCGCTGGAGATGGCGGCGCGGACCGGGGCGGTGATCATCAACGCCGACAGCCAGCAGCTGTATGCGGACCTGCGGGTGCTGAGCGCCCGGCCGTCGGCGGAGGACGAGGCGCTGGCCGAACACGGGCTGTACGGAGTGGCCGACGCGGCCGACGCCTGGTCGGTCGGGCGCTGGAGCCGGGCCGTGGCGCCCGTGCTGGCCAAGCTGGCGGCGGCGGGCCGTCCGGCCTTGCTGGTGGGCGGAACCGGCCTGTATTTTACGGCCCTGACCAAAGGGTTGGCGGATATTCCGGATGTACCCGTCGAGGTTCGCGACGCGGCCGGCGCGGCCCTCGACGCCGGGGGCGAGGCCGCGTTCCGCCGCGCCCTGGCCGGGATCGACCCGGCGGCCGAGGCGCGGATCGAGGCCGGTGACCGGCAGCGGCTGATCCGAGCCTGGGCGGTGGCGGAGCATAGCGGAAGGGCGATCAGCGACTGGACCGCGGACACCACGTCCCTGCTGGCGCCCGGGTCGTGGACCGGGCTGGTGATCGAGCCCGAGCGCGAGGCCCTGTACGCCAACTGCGACCTGCGGGTGGCGCGGATGGTCGAGGCCGGGGCGCTGGACGAGGTTCGGGCGTTGGTGGGGCGCGGACTGGACCCCGCCCTGCCCCCCATGAAGGCCGTCGGCGTGCGCGAGTTCGCGGCCCATCTGGCCGGGGAGACGACGCTGGACACTGCGGTCGAGGCGACCCGGCAGGCGACCCGCAACTACGCCAAGCGGCAGCTGACCTGGTTCCGGAACCAGACTCCCGATTGGGTTCGGGTCTGCCCCTAGTCGATCACTGTTTCGCTGGCGGGGAAGATAACGCCGTCAAAGCCGGGGTAGGCGCGGATCAACAGCGCGGTCTGCTCCGGGCGGTCCATCCGGATCAGGTACCATTGGCCGTTGTCTTCCAACGCAAGGGTCTGGGTCCGGATACGGAAGGAGCCGGAATTCTCCACCTTGAGGCGCGTTTCGGTAGGGATGGCGAGATAGGTGTGTTGACCGTTTGGAGTGACCCGTTCTGACGCCGCGGCGAGATCGATGTCAAAGCCGAAGAGAGAAAGCTCTTCTTCACGGAGCAAGTCAGCCCAGATCCGATTCATCTCCCGTTTCAGGCTCGCCTCGTCGATCCCGGTCTCGTTCAGCAGGACCGCCTTGAGCCGGGGTGGAACGACGTCGAGCGTTGCACCGAAATCCCCGGCGCGGACGTGACCGGAAAGCTGGTTGATCCGTGCTTCAATGCGGTCGCGGTCTTCGGGAGTCATCTGTTGTCCGAGTGCGACGCCCGGCATCCACAAGCACAGCAGGGCGAGCGCCGCTACGATCGGGCGAGCGAAGGGTTTCACGGGCATTCAGTCCTCTCAAATCGCTTTAAGCAAGAAATGTGATCAACGCACCCCGGTGCCCCGACCATATCGAGCTATCCGCGCGCTGGCGATTGGCCCTTGGAGTTCCCCGGGCCCGTAGCTATATTCCCCCTGTCCGGGTTCGCCCGGACTATGGCGATAAACGCGCTTGTAATAAGCGGACCGGACCCGGGTGCGATTCCCGGCGGCTCCACCATTTCTTCCCCGCGTTATCGGCGGAGCGAGCATGGGGCCGACTA